>ERZ1066119.860-NODE-860-length-18821-cov-13.544709_pt1 | contig 18821 bp, 21 predicted proteins | sample MGYA00382766_ERZ1066119 | MGnify/ENA primary metagenome ERZ1066119 (study PRJEB33369, sample SAMEA5778349) | biofilm metagenome | biome: Industrial cooling water; feature: Water cooling tower basin; material: Biofilm | place: United Arab Emirates | collected...
GATAGTCGGCGACATATTCGATCACCGGCAGCGGCAACCAGCCCTGCGTGTTCGTCTCCTCGCCGACCTGCGCCTGCGCGATGAACAGCAGCGGCATCACCGCCGAGCGCTGCCGCCCCTCGGGATAACGCGCGATCGCCTTGTCAGCCTCGGCGCGCGAAGCGTCCGAGAACTCGAACCCGCCCCAGCGCTCGCGCAGCTCGGGCGTATCCGGTGCGGGGGAGCGATCAGCCATTCGTCTTGGCCTTGACCGGAGGAATTATCACTGGCGGCGGGTTTCCGAATGAAACTCTTACAACTCGCCCTTCTGCAATCCAAAAGGAGGCCACACGTTCTTCCCACACGGCTGCATCTGCCACTTTCAAATAGCGACCGCAGTCCCACTCCACACCGATAGGAAGCTTACGCGTCGCGCTCGGAACCGCATTTATCCGCTCAAGCTGACACTCGTTGGCGTAGGCGGCAAAGGACGCAAAGCTTGAGGGAATAGATTTAACCCAGCTTTTCACCTCTATGCCATCACCGCGGGTTGTGCCCGATCGCACATTGGTCAAGAAGGTCGCCACCACTGCCACATCCTCAGTGTGGTCGACACGCTGCCGCGAAACTACGGCTTGTCCGACCGCTGCCGCCAACCAGATGCTCACCGGTCACACTCCCCGAACACTACGTCGATCGCGCCGAGGATGGCGGTTGCGTCGGGAAGCATGTGGCCCTTGGCCATGAAGTCCATCGCCTGCAGGTGGCTGAAGGCGGTAGGGCGGATCTTGCAGCGGTAGGGCTTGTTGCTGCCATCGCTGACGAGGTAGACGCCGAATTCGCCCTTGGGGCTTTCGGTCGCCACATAGACCTCGCCCGCGGGCACGTGGAAGCCTTCGGTGTAGAGCTTGAAGTGGTGGATCAGCGCTTCCATCGATTGCTTCATCTCGGCGCGCCGCGGCGGCACCACCTTGCGGTCCTGGCTGCACACCGGCCCTTCGGGCATCTGCGCAAGGCACTGCTTGATGATCTTCGCGCTCTCGTAGACTTCCTTCACGCGCACCATGAAGCGGTCGTAGCAGTCCGAATTGGTACCGACGGGAATGTCGAACTCCATCCGGTCGTAGACGTCGTAGGGCTGGCTCTTGCGCAGGTCCCACGGCAGGCCCGCGGCACGGATCATCGGGCCGGAGAAGCCCCAGGCGAGTGCGTCTTGCTGGCTGACCACCGCGATATCGACGTTGCGCTGCTTGAAGATGCGGTTGTCGGCGACGAGGCTGATGGCATCGCCGAACAGCTCGGGCAGGCGTGTATCCACCCAGTCGCCGATGTCGGCGAGCACCTTCAAAGGAATGTCCTCATGCACCCCGCCGGGCCGAAACCACGCCGCGTGCATCCGCGCGCCGCTGACCCGCTCGTAGAAGTTCATGCAGTCTTCGCGCAGCTCGAACATCCACAGGTTCGGCGTCATCGCGCCCACGTCCATCACGTGGCTGCCGAGGTTGAGCATGTGGTTCTTGATGCGCGTCAGTTCCGCCATCATCACGCGGAGGTACTGGGCCCGCAGCGGCACCTCGAGGTTGAGCAGCTTCTCGATCGCGAGCACATAGCTGTGCTCCATGCATAGCGGACTGCAGTAATCGAGCCGGTCGAAATAGGGCAGCGCCTGGAGATAGGTCTTCTGCTCGATCAGCTTCTCGGTGCCGCGGTGCAGCAGCCCCACATGCGGATCGATCCGCTCGATGATCTCACCGTCGAGTTCCATCACCAAGCGCAGCACGCCGTGCGCCGCAGGGTGCTGGGGCCCGAAGTTGATCGTATAGTTCGAGATAACCTCGTCGCCCGTGGTGGGGGAGGTTTCGACATGCAATCCGGTGGCGATGGCGGTGCTCATGCGCAGACGTAATCCCCGGCCACCGCTTTAGTCTGGCCCTCGGCATTGGTGATGGTCATTGATCCCTTCCCGGGCCCGGTGGGCTGCACTCGCAGGCTGAAGCCCTCGCCCGCAAAGCTGGTGCCCGACTTAATCGCCTCGATCCCGCCCGGCGGGGTGTCGAGTTCGATCAGCTTGCCGCCGATCCGCACCACGCCCTTGCCCGGCAGCGCGCGATCCGAGGGACCTGCAGCGATCAGCATTTCGGTGCCGGCAGAGGAGAAGGTGCAGCCCCCGGCGCGCGGCCCAAGATTGACGCCCGAGATATCGCCCAACTTCTCCAGCTCGAAGACATTGGCGTTAGCGGGCGGCGGGCCTTTGACCGCCTTGCTCACTACGGGTGCGGCGGTCTCCACCGCGCTCGAAGTCGCATTGCCTGCGCCAACCCTGGCGGCGAAATCATCTTCGCTGCCGTCCGTCCCGGAGCGCTCGCCGCAACCGGCCAGAGCCACGGCGGCCAGGGGAAGAAGCAAACGGATCATGCCTGGTCCTTCGGCTTGCGCGCGCGCGAGCGCGGTTTGGCGGCCGCATCCGGCTCGGTGGAATCCTTGAGAGCGCGCGGCTTGCGCGCGAGGCGGCTTTCGGTCGGCTCGGGCGCGCCGGCCGCCGGCGTGCTGACCTCTACCGGCACCGGCTCGCCCTGCCCCTGCCCGGCAACATTCCCGCCCGCGCTGGCGGGGGCGACGTGTTCTTCGGCTTTCCTGTCAGTCGGCTCGCCCGCACCGCTCTGCCCAACCTTCTCGGTCACTTTGGGTTCGGCGACGGGATTGGGGGCGGGATGCCGCGCCGCCTTCTCGTCACCCGGCAGGACATAATCCGCACCTTCCCACGGGCTCATGAAGTCGAACTGGCGCAAGTCCTGCGGCAAATCGACCGGCTGATAAACTACGCGGCGCTGCTCGGCCGAATAACGGACTTCTTGATAGCCGGTGAGCGGGAAGTCTTTGCGGAAGGGATGTCCCTCGAAGCCATAGTCGGTGAGAATGCGGCGCAGATCAGTGTTCCCGTCGAACACGACGCCGAACATGTCGAATACCTCGCGCTCGAGCCAGCCAGCGACCGGCCAAAGCGTAGTGACGGTCGGCACGGGCACGTCGTCGCTGGTGCGTACCTTAACCATCACACGGTGGTTCTTTGTCAGCGAGAGCAGCATATAGACCACTTCGAACCGCTCGGCGCGGGTCGGATAGTCGGCGCCGGCAATCTCCATAAGCTGCTGGTAGTCATGCTCGTCGCGAAGCAAGCGCAGGACGCTGTTGATGCTCTCGCGCTGCACGCGCAGGATGATCTCGCCATGCTCCTCATGCGCCTCGACCAGCGCGGCGCCGATCGCTGCGGCCAGAGTCTCGCGAACGCCCTCGTTGGAGGCGAAGCGGGGGGCGGAATGCAAAACTGTCGCCATCTTACCGCTCGATCGTCCCCACGCGGCGGATCTTTCGCTGAAGCTGCATCACGCCATACAATAAAGCCTCTGCCGTAGGCGGGCAGCCGGGAACGTAAATGTCGACGGGCACGATTCGGTCGCAGCCGCGCACCACGGAGTAGCTGTAGTGGTAGTAACCGCCACCGTTCGCGCATGACCCCATCGAGATCACATATTTCGGGTCGGACATCTGGTCGTAGACCTTGCGCAGCGCCGGGGCCATCTTGTTGCACAGGGTGCCCGCCACGATCATCACGTCAGACTGTCGCGGGCTGGCGCGCGGGGCCACACCGAATCGCTCCATATCGTAACGCGGCATGTTGACGTGGATCATCTCCACCGCGCAGCAAGCAAGGCCGAAAGTCATCCACCATAGCGAGCCGGTGCGCGCCCACTGGAACAGCTCCTCGGTCGACGTGACGAGGAAACCCTTATTGTCGATCTCCGTGGTCAGCCCGTTGTAGAACGCCTCATCCGGCGCGCGCACTTCGGGGTGTAAGACCGGATTGTTCGCGTCCCCCCGCACGGTGGAAGCGGCGGGATTGGCTATCAGGTGGTCGCGGCTTGGCTGGCTCATCATTCCCACTCCAGCGCGCCGATCTTCCACGCATAGGCGTAGCCGACGATCAACTCGAACAGGAACACCATCATAGTAATCCAGCCCGGCCAGCCGGTGAGATCAAGGCTCACCGCCCAGGGGAACAGAAACGCAGCTTCGAGATCGAAGATGATGAACAGGATTGCGATCAAATAGAAACGCACGTCAAACTGGCTGCGCGGGTCCTCGAACGCGGGAAAGCCGCACTCGTATTCCGAAAGCTTCTCAGCATCGGGGTTATGCGCCCCGGTCAGCCGGGCCACGCCCATCGGCAGGAAGACAAACAGCGCCGAGATCCCGGCTGCGATGAACAGGAAGATGAGGATCGGCAGATATTGGGCGAGATCGACCACGAGAGAATCCTGAGCGCGAGAGACGCTGATTTGCGCCCGCCTCTAGGCTCCGCCCGGCGCTGGTGCAAGCTTGCGCCCGATGCATATTCTGAAAAGGCCGATGCGGTGCTGGCCGTGCCAATCCAGCGATTTAACTTGAAATACTTACTCTGGTTAAGTTCCCAGCTCTAAGAATAATGACGTATATTCAGGAACCTATCCGGTGGGGGCGTTGTTAACCGTAAAAAACGAGCGCCGATAAAACTGCCGCAATAAGAATTTGCTGAATTTTTGCACCGGTCGCTTTGATCCCCTGCGACCCAAACTGGCATTCAATCACACCCTCGGCTTGGGACGCTGTATCACATGTTACGACTGATTGCAGAGACCAACACGCCCTCACCCAGCATGGAGGGTTCTGCCAAGCACATTTTCCCAGCACAGGGCGAATGCGAACACGATGCAAGCTTAGCGAGGTTTCTGGAAGAAAGTGCCGCGATGATCGCCGCCGACGGCCTCTTGATCCTATGGCACCGGGCTAACGAGGCGCCCACGGTGCTTCTCAGCAAGGGGGATTACGATGGCTTAGACATGTTCCCCGCGCTCGCGCGCTGCGCCGGTCATTCGTTTCAATCGGACAGCCCCGACAGCGAGGACGTCGCGGTCGAGCACGGGCATTCATTTGGCACGATCATAACCGCAATACTGCCGTTGCGGAGATTGCCGATAACGATCAGCGGAGTCCTCCGAAGCCAATCGGCGGAAGCCTGTTCCGCCTGCCGCGACCGCCTGGCCAGCCTCCTACCCATGATCGAGGGGTTTTTCCTGGTTTGGGCGAACGGGCGAAGTGCTGCGCACCGCATGTCAGGGCTGGAAGCGGCTCTCGATACGACCTGCCATGGAACCCTGTTGCTCAATCGCGGCGGGCATCTCCTCTTTGCAAATAGCTCCGCCACGGAATTCCTCGATTCCGACCGCGGTTTGTCTGCTGTCCGCGGCCGGGTGACAGCGTCCAGCCTGACGGAAACGCTGCGCCTCAACGCGGCGATCGAGCATCTTTGCTCTGAGGACAGAAGCGATAAAGGGACTACTCCGGTGTTGGCGATTAAGCGGGGGCGTCGGCGCCCCCTGATGATCGCACTCGCTGTAGCCGATCGAGCCGAAGGCAACACTGCCGATCCGGTCATCGTAGCGCGCATATTCGACCCGGAGCACGACCCAGCCGAACTAATCGCTCCAGCCTGCCGGTTCTACGGCCTTTCCCCGAGCGAGACACGGCTGACGCGCTACATCGTCGAGGGGCGTTCGTTAGCCGAGGCGGCGGCGGAAATCGGCGTGCGCGAACAGACAGCGCGGTCCTACCTCAAGCAAATCTTTCTAAAAACCGAAACCAATCGGCAAGCCGAGTTGGTAGCCTTGATGCTGCGCAGCTCCGTGCGCCTGGCGCCACGCTGTCGGACGCAGGTCTTCTAGAGGCCCCCCTGTTTGGGGGTGGCTTTGACAGACGGTTTGCGGGGCGACGACCACTCGTCAAATCGGGGAGATGGCAAAATGCCGCAACTGGCATGGGCGTCGCCCGGTCCCACCTGGAACACCGGACGCGCTACTCAGGAATAGGAACACATCGATGAAACTGCATTTCCTCCACTCGACATCGGCCGCTGCCTTGCTGCTTGCCATTCCCAGCCTAGCTCATGCGCAAGACACCACGAATACCGACGCGAGCAGCGCCGGCGCGGGACAGGTGGCAGCCAACAACGGCTCCAATGCCAATGCCGACAATTCCAACCAAGGCAACGATTACTCGGCTACGGACAACTCGAACCAGGGCAACGATTTGTCGACAATGGATAATTCTAACCAGGGCAATGATTCGTCGGACAACTCGATGAACTGGGCGGATTCCAACAACGACAACTCGACCACCGCGACCACAACCGACAGCAATAATGACAATTCCACCACCACCGTCACGACGACAAGCGACAGCAACAACGACAATTCCACGGACAGCGCGGCGAATGGCGGGCGGTTTGCCGCCAACGGCGGAAGCACGGTCACAGATGCCAGCGACAATTCAGACAACAGTGACAATTCGGACAATTCCGACAATTCGATGAACTGGGCCAACTCGAATAATGACAATTCCGATAATTCGGATCGGTCAGACAACTCGACCACGGTGACAGATTCAAATAACGACAATTCCAACAATTCGGACAACTCGGATAACAGCGATAATTCTGACAATTCGATGAGCTGGGCCAATTCGAATAACGACAATTCGGATAATTCGGATCGCAGCGACAATTCGGTGCGCACGCGCGATTCGAACAACGACAGCTCGGACAACTCGATGACTTGGACGGACTCGAACAACGACAACTCGGACAATTCCGACCGTTCGGATAATTCGGTGAACGGCTCGATGAACGACAATTCGGACAATTCCGATCGGTCGGACAATTCGGTGAACGGCTCGATGAACGACAACTCGGACAATTCCGATCGGTCGGACAATTCGGTGAACGGCTCGATGAACGACAATTCGGACAGCTCGACGTCGGATTCGTTCAACGACAACAGCGACCGCTCGCAAACCGCTTCCGCTACTTCCAGCAGCAGCGGCTCGGCAGCGACTAGCAATGTCTTCGGCGATGGCGCGCTGGTCGCCAGCTCCAACCTGGCAAGCTATGTCACCGGTAGCAGCGTGACCTTCCACGGTTCGGAAGGTGAAGGCATGGCTGCCGACAACAGCCTGCGCAATGGTGGCTCGGCCTTCCAAAACTTCGCCGGGATGCAGGCCCTCAACCAAAATACCGGCGTGGGCGCTTCGCAGAACGCAAGCGTGAACGTGGCCGTTTCCACCGGCGACGTGGCGTTCTGATCATCTCCTGGGCCGGCCCTACTCCCCGTGAGGCCGGCCCACCTTCTTGTCTGGAGTTTTCCGCCATGCGCCTGGTCCAAACAATCGCAGCAGCGATTACGGTTGCTGGGGTTTGTCTTCCCGCAGCCGCGCAAACCGCGCTCCCCGTTGCCTCTGCCGGCGGTGCGCCGGTCACCCCTTTCGCGGCGCCCAAATTGAATGAAGCCGACCTGCAAGCAGTGGCAGGGCGCGAGGACACCACCCAGATCGCCCGCAACCAGCAGATCGCCGGCGTTGCTCAAAATAGCGTGGGTGAGAACTCAGTTACCGGCGAGGCGCGGATCGACGGCAACGCCTTTCAGAACATGTCCGGCCTGTCGATCCTCAACGTCAACACCGGCAACAATGTCGCGATCAACGCGGCGATGAATGTGAACATTTCGATCACCCCGGGCCAATGAGGCGACTGCTTGCTTCGCTGCCGGCCTGCCTCCTGGGCGCCTGCGCCGCCCAGGTCCCTGGCGAGACACCGTTTGTCAGCCAGGCCGGCCCCATCGGCGAGTACCGGCTAGCCGTAGAGAGCTTCGGCGAGCGCCGCTTTGCCGGCGTGGTCCGACAGAAATATGATTTCAGCTGCGGCTCGGCCGCTCTCGCGACGCTGCTTAGCTACCATTACGACTATGACGTGCGCGAAGAGACCGCCTTCCGCGGGATGTGGGCGGCAGGCGACCGTCCGCAAATCCGCAAGGTCGGCTTCTCGCTGCTCGACATGAAGCGCTGGCTCGCGAGCCGAGGCATCACGGCGGATGGGTACCAGGTATCGCTCGAGACCATTGAGACGACCGGCGTGCCTGGCATCGCCCTGATCTCGGTCGATAACTACCGTCATTTTGTCGTCGTGAAAGGGGTCAGCCGGGGCGAGGTGCTTCTCGGCGATCCAGCCCTCGGGCTGACCGTTATGCCCAAGGACAAATTCATCGCCGCCTGGAACGGGATTTATTTTGTTCTCTCGGACGATCAGCCGCTGGCCAAAACCCGGTTCAATCAAGGCGAGCAGTGGGCCTCCTATGCCCGCGCACCGATCGGGTCCCGCTTTTCCGATCCTGTCAGCCAACAGGCGCTCAGCCTCAGCGCCCCATTCTATCGAGACATCGGATGATACCCTTGCGCTTTATGCTCGCCGCCGCCGTAGCCTGCGGTCTGGCGTTTTCCGGTCACGCCTCGTCCGATGGGGCGCCGGCGTTTACGACACCGGCCCTGCCCGATCCGCTCTTGGCCACGCAGCGCGGCGGGATCCGCCTCCCCAACGGCATCGATCTCGCGCTCACCGTCCAGACACAAACGGCCGTCAACGGCGCGGTAGTGCTCCAGACAATCTACGCCATCGACAAAGGTCCCGCGAGCCTGACCATTTATGCTCCGTCGCCGGGCAGCGAAGTGCCCGCTCGACCTGCCGCTTCGCCCGTGGTCGCCGCCGCCGCGATGACGCCCATCGTCGCTTACGATCCCCGCACCGGTCTGAGCGTAACTCAGGGTTACTCCGGCATGCCGGTCACAGTCGCGTCCGGGGCACCAGCCGGCCGGCCGGCAGTTGCCGAAGGACTGATGGTCGTGGACCCGGCATCCGGCCCGCAGACCACAGCGGGAAGCATCTCAACCAAATCCGACGGGCTGCTCAAGACCGTGACGCTGGCGGGCAGCGATTTCACCGTTGCGCACCTCGCGGGCTCCGCCTTCGGCACCGCCGTCGCCAACGCCGGCAGCGACCGCGCAATCGATACCATCACCAGCATTTCGCTCGATCTCAGAAATGCAGGGCCGGACGTGCTCGGCTCGGCCTTCCTGCGTGTCGAAGGCGTGGCGCTCGGGGCGCTGGGATCGCGGATGTGAAAGGACCAGTGGCAGTATGAGGGTGGCAAAATTGCAAATGAGCATCGGCGTCGTGGCGCTGGTGTCCGCGAGCGCTGTTGTGGCGCAGGGTTCCGCCCCGGCGCAGCGCGGCACAGTGCAGCAGCGGCTCGAGGCCGCTTTAGAGCAGCTCGCCGGCCAGCAGGAGCAGCTGGAAGCGCAGCAGGCGCAGCTCGATCGGCAGGCCGCCGAGCTTGTCGAGCTGCGCCGCATGCTGACTGGGCCGGCAGCTGCGGCGAACGGCTATGCACTGCCCACCGCCGATCCGCGTCAACCGGCCGTCGCGGCGGCACAAGCGCCGGTTCCGTTGGAGCGGGTCGGCCAAGCGCCGGAGGATTTCGAGCGGCCACTGGAACTCGCAGTGCTGGAAACGCAGGGTAGCGCAGTGACCCGTCAGGGTCAGCTGTCCGCCGAATTCCAGCTCGAATACACGCGCGCCGACCGGAGCCGGGCCGTGTTTCGCGGGGTGGAACTGGTGGAAGCGGTGCTCGTGGGCGTGTTCGACATCAACGAAAGCCGGCAGGACATTCTGGGCTCTTCGATCGGCCTGCGTTACGGCCTGACCGACCGGCTCGAGATCGGCGCTCGCGTGCCCTTCGTCTACCGCCGCGATTCCTCGGTCGTGGCCCCGATCGCCGGCAGCACGAATAACGACCAGGCGGCCACCCTCGATAGCTCGGTCAAAGGCAGCGACATCGGCGACCTTGAGCTTTCCGCTCGGTATCAGCTGCTCGACGCGGGCGAAGGGCGTCCGTTCGTTACCGCCAACCTGCAAGCCGTGTTGCCGACCGGTACCGATCCCTTCGCCATCCCTCGCGACGAGCTGGGCAGGCCGCTACGCGCCGCGACCGGGGCGGGCTTTTACGGCATTTCCCCGAGCCTAACGGCCATTCTGCCAAGCGATCCGCTCGTGCTGTTTGGGACGCTTGGCTACACGTTCAACTTGGGCAAGGACGTCGATACACGCATCCCGCCGGTGATCATCGATTACGTCGACCCGGGGGATGCCATATCCGCTTCGGTTGGAGTTGGGATCGCGTTCAACCAAAGGGCGACCGTCAATTTCGGCTATGCCCACAGCTGGGCCTTCGGGACCATGACGCGCACTTCGCTCATTGAGCCGACCCCCGCATGGCCCGGGATGCGGGAAACCATTTCCCGTGATTTGCAAGTGGGCCGCCTGCTTATGGGCGTGACCTACCGCGTGACCAACCGCGCCAGCATCAACTGGTCGGTCGAAGTCGGCGCAACCGAAGACGCCGCCGACTTGCGCACAGTGCTGCGAGTGCCGATCGTGCTGTTTACCGGCGGTTGACGAGCGTCATTTCATCATCGTCTTCGCCGCCTTCACGGCAGCCGCGCCATAGGGCGGCTTGAAGCCTCCAAGCTTGGCGATATCGACCTTGGGCTGGGTGTAGACGCTGCGGGCGTGGCTGAACTCGCGGAAGCCTTCGACGCCGTGATAGCTGCCCATGCCGCTCGGGCCGACACCGCCGAAGGGTAGGTCCTCCATCGAGACGTGGAAGACCACGTCGTTGACCGTCACCCCGCCGCTGATGGTGCGGGTCAGCACCTGCTCGCGCTCCTTCGCGTTCTCGCCGAAATAGTAGAGGCCGAGCGGGCGGTCGTGCTCGTTGATGTAGTCGACTGCCTCGCCCACGCTCTTGTAAGTCTTTACCGGCAGCACGGGGCCGAAAATCTCTTCCTGCATGGCTTTCATGTCGTCGGTGACATTACGCAGGATCGTGAGCGGCATCTTGCGAGCATTGGTGCTGGAGAAATCCTCGTCGCCGGGATTGACCTCGATCACTTCTGCACCCTTGCTGCGGGCATCCTCGACGAGCCCCTTCAGACGGTCGAAGTGCCGGTCGGAGACGATGCTGGCATAATCCTCGTTCTCGAGCAGCTTGGGATACATCGCCGCCGTACCTTCCCACACGCCGTGCACTGCTTCGTCCGCCTTGTCCTCAGGGACGTAGAGATAGTCGGGCGCCAGGCAAATCTGTCCAGCATTCATCATCTTGCCGAGCGCAATTCGCTCGCCCGCCTTGGCGAAATCGGCGCTGCGGCCCATCACCACCGGGCTCTTCCCGCCAAGCTCCAGCGTTACCGGCACAAGGTTCTGCGCCGCTGCCTCCATCACCCGCCGCCCCGTCGCGGTGGAACCGGTGAAGACCAGATGATCGAAGGCTAGGCCGCTGAAGGCCTGCGCCACTTCCGGCCCGCCGGTGAAAACGGCGCATTCGTCCTCGTCGAAACTTTCAGCGACGACCCGCGCCATCACTTCGCTGGTGCGCTCGGTGAATTCGCTGGGCTTGATCATTGCCCGATTGCCCGCCGCAAAGACCTGCATGAGCGGCCCGAAGGTGAGATTGACTGGAAAGTTCCACGGGCTGAGAATGCCGATGACGCCCTTTGGTTCGTAGCGTAGCTCCGCCTTTGCCCCCAACAGCCCGAGCGGGAACTGGACATGTCGCCTCTCCGCCCTCGCCCATTTGTCGATGTTCTTGAGACAATATTTGCCAAAGCTGACCGTGCCGGCGATATCGGTGATCATCGACTGGACCGGGCTGCGGTTGCCGAAATCGGCGCTCATGGCACGGTTTAGCTCGTCGGCATTGTTCTTAAGCGCCATCATCGCGCGGCGGATACGATCCTTGCGCCGTTCCAGCGGCTCGGGCCGGCTGACATGGTGAGCATCGCGCTGGCGCTTCAACACGCGCTCCATCTCACCCTTACGGTCGTCCGCCATCGCTGCTCTCCAATTGCAAGTCGCTGCACGCAAGCTTAGTTGCGCTTAGCAACCCTATTCCACTTCCGTTTGCCGAGGACAAGCAATCATGGCCCAGTTCAGCGCCGCCGATCCCGTCGTCATACTGTCCTATGCCCGCACCCCTATGGGCGGCATGCAGGGCGCGCTCGCCGATGTCAGCGCCACGGATCTGGGAGCCACCGCGGTCAAGGCGGCGGTGGAGCGCGCTGGCGTTTCTCCCGACGATATCGAGCGCATCTACATGGGCTGCGTCCTTCCAGCCGGCCTCGGGCAGGCCCCCGCCCGCCAAGCCGCGCTCAAGGCGGGCCTCCCCAAGTCGGTCCAGGCGACCACGGTCAACAAGGTCTGCGGCAGCGGCATGCAGACGATCATCATGGCATCGGAAGCCCTGGCAAGCGGCGGCATGGACCTCGCCATCGCCGGCGGAATGGAGAGCATGACCAACGCGCCTTATCTCCTCAAAAAGCACCGCAGCGGCGCGCGCATCGGTCATGACACGGCTTACGACCACATGTTCCTCGATGGCCTCGAAGACGCTTACGAGCAGGGCCGCGCGATGGGCACCTTCGCGCAGGACACCGCCAACGAGTACCAGCTCACGCGCGAGAACATGGACGATTATTCGGTCGAATCTCTTCGCCGCGCCAATGAGGCGATCAAGAGCGGCTACTTCGCTGCCGAGGTGGTCCCCGTGACCGTCGCGACCCGCAAGGGCGAGGTGGTGGTCGATACCGACGAGCAGCCGCCCAAGGGCAATCCTGACAAAATCCGCGAGCTGCGCGCCGCCTTCGCCAAGGACGGTACCATTACCGCAGCTAGCTCCAGCTCGATCAGCGACGGCGCCGCCGCCGTCGTGCTGACCCGCGAAAGCGTGGCCAAGGCTAAGGGTGCCGAGCCCGTCGCCCGCATCGTCGCCATGGCCGCGCACGCACAGGAGCCCAAGGATTTCACCATCGCCCCAGTCGGCGCGATCACGCAGGTTTTGAAGAAAGCCGACTGGTCGGTCGGCGATGTCGATCTCTTCGAAGTGAACGAAGCCTTTGCCTGCGTCGCCATGTTCGCAATGAAAGACCTCGGCATCCCGCACGAGAAGGTAAACGTCCACGGCGGCGCGACCGCACTTGGCCACCCGATCGGCGCCAGCGGCACCCGCATCATCGTCACCCTGCTTAACGCTCTGAAACAAAAGGGCCTGAAACGCGGTGTGGCATCGCTCTGCATCGGCGGCGGCGAAGCAACGGCGGTGGCGGTCGAGCTGGTCGACTGATGTGATCCGCCGCGCTGTCCCGGAAGACTGCTCGGCGATTGGTCAACTCGCCGAAAAGGCAGGTCTCTTCCCGGCCGAGGTGTTGCCCGAATTGATCGCGCCCTTCTTCACGGGCGAGGACGGACACCACTGGCTGGTCGTGCAGGGCGAGGCGGAACCGGCAGCCTTCTGCTATTGCGCGATGGAACGCTTCACCGACGCGACCTTCAACCTCCTCGCCATAGCAAGCGAGCAGCGCGGTGCGGGATTCGGCAAGCGCTTGATCGGCGCGCTCGAGGTTGAACTATCGGCGGTGGGCGGTCGTTTGCTGCTGGTCGAAACCTCATCGCAGCCGCAATTTGCGCCGACCCAGGCATTCTACCGTTCCGCAGGCTTCAACCACGTCGCCACCATTCCCGACTATTGGGCGGCCGGCGACGATAAGATCGTTTTCAGCAAGCCGGTCGGGCACGCGGAAGCTTAAGGCTCGCCCGCCCCCCAAAGCCGCTTCTTCGGCAGCCAGCCGTCATAAGCTCCGACGGAAAACTCGCACCAGCCAGCCATGCAGCCCCCAAGCTTTCCGACCACGCCGGCCTCAATGAACCATTTGAGCGGCGACGCGTCGGACGGGCCGTCGCGCATTGGGGCCGGCCGGCCGCCCGTGACGATTGCGCCGCGATCGGGGCTGAGCAGGCGCGAGGCGACCCAGCCCTTGGTCCCTGATGGGTCCTGCACAAGACGCCAGCTTTCATGCACCCGCAGCACCTTAACCGGCAGGCCAGGACGCTTGTAGACCCAGGAGATGGGATAGTCGGCGCTTGGCCCGACCCGCATGTTTAGTTCACTGGCACTGCCGCGGATCGTCGCCCAGTAAGGGACCTCCCTGTCCTGGGCTTGGACCGGGCTGGCGAACGCCAAAAGCGAAAGAAAGGCAATGCCGGACCGAAGCATGATGCGCGCTGCGAGGTATCGCGGCACCGCCTTGTTTGCAACACGGCACCGGGGCTTGTCCCGACCAGGGGCGAGCGAAATGCGTTTTGCTAATGAGGGTTAGCGCCGCGGATCGAAGCGGCCCCGCCACGTGCGCCATGCGGCACAGCCGAATGCCAGGGACAGCACTATGCCGACCAGGCCAGCGCCGGGGGCATCGTCAGCGTGCCCGATGGCCAGGCCCAACGCCCCAAGCAGCAAACCTTGACCCAGCAGCACGGCGGCCACGATCCTGTTTCGCAAGGACGACATCAAGGCGGCCCTTTTCCAACTGCAGCCTCCGCGAACTGCAAGATTGGCAGGTGAAAGCCATGAGCAGTCGCTGACCATGATGTGAAATCCGCTCAGCGAATAGTCCGCCGAGCGCGTGACAACGGGGCGGTGAAGCGCTTGACCGGCCGCGGCCCGCCATTCTAGCGCAGGCCGATGCCCACCCTCGCTCAGCCGCTAGGCAGACCGCCTCGTGTCTTCGTGACCCGTCACCTCCTGCCCGAGGTGGAAGGGCGCTTGAGCGAATTGTTCCAGACGAAGCTCAATCCGGCGGATCGGCCGCTCTCGCGTGCCGAACTGACCGCTGCGCTGCAAAGTTGCGATGTGCTGGTCCCAACCGTCACCGATCGGATCGATGCCGATTTGCTGGCTGCGGCCGGTGCCGATCTGCGGCTGATCGCCAGTTTCGGCGCTGGCACCGATCACATCGACCTGGCCGCCGCCGCTGCCCGCCGTATCATGGTCACCAACACCCCCGGCGTCTTCACCGATGATACCGCCGACATCGCGATGGAGATGATCATCGGCCTGCCACGCCGTGTGCGCGAAGGCATTGCGCTAGTGCGCCGGGGCGAATGGAGCGGCTGGACCCCCACCGCGCTGCTTGGGGTCAAGCTCGCGGGCAAGACGCTTGCAATCGTCGGCATGGGCCGCATCGGCCAGGCAGTGGCACACCGGGCCCGGGCCTTTGGCCTCTTGGTCGCCTACCACAATCGCAAGCGCCTCCCCACGGCGGTCGAGCAGATGTTCGGCGCGCGCTATGTCGAAACGCTCGACACCCTTGTGGGCGAGGCAGACATCCTCACCCTGCACTGTCCCGCGAACCCAGGCTCCCGCCACATGATCGATGCGCGGCGGATCGCACTGATGAAGCCTGGCGCCTGCCTGATCAACACTGCGCGCGGCGATCTGGTGGACGAGGAAGCTCTGATCGCGGCTCTTGAGGCCGGGCGGTTGGGCGGCGCTGGCCTCGACGTCTACCCCAACGAGCCAACGGTCGATCCGCGCCTGCTCCAGATCCCCAATGTGATGACGCTCCCTCACATCGGCAGCGCAACGCGAGAAGGCCGTGCCGAATCCGGCCACAAGGTTATCGCCAATATCCGAGCATGGGCCGATGGCCACCGCCCGCCCGACCAAGTTTTGAGCAGCTTGGCTTAACGTCGACCTTCGCGCGTAGCTACGGGTTTTCCCGTAGGTATGCTCCAATCATTAAAACACTCGCCCCTGTTATCGCCTTGAGCATGAGGATTCTCGGCTAACCATGACGCGGTATCAGATGCGGATAGCCGGCTTTGCCGCAGCTTACTTCGTGGTCACATCGTTGACGGTTGGCTTGACCCGCTTCGACGGCGGCCTCGCCCTGGTGTGGTTCGGTTCCGCCATCGCTGCGTTGATGCTCATAAGTCTCCCCCGTGCCTGTTGGCTGCACGGCCTGCTGGCGATCGTGGCAGTAAGCAGTGTGGCAACAGCGCTTTTCGGGTTCGGGCCCCGGGTCGCGTTGCCCATGGCCTTGACCAATGCCTTTGAAGCCTGGCTGGTGGCCCGCATGCTACTCGCCCTGAGACCCGGACGCGATTGGCTGGACAATGTTGGCGGTCTCACGGCCTTGGTCTTCGCAGGCGGCGTGGTAGCGCCGGCGGTCGCGGCCGTGCCTGGTGGCCTGCTCGCCAGTTTCGCGGCGCCTGGCCCATGGTATTTGCACGCCAGTAAATGGTGGGCGGCGCATGGCTTGGGGACGGTGATCGGTTTTTCGATCGCCTTTCTGGCGTTGGGCGTGCCGTGGACACAGGTTGCCGCCCGATGGACGCGTCGGCTTGGGTTCGAGTTGGCAGGCTTCCTCTGTCTGATCGGCTCTACCGCCTATGCCGCCATGAGCCAGGCACTGCTGCCGCTGTTATTTCTCCCGATCGTGCCCTTGCTGCTGGCCTCCTACCGCTGCGGGCGAGAAGGTGCAGCTTTTGGGATGCTCGTTATCGCGGTTATTGCCGTGCTCCATCAGGGTGAGGGGACACTCATCGGCAGCCTGGCCCTCACGATGTCGCAAAAGGCGCTGTTCCTGCAATTCTACCTCGCCATCATCACCCTGCTCGCCATTCCGCTCTCGGTGGCGCTGCGCCAGCATCAGCGCATTTTGGTGGAGCTCGAGGAGCGGCGTGCGCTCAAACAGCTTATTGCCGAGTATTCCGACGACGCCCTTCTCAATCTCGATGAAAAGGGCCGCATTCGCTTTGCTTCGCCGGCCGCCGCGCGGCTGAGCGGCGTGGAAGACTTGGAGGGCGCGCCGCTGACTCTGTTCTTCGACCCGCTGGACGAGGCGCTTGTACGCGGCTCGCTCGCCCAGGCCGCCGCCGCGCCTGGAGAGACCGTGGACATGGAACGCGCGGTATTGCGGGAAGAGGAGCAGCTCTGGTTGGAGGCCAAGATCTGCGCCGTCGCTCTCAACGACAAGCCGGGCGATCTGCGCGGTTACGCCGTCACTATTCGCGACATCACCGCGCGCAAACAGACCGAGCTCGACGCGATTCAGGCCGCCGCGACCGACCAGCTTACCGGCCTGGCCAACCGCCGCGCCTTGCTTGGCCAGCTCGACCAGGCACTCGCCCATGCCGAGCAGCGCCCATTCGCGCTGGCGATTCTGGACCTCGATCATTTCAAGGCGATAAACGACACGCACGGCCATGTGACTGGCGATCAGGTGCTGCGCGAGGTGAGCGCGACGATGTGCCGGATGAGCAGCCCCAGCCGCCTTTTCGCTCGACTGGGGGGCGAGGAGTTCGCGCTCATCTCGCGGCAGGCCAGTTTCGAAAGCGCCATCGAGCTGTGCGAGCAGCTCCGCAAGGCGATCGGCGAGCTGCGCTTCACCTCGCATGATGGCACCGGCTTCGGCGTCACTGCCAGCATCGGCTGCACCCGCATCGACCGTGGCGGCACCGCCGCGCAGGCGCTCCAGGCGGCCGACGCGCTGCTTTACCACGCCAAGCATGCGGGGCGGAACCGGGTGGAGGCCATGCCGTGGAAGGGCGAGCGCCGCGTGATCCGCCGCGCTGCCTAGCTCCCCGATCAGTCTCCCAGCGTCGACACCTCGAACGAAATAACACTTTCCTACATGATGCGCGTTGTGGTCCATACTTGGGATGGACCAGACCACACCCCCCGACCGCAAAAAACCCCGCGCCCCGCATGGCTCGCGCAACGGGCGCAAAACCGCGCCGCCCGCTCCGCCCGACAACGCCGCCCTCGTCGCATTCGAGCCGGTGCCGCGCAAGTTCCGGCACGACGGCTGGACGCCCGAGCGCCAGCGCGCCTTCATCGGCGCGCTGGCAGACACCGGCTGCGTCAGCCGCGCCGCGCGCTACGTGAACATGAGCCCCGAAGGCGCCTATTGGCTGCGGCGCCAGCCAGGCTCCGATGCTTTCCGCGCCGCGTGGGAGGCCGCGCTCAACCTCGGCGTCCAGCGGCTGAAGGACGAGGTCTACGAACGCGCGCTCGAAGGCCAGCTCCACCCCGTCTTCGTCGGCGGGAAGCTGAAAGGCTTCAAGCGCGTGAAGAACGATCGCCTGCTGATGTTCGCACTGCGCATGAACGCGAAGGACGAATACGGCCGCCGCCTGGCCGCCACTTACTTCGACCCCAACGCCCCAGGCTCCACGGCGGCAGCGGGACGGTGGACGGGGATGTTCTGGAAGCCAGCCCTCCTCCCCTCCCGCTTGCGGGGAACCGCAGGTGTGACGAAGTCACGGCGGCCGGGGTAGGGCCTGTCCCAATGCTCGATGGTGCAAACCCCCTCCCCGCCCGCATCACCGAAACCGTGACCGGCCCCGCCGTCACCCAGCGCCAGAAGGACGCCCACAACGCCGCGCTGGTCGCGGGCTTCGACCCCGTCACCATGACCCTGCCCGAGATCGAGGCGATGCAGGCCATGCTCGCCGAAACCGCCGCCCGCAAACGCGCCGAGGAAGACGGCCCGCCCGACCAGGACGCCAGCGTCGCCTTCATCGAGAACCGCGACGGCGAGTTCAAAGCGCTTGGCCCGCTCGAGGACATCCAGCCGGTAGTGACCGAGGAAGACCGAGAGACGGAGTTCGACGCAGAAGAGGACCGGTGGTGGAACTTGAGCGACCCGGAGGGCGGCGCGTAGCGCCAATGCAGGCGAGGCACCCTCGCGCACGGCGTTTGAGGATGTTGAACAGAAAACGGGCTTGCGACTAGCAAGCCCGCGTTGCGAAGCACTGCTGTAGGCAGAACCGCGACCGCGCGCCGGCCGGTCAGGCCGAAAGCCAGGGGGCGCGGGAGTCGAAGACGGGGCGAGGCCCACCCGCCCCGCCCGGCGTCTAAGGGAGAGAGAGGGGGGCCGGTCCGCGATCAGCGGACCGCAAGCGCGACCGCACGCCGCGGCTTATGTCGCGAAGCCAAGCGAGACGGACGTCTCGCACCCGGCGTCTGAGGGCGTTAAACAAACAGAATGTGCAATCTCTACCGCATGACCAAGGCCCACGCCGA
>ERZ1066119.862-NODE-862-length-18770-cov-8.318354_pt1 | contig 18770 bp, 18 predicted proteins | sample MGYA00382766_ERZ1066119 | MGnify/ENA primary metagenome ERZ1066119 (study PRJEB33369, sample SAMEA5778349) | biofilm metagenome | biome: Industrial cooling water; feature: Water cooling tower basin; material: Biofilm | place: United Arab Emirates | collected...
GTCATAATCCGCGCGCTGGCCGCGGACGTAGAGCATGGCATTGATCGAGGAAGAGCCGCCGAGCACCTTGCCGCGGGGCCAGACATGGCGGCGGCCGCCGGTGCCGGGGTCGGGCTCGGTTTCGTAGAGCCAATTGACCTTGGGGTCCTTCAGCGTCTGCGAATAGCCGATCGGAACGTGGATCCAGAGGTTGGAAAGGAATTGGCCCTTTTCCTTGCCGGGGCGGTCGTCGCCGCCGGCTTCCAGCAGGATCACGCGGACGGACGGATCCTCGCTGAGCCGCGCGGCAAGGACGCAGCCGGCCGAGCCTGCGCCGACGATGACATAGTCTGCTGCAAGCTCGGACGCGTCCATCATCGTCACTCCTTGGGAAGCACGCTCCGCACCCACAGCGCCGTTTCGAGCGGCTGGGTGTAGGGCAGCATGTGCCCGCCCTCGACCAAGGTCAGCCTGGCGCCCGGGATCTGCGCGGCGGTCCGTTCGCCATGGATGCGGTAATCGAGGATATTGTCTTCGCGGCCGTAGAGAATGGCGACGGGGAGGCTGAGTTCGGGGTAGCGCTCCACCATCTCCTCGGCGTCGGTCCGGGCGAGCTGGATATCGCCCGCCGCGGCAGCGATGTTGGACGGGCGCATGGCCAGCGCGCCGCCGCCTTCGATGACGAAGTCGGGCGGGACGAGCTCGGGCTTGAACACCTCCCGGAGCACGGCATCGCGGGTCGCGAGCCCGAGCGGAACAGCAATGGTGCGGCTAACGAAGCCAATCAGCGGAAGCGGGACCATGAGGCCGCGGAAGACTTCGGGAACGGTGTCGACCGGCTGGGTAGCAGGGGCGATCAGGACAAGGCCGCCGACCTTGCCCGGATGGCGGGCCGCGACATGGAGCGAGAGAGCGCCGCCGAGCGAATGGCCGACCAGCACCGGCTTCTCGAGCCCGAGCGCGTCGATCAGCGCTGCAACGGCGTCGGCCTGATCTGCGAGGTGCTGCGAGCCCGACGGGAGAGCGGGGGAATAGCCCGAGCCCGGCCGGTCGATGCGGATGACGCGGTGGTCCTTGGCGAGTTCGTCGACCATCTCCTGCGCGAAGCTGCGAAGCTGGGCCGACAGGCCGTGGATCAGGAGCAGCGGCTTGCCCTTGCCCTGCTCGGCGACGTGGAAGCGATAGGGGCCGGCATCGACCAGGCGGCCGTCCATCGGCACCTGCCGTTCGGCCTTGCGGGCCGCGCGGGCGCTGAACAGGCCGGCGCCGATCAGGGCTCCGGCGAGCAACAGGCCGGCGATGCCAAGTGCTTTCATGCCATGCTCCGTTTCAGGATGTTCCAGTAGGAGATCGGTGCCAGCCGCTCGATGATCGAGCCGATCCTCGCGTCCGTGCCGACCAGCACCCGGGCGCGCTCCTTCTCGATGCCGGTGGCGATGATCTCACCCGCCCTGGCGGGCGACATGCGCAGGAACTTCTGGAAGCGATCGCGCTCGGCCGCGACCAGCGCCGCTTCCTCGTTGGTGACGTGCCGCGGCGGGCGGGCGTTGCGGGCGATGTCGGTGTTGATCCCGCCGGGATGGACCACGGTGACGCCGACGCTGGAGCCGGCCTCCGCAAGCTCGTTGCGGAGCGATTCGGAGAAAGCGCGCACGGCGAATTTGGCGGCGCTGTAGGCGGTCTGGCCGGGCGGGGCGATCAGCCCGAACAGGCTGGAAATGTTGACGATCCGCGCCTGGTCGCTGGCCTTGAGGAGCGGCAGGAAGGCGCGGGTGAGGCGGACAACCGCGTGGAAGTTCACGTCCATCAGCCAGTCGAAGTCGGCCTCGTCCACCTGTTCAAAGGTGCCGCCGATCGCGACCCCGGCATTGTTGACGAGGAGGTCGACCCGGCCATGCTCCGCCAGCACGGCCTTGGGCAGAAGAGCGGTGGCGGCGCGGTCGGTGACGTCGAGCTTGTGGGTCGAGACATGGACCCCGCGGAGCAAGGCGCTGGTCTCGGCAAGGCCAGCGGCGCTCACGTCGGCAAGGGCGAGGTGGCAGCCGCGGCGGGCGAGGGCAAGGGCGATCCCGCGGCCAATGCCGCCGCCGGCGCCGGTGATGACGGCGACCCGTTCGGACAGGTTCATGCGCCGACCTCGACCAGGGTGGGGGCGGGCGGTGCGCGCCGGACCTGGCCGGCGAAGCGCATCACCCCGTCCTCGAGCTTGCCGTACTTGAGCGCCGCGAGATCGCGGGCGTAGTTCTGGTGGAGCTTCCAGGGCGCGCGGTCGCCCTGCACCGGAAGGATCGACTTGGCGCGCTGGACGTAGCCCGAGCTGAAGTCGAGGAAGTCGACCGGCTTCACGTCCGCTTGTGGCTCGGGCACGGCAAGGGTTCGGCCGGTGTCGGCCAGATGGTTGAGGAGGCGGCAAAGGTAAAAGGAGGTGAGGTCCGCCTTCAGGGTCCAGGAAGCATTGGTGTAACCGAAGCTGTACGAGAGGTTGGGCACGCCCGCGAACATCATGCCCTTGTAGGTCATGACCCCGCTCAACTTCTTCTCGACGCCGTCGAGGAACAGGCGGATGTCGCTCATCAGCTGGAGCTTCAGCCCCGTAGCGGCGACGATGATGTCAGCCTCGAGCAGGCGTCCGGATTTCAGGCGGATACCCTCCTTGACGATCTCTTCGATATGGTCGGTGACGACTTCAACCTTGCCCGTCCGGATCTCGGCAAAGAGGTCCGCGTCGGGCACCAGGCAGACCCGCTGATCCCAGGGATTGTAGGCGGGGTTGAAGTGGGTCTCGACCTCGTAGTCGGGCGGAAGCTCCTTCATCACGCCCTTGGCGATGAGCTTCTTCATGAAGTCCGGCCGGCGCCGGGCCAGCTGGAAGAAGGCCTGCTGCATGAGGACGTTGCGGGTGCGGACGACGCCGTAGCTCAACTTGTCGCCGAGCAGCTTGCGCAGGCCGTTGGCGACTTTGTCGACGGCTGGGCGGCTGACCATATAGGTCGGCGAACGCTGCAGCATGGTGACGTGGGCAGCGCCGTTCTTGGCCATCTCGGGAACGATGGTGACGGCGGTGGCGCCGCTGCCGATCACCACCACGCGCTTGCCCTTGTAGTCGAGATCCTCGGGCCAGAATTGCGCGTGGAACAGTGACCCCCCGAAGCGCTCGCGGCCCGGCCAATCGGGCAGATAGGCTTCGGAATAGCTGTAATAGCCGGTGCACAGGTGCAGCCAGCGGCAGGTCATCTGCTGGCTTGCGCCGCCGCTTTCCACGTCGACCGTCCAGAGCGCCGCCTCGCTGTCGAAGGAGGCGCTCACCACCTTGTGGTTGAAGCGGATGTGGCGGCGAAGGTCGTATTTGTCGGCAACCCCGTTGACGTAGGCGAGGATGGACGGGCCGTCGGCGATCGCCTTGCACTCGGTCCAGGGCTCGAAGCTGTAGCCAAGCGTGTACATGTCGCTGTCCGAGCGGATGCCGGGATAGCGGAACAGGTCCCAGGTGCCGCCGATCGCATCGCGGCCCTCGAGCAAGGCGAAGCTCTTGTCGGGGCAGTAGCGCTGGAGGTGCCAGGCCGTGCCGATCCCGGACAGGCCTGCGCCGACGATGAGAACATCGACGTCGGCGTCGACGGGCAGGGCGGGCGCGGTTGCGGGCTGTTTCATCCTTGCCGCGCATGCTGCCCTTGACTTCGCAAGGGAAGCAAGCGGAAACTCAAGCCATCTGAAGCGATCCGGCCGTTTGTAGCTGCGGCCCTCGCGCCAGGGGGAGACATCGATGACTTACTCGCGCCTGCTGCTGGCCGGAGCTTCGCTCTCGGCCATGACCCTTGCCGTGCCTGCCGCCGCCCAGACCGTTCCCGAGGGCCAGCCGACCGGCGGCGAGGTCCAGACCGGGGCAGGGGCCGAGCAGAGCGGCGAAGCGCGCAGCGGCACCACCGATGCGGCCGGTGCCGACATTGTCATCACCGCTCAGCGCCGGGCCGAAGCGCTGCAGTCGGTGCCGATCTCCGTTTCCGCCTTCAGCGGCGAGGCGCTGGAGCGGCAGCAGATCAGCAATGCGCAGGACCTGCAATTGTCGCTGCCCAACGTCACCTTCACCAAGACCAACTTCACTTCGTCGAGCTTTACCATCCGCGGCATCGGCGACCTGTGCGTCGGCTTCAGCTGCGACCGGGCAACGGGCATCCACCTGAACGACATGCCGCTGGTGGAGAACCGACTGTTCGAGACCGAATATTTCGACCTTGAACGGGTCGAGGTGCTGCGCGGGCCGCAGGGTACCCTTTATGGGCGCAACGCGACCTCGGGCGTGGTGAATTTCATCACTGCCCGGCCGCGCCTCGGCGACTTTGCCGGCAACGCCACGGTCGAGTTCGGCAACTTCAAGTCGAACCGGCTGACCGGCATGATCAATGTCCCGATCACCGACTGGGCGGCCTTCCGTCTGGCAGGCTATTCGCTGGTGCGCGGCGGCTATACGAAGAATCTATTCGACGGCAGCAGGATCGACGGGCGCGACCTTTACGCCTTTCGCGGCACGCTGCGCCTTCAGCCGACCAGCAGCACCACGATCGACCTCCTCGGCTACATCTTCCGCGAGGACGATGATCGCAGCCGCATCCAGAAGCAATTGTGCGCGCGCGATCCGACGGCGATCCTGGGCTGCCGCCCCGACCGGCTGGCGTTCGAGACGGTGAACGGCAATTCCACCCTAGCGGCCATCCTCTCCTCGCGCCAGTTCTTCGCGCTCAATAGTCCGACGCTGGCGCCGCTTGGCCTCAGCGACCTTTATGGCGCGGACCCCTTCTTCGGCGGCGTTGTCAATTCTGACGACCTTCGTACCGTCAGCACCGACTTCAATCCGACGTATCGCGCAAAGGAGACCATCTGGCAGGGGCGGCTGGAGCAGGAGCTTGGCGAGCAGTTCAGCCTCAGCCTGCTCGGCGGCTACAGCCGGTCGAGCATCGACAGCCGCACCGATTATACGCTCGCGGCGGGGCGGCCGCTGGCGGGCAATCCAGGGCTGCTGGCGCTCGCCTTCCAGGCGGCGCAGCCGATCCCCGGCGGCAATCCCTTCGCGGCCGTCGCGCAGCGGCTGATCCCGAACGGGCCGCTGGGCGCGGCCTGCACTTCCGAGACCAACCTCAACTACAGCGGCGTGTACGGCGGTTTCACCAACCGCTGCACCGCGGCGGGGACCGAATATGACCGGTCGCAGTCCGAGTATCGGCAATATGCCGGCGAGGCGAAGCTCAACAGCAATTTCGAAGGGCCGCTGAACTTCATCCTGGGTGCGACCTACATCGACGGGCGCTTCACCAACTCGAACTATTACGTCGCCTCCTTCGGGCTCGACTATGCAGCGGGCATCCTGGGTGCGGCGCAGACGCTGGCGCAGCGCGGGGCGGGCAACGTCACCTTCCCGCAGGTCTATCTCGCGCCGCCCTTCTTCAACTCGGAGGTGCAGGACTTCCGCCTGAAGAGCAGTGGCCTGTTCGGCGACGCGAGCTTCGAGGCGACCGAGCGGCTGAAGCTGACCGCGGGCCTGCGCTGGAGCCGCGACGAAAAGTCGCAGGTCGCGCGCGCGCCGATCCTGTCCTTCCCGGCGGTCGTCGGGGTACCGGATGCGAACACGTCGCCCTTTCTCCTCGCCTATGATGCCGATCCGCGAACGCCCGGACCGCAAAGCTATGCGGTGGACGAGGTCAGCTTCTCCCGCCTGACCGGCCGCCTGGTCGCCGACTATGAGCTCAGCCGCGGCAAGCTCGTCTATGCTTCCTATTCGCGGGGCTACAAGGCGGGCGGGATCAATCCGCCGATCGATCCGTCGTTCAACATCTCGCCGACCTTCTCGCCCGAAACGATCAACGCTTATGAGATCGGGTCCAAGAACAGCTTCGCAGGAGGGCGGGCGCGGCTGAACCTGTCGGCCTTCCTCTACGACTACAAGGGGCTGCAGCTGAGCCGGATCGTCGGGCGCACCAGCGTCAACGACAATACGGATGCGTCCATCTGGGGCGTCGAGCTGGAAGGCTTGCTGCGGCCGGTCGACGACCTGCAGCTCAACTTCTCCGCCTCGTACCTCAAGAGCAAGATCAAGGGGCTGAGCCTGGTCGACCCGCGCGATCCTTCGGGCGGTCGGTCGGATGCGGTGATCATCAAGGACCTGACCAATGCGTCCAATTGCGTGGTGCTGCCGACCGTGACGCTGCCGCCCGGCACTGCGGCCGGGTTCGTGGGCGCGGTGAATGGGTCGATCGGGCTCCAGGCGCCGGTCGCGGTTCCGGGGACCACTGCCACCGGCGCGTTCGGGGTCTGCTCGGCGCTGGCGGCGACCGCGGCCAATCCGCCTGCGCCGCTGCGCGCGGCGTTCGGCGTCGCCACCGGGCCGCTGCCCTTCACCATCACCACCGGCGTTCCGCTCGACCTCGACGGAAACGAGCTGCCCCAGTCGCCCAACTGGAAGCTGGCAGGCGGCGCGCAATATACGTTCCGCTTCGGTGACGGCTGGACGCTCGTCCCCCGCGCGGATGTCGCCTACACCGGGCGCTTCTATGCTCGAAGCTTCAACAAGCCGATCGACCGGATCGACGGCTTCACCGTGGTGAATGCGCAGGTCCAGTTGAACGCACCGGGCGAGCGCTGGAACGTGCGGGCCTTCGTGCAGAACCTGACGGACAGCGATGCGATCACCGGGCTGTACGTGGGTGACCAGTCGTCCGGGCTCTACACCAACGCCTTCACGCTTGAGCCGCGGCGCTACGGTGTGAGTGTGGGTTTCAGCTTCTGACAGAAGCGTCCCTGCGCAGGCGGGGGCCTCAGGCGGGAAGGCGTGTCTCCCCAGAGGTCCCTGCCTGGGGCGGGGCGAGCAGTCAGCGCCGCAGGGGCACGTCGAGCCCGGCCGTGTGAACGAAGTCCGCTTCGTGCCCATGCGGCTGGGCGTGGCCGTGCTTGCGGAGGTAATGTTCGTCGAGGCGAGCGATCAAGTCCTGCGCCTTCGTCCCGCCGACCATCCGCATGAGCGCGTCCATCTTGGCTTCCATCCGGTCGTCATTCTCCTTTGACGCCGGCGAGCCGAGGTAGAGAAAATAGGCAAGGCCGACAACCTGCCAAAGCAGCTGCAGGAACTCCGACTGCCAGTTCTCGAACGTGTCCCGCAGCATTTCGTTGGTGTAGGCAGTCATCTCAAGCGTCTGCCCGTGAGCTTCGGCTTCATCCAGCGAGGCCTTGTAGCCGAACCACCAGTGAAGAAGGAGGCTCACGAGGAAAAAGCCCAGCGTCAGCCAGGCATAGCCATATCTGCGCACCTTCTCATCTCCCGCCGAAAAGGTCTGTGACGGGGGTGGAACAGTCGGCTTGTGGAGGCGGTTCCTAGGGGAGCGGGGTGATGGCGACCCGGCGATTCTGGATCTCGCGGACGCCCTCGGCGGTCGGGACCAGCAACTGGCTTTCGCCGGCCGACCGTAGCTCCAGGCTGGTCGCGGGGACGCCCACGGCAACGAGGGCCGCGGCCACGGTCTCGGCCCGCCTCTGCGCCACGCGGCGATTGGCGGCAGCGCTGCCCGGCGTGTCGCTGTGGCCGACGATCAGCAGGCGGCGGCCGCCTTTGGCCAGGCCGGCGGCCTGCTCGATCACCGGGTTCCATTCGCGCCGGATCTCTGCCTCGCCGCTGTCAAAGAAGAGGTGCAAGGGACAGGCCGTCGCGGCGGCGGCCACGGTGACGCGGTCAGGGCAGACCTGCTGGCTGTCGAGGCCGGCAAAAGCGAGAAGGGCAAGAAGCATGGCGGAAGCTTAGCGCCGGGCGACGCACAAGCAAACGGCCCGGAACGCCACTGGCGCCGCGAGCCGTGTCAGGCGGCGCTGGCGGCTTCCTCGCAGCAGGCGGCGGCCCGGGCGGCGAACTGGCTGGCGAGTCTGGCGTGCCACTCACGAGCGGCAGCGGTAATGGCCCGGGCAGCAGCGGTCCGCTCTTCCGCGGCCCGACGGGCATAGTAGCGCTGGTTCGATTCCATCGGCCACTCCCTCGCGGCGCATACTGGCGCCGGACTCGAAGCATGGCGTGACGATGGTGGAGGAAAGGTTAATGCGGAGCTTTGTCCAGGACTGAAACAAGCTGTGGCCGAGTAGTGACAGGGGCGCCCGCAAAGCGGATCATCCCCGAAACCGAACGACTCGCCGCTCGTTACACCTGCGAGAATAGTTCAAGAGAGCGAGGGGACAGCCCATGCTGACTTCGAGCATGACGACGACCAAGACCTTCAATCCGGCGCTGCGTGGCTATCATGCCGTCTACCGGGAGAATGCGGTCAACCATTGCCCGGGGTGCGGACGCACCCACTGGCTGATCGGCCGGCTGCTGGCGGAATGCGGCTTCTGCGGAACCGCGCTGCCCCTCTCGGAGAGTTACGCCCGGGGAACGCCAGCGCCGCTGATCCGTCATGGCAACAAGCTGCTTCACGGAAGCAAGGTGCTTCACCGCGCCGCCTGACGTGGCTGCCGATCGTGATCCATGATAGGCTTGCGCCATGGTCATGGCGCTTGCCTTGCTGCTGACGCTTGGCGGACCGGCTCCCTTCACGCTGGTCAACGGGACCGATGCGCCGCTGGCCGGGCTTGCCGCTCAGCCGGTAGGCGGAGAGGGGCGCGGGCGGCCGCTTGGCGTGCAGCGGCTTTCGCCGGGAGCCCGGGTCAACCTTCCCGCACTTGGCGGTGAAACCTGCGCCTTCGCCATCGAGGCGGAAGGAGGCGGTGGTCGCCTCCGCTGGAACGACGTCAATCTGTGCGACGTGAAGATCGTGACGCTTCGGCAGCGGGGCGCAACGCTCTGGGTCGATTACGACTGAAGAGATCACGGCGGCGCTTGTGCCAGCGCACCGTCGGTGAGCGGACCGGCCGGGGCTCGAGCGTGACCGAGTCGAGCAGCTTGGCGCCGGCCAGGAACACCACCAGGCAGCAGATAACAAAGAAGATCCAGCCGAGCGGGCCGGGGTAGGTGAGGAGATAGGCCTTGCCTCGCTCGACCGCGCCAAGAGCGATCGCCCAGGTCACCGCCCAGGCTTCAAAGCGCGTCCGGATCACGAACAGGCGGCCAAGGCGCCGCAGGCCAGAGACTTTCCCCATCGTCACAAGGTTAAGCAACCGCTGTGCCATTGGCGGAGTTCCGCCATTTTCGTGTTAAGGATAATGACTAACTGTCAATTAACCCGACTCCGCCGGCTGCCCGGGCTTTCGTGCGGGCCGCGCAGCGCCTAAGTGGCGGCTCGAGAGCATGTCGCAGCCGCCAAGCCCCCCGTTCGAGAAGATCAAGGTCGTCGCCGAGAACCGGCGCGCCCGCTACGATTACTTCATCGAGGAAAGGTTCGAGGCCGGGATCGCCCTCCAGGGCACCGAGGTGAAGGCGCTTCGCGCGGGCGAGGGGTCGATCGCGGAAAGCTATGCCACGGTCGAGGGCGAGGAAGTGGTGCTGATCAACAGCCACATTCCCGAATATCGCCACGGCAGCTGGATGAACCACGAGCCGAGGCGCAAGCGCCACCTTCTGCTGAAGAAGCGGGAGATCGGGCGATTGATGGGAGCGATCAACCGGCAAGGGCTGACGCTGGTGCCCTTGTCCATCTACTTCAACAGCAAGGGCAAGGCGAAGGTCGAGCTGGCGTTGGCCCGGGGCAAGAAGACCCACGACAAGCGCGAGACCATTAAGGAGCGCGACTGGAAGCGGGAGCAGGGCAGGCTGCTGCGCGCTCATGGGTGAGGCCGTGGACGCACGCATGCCCGCGTGCGGGGCTCCGGAGGTTTTCCAGGACCTATCTGCCCTCGCGAGCTTCGCTTCCGCAGCGGAATGGACGTTCAGGCAGGTTCAGGGTGACGACTGCTCGAGGTTCGGCCCCCTTGTCTGAGCGCCCCCATTTCTTCCGCCGCCTCGCCGACAAGGCCACGCCTTCGCGCGAGGAGGTGCTGGAGAGCCGCTGGCTCAAGCCGTTCGGCAAGCGGATCCGCCAGTCGGACCTGTGGCGCTTCACGCGCCGGTCGGTGCCGCGCGGGGTGGCGGCAGGGCTGTTCGTCGGCATCTTCCTGATGATCCCTGGCCTGCAGATCGTCGGAGCGGCGATGCTGTCGATCCCGCTCCGGGCCAACATCCCGATCGCGGCGGCGATGACCTTTCTGTCCAATCCCGCGACCACGCCCTTCTTCCTGATCGCCGCCATCGCGCTCGGCAACAAGCTCGGCTTTCACGCCGACCTTGCCGCCTTTGAAGCACTCTATTCGAGCGGGGCTGGCATTGGGCGCTGGAGCCAGTGGTTGCTGTCCGATGCCGCGCCCGCCATGATCAGCGGGCTGTTCCTGATTGCCCTTGTAAGTGCGTTCGTCGGCTATGGCGTGTCGATCGTCGGCTGGCGCTGGTGGATTGCCCGCAAGTGGCGCAAGCGAGTGCACCGTGAGCTGTTCACCCGTCACCCTTGAGCGAAAGACTGTGCCACCGATGAAGCGCCTTCTTCTCACCCTTGCCGCTACCACCAGCCTTGCCGGCTGCGCGACGATCGCCCCGACCGCCGCCGAGGCGCCGGTTGCGCCAGCCTCTGCCGAGCCCACGCTGGCACCCGCCCCGGCCGCGCCCCGGTCGGAAATCGGCAGCTTCGGCTTCGACGTTGCCGGCATGAACCGCCAGGTCCATCCGGGCCATGACTGGGTCGAGTTCGCCAACGGCAATTACCTGCGTACGCTTGAGATCCCGGCCGACCGGGCCAGCTTCGGCATGTTCAACAAGCTCGACGAACTTTCCCGCGAGCGGACGCGCGGGATCATCGAAGAGGCGGCCAAGCAGAATGCCGCGGCCGGCACCAACGCGCGGCGGGTCGGCGACTTCTACAACGCCTTCATGGACGAAGCCGCCATCGAAGCCCGCGGCTCGGCACCGCTGGCGCAGAGCCTCCGGCCTTTCCTCGCCGCCCGCACCAAGAGCGACTTTGCCCGGGCAGTGGCGGACAGCGCCGACGGCTTCGGTCCGTCGCTTTTCCCTTATTACATCAGCCAGGATGCCAAGAACCCGGAACGCTACGTTCCGATCTTCCTGCAGGGCGGGCTCGGCATGCCCGACCGCGACTATTATCTGTCCAATGACGCCAAGCTGGCTGACGCGCGCGCCAAATATGTCCCGCACATTGCCCGCATGCTGGTGCTCGCCGGCATTCCCGAAGCGAGGGCGGCCACTGCTGCGCAGGGCATTCTCGAATTCGAGACCAAGCTGGCGCGGGTGCACTGGACCCGGGTCGAGAGCCGTGACGACGACAAGACCTACAACAAGTGGACCCGTGCCGATTTCGCCCGCAAGGCACCGGGGTTCGACTGGAACGCCTACTTCGCCGGCCTCGGGCTTGGCGGCCAGAACGAGTTCATCGTTTCGCAGCCCACCGCCTTTGCCGGCATGGCGCGCGCGATCCAGTCCACGCCGCTTCAGGTCCTGAAGGATTGGGCGGTACTGCACACGGCGCGCGATGCCGCTCCGGTTCTGCCCAAGGCTTTCCTTGAAGAGCGCTTCGACTTCTCCAACCGCACGCTCCAGGGCACGCCGCAGATGGAGCCCCGCTGGAAGCGCGGCGTGAATGCGGTGAACGGCACGATCGGCGAAGCGGTCGGCGAACTCTACGTTGCCCGTTACTTCCCGCCGGCGACCAAGGCCAAGATGGACGAGCTGGTGAAGAACATCATCGCGTCCATGGACAACCGGCTCGCCAACCTGCCGTGGATGGTTCCGGAAACCCGCGCCAAGGCTCGCGAGAAGCTGGCCAGCTTCCGCACCAAGATCGGCTATCCGGACAAGTGGATCGACTATTCGGCCCTGACCATCCAGCCTGGTGATGCCTTCGGCAACATGGAGCGGGCGACCGAGTTCGAATACCGGCGGCAGCTCGCCAAGCTCGGGCGCCCGGTCGACCGCGACGAGTGGTTCATGACCCCGATGACGGTCAACGCCTACGCCAATCCGACGATGAACGAGATCGTCTTCCCGGCCGCGATCCTTCAGCCGCCCTTCTTCGATCCCAACGCCGACGACGCGATCAACTATGGCGGGATCGGCGCGGTGATCGGGCATGAGATCAGCCATCACTTCGACGACCAGGGCCGCAAGTACGACCCGCAGGGCCGCCTTACCGACTGGTGGACTCCGGAAGACGTCAAGCGCTTCGAAGTCTATGCGACGCAGCTCGCCGACCAGTACAGCAAGCTCGAGCCGCTTCCGGGCGGGTTCATCAACGGTCGGCTCGCGCTGGGCGAGAATATCGCCGACCTCGCCGGCCTGCTGGTCGCGCACGATGCCTACCGCCTGTCGCTCGGCGGCAAGCCCGCCCCGGTGCTCGACGGCTTCACTGGCGACCAGCGCTTCTTCCTTGCGCATGCCCAGATCTGGCGCATGAAGTATCGGGAGAATGCGCTTCGCCAGCAGCTGGTCACCGGGCCGCATTCGCCGGGCCACTTCCGCCCCTATGTGTCCCGCAACCTCGACGCCTGGTACAAGGCGTTCGACGTCCAGCCTGGCCAGCCCATGTTCCTCGCGCCCGAGCAGCGGGTGAGGATCTGGTAGGCTGATGCTCCACGCCCGGCTCGCCGCGATCGATGCGGAACCGCCGAAAGGCGGCGAGCCGTGGCTGGTGCCGGTGCTGTTCGGCCTGGGGCTGCTTGCCATGGGTCTTTCGGCGCTGGCGATGGATCAGCTGGCGGCCGCGGCCGGGCTCGGAGTTGCCGCGGTTGCCGCAGCTCTGCTCGCCTGGCGCTGGCGTCCAGTCCAGCCGCTTGCGGCGGCGGCTCCAGTCGCGCTCCCCGACGTCGCGCTGGTCGCCTCCAGCCTGTCGCTGTGCCCGGACCCGGCGGTCCTGACTGACGGCGACGGACTGCTGCTGAGCGTCAACGAGGCGTATCGCGAGCGCTTTCCGGAAGGCGGGCCGCTTGCCCTCGGCCGGACGGAGGAAGCGTCCGAGGCGCTCGACCTTGCCCGCCAGCGCGCCTGGCGTGACGGCCATGCGTGCGTGGCGGGGATCGCGGGCCCGGACGGCTCGCTGATGGTCGAGGTCGAGCGGGTGGGCCTTGCCCGCGATCATTTCCTGTGGCGCTTTCCACGGCCGCGCCCTTCGCCGCTGGTGGTCCTCACCCGCCGGCTGGACGGGGTGGAGGGCGAAGTGCTGAGCCATTCGGGCGTGCTTGCCGCCGTGGTCGACGGCAACGGGGCGGTGCTGACCGCCAACACCCTGTTCAAGCGGCGCACCAACCTTGCCGAGGGAAGCCGCCCCCTAATTGAAGAGCTGCTGACCATGGTCGGCGGCGAGCGGGTGCGGCTGCATGCCGACGGGGACGAGGCGCCGCCGCTTCGGCTCCTCCACCTCCCGGCCGATCCCGGCGCCAATCCCGTGGCAGGCCTGACTCTTCTGTTCCCTTCGAGCGAGTCGCCCGGGCTTGCCGAGCCGGCCAGCCTGCAGGCACTGCTCGACCTGTTGCCGCTGGGGCTTGCGCTTGTCGATCGCGACGGCCGTTTTCTCACCAGCAACCGCAGCTTCCGCTCGGCCGCGGCGCTCGGTGACGGACCGCTGCCGGCCTTCCCGAGCGATCTCGTGGTCAAGGAAGACAAGGCGGCGGTGGCCGACGCCGTGCGCCGCAACAGCCGTGGGCCCGCCATGTCGGGCGACCTTGCGGTCCGCTTGTCGCACCAGCCGGCCGAGCCGGTGGCGCTGACCATCGCAGGCCTGCGCAATCTCGGCGAGGCGAGCGTTCTTCTGCTGCTCAAGGACAATAGCGAGGAAGCCAAGCTGAAGCGCCAGGTCGCGCAGGCGACCAAGATGCAGGCGGTGGGCCAGCTCGCCGGCGGCGTGGCGCACGACTTCAACAACATCCTCACCGCCATCATCGGCCATTGCGACCTCATGCTGATGCGGCACACGCCGGGCGACAGCGACTATGAGGACATTCAGCAGATCAAGTCGAATTCCAACCGGGCGGCGGGGCTGACGCGCCAGTTGCTGGCTTTCTCGCGCCAGCAGACCCTCCGGCCGCAGGTGCTTCAGCTGCCCGACGTGGTCAGCGAAGTGTCGCACCTCCTGAAGCGCCTGCTCGGCGAGACCGTCACCCTGCACGTCAAGCATGGCCGGGAACTCGGGCCGGTGCGCGCCGACCCGGGCCAGCTCGAGCAGGTGATCGTCAATCTGGCGGTCAACGCGCGCGACGCGATGGCCGGCATGGGTGGAGGGACGCTCACCATCCAGACCTATTCGGTTCGCTCCGACCAGGTGGCCGAACTCGGCTCCGACATCCTGCCGATCGCCGACTATACGGCGCTCAGCATCTCCGACACGGGGTGCGGGATCCCGCCGGCGGTGCTCGGCAAGGTGTTCGAACCCTTCTTCACCACGAAGGAGGTCGGCAAGGGCACGGGCCTGGGGCTGTCCACCGTCTATGGCATCGTCAAGCAGTCGGGCGGCTTCATCTTTGCCGCCAGCAAGGTGGGGGAGGGGACCAGCTTCGTCATCTACCTGCCCGTGCACCGCGAGGAGAAGGGTGCGGCGCCGCGCAAGGTCGCCCCGGCGCCCAAGGCCGAGGAGACCTGGGGGACGGGCACCGTCCTGTTGGTCGAGGACGAGCCGATGGTCCGCACTGTCGCCGAGCGGGCGCTCGTCCGCCAGGGCTATACCGTGCTGACCGCCGACAATGGCGAGGAAGCGCTGGAGATCGTCAATCGCGGGGAGGTCATCGACCTTCTCATTTCGGACGTGGTGATGCCGGTGATGGACGGCCCGACCATGGTCCGCGAGGCGCGAAAGACCCGGCCGCAGCTGCCGATCCTGTTCATGTCCGGCTATGCCGAGGAGCAGCTCAGGAAATCGATCGACATCGACAATGTTGCCTTTCTTCCCAAGCCCTTCTCGGTCCAGGAGCTTTCGGAGGCGGCCCGTAAGGCTCTGTCAAACGGGTAGAAACCTATTGCGCTGCCGGTCCGGTTGTGGTTTGGCCCGGGCGTGGAGCAGGGGCGTAACATCCTCGTCGTCGAAGACGAACCGTTGATCGCGATGATGCTCGAGGACTTCCTCGAGACGCTTGGCCACCGCATCCATGCGAGCTGCGACAATCTTGGCGATGCCCTGTCGCAGTGCGAGGCGGGTGGCTTCGATCTTGCGATCCTCGACATCAACCTCAAGGGCGAGCTGATCTGGCCGGCGGCCTCGGCGCTCAAGGCTCGCGGCGTGCCGTTCGTCATTGCCAGCGGCGGCCATGTCGAGCCGCCACCGGCGGAGTTCGCCGACGCGCCATTGCTCGAGAAGCCCTATACGATCGACCGCATCGGCCCGGTGCTGCAGCAGGCGATGGCCACCGCCTGAGCCCTGCGACGAGGGCTGAACAACGCGACACGGAATCGCTTCGTCGCGGTTCACTTGTCCGTCAGTCGAACTTGGTTAAGACCTTGCCGATGTTCGTTTCGAGGGGCCCAACTCACGTGAAGAAGCTGCTGCTTACCAGCTGTGCCATCGCCGTTGCCGCATCGGCGGTTCCGGTCGAGGCCAAGCCGCGCAAGAATGCGCCGCCGCCTCCCGCGCCCGTGGTCCGGGTCGCTCCGACCGACCCGGTGGAGCTCTACTACTTTCAGCATGGCGAAGCGCCGATCTGGTTTCGGAGTGACGCGACACGGGCGGCTGCCCAGCGGCTGTCGGCCATCCTCCGCCGGTCTCCCATCGATGGCTTCACCGCCGGGCCCGCACTCGCGGCGCAGGTCGATGCGGCGATCGCCTCTGCAGTGCCCGGCAACGTTGCGGCGACCAGGGCGGCCGAGCTGACGCTGTCCAAGGCCTGGGTCGCCTTCATGCAGCATCTGCGGACGCCGCCGCAGGGCATGGTCTATGGCTATGACCTGCTTCGGCCCCATCATCGTGTCGACAAGATCCTGCTGACCACGGCGGCCGGCGGCGACAATCTGGCGGCGACGATCGACCGGCTGGCGGACGTCAACAGCATCTACCGCTCGCTTCGGGAAGCCGCGCTGGCCAGCGGCATGACCCAGGCCGACGCGGCGCTGCTGTCCAACCTGGAGCGTGCGCGGGTCCTTCCCGCTAGCGGCCGCTTTGCCGTGGTCGACAGCGGCAGCGCGATGCTGACCATGTTCGAGAACGGGCAGCCGGTGGACCGGATGCGGGTGGTGGTCGGCACCAGCCAGACCCCGACGCCGATGATCGCCAGCATCATCCATTATGCGGTGCTCAATCCCTATTGGGAGGTGCCGCCGAGCCTTACCCAGCGGATCGTGGCCCCCGGCGTGCTTCGCGGCGGCCAGGCCTATATCAACCGCAACGGTTATGAGGTGATGAGCGACTGGACCGTCAACGCGACGGTGGTTCCGAACAGCCAGGTCAACTGGGCTGCCCTCGCGCGCAATGCCGGCAATGTCCGGGTCCGCCAGCGTCCGGGGCCGCTCAACAGCCTCGCGGGGATGAAGCTGCCCTTCCCGAGCGGGCAGGACATCTTCCTGCACGACACGCTTGACCGGTCGAAGTTCGCGCTCGCCAACCGGCATCTTTCGAACGGCTGCGTCCGCCTAGAGGATGCGCAGCGCTTCCTTCGCTGGCTGCACGGCAGCACGCCGGCACCGACCAGCAAGGACCCCGATGTCCTGGTGAAGCTCCCCCAGGGTGTTCCGATCTACCTGACCTATCTGACGCAGGAAGCGGGCAGCGACGGGCGCCTTGCAGCCCGGAGCGATCCTTATGGCTGGGATGGGCGGCCGGACCGGCAGCTTGCGGCGGCGACCTACACCAGCCCGACGCGCGGCGCTCCTTAAGGGGCGACTGACCAAGGCTTGAATGGGGGCCGGGGCGGAGACGCTCTGGCCCTTTTTGCCTGCGGAACTGTAGCGCAAAAGAAAACGGGGCGGAGCCGAAGCTCCACCCCGTCGTCTTTGCTTGGCTGCCAGGCAGGCTCCTCGCGAAGCCTGCCCCGGCCGCTTAGCCGCGAACCGGCTCGGGCGGCGGCGGCGGCGGCGGCGGCGGCGGCACCGGGCACGCGTCGGTCGCCAGGATCACCGAACCATCCGGGCAGGTCTGAGTCTGCGGCGCGGGCGGCGGCGGGGGAGGCGGCGGCGGCGGGGGCGGAGGCGGCGGCGGCGGCGGCGCAGCGGCGCCGAAGTTGAACACCAGGCTCGCCAGCAGCGAGTGCGACCGGAAGCGCGTATCCGCATCGCCAGCCACGGTGGTCAACGGCGCAAAGGTCAGCGTGTCGTTGAGGTCGTGGTTGTAGAAGCGGTACTTCAGGCCGAAGTCGATGTTGTCGCTGACCGGATAGCGGACACCCGCAAGCACCTGCCAGGCGAAGCCGCTGTCGCTGATGCGACGGGAAGCGAAACCCGGAGCTTCGAGCGTGACGCGGGTGCGGGCGAGACCGGCACCACCGCCGACAAAGCCCTGCCAGCCGTCATCGTCACCGAAGTCGAGGAGCAGGTTGCCCATGATCGACATGGAGGTCGTGCGGCCGTCACCGTCGACAGCCACGCCATTGACGATATATTCGTCGTGACCAGCGCGCTTGTAGGCGAGCTCGGCCTCGGCGCGAACCGCACCGAAGTCGTAACCGGCGCTGACGGCAGCGTCATAGCCGATCTTGTGGTCGCCAATGGCATAGTCGTTGAAGTTGGTGCCGGCGGCGGTCTCGATATCGATAGCGATGTCTTCGACGAGCATCGGCCCGAGATCGATGCCGAGATAGCCCGCACCGTCGCGGGCCATCGCCGGCGAGGTGATGGCGGCCGCGGCAACGGCAGCCAGGAGGTATTTGCGCATGCTTTCCCCTTCTCGCTCAGAGTTAGTGTTGATGGCGCCCCGAACCTGTAGAGCAGCCGATTAGTTTCGCTCAAGCGAAAGCTGAACGACCGTGCGAGGCAGGTTGTGACCTTTCCGCAACAGTCGCCTGGCACCCCAAAGGCAGCCGCTTTGCTTGCAAGGTACGGAGACGCAACGACTTTTAACGTGATGGTTGCCAATCACCGGCCCGCTTCTCATCTTTGAAATCGCAAGGAGGCTGCCTTGGCCGGCGGAGGACAAAGCATCTCGCTTCGTCTGCCGGGGCGGTGTAGACCCATGTCACAGGGGAAGCGCGGAGGAGCCGGTGCTGGCTTCAATTAGTGACGAACGACTGCTCGAAACGGTGGGCTACAGTCCCATCGCGACCGTGCTCAGCAATCCAAGGTTGCCGGACAATCCGTTGGTGGTCGCCAACCAGGCCTTTTGTTCGCTGACCGGTTATCCGGAGAGCGAGATCGTCGGGCGCAACTGCCGCTTCCTGTCGGGCGACGGCACCGAGCCCTGGCTGACCGAGCGGATCCGCGAAGGCGTGCGCACCCGGCGACCGGTCCTGGTCGACATCCTCAACTATCGCCGCGACGGGACGCCGTTCCGCAACGCGGTGCTGGTCACACCCTTGTTCGACGACGATGGTGAGCTTGCCTGGTTCCTCGGCAGCCAGATCGAAATCGGCCAGGAAAGCAGCGCGGTGTTCGCCGGTCGGCGCGAACGGGCGGTGCTGGCGGTGAAGGCGCTTCCTCCGCGCCAGCGCCAGGTGCTCGAACTGATCGCCCGCGGCCTGCTCAACAAGCAGATCGCCTGGGAGCTCAAGATCAGCGAGAAGACCGTCAAGATGCACCGGGCGCTGCTGATGGAGCGCCTTGGGGTTCCGACCAGCGCCGACCTCATCCGGCTTGCGGTCGAGGCCGGCCTCTAGTTCATCCCCATACCGTCCTTCGGACAGCTGGAAGATCACAGCGCAAACGCGCATTTTCGCAT
>ERZ1066119.872-NODE-872-length-18591-cov-7.175388_pt1 | contig 18591 bp, 16 predicted proteins | sample MGYA00382766_ERZ1066119 | MGnify/ENA primary metagenome ERZ1066119 (study PRJEB33369, sample SAMEA5778349) | biofilm metagenome | biome: Industrial cooling water; feature: Water cooling tower basin; material: Biofilm | place: United Arab Emirates | collected...
GAGACTCGCGATATGCTGCGCCGGATTGGTAAGCTTAGTGGCAGGGGTGACAGGAACCCCTGCCGGAAATCGCCCAAGTATCTGAAAGGTCTCGTTTCCCATTCCCGCTCTGTCGTGGTTCGCCACGGCAGGGTGCCACGGAAGGGGACCACGACAGATGTGTGGCATTCAGAACGTCACCCGCAAGCAGGGCACATATTATTACCGCAAATCCATACGTTTAGGGGCTGATAAGCCTTTTCGGATACGCTTCTCGCTCAAGACAACGAGCCGCAGGCGCGCGGGTCTGCTCGCGCCGGCCCTGACTTTGATTTGCGAAAGGGTCGCGATGAACATGATGAGCAAGATGGCGAGCGACGGGCTAGACGCCGCGCAGCGGGCGGAGATTTTTCGGCGCCAGATCCTCGTCGAGCGCGATCGGCTCGAAGCCATGCATGCCAGCCTTCACGTGCTCCCGCCCGAAGACCACGATGACATCGGCAAGGCGCTGACGCTGCGGCTGGGCGCAAGCGAGATGGCTGCGCATGATGGCGCAATGCAGGGCAAGGTCGAGGATTTCCTCGTTGCCCGCATCGATCCCGAGAATGACGACGAGGACATCATGGTCCTCGCCTGGTCGGACCTTGCTGCGTCGATAGAGCACGAAGGGGCCGAAAAGGCCGCGGTCGCGCGACTGGCCGAGCTAGGCGTGGAGCAGTCGGCATTGCGCGAGGCCATGGCGCGCAAAGTCGTCAATGAAGCGCGCATCGTCGCGATCCGCGAGTTCCGCGAGGTGCTGGCGAACCCTGGATCGGCCTATGCGCCGGTCCCGCGAACCGAATACGAGCCGACCCCGCAGTATGTCGATCCATCGCCGGTCCCTTCCGCGTCTCCCCCTCCCCAGCCCGCAGTGGCAGGTCCTTATGCGACCATGACGGCGACCGAAGCGCTGGAGAAATTCTTCGAGCACAACCCGAAGACCGGCGGCAAGGACGGGAAATCGAGGCGGAAGAACGGGCAGGCTTGGCAAGCGAATACGCGCAAGCAGGCGCGGGCCTCCGCGCGCCTCTTGGAGCAGGTGATGGAAGGCCGGCCGCTTGCGCAGATTACGCACGATGATCTGGTGACCCTCAATAATTGCTTCGAAAATGTGCACGGTGCGACCTTCCTGACATCGCCGAGACAACAGGGGATGACCATTTTCGAGATCGTTGATGAATATGCGGCTCTCATCGCCGAGAACGAGAAGCTTGCAGAGAAGGGTGAGAAGAAACCGGAGGGTGGCAGTGAACGAGCGGATGCACCTAAGCGATTGACCCGAAAAGACCTTGGCCTAGCCCTTTCGACAACCAATCGTCACTTCATCCTCCTTCGTCAGCTGACAAACTGGTTCTCTCGGCACCAACCGATTGCCGATCTGGATTACAGCGCCTTTATCATGAAAAAGCGTGGCAACGCACGGAAGGATCGGCCGCGTTATACGGAAGAGCAAGGGCGGATGATCTTCAGCCTCCCACCTTGGACGGGCACGGCATCTCCCAAGCGCCGAATGCAGCGTGGCGCGAGTATAGTGCATGATTCCTGGTATTGGGTACCGATGATCGCCTGGTATACCGGCATGCGTCTCGACGAGATCAGCAGTCTCGAGCTTGACGAGATCGAGTTCGAAGGCGGGCATTGGCAGATACAGGTGAAGCCGAATTCGCTTCGCGGTTTGAAGACGGATAGCTCCGAACGCGTTTTGCCGGTGGCGAGCCAGTTGCTGAAGCTGGGGTTCGACAAATACATCGAGGCTCTCCGAGCCGAAGGCGAATGGCTTCTTTTCCCCGAACTGCTGCCCGAAAGCGGCATAGGGACCTTGGGCCGCGCATTTTACAAGACGCGGTGGACTCACCTGGCCAAGCAGCTTCCGTTTCTCGTAGAGGGCCAAGCCAACCACTCGTTTCGGCACACGGCAATCGATGCGATGAAAGCAGCTGGCATCACAAGCGAGATACGCGCGGACTTTGCCGGGCATAAGCTTCTGTCGGAAACCGAAGGCCGCTACTCCGACGCGCATATGAATTTGCTGCGCGAAGCAGCGGAAACGATTCCGAAGGTGACCGAGCATCTCGAGCCCGCCCCGATCAATCTACTCCCGAAACGCCTTCGGCAACCACGAAAGGCTCGTCCGAAGCACTCGAATGCACGAGGGACGCAATAGCCGTATTGGGATTAGAACAGCTTGTTAAGCAGGCCAGGCTCGCTGGCTTTCAGCCTGTCCAGCATGGTGTTCACGTAGAACATGTCCGGTGACGCGACGGCCGGAAGAACGATTACAACGTAATCCGGCTGCTCGATATTCAGCGTGAATGTCACCAGCCCTACCCCGTGGATGCTGCACAGGGATTTGAGTCGATTCATATCGTCGCTGCTCGTGCTGTTGGGCACGACGATATAGCTCTTGTGGCTAAATAGCCGGTACGCGACGGCCTGTCCGAACGCGACCACTGGTTGCCCCGGCACCGCCTTGATCTCGGCAGTGACGATTTGCGGTTCGAATTTGAAGATGTCCTGCGCGCGGGGTTTTAGGACGCCGATGACATCCGGCGTGCCCCATTTCCCGCCGAAACTGCTCCCGCCGAGCGCTGTGGCAACGGTGGCCTCGTCGTTTTCCTCAAGCCATTCGGCGAAGCTGTCGTAAAAATCCTGCTCGGTGATCTGGGTTTGCCCGTTCGAATTTACCGGAAGGGATGCCGTGGCTGCCTCTTCCGCTTGAGCATCGCTCGATTGCGCCGATACATATTTTTCGAGCTGGTACGTCCCACGGGCGACCTTGATGATCTGATCGTTCGACTGAAACAGGACCTGTATGGCGCCGTGGATGCTGTTCGGTGGCGTTTCCGGCGCATCGGTATGGATGCGCTTCAACAATTCTCCCCATCGGATGCCGCCCTCTTCTTCCTCAAGAATTTCGAGAGCGCGCGCGTGGATCTGTTTGCGGTTCAGCTTCATGCACCATTCCCAATCTTCTCGTCGAGGCGTGCCGGGAAGTCCGGATTGTTCGCCCGTTCGGCCATCCAGAACACGATCTTGCCGCCACTGATCTCTTCGAGGCGAGCACCTATGTTCGTCTTTTCCGCGGTGTCTTCGGTATTGGCCAAGTGCGCCCCCTTGTACTCGAGAACGAGCATCCGGCCGTCGGTCAGTTCCGCGACGAAATCCGGATAAAACCGGTCCGTGGATGTGGGTAGCCAGTACGAATGTGATCCCCGCACGATGTTCCTTACCCAGTGCTTGATGGCCGGATGATCGTCCAATGCGACGGCACAGCGAAACTCCTCGCCGCCGTCGCGCAGGTCGTCCGGGCGCGGATAGAAGTGCTTTTTCCAAGAGTGATTGCCTGAGTAGGGCCGCGGGGGTTGGTACCGGCCTTCATCGAATCGGAATGCATTTTCCCCAAGCCCAAGCGACGGCGCGATGTCGCCGAGCAGCATCTGCATGCCGGTTTGCCCGGCTTCGGCACGCAGCTGCTTCACCCGGTCCGCGATGGCGCGCCGTAGCACATCCTTCTCCCGCACCAAGGCAGCTAGGGACACGCCCTCGTTGTCGACCAGATTGACGACCACCCTCCGGCAGTATTCGAGGAATACCGGCTGCGAGATGTCGATCTGCGATGTCGTCCGATCCAGCCAGCGCGAGAGGTCGGCCGCAGTCCACGCGGTTTCGTCTTCCAGCTGGAGAATTTGCTGCGATGCTTCGCGGCTGATGCGAACCTGTCCATCAGCGACGTCGACGGTCACGACATCCGGCGCCTCGGACAGCGCGAAACCGGGCAGCAACGGATCGACACCGTCCAATGTCCATCCGGCGAGATCGAGCAGTGTCGTGGGCTCGACCAGGTCGAGTTCGCCATACTGCTCGAGCACCATGCCCGGAACGGTGAAGCTTTCGCCGCGCTGTGAGGGCGTTGCGGCGGCTTGGCGGCGCTCCTTGTGCGCGGCAATCGATGCGCTGGGGTCGTTATCACCGGCCAGAGGAGCGAGGATCGCGCCGATCTGGTCGAGGACTTCATCGCTCGCTTCCGGGTCGATGACCACGGAAACCCCCTCGCCTTCTCCGACAATGGTCAGGGCATCGCGCACTTCTAGTGGCATCGCGGCGACATCCGGTGCTGCGGGAAGCGACACCGGGGGAAGCGGCGAACGCCCGGGCATGGGCAGCACTGCGGCAGCTGCATCGGCAGCTCGCTGGGCGATGATCTCATCGCGTGCCGTCCGCTCGTCGAAACCCATCGCGACCAGCGTGTCCTTGAGCTTGTTGGCAGCTGCGTGGAAGCCGATGCCCGTCACATGGGCGTAGGCGCGGTTTAGCTCTTCCACTGGACGGCGCTTTGCGAAGGGCATGCGCAGCACCCGCCCCAGCAATTGCTCCACGGCCGTAGCGGACTGGATATTGGCAACCGAGCAGAACACGTAGGCGAAGGAGCAATCCCAGCCTTCGCGCAGCGCTTCGACCGTGATGACATGCTCGATCTTGCAGTCCGGGGCGAACAGATCGATCCCGTCGAGCTCGCGCTGGTCGCCCGTCGCAACCGCGATGGCATCTTCGGCAATGCCATGCTCGATCAGCTTGGCCTTTACGACATCCACCGTGGCTTCCGCGCCTTCGGTCCGCGCCTGTGCCTGGTAAAGCGCGATGGGACGGATCGGCTCGTTGGCGTCCATGGCGATACGGTCGAGACCAGCGCGCTGCTGCAAAGCGTGGATGATCGCAGATTCCCACCCGGTGTGCTGGGTCAGGTGGATCGGCAGCTTGATCATCTGCTCCGCTTTCAGCTCATCGGCAGTGGCGGACACGATGACATTGGACTGCAACGGCGTTGCGGTGAATTCGATGATGGCCGAGGGATCAAGGCGCGCGCCCGTCTCTTCGGACAGGCCGGTGACGAAGTTGTGCGCCTCGTCCACGATCATCACCGGCCGCACGAGACGCATGACATTCGCGAAGGACCAGCTGATTTCGCCGGGGCGCTTCTCTGCCGTGGCGGGATTGCACATCAGGCCGTCCGGAAGCGCCCTGCCCTTGAAGAACGCCTCGAAATTTTCGTCGTCCTTGTAGACGTTGCGCTGCTCCGCCTGCGCAACGCGAAAGGACTGGACCGTTGCCACGATCACGTGCGCCATGGTGGCGACGTCCTGCGGCGTGATCTGCCGCCGCTCGTCAATACTGAGCACGCGAACGGCCCCGCCAAAGGGCTTTTCCAGCGCGGCGCGGTAGGGATGGCCGGGCGTCTTGAGCGCGCCCAGCGTTTGTTCCGCAATCTTCGCTGACGGCACCAGCCACAGGGCAACTGGGTATTGCGGCGCGTCCATGCGATGTTTGTGGGCGATGCCGACAGAGTGCGTGCCGAGCAGCGTTTTGCCCCCACCGGTCGGCAGGCGAAGGCAGCAATAGGGCACGCGAGGCAGGCTCTGCAACGGCTCGTATGCTGAGGCGTAGAAACCCGGTTCGCCGACCTGGCAGGCGATGTTGTAGGCGACCGCATGCGGCTTGGTGACGGCTTCGGACAGGAAGACGTCGAGGGCATCGAGGGCGCGCTCCTGATATTTCTTGAGCTGCATCAGCGCGCCTTCACATCGTACGGGGTCTGCTTGAAGGTGACATTCGCCGCCTTCAACCTTGCCGACGGCACCTTGCAGGCTTCGCCATAGATTACCCAGGGGCCATCATGATCAGGAAGGTGCTCCTTCAGGTCCGCGAGAATGGGCGGAGTAAGGACGTTGCCGCCTTCCGGACGCCGATCGCCGAGGATGCCGTTGTAAAGCAACGCATACGCGGTGCCGTCATGTAGCCCCAGAACCGGCGATGTCGCTGCTTCGCCGCGGGCGGCAGGCTGGCCGGTTTCGGCGAACCAGATGTGTGCGGCTAGCGCATCGAAGCGAATGCCCGGCTCGATCCGCCCGGTTGCGTCGAAGGCTGGCGGGCCAAGGCGATAATAGCGGTATCCGCCGCCGCCCTTCCATTCGACTGCTTCCGAAATGCCGCCCCGTTCGCCTTCAATGACCTTGTCGAGGCGAGGCTTACAGTGGGTTTCGGCATGGTTGCCCATTTCGATGCCGATCCATTTACGGCCCATCTTGTGGGCTACTGCCGCCGTAGTGCCGGAACCCAGGAAACTGTCGAGGACGAGGTCGCCGGGGTTAGTCGCGATGTGAACGATGCGTTGGATAAGCCTTTCCGGCTTGGGGGTGGAGAATGGCACATCATCTGGAAAAAGGGCGGTGATCTCCGCCTTTGCTTTACCTGTCGTGCCCACCTCGACATGGGGCCACCAAGTTGATGGCACCAAGCCTGTTTGAACTTCCGATAGAAATTTCTTCACGCGAGGAACATTAGATCCGTTCTGCCCGAACCAGATACGGTTGTCTGCCACCATTTCTTGAAAGCGCTCTTCTGTATACAGCCAGCAGCGCCCATTGGGCGGGTCAATTTCGCGTCCACTTGGAGTTTTGACCGTAAAAAACTGCGCTTGCCGACGACCCTTTTCAGCCTTCGCATGCGCTGGAAGAGATGCCCATGGACCGCGAGGATCGTCATCTGGATTTTGATAGCGGCCGAGCTGTTCTTGCGATGGCGGCAACGGGTTACGCACTTCGCCCCAAGCAGCGCGATTCTTCCCGTACAGTAAGATCGTATCGTGGGAATCCGATACATCTGTTCGATTTTCACGAGTAGGGGTGCGTTGCCAGACGAAATGCGCAACGAAGTTTTTACGTCCGAAGATTTCGTCCATCAGCACTTTAAGGTAGTGCCCTTCGTTATCGTCAATGCTAACCCAGATACTACCTTCTTCAGCGAGCAATTCTCGTAATAGTGCTAGTCTAGGATACACCATCGCTAGCCACTGCGCGTGTTCTAAATTATCGTCGTAGTGCTCGAATGCACTCCTCGTATTGTACGGCGGATCGATGAAAATACATTTTAACTTACCCGCATAGAACGGAAGCAAGGCCTTCAGCGCGTCGAGATTGTCCCCCTGGATGAGCATATTGGCAGGGTCGCCGTCGCCCCCGTCGAGCTCCGGCACCGCTTCCAGCATTCGGTAAGGCACCTTTGCCGCGGCGACTATGTCTTCGCTGCGGCTCATCCAGTCGAGTATCGGCAAAATCCACCCCTTGTCTTGAAGGCGGTCAGTAGCGCGTAGGACCGCCATTCGCCAGTAATGCTTCGTTATTTTCTAGGTGCACGGGATAGATCGGCTGCCGGTCAGACCGGGAGAGTCCGACCGGCAACCTGTCTTCGCATCTAAGCGGCGAGATCGAACTCCGCCGACATTTGCTCGGCCATCCGTATGCGCAATTCGGCGAGCGGTGCGGCCATGCGGGTTTCCTCACCGGTCCGGCGCAGGAACCAGTCGGCGAGGTTGTAGATCGCGGCAGGCATATCGATGCTGATCCGGCCTTGGACACGCAGCCAAGCCAATGTCACGATTGCCGTAAGCACGACATCGCAGCTGACGTGACGGCGCACGTCGATCCACTCTTCCGCAGTTTGCGGCAAGTCCACCTCCGTTTTGCCCATGAACAGCTCGCGCGGCATTCTCATCCGCAATCCGATTTCGGATAGATGCGCCCAGTCCCGCCCTTGGCCTTTCAGCTCGAGGGCAAGGTCCATGTGCGGCCTCATTTCTCCGAACCGAACGCGCTGGTGCGATCGAAGCTGGTCCGGCAGGAGCAGACCATGTTCCATGGCACATAGCGTCAGTAGAGGCAGTTCAGCCGCCAGCCCGCCATAGCTCACAATCCGGTGATCCGGGCGATACCGAATATGGTCGAGCAAACCTTCGACGACGGCCTGCTCGTCGCCGTATTCGCGCTCTGTCCATGCGGTGAGGCCTTCGATATCCATCGTGCGGTCATCATTGATGACGAGGTCAAGTGCTGCAGCGGCGAATATCCGTTTGCACGCTTGGTTGTGGCGCTTGCGACCTTGCCGCTCCAGTTTCGCCACCCCCGCCGCATCGATGGCGCGGTAATCCTCGTGGAGATACTCGTCCCATGCGGACTCGGTATCGATGAACGTCAATTTCAGCATTATGATTTTCCTTCTTCAGGTTGGACCCGCCAACCACCCTCCTTCCAGTGCCTAAAACCCGATGGGCCGCGCCCGTTCGATCTCTCTCCACGCTTGCCAAGCCGCGCTGAGCGAGTTCCGCTCGTGCCGGGAAGAGTGCGACCACATGAAGGCAGCCCACAGGCATTGTGCTTCATCCGGCGCCCTGCGCGACCGCGACAGAATGTTCGAACCGGGGCCGGCGCGTTCGATGCGGTAGGCGGCGGCGATCTCTTCCAGCACGCTGTTCGCACATTGAAGCGGCAGGATGTCGAGATCCGGGCGTTCCCGTTGCAGCAGTTGCAGGTCTGCCGGTGGCAACGGTCCTCCAGCATTGAAGGAATGCCGGAGATAGTGCTGTGGAAAGCGCGAAGCTCGTGCAATGACGGTTGCGTTCGACGGTATGCGTTCGGCGATACCAGCGAGGATTTCCGCGCGGGTCGCCGTCCTGTCGAAGGCGCGATGATCGATAGAGAACCGCGCCACCGATTCCGGGCAGCGAGTGACGGTAAAGATGGCGGTCGATCGGATCGCCGACCGTGTCGCGAATTCGTTGCGGTCGCGGATGATGGCGAGCGAGCACACGGTTTGCGGATGTCGCCTTGAAATATCGGCCATGGAAATGGTCCCTTGCTGTAGAACGAAAAAGGGCGGCGCTCCCTGTTGGAAGCGCCGCCCTTTGTGTCTGGTGGTTGGAGGCGGTCAGGCCGTGGCTTTGTCGACCTCGACTGCGGTGCCGTCTGCATGGAATGCGAAGGTGGTCGCCTCCCACGCGCCGCTTTCCAGCACATCATCCAAATTGTCGGCAGTGATCTTGATACGGATGGCGGCTTTCGAGTGGGCCATCTGCTTCGTCGCCTTCTTCTGCACCGGCATTTCGCGCAGCACCCCGCGCTCGTCAGCCGCGAATTGGCGGGTGCCGTCGTCGGTCACCAGAACCAGAGGTTCGTTCTTGGCGACGTGCGCAGGATGGACCTTCACCATGGCGACGCTGTCCAGCATGCGATAGACAAGGAAGTACCAGGCCGGCGCGTCCGGAAAGCGTTCGTCGCTGTAAACAGCGAATATGGCGTCTTGCCTGTCCTCGGCGGCTTTGCGGGCAATGCCCTCGAGGATCGGCCAGGTCACGCTTTGGATGCCGCCGAATGTAATGGCGGCGCTGGTCGTGCCGGTGACCGGAAGACCCATTTCCAGACGAAGGGCGAGCGCGTTCGCCCGGTGGGCTTCGAGCCCACCAGTTTGGGTATTGTTCATCAATCTGTTCCTTATTTCAGTGTGACGGCGTTCTTGCCGGAGCCTTTTCCCTCAACCGGATGGCCCACCATCAGCGCCGCCAGTGCGCCACTTCCACTTTCCGGTTCACCGGTTCCCACGTCCAGTCGGCGCGATAACGCTGGACCCAGTCCACCGGGACGATCGTCGGATCGCGGCCGACCAGTTCGCGGTACCAAGCAACCTCGGCGTCATGCTCTGCCTCCCGCACGAGCTTGTGATAGACACCGTGGTAGGAGCGTCGGTATCCTTTCCGATAAGCGTCTTTCTGCAGGCGATGAGGAAGATCGCTGGCTTCGAACCGCCAACTAAGTGCCTTCGCACCTTCGAGGGCGTGGGCCATCACCGTCTTCCCGTCGCAGCATTCGTGCGCAAGGAGGTTCACCAGACTGGTGACGTCGTCGGCTGCGCGATGCGCGATCGGATTGAACAAGCCTGCCTGCGTCAGCAGGTAGCCTTGCGCGCGGCCGTCGAAGCCGAGGGCGCGCCAATCGACATCCTCCATGGCGCAGATCCACGGCATTGCACCGACTTCCGGCACGAGCTCCTCAAGATGCCGCCGATCGAATTTCACATGAAAGGCGAGGCAAGCGTCAGCTTCGGCGAGATGGTCGGCGATTTGCTGCGGAACGAACCGCTTGCCATCTACCATCTCGTTCGTGATCCCGGTGATTTGACTGACCCCTGGTTCAATCGGACGGCACGGCTGTTGCATGCCGCTCCGCACGCTCTCGACCGCAATTGTGCGGCCCTGTCCGTCGATTACGATCATCGCGACGGCAATTTCGATCAATTCATCGTATTGCGGGTCGAACCCCGTGGTTTCGGTATCGAGCACAGCAATCGTCATTAAGGGTGGCCCGGCATCGGCGGGGGCTCGCCATTCTGACAGAGGTTTGACGCGGTGGAGAACGCGCAACTGATCTATCTCGCCTCGATCATTCGGAGTGAGTGGTGTATTCATTTCGTGTTCCTCGTCGTTGTTGGACGAGGACAGCTGCAGGCTTTTTCCTTCACCTCGCTGCCCTCAGGAACAGCGTTTCTCCACGGTTCGCATAAGCAGGTCGGCCAACGTTTTCCCAGTGCGGATGCGTGGTTATGCAATCGAATGATAGCCACCAATATCGATCATTTGAGCGGTCGCTATTCTCGCGCGAAGTTTGGTGTTGGTTTAGATCAGCGTCGATGGCAGCTACGCGTCATGGCGAGGGGCCGACGCGAGCCAATGATTTGACAACGCGACGCACACAGTGTTTTCTCGGGCTTCTCGACGCAGTTGGTGTTGAGCGGAAAAATCCGCATCGGGGCGCTAGAAGCTTGGGGACGGGCGGCTGGACATTGGTCCGAGCCGCCGAAGCGGAGTCAGGAGCGTAAGAGATGGGTTTTGCGGCGCGCGCGGACGTTTACCGGTCATTATTGACGCGGCGGTTATCCGCCGCCATATCGCGGTTTCTCCGATTCGCTGTTATCGAAGGATCTTGGGCACCGGCCCATTCCCCATGCTGACACTCGACTCCATCGTCCGGACCACGCGGCAGATGACCGCGTTCGGTGAACGCGGCACCGGCGGGGCGCTTGATCACCTGCCCGCGCGCGTGCAGGGCCAACGTCGCCGACAGCGCAAGGCCAGTCCTTCCGACGCCGAGGTGGGCAATGAGCCCGGCTGGCAATGGGATGACAACCAGAAGACCTATGTCCGCTCTTAGGAGCTGCCGTGCGACTGGGAATTCGGGAGTCTTTCCTCGCGCTCCACGATGGGCATGATGGCAACGGGCGGGCGGTAGTCTTTCACGAAAGCCTTGCTGATGCTCTCGGGCAATGGAGTGCGGGTTCGCGCATTTCTCCGATCTGGCCCATCGGCTTCGCCCCCAGCTCGGCGACATCATTGCCTTCAAATTCCAGTCCTCTCCCGTCGCCGGTCAGTGGCTGCCTCACCTTCATCGGACCGGTGCGACCTCGGCGTCTTCAGGACGGCGTGCCTGGGCTCGATAGCGCGGCGTCGGTCTGGGCCTCGATGGGCTGTTTCAACATTGTCGTCCATACGGGGACAGATGCGGCGCAGGTGGAGATTGCAACTCAGCTCATGGCCTGGGCCCGCGCGCAACGCATTGCCTCAGAACAATGGCATCTGGACGCTGGGCGCATCGTGCACACTGACAGGCACGTCCTTGTGCAGAAGGACAGCGAGGCGCTGTCCGCTTTGCTCGGGTTCGGCGGCGATCATCATCACCCTGCGGTGCGGACGGCGTATCAGGAAAACGTCGTCGCCACCGCGACTAGCCTCGCCCGCGCGGCCGCTGTCTACCCTCCAATTCACGACGAGATTGAGCAAGCGGCCGCATCGATGGTGGCAATCATGCAGTGCTTTGCCGATGATCAACTGACCCTGCTCGAGATGCAGTCGCGGCTCCAGTCAATGAACGCCGCGATGTCGCGGTTTTCCTCGCAGGCCTTTTCGGGGATACCTCCGATCGAGGGCACCGAGTGCCATTTCTGGATCCATTCGCTGCTCGGCACAGGCAGCGCGAACCTCGCGCTCGCGAGTCTTGTTGCCTCTGTGCAGCAGGTTCTCGGCGCGGCACTCCTACCTGAGCGTCTCGCTCTGCTCGGAACAATAACGAAGAAGGTCCCCACCTCGGGCGAACTAGTCGACGACGAGAAATTGCTGTCGTTCGACATAATGGATGAAGTCCAGCCGGTCAGTGATCCGCAGATCGTTCCACTTATCACCTATTTTAGCGGGCGTGATGGATTTTCTAGTCACGTCCAGACTTTGAGTGCGCCGCTCACCACGCTCGCCGAATGCAACTCCCGACGATCGAATCTGCTCACGGTGACACACGAAATCTCGCACATCCTCGTGCAGTCGGCTCTCGCGGTCATCTCGCCAACACCATCGGACCTAAGCCAGATGCGGAACGCGAGGGAATTGATCGAACCCGACGCCGAAGCCGGAACCATGCTCGATGCTGCCCGCCAGCTGTTTCTCGAAGCGATCGTGGCCATGGATCTTGCTGAGCGTGGGCGCAACGACACTATCAGCCACGCCCAAGCAGCCGATGAACTTCCGCGAATGATAGAACGCACTCGGATGGAGGTGCAGGAGATTCTTGTCCACACCTTCGACTTCCTCTATTTCCATCAGGGCGACCCAGAATACTACGTTAAAAATATCTGGCACAGCTGGTGTGCTATTCCCGGCATTGCTGACCGGGTTCCCGAATACCTCATGCGAACGATGTGCGCGGTTTCGCCACGGTTCCTCAAGGACAAGCCCGGGACGCGCTTCGAAGCCGCCCTACTAGGCGTGGAGACCACGCTTAGAAAGATCGAGGGTGAGATCGGGCTGGATGGCAATTACGTTACCCACGTACTTGCTTACATTGACGACATCCGGCGCGACAACCAGCTGCGCAGGCAGGTCGAAAAACAGTATTTCGTACGCATGCGACTCGTACGCCTTGTGCAAATCTTCCTGTATTCTGAGAAGCTCGCCGCGAAGCTGTTCCACGATCCACACGTGGGGGGCGGCAAGGGCTACGGCCGCAAAAAACCGCTCGAATATGATACGCATCCGGTCGGTAACGCCCTGCAGTTTCTGCGCAACCAGTTGAAGTCGGACCCTAGGGAAGCCGAGTCAATGTGGGTGCTCCATGCGCTCGCATTCGACACCGATCCGCCGCCGTTGGGGGTGGCATGAGTTCGTATAGCGGCTATATGCTGGCTAATCAGGCCGGCGATACCTTTACGGTGGCTGATATCGAGCGGGCCCACTCCGAAGTCGCCGGCGGCCCTTCGCTGGTTTATCGGGATACCGCGTTTGGAATTAAGCAGTGCGGCGAGTATGTATTGCATTCGCCGGTCCCGCTCGCCGACGAGCCTGATACTGGTCGCGGGCCCTTTGCTTACCAGCTCTTCATCGTACGTGGCCGGGCGAAGTTAATCATGCTGGCGTCGCGGCGGCGGATCGTCGACTACGCGCTAGCGAACATCTTCGACCGGACCATCACTCCACGCTTGCGCAAAATCAACGTCTACATCGAGAAGGTAATCGATTACTGCGCGCATGCCGACGCGCAGTTTCTTGTTACCTCGCTCCATGGCCGCTTTTCAGGGGCCTCGCGCGATGTGCGCAGCCTGTCACTCTACGGCGACGATGTCACCAGTTCGGCGATCTTTGCCGAACACCGCGATTTTTTTAACTTCCATTCGTGCGGTCTCGGACGCCGGTTATTCGACGGACTGCCGCGGCTGCGTGCGAATGAAGAAGGCGAGATCGTGCGATTGAGCCACGACGGCTTCCTCAATCTTAACCTGTCTTCACGGCGCGATGCACAAGAGCTTATACGCGTGGTTGACTTCGTCATCCAGAGCGGTTGGGTCGAGGATTGGGTGCCGCGCCGCGAAAGCGAACGATGACCGACATGAAGTTACCTGATAGCTGGCAAGACGAGAACCAGCTAATCGACTACTTGGCTCTGCAGCTGACCAGGGGACGACTTGGCTTGTTTCTGGGGGCCGGGGTCTCGCAATTCTACGGCCTCCCCGACTGGGGTGCGCTCATGACTGGTCTCGCCGAACGGCATGACGAGACTTTCAAGAAGGGCGATGACCCGATCGGGAAGGCAGCGTACCTACGCTCGAAATATTATAAGCGCGATAAAGATGGGTTTCTCGGTGATCTCCGCGAAGAACTCTACAAAGGGGCTAGCCTTGATTTCGCGCGCATCCGCGAAAATGCAACGCTGGCGGCAATCGGGTCGCTCGTAATGTCATCGAAGCGTGGTTCAGCTGCGAAGGTATTTACGCTCAATTACGACGACCTCGTCGAAATTTATCTCGAATATCACGGATTCACGACCGCGATCGTCTGGTCCGAGCGACATTGGGCGCGTAACGAGGATGTCACTATTTACCATCCTCATGGCTTCCTGCCACTCGCCGACCGAACGTGGAGCAAAGACGTCGTGCTTGGCTCCTCGGAGTACCACGCCATCATGCAGTCAGACTATTGGCGGCCGCTCTTGCAGACCGACCTAAGGACCCACACCTTTCTCTATATTGGCCTATCGGGTACCGACATGCACCTCCAGCATTTGCTCGAGGCGATCGACGGCAAGCACGCAATTGAAGACGAGCGCGTTCTCTACCATACTGTTCGGTTCGCTCTTTCTGACAAGCCCGACGAGATCGGCCCTGTGCTGGAGGGAAAGGGCGTCCATACTCACTTGCTGACCGATTACGATGCGTTGCCCGACTTCCTATTCCGGATTTGTCAGGTCGCCCGCGAACTTCGCACCGAGAGCAACTGAACGTGCTCGATGGGTTTAACCGCGTGTCTCATGGACGCGCTGGCGATCGAGCCCAGCCACGAAAATGAACTAGGCCAGTCGTCTCTGCCTTGCCCTGCCCGCGCTTAAAGATCCTCTTGCTCCATAGGCTCAATACCTAGCCTCTTGATGGTCCAAATAGCGCGTTCCGCTATCGAAGCTTGTTATTCCGCAGTCGACCCAGCTTCTGCCGGACATCTAATTGTTTCTGGTAGAGCCTTCGGGCGCAAAAGGTGATTGAATAGCGCTTGGACCTAAATGCTAGGATGTACAGGGTCCGTGACCTATAATGTAGGTATGGAGCGTGCAGGAAAGGCAGCTGGAACCCTACGGCGATCAGCCGATCGACTGAGCGAGGCATGGGCGGCGCTCGGTGAATTGCTCGCGGCTGCGTCAGACATGCTTGATGGCATCGCAATCATGCGTCGGCGAGGACCGACCAGGGCTCGCAGATTTGCATCGGCCGCCATCGCGTTCGTTTTGAGCGCGTTGATCGTCATCGTGCGGTCTCGCGCTCGCGCAGGTCGGCAGCGCTACAGCGCGCTGATTTCTGCATTACCGCAACACCTACGGCATCCACCTCAGACCTGGGCCGCTCCGTAAAATACGTTCGCATGCTGTGACGTGCGCTTGGTTTTTACAAGCGCACCTTTCTTAACGCGCAGCTAGCGGAACCGCCGGGCCTTAGGTCCCGGCAGAACGCAACCCGCACGTTTCGCGGGTTTCGCACCCTTCGCAGGTTTCGCAGCTCGCCGAATGCGAGTGTATTATCATGAAGAAGATGAGGGATTGGGTCCGCCAAGAGGACCTGGATGCGAAACTTGACGAGTTCGTCGAGGACACCGGGCAGGTGCCCGCAGGGATGACGCCGAACGAGGTCGCCGAGAAGCTCGGAGTCACGGCGAACGGCAAATTCTATCGGCAGTTTCGAGACTGGAAACATCGTCGTGACGCCGAGGCGGCGATGCCCCCGCTCGACATACCGGACGAAGTCCGCACGGAACTCGAAAATGTCCTGTCGGAAGCCAACGAACAGGTCATGGAGCAGTTCGCACGCGTGGTGCGTGGCATTGCCGGAGACATCGATCGCAGCGCTGCGTTGCGCGTAAGGGATGCAGAGCGCCGAGCCGCAGAGGCCAAGGCGGACGCCGAACACATTCTTGAGCGGTGGACCGAAACGGAGAAGGATTTCGAGGCAGCGCGCGATTGGGCGGCCACCGTGCAGAAGGAGGCCGACGAGCTCCGCCGCGAAGCGGACCGCCTGAGAGGCCAGTATGAGGAGCGAGGCAAGCTTTTGGCCCAGCTGCAGGGCCAAGCGAGCCAGCCCGCTGTATCGCGAGCTGACACCAACAGCGCCGCGATGGCCGTTTCGCCGGATGTCGATGGGCTTGGCGGGCCGAAGCCTGCCGCCCCGAACCTGAGAAAAGAAGGCGATCCGTCAATTCCTGAACCGATCAAGGGCGGACCGGAACGTCCCGTCCAGTCGTCGACTACGAAGGGTGATGGCAAGAATGTCCATCACACCGAGTTGTCGCTCGGCAACACCGATGACGCTGTTCAAGCGGAGGCCGGTGATGACGAAAACGACTGACCGGTTCGGCACGCGCCACAACCCCTGTGGTTGTGGTGCGCCTACGGCTTTCCCGTGGAAGGGAAAGCCACGATCCGCAGCGGACAGCGAAGGATCGTCGGGGGTCCAGGGGCTCTCCCCTGGCACGCCTTTTTTGCCGCCAGCAAAAAAGCATAGCGTGTTATGCTTTTTTACGAAGACCATTCGGATGGTCGGGAGGGGAGCATGAAAAGCCCCGTCGCCGGCAAGTCCGGTTCGGTCCGCTTTATGCACTTGAAGCCATCGCAGCTCAAGCTAGCAGAAGATCACGGCAAGCGCCTGGACGAGCGATCGCAAGCCCGCATGATCAACCAAGACCCGCCTTTGACTACTACAGGACTCGATCTGGTCGAACTGTACGAGCGGCATATCGCCGGTGCCAAGCTACATGGTGGAAAGAAGCGTGTCATCCACATCAACTTCCAATTCCCCGACGAACTCGTCGATGGCGACGACGGTCCCTACATGCTGAAACATGCCTGCGAATTCGTCGAGGCGATTTTTGGCGATGAGGCGATCTTCGCCAATCGACTGGACCGCGATGAGAAAGGCCGGAAGAATGTCGATATCTTCGTGGCGCCAAAATACCTTAAGCACACCAAGAAAGGATCCCACGTCTGGGTTTCAACAAGCCGTGACCTAAAGGAACTGGCGAAAGCGTATCGGCCATATAAGGACGAGGATGGAAACCCTATCACCACGCCCAAGGTGTGTGGGCAGGCTCTACAAGATGCCCTTCACGAATATTTCTTGCGTGTGATGGACCTTCCGGGGGTCGAGCGCGGGTCACCCAAGCTCAAACGCGGTTCCGACTGGAAGGACGCCGAGCAGCTTCGCATGGAGGAATTGGCTAAGGCCCAAGCCAAGGCCGATGCGCTGATACGTGACCTACAGAATCAGCGAGAAGATGTCGCCAAGGTGCGTGCCAAACTTGAAGCAGATAGGAATCAGGTTCGGATCGCGAATGAAGATGCGGCTCGTGATAAAGCGTTAGCGGCGTCCGAGCTCGCGATGGCTAAGAGCGAAGCCGCGAACATCCGGCGCGATGCGCAACAAGAGCGGGAGCGTGAAGCGGCAGAGGCGCAGCAGATCCGCGAACAGCTGGCAGAGGGGCTAGCCAATGTGCCGCAGGTACAAGCGGAAACGGCGGAAGTGCTTGAGGAGGCTGAAGCGGAGCGCTTTAAGGCGGTCGACGAGCGACGGGTTGCGGCCCGCTTACGGGCTGAGGCTGAAGAAGAAAAGCGCCGCGTCGAAGAACATCATCGTCTTGAAGAACGACAGCGCGCCCTTTTGGAACGCGCATCCGATGAAGCTGAAGGGTTGAATCTGCGCACGAAAGGCGAGACTTTCGAAATGAACACCCTGGCGATGACAGCCGAAGAGAAAGATGTTTACGGGCGCAAGTGGTCGAAAGCACTGATTGCGTTGGCCCGCTCCATGGCTCGTATGCTTGAGCGCCTTCGCGAAGCGGCCCGGGAATTGCTTGCGAGCAGGCAGGCAGCCGATCGTCATATGGCGGAGGCCAAAAAACGCGAGGTCGAGGCCGAACAGCGAGAACGCCAGCTGATGAACGAGCAGAAGGAATTGGCGGAGCAGAAGCGCGCTTTCGATCGCGAGAAGGCATCGCACCTCGTCAAAACGGAAGCGTTGCGAGAAATCGAGGCTTCTATCGCCAAGAAATCTGATGTCACCGAGCGCTGGACGAAGATCATCATTTTGGCCGTCGAGTCACCCGAAATGTTCGACATCGCGAAGACAGGGGATATCAGCCTAAGCAAGCTTGGTCGCAAGGAGGCGACCGGGCCCCTGAGGGAATTCATGCAGACAACGCAACCTGAATGGGTCCCTGCTGCAGTGAAGCGACTGGAGACGACTTTTACGGAGTTCGATCAGCAGACGGCGAAGGTGGCTGCGAAAGAGGCCGCGCTCACGGAAATGATCGCACGTGCCGGCCCTATCCTTTCGCCGAAGCAGGAAGAGGCGGTAAGCGAAGCGAAGAAGGTTTTAAGACAGTTCGAAATGCCACCTCCCGGCGTGGAGCGGTAATCCGGCTCCCGCGACCGGCGGCGGTAAGACGTTTCTGCCCGTGCAGATTTCTTGTGAGCAAGCCAGCTCGCGCCTTGCATCTCGAATCGAGCCGATTCATGGTGCCTGTATCAAGGCCGCGACGGGGTGCCACGGCAGGGTACCACGCGGTTTTGACTCGCAGGGAAGCTTGAAGCTTTTCAGGTACTTGGGCCATATCGAAGAAATGGCAGGGGTGACAGGATTCGAACCCGTGGCCCTCGGTTTTGGAGACCGATGCTC
>ERZ1066119.882-NODE-882-length-18492-cov-14.905950_pt1 | contig 18492 bp, 19 predicted proteins | sample MGYA00382766_ERZ1066119 | MGnify/ENA primary metagenome ERZ1066119 (study PRJEB33369, sample SAMEA5778349) | biofilm metagenome | biome: Industrial cooling water; feature: Water cooling tower basin; material: Biofilm | place: United Arab Emirates | collected...
TAAATCGGCTCCGAAGGCAGAGGTCACAGGTTCGAATCCTGTCGGGTGCGCCAGAGGGCACGAGGCGCGTTTTGGCGTCCTCGCTCAGGTCCAAGCTGGGTTCGGAGGCGACGCCCATGGAGACGGCGCCGTAGGCGCCCATCCCGTCGGGATGGCGGCCCTCCCAGCCTTCCGACTCACCTCCACCACGTCCTACCCCGCTCCTCGGGGAAAACCGGATCGCGCGCGTAGCATCCGCGCTCCTGCGATCCTATTCGGGCCCAATGGCCGCTCCCTTGATTGCCCCCTCTATCCTCTCCGCCGACTTCGCGCGGCTGGGCGAAGAGGTTCGCGCGATCGATGCGGCGGGAGCGGACTGGATTCACATCGATGTGATGGATGGGCATTTCGTGCCCAACATCACAATCGGCCCATCAGTGATCAAAGCGCTGCGCCCGCACACCGCCAAGCCCTTCGATGTTCATCTGATGATCGCTCCGATCGACCCCTATCTCGATGCCTTTGCCGAAGCGGGCGCGGATATAATCACCGTTCACCCCGAGGCGGGTCCGCACATCCATCGCACGGTGCAGGCGATCAAGGCGCTCGGCAAGCAGGCGGGCGTGGTGCTCAACCCGGGCACGCCGGCGAAGATGCTCGATTATCTGATCGACGAGGTGGACTTGGTATTGGTGATGAGCGTCAATCCCGGTTTCGGCGGCCAAAGCTTCATTGCCAGCCAACTTCGTAAGGTCGAAGCGATCCGCAAAATGATCGATAAGTCGGGGCGCGACATACGCCTCGAAGTCGATGGCGGAATCGATGCCATCACTGCACCGCAATGCGTGGCAGCGGGCGCGGATGTGCTTGTGGCCGGATCGGCGAGTTTTCGCGGCGGGCCGGATCGTTACGCCGCCAATATCGCTGCCTTGAAGGGGGATGCATGAAGCCCGAGCCGCTTCTCATCGACAAAACGCAGGAATCGGAAGGCGCGCAAGCCGCCCTGCCCCTGCCTCGCGACCGCCGCGAGCCTTTGATCCGTGCGGTAGCAGAGGCCGTGACCGAGCAGGATGTTACTCCCCTGGAATCGTCGCGCGCGCTGACCCCGGCCGATTTCGTGCCGCGCTCCAACCCGCTCGACGCCGCGATCGTCTGGGCATACCGCATGGGCGTGCCGGGCTCTCTGCTGGTGGCACCGCTGCGAAAGCCCGCTCGTTTGCGACTGCTCGGGACGGTGGCAAGCCCGATCGAGGGTGATCGTGCGCGCGGGACAGCGATCCGGGCCGGGCATTTCCTAGTCGAAGGCATGAAGCTGCCGCTGGCTGATGCGGATTTCTCGGCTTCATCGCATCAGGCGATGCCGCTTCAAAAGCTGCTTCACGGCTTTTCGTGGCTGCGTGACCTGGCTGCCGCTGCGCCCCGCGAAACTGCGGCACCGATTGCCGAGAAGCTGGCCGCCCGTTGGCTCGACAGCCATGCAGAGGCGGGCAAGGGCGCCGGTTGGAGCGTCGAGCGCGCTGGCGAGCGGCTGCTGGCCTGGCTGGTTCAGGCGCCGCTCGTTCTGTCCGGAGAGAATCCGGCGATGCGGCCTCGGATGCTTCAAGCGATCGAGCAGACCGCTCGTTGGCTCGACCGCAATGTAACCAAGGAACAGGAGCGGCTCGCTGCCTTCACCGGGTGGTGCGCCATAACCGCCGCCGGGCTGCTGCTGCCCGATGGCAAGCCGCGCCGTATCTTCGGCGAGGCCGGGCTTCTGCGCGCGCTGGGCGAACTGGTCGGCGAAGACGGCGGAGTGCTCTCGCGCAGTCCGCTGGCGCAGATGCAGGCCATCGCGCTCATCATCGATCTCGAGGCTTGCTACGAAGCGGTGCGCCGCGCGTCGCCGCCGGCACTCCAGGCGATGTTGCAGCTCCTCGTCCCGCCGCTGCTCGCGCTGCGTCACGGCGATGGCGGCCTTGGTTCGTGGCAAGGGGCGGGTGCCACTCCCGCCCACGCGCTCGCGCGGTTGATCGAAGCCAGCGGCGTTCGCACCCGGCCGGCGCGCGACACGCGGCACTGGGGCTATCAGGTGGTGGGAGCGGGCCGCAGCGTCTTGCAGTTCGATGTCGCCCCGCCACCGCGACCGCGCGATGCGCGCTTCGGCTGCGCTTCCACCCTGGCATTCGAACTCAGCCATGGCGCGAGCCGGATCATTGTCAATTGCGGCGGGGCGGAGCTGGCGGGCGGGGCGACGCCGGCGCGGATCGAGCAGGGGCTGCGTGCCACCGCCGCGCATTCGACGCTGGTGCTCGACGATGTCAATTCGACGGCCATCCTGTTGCACGGGCAGGTCGGCAAGGGCGTCGAGGCGGTCGATGTCGCGCGCACTCCGGGTGGCGGGAGTGGTACCCGTCAGGCGATTCGGCTGGAGGCAAGCCATGACGGTTATTCCTCGCGCTACGCTCTTATCCACCGCCGCATCCTGTCGCTGGCGGCGGATGGGCTCGAATTGCGCGGCGAAGACATTCTCGAGCCCTCCGGAAAGCGCGGTAAGCGGGGTAAGGTCGGTTTCGCCATTCGCTTCCATCTCGGCGCGGGGATCGAGGCAGGGCTGTCGGCGGACAAGAGGGGGGCGGGCCTGGCGCTGCCCGATGGCTCCTACTGGCAAATGCGGCTCGGCGGCGATATCGTCGATGCCGAGCTGGCGATCGAGGAAAGCCTGTGGGTCGACGGCGAAGGCCGCCCGCATGGCACTTCGCAGCTGGTGATCGAAGGGCTGGCATCGCGCGGCGGGGGGCGTTTCCCCTGGCTGCTCAAGCGCATGGGATAAAATCTGCTATGACCACTGTTCCGATCGGGCGGGCGCTGCTGTCGGTGTCCGACAAGACCGGGCTGGCCGATCTGGGTGGTCGACTGGCCAAGGTCGGCGTCGAGCTCGTTTCGACCGGCGGTACGGCGGCCGCCCTGCGTGAGGCCGGGTTGCAGGTCCGCGACGTATCGGACGTGACCGGTTTTCCCGAGATGATGGACGGGCGCGTGAAGACGCTCCACCCGCTGATCCATGGCGGGCTGCTGGCAGTGCGCGACGATCCCGCGCACGCGCAGGCGATGGAGGCGCATGACATCGGCGCGATCGACCTGGTGGTGGTCAATCTTTATCCTTTCGAGGAAACGGTGATGTGCGGTGCCGACCGGGCCACCATCATCGAGAATATCGATATCGGCGGGCCGAGCATGGTGCGCTCCGCCGCCAAAAACCACGCATATGTCACGATCGTCACCGATCCGGCGGATTACGATGCTCTCTATGAAGAGCTGGCGGCAAACGATGGCGCCACCACACTGCAGTTTCGTAAGCGCATGGCCGCCAAGGCTTTCGCCGCAACGGCCGCCTATGACAGCATGATCAGTCAGTGGTTCGCTTTCGCCGACCAGCAGCAGTTCTTTCCCGATTTTCTGGCAATTAACGGAGTTGCCCCGGTGGAGTTGCGCTACGGGGAAAATCCACACCAGCGCGCGGCGCTTTATACGCCGGCCGGCCCGCATGGGCGCGGCATCGCGCAGGCCGAGCAGCTTCAGGGCAAAGAACTCAGCTACAACAATTACAACGATGCCGATGCGGCGCTGGAGCTTGCCGCGGAATTCCGTGGTCAGGCGCCGGCGGTGGTGATTGTAAAGCACGCCAACCCCTGCGGCGTGGCGCAGGCCGGCACCTTGCTCGAGGCGTGGCAGCGCGCGCTCGAATGCGACAGCGTTTCAGCTTTTGGCGGCATCGTCTGCGTCAACAGCAAACTCGACGGGGCGACGGCCGAAGCGATCTGCCAGATATTCACCGAGGTCGTGATCGCGCCCTCGGTAAGCGACGAGGCAAAAGCGATCTTCGCGGCGAAGAAGAACCTTCGGCTGTTGGTGACGGGCGATCTGCCCGATCCGCGGCGGGGCGGGTTGGCCCTCAAGCCAATCACCGGCGGGTTGTTGGTGCAGAGCCGGGACAATGGCGCGATCACCGCCGATGACCTCCAGGTGGTGTCTAAGCGGGCGCCCAGCGAGCAGGAGCTGAAGGACTGCCTCTTTGCCTGGACCGTTGCGCGCCACGTCAAGTCCAACGCGATCGTCTATGCAAAGGACGGCGCTACGGCCGGCATCGGAGCTGGCCAGATGAACCGGCGTGATTCCAGCCGCATCGCGGCGATCAAGGCGGCCGAAGCAGCTCAGACCTTTGGCTGGCCCGAACCACGCACCGTGGGCAGCGCGGTCGCCTCCGACGCTTTCTTTCCCTTCGCCGACGGTCTGCTTGCCGCCGCCGAGGCGGGCGCAACTGCCGTGATCCAGCCGGGGGGATCGATCCGTGACGATGAGGTGATCGCTGCCGCCGACGCCGCCGGGTTGGCGATGGTCTTCACCGGCATGCGCCATTTCAGGCACTAGTCTGCTTTTTCGCTCGCGCCTCCGCGCGAGCGTCCTCGGCGCTATTCCTCCGCTGCGCTTCGGAGCGCCTGCGGGCGGCGTTCGGCCTTGCGGTCGCTTCCGCGACGGTTGTGATCGCTCAATCGCAGATATACTTCGCTGAACGGCAGACAACCTTCCTGTTCAGAGTGATGTCACGCCGCTATTTGCATGACCGTTCGCGAAACAGCGAACGGATCTTAGACAATGGCTCTCGTAAAGAACGACCTCTTTCGCAACCTTAGCCTTGGCTTCCTACTTGGCGCGATCGGCGTGGTGCTGACCAATCCCGCGTTGAGCCAGGCGGTGACCACCCTCGTCTGATGCGCGGGCGGGGCCTGTTCCTCGCTGTCGCGCTGGCCCTGAGCGGCGCGTCCTGCACCGCTCCCGCCGCCGCTGAAACTGCTTACGCTGCTCCGGCCGCCATGCGCGCGTCACAGGAAAGCGGCCTCAAGACGGCCATCTTTGCTGGCGGCTGCTTCTGGGGTGTCGAGGCGGTGTTCAGCCACGTTAAGGGGGTGACCAGCGCTGTTTCCGGTTACCACGGCGGCACCGCTCGTTCGGCCAGATACGATCTCGTTTCCTCCGGCGTAACCGATCATGCCGAAGCGGTTCGCGTCACCTACGATCCGCAGATTGTCCGCTATGATCAACTGCTACGCGTGTTCTTTTCGGTGATCGCCGACCCGACGCTCAAGAACCGCCAGGGTCCGGACATCGGCCCGCATTACCGCGCTGCGCTAATCCCGATGTCCGCCGAGCAGAATGCTGTTGCCAGGGCCTATCTGGCGCAGATGAAAGGCTCGGGCGTCTGGAAGGCGCCCATCGTGACCGGCATCGAGCGGGCTCAGGCCTTTTATCCCGCTGAAGCCTATCATCAGGATTTCGCGGCGAAGAACCCCAATCACGGCTACATTCGCCGGTGGGACGCGCCCAAGGTTGCCGCGCTCAAGCGAATGTATCCGGCGCTTTACCGTCCGGCGTTCCAGCGCAACTGACTTGATCCGGGGCGCCCTCAGGCTTAGCTCGAAGACCATGAAGCTCGCCGCGCAAACCGGCCATCGCGAATATTCCGGGCGCGATCTCCTCGCGGCGGCACGTGAGACTCTGATAGCCGCCGACGAACAATGGACTGGCATGCGCGAGGCGGTCTTCGCCGAACTGGCCCGGCATCAGATCCCGGCCAGTGCCTATGACATTGCCGACAATCTTTCGCACAGCCGCGGCAAGCGCGTCGCGCCAAACAGTGTCTATCGTATCCTCGACCTGTTCGTGCGCACCAATCTGGCCAATCGGATCGAGAGCGCAAATGCCTATCTCGTGAACACTCACCCTGGCTGCCGGCACGATTGCATTTTTCTGATCTGCGACGACTGCGGCAAGGCCACGCATCTTGACGACGATCGGGTTACAGGCGCCTTGCGTGCGGCTGGGCGCGACGCGGGTTATGCGGACGTGCGCCCGGTCGTCGAGCTGCGCGGTCTTTGTGAGGATTGCGCGGCTTAACTGCCGTGCTGAGCCAGGCTGAGGTTGTTGCCCTCGGGATCGTTGAACCAGGCGAGATGGGTGTTCTGGAAGCTCCAGACGCCTTCCTCATCCTGCCCAAAGCCTTCATAGATCTCGAAACTAACCCCTTTGCCTCGCAGCTCTGCCATGGCGGCCCGAATATCGGGCACCTCCCAGCCGAGCACCGTGTGCGGCCCGGGCGTGTGATCCGCGATATCGGTAAGCCGCATCGTCGCTCCGCCGCCGAGATCGAAAGTGACGCCGAAGTCCTCCTCACCGATGATCGGGAGCCCCAGCACCTCGGCATAGAACGGCTTGGTCTTCGATCGGTCAGCAGTGAGCACGAAGGAAACGGGCTTGGCGGTCTGTGGCAATGCCATGTGGTGATCCTCCTAGCCGGACCATAACCCATATCGCGACCGCGAAACAGCGTGAGCCAAAGCGTTTCCTGACAGCGATGAACCGTTGCATCGACACGGCGGAAAAGCCTGTGTAAGACTGGTTGGATGCACGAACGCCCAGCGACGCCGCTGCTCGACAAGGTCGACACGCCAGATGATCTCCGTAAGCTAGACCGCAGCCAGCTTCGCCAGCTTGCGGACGAGTTGCGGTCCGAAATGATCGATGCCGTCGGTTCGACCGGCGGGCACCTTGGCTCCGGGCTTGGCGTGGTCGAGCTGACTACGGCGATTCACTATGTTTTCGACACGCCGCGGGACCGGCTGGTGTGGGACGTCGGCCATCAGGCCTACCCGCACAAGATCCTGACCGGTCGGCGCGATCGCATCCGCACGCTGCGCCAGGGCGGGGGGCTTAGCGGCTTCACCAAGCGCAGCGAAAGCGAATACGATCCCTTTGGTGCAGCGCATTCCAGTACGTCGATCAGCGCCGCCCTCGGCTTTGCCATTGCCAACAAGCTAAAGGGTGAGCCGGGCAAGGGCATCGCCGTCATCGGTGACGGCGCGATGAGCGCCGGCATGGCCTATGAGGCGATGAACAATGCCGAGCAGGCGGGCAATCGCCTCGTCGTGATCCTCAACGACAACGACATGTCGATCGCGCCGCCTGTTGGCGGCCTCAGCGCCTATCTCGCGCGTATGGTGTCGAGCAGCGAATATCTCGGCCTTCGGCATTTGGCTTCGAAGGTCGCGAAGAAGATCGGCCGCCGCATCCATCATGGGCTGGAAAAGGCCGAAGAATATACCCGCGGAATGGTGACCGGGGGGACCTTGTTCGAAGAGCTCGGGTTCTATTACGTCGGCCCGATCGACGGGCACAATCTCGATCACCTGGTGCCTGTGCTGGAAAATGTCCGCGACAGCGAGCAGGGGCCGATCCTGGTCCATGTCGTCACGCAGAAGGGCAAGGGCTATGGCCCCGCCGAAAGCAGCGCCGACAAATACCATGGGGTGCAGAAGTTCGACGTCATCACCGGCGAGCAGAAGAAGAGCGCCGGGGGCCCGCCTGCCTATCAGAACGTTTTCGGCGAGACGCTGGCGAAACTCGCCGAAAGCGACAGCCGCATCTGCGCCATCACCGCCGCCATGCCGAGCGGCACGGGCGTGGACAAATTCGCCAAGGCGCACCCTGACCGCGCCTTCGACGTGGGGATTGCCGAGCAGCATGCGGTAACATTCGCCGCCGGCCTCGCGGCGCAAGGCATGCGGCCATTCTGCGCGATCTATTCGACCTTCCTCCAGCGTGCCTACGACCAGGTGGTGCACGATGTGGCGATCCAGAACCTGCCAGTTCGCTTCGCGATCGACCGCGCCGGACTGGTGGGAGCCGACGGCTGCACCCATGCCGGCAGCTTCGACATTACATATCTGGCGACGTTGCCCAACTTCGTGGTGATGGCTGCCGCTGACGAGGCTGAACTGGTCCACATGACCTATACCGCTGCCGAGCATGACAGCGGCCCGATTGCGCTGCGCTATCCGCGTGGCAACGGCACCGGGGTCGCGTTGCCCGATGCACCGCAACTGCTCGAGATCGGCAAGGGCCGGGTGGTCAAGCAAGGCAACAAGATCGCAATACTGTCGCTGGGAACGCGCCTGGCCGAAGCGACGAGGGCGGCCGATCAGCTCGAGGCCAAGGGACTATCGACCACTGTCGCTGACCTGCGCTTCGCCAAGCCCCTCGACACCGCACTGATCGACCGGCTGATGCGCTCGCACGAGGTCGTCGTGACTATCGAGGAGGGCGCTATCGGCGGCCTCGGCGCGCATGTTCTGACCCATGCCAGCGATGAGGGGCTTCTGGACAACGGCCTCAAGATCCGCACCATGCGCCTGCCCGACGTCTTCCAGGATCATGACGATCCAGTGAAGCAGTATGACGAGGCCCGCCTCAACGCGCCCCACATTGTCGACACGGTCCTGAGCGCGCTGCGCCACAACAGTGCGGGCGTGGAGGAGGCCAGGGCTTAGCAGGAACGTTTGCGCGTCGACGATTTGGCTAGAATACTAAAGGAGGCTTACGACAAGGCTCCCAATCGAGACAAGAGCGCGGCTGTTTGCCTCTTCGGTGTCCGATACGCCGAACAAATCGGCACCAACACCAATGCCATCATCAGCAAGGCGGGCATCGGTAATTATGGCCCAATGGTGCGGATGGGGAAGAAACTCGCGAAAGACGTGCGTCCTAGGTAGTTAAAACCACCGCCACACGCCTGCGGGGGCGCTTCCGGCCGACAGGTGCAGCCAAGTGACGAGCAGCCAAACGGCGCTCGCGAAAACCCATAGCGTGATGCCGGCGCTGGGCAGCCTTCCCCAACGCGGCCAGTAACTCGTTTTCGCTTCCCAATCCGCCCAGGCGCGACCCATCAGCACCTCCTTCTTGTGGTCCTGGAGTCGCGCTCCGATCAAAGCGAGGATGAGGATCGCGCTGGCCACGATCGTTGTGCGCCAGCTCCACCACAGCACCAGATGGCCCAGCGCCCAGAGCGCAAAACCCCACATCATCGGGTGGCGGGTGACCGCGAACACGCCGGTCGGTTCGCGGCTGACGATCTGCGCCGCATCCGGGTTTGGCAGCGCGGGATTTTTCGACAGCGAGCCAAGAAACAGCACGAGCGTGGGAAGTGTAAGAACCGTTGAGATAATCCACCCGACCTCGCCGGTCGCCCTGCCGAGGTCGGCGGGCGGAGCGGCGCGGAAGGCCATGACGATCCAGACCATGCAGGCGGCAGCCACGAGGGAATAGAGGCCCATGAACGCGCCCTCGCCGATCTTGGCCGCAAGCGGCGCGCGCAAGGGGTGCGAGAGCGCGAAATGCGTGCCAACGAGCGCGATGCAGGCGGCCGCGAGCGAGACGAGCGGGTCCATGATTGTCCTCCCTGACCCACATTACCCGTTCGTGCTGAGCTTGTCGAAACACGGGTATCGGGATTGTGCGCTTGTCGCCCTTCGATCAGGCTCAGCAAGAACCCGGATGGGTCAGGAAGCTGGCGGCTGGCCAATGCCCAGCAACTGCACCTTGAACAACAGCGTCGCGCCGCCGGGGATGGGCCCTTTGCCGGTCGGGCCGTAAGCGAGCAGCGCGGGGGCCGCGAGCTCGATCGTGTCTCCCACTCCCATCTGCGGGATGGCCAGCTGCCATGCCTTGATCAACCGGCCGAGCGAAAATGTCGCCGGTTCGCCGCGATCGAAGCTCGAATCGAAGGTCGTGCCGTCGATTAAGGTCCCCGCGTAATGGACCGTGACGGTGTCTTCGACGGTCGGGCGAGCGCCACTACCATCGCCCGAAATGCGCCGCCACTTGAGCCCGCCGGGAAGATAGCGCCAACCATCGGCCGGCTTCAGCGATGCGATATAGGCCTGCTGGGCATTGTGCCACGCAAGGTCCTGCGATCGATCGGGAGGGCCCTCCTGAGCGAAAGCAGGCGCGGCGGTCAGGGCCAGCGCCGCGAAGATGAGCCTCACCGGTCGTAGGCCTTGGGCAGGTCGCGTTCGTCCAAATCGCGGTAGCGATCGCGCAGGCCGGTCTGGTGATCGTTGCGGGGCTGCTCCACCCCGTCGATGAACACCCGCTCGGGCGCGCTGGTCAACTCGAGCGGATCGCCGTCCCACAGCACCAGATCGCCCGCAGCGCCGGTTTTGAGCACCCCGGCGCGCCCGCCTTGGCCCGAGATTTCGGCCGGGATTGAGCTGATGGCGGCGAAGGCCTCGCCCCAAGACAGGCCCGTCGCGCCCGGAACCTTGGTCAGCGCGACCATGTTGCCGGCAAATTGCGCCAGGTTCTTCGGCTGATCGCCGGTCGTCCCGGCGAGGCCGCCGATCGCGACCTTGACCCCAGCGCGCACCATGCGTCCGACATTGCTTTGGGTGGCGGCAAGCTGCTCGAAGCTGCTGGGAAGATCGTTCATCGCCTGAGCGATAACCGGCACACCTGCCGCTGCGATATCGCGCGCAGCCGACCATCCCTCACTGGCCCCGACCAGCACCAGACGCAGCCGAGGGAACTCGTTCTTCAGCGCCAGCACCGCGCGGATGTCAGCTGCTCGCTCAACCGCGACGTAAAGCGCCTGCGTGCCGTTCACGACTGGAACCAGAGCCGCGGCATCGAAGCGGGTGAGCAACACGTCCTCGCCGCGCTCCGCAGGGTTATCGACGAGACGCAGATCGACTGGAATGTCGTCTCCCGTCTCCATCTCGCCATTGCGGCCACGCGCAGTCAGCCGTCCCTCGTTGCCGAACTGCCGGGCTTCACGCAGGGCGTTGCGCAGAAGCGCATGGGCAGCGACCCGGCTGCCTCCGGCAATCCGCGCACCAGTTTCGCCCAGGTCCACCAGCTGGAAAGCCCGCGGGCGCACTACCATGCGCGGATCGGCGCCCAGATCGACAATGGCTCCCTGGCCGCCGAAGATCGAGCCCGCTGGACGGGTGGCGACGCTGGCGCGGGTGATGCCGCCGCCGCGCGCCACCTGGACATGCTGCGATAGGGGATTGAGCGCGGGCGACACATCGAGCGCGGCGCCAAATGGTGAGCCGCGGGCGGACTGATCGTCCGACTCGTCGATCCCGTCGGCATCCGACAGACCGAGGCCGGTAAGCGCGGCGAATAGGCCTGGGGTGACCCATTTGCCGGTGCCGTCGACCACCTGCACGCCGGCGGGCACGGGCACGCCCGGCCCCGCGGCGATGATCCTGCCGCCGCGCACAACGACGGTGGCGCCCTGGATCGGCTCGGACCCGTCGCCGGTGGCGACTGTCGCGTTAGTGATCGCGATATCCTGCGCATTTGCCCGATAGCCGGTGAATGCTCCGGCCAGGCCCAGCGCGATGCCCAGCGCCCCTAGCGCCGAGAGGCGTTTGCGGGAAAGCGCGCTCATTTTACATCTCCCACGCCGGGCTGGCCGAGCTCGAAATCGGTGACCGGCCTCAACCGCGGATTGGAGGAATCGAAGAGCAGAGCCCCGTCGATCCACACCTTCTCCGGTCGCGAATAGACGCTGAGCGGGTTGCCGTTCCACAGCACGACATCCGCCATCTTGCCTGTCTCAAGGCTGCCCGTCAGCTTGTCGATTCCCATGGCTTTAGCCGGGTTGAGCGTGATCCAGCTTATCACTGTCTCTTCCGGGATGGTCAGCCCCATGCGGCGACCGGCGGCTGCTGCCTTGCTCGCCTCCTGGTTCAACCGCTGGATGCCGTTTTCATCGTCTGAATGGATGACCACGCAGGCCCCTTCACGCGAAAGTAGAGCGGCGTTCTCCGGAATGCCGTCGTAGCTTTCCATTTTGAAGCCGTACCAGTCCGCCCAGATTGCCGAGCAGATGCCATTCTCGCGTAGCAGGTCCCCGATCTTGTAGCTCTCGACCGCGTGATGGAAGGTCGAAACCTTGTAGCCCATCTCCTTGGCCATATCGATGACCAGCGCCATCTCGTCGGCGCGGTAGCAGTGGTTGTGGACCAGGATGTCGCCGGCCAGCACGCCCTTGAGCGTCTCGGTGGCGAGATTGCGCTTCTTGCCGTCGTCGGCTTTGGCATCGAGCCAAGTCTGGCGGTTGACCGCGAAATTGCCCATGCGGGTCGAAGGCATCCGGCCCTTGCCGCCATAGACGCGCTTTGGATTTTCGCCGCACGCCATCTTCATGCCGTAGGGCGCGCCAGGAAACTTCATGCCCTGCACGGTTCTCGCCGGGACGTTCTTGAGCGTCACCGTCCGTCCGCCCATCAGATTTGCCGAGCCAGGCAAAATCATCAGCGATGTGACGCCGCCATTGGCCAACGCGCGGGTGAAGCCGGGATCCTGCGGCCAGATCGAATGCTCCGCCCACACCTCGGGTGTCGTCGGGTCAGTCGCCTCATTGCCATCGGAATGGGCTTGAATGCTGGGGCTCGGATACACGCCGAGGTGACTGTGAATGTCGATAATCCCGGGCGTCACGAATTTGCCGCTAGCGTCCACCCGGTCATAGCCAGCAGTGGCCAGCTCCGCGCCACCAACGCCGGCGATCTTGCCATCGCGCAGTAGCACCGTGGCGTTTTCGATACGCTTGCCGGTGCCGTCGAACACGGTAGCGCCGACCAGCGCCATAGGCCGCCCCGGGTAGGGGCGGTAGGTGCTTGGGTAAGGATCCTTGTTGATCGCCACCGGCGGCGTGGAAGATGCGCTCTTGGTGTTGGTGGTGTTGGCGCAGGCGGCGAGCGCCAGCGCTCCCAACCCGGCGATCAGGAAACGCTGGTGCATCAGTAGGCCCCTTTCGGCACGTCAACGGGTGGCAGGGTGAACGCCGGCACCCTGCGGTTCGCCCGGCCCTTCGCGCTGGCCCAGAAGATCGTCGCCGACCTCGTCGTCGCGCAAGGTATCGAGGTGCATGAGCCGCTTGATCAGCGGGCTGATCACGATGACGGCGACGCCCACTCCCACTGCGATCCAGCCGATCTGGCTGTAGACCGCGAGCACCGTTTCCTTGGCAGCACCCTCGCCAGAAGCCGCTTCGGAACCGGTTGCGGCCGCAATGAGACCGGCAACGAAGTTCCCGGTCGCCGAAGCGAAGAACCAGGTCCCCATGATGAGCGAAGCCATATGCGCCGGAGCAAGGCGGTTCATCGCCGAAAGGCCCACCGGGCTGAGGCAAAGCTCGCCGGTGGTATGTAGCAGATAGATGAGGAAGATGAACACGACCGGGGTCATGGCCTCCATCCCCACGGCTTGCGATCCGAACACCAGCACGAGGAAACCCGCCCCGAGCTGGATCAGCGCCAGGCCAAACTTGGCCGGGGTCGAAGGCTCCAGGCCCCGGCGCCCGAGCCACGTCCAGAGGCCTGCGAACAAGGGCGCGAGTAGGATGATGTAGATCGGATTGATGGATTGGAAGATCGATGCGTCCACGCCCGCCCGATCGACATAGCGATCGGTGAACAGGTTGAGGCTGGAGCCGGCCTGCTCGAACAGGGCCCAGAACAGGATCGAGCCTATGATCAGGAAGATCGCGGCAAAGATGCGATCGCGATCATGACCGCCGATCTTGAAGGCTTGCCACAGCACGTAGGCCACGAGAATGGCCCCGAAAACGCCCAGGATCGTGCCGACGATGGCTTGGTTCTGCACGAGCCACCAGGTTACCGCCACCGCGGCGAAGCCCACCAGATAAAGAAACCACTCGAACTTCATGCCGAGATATGGGGCGGCAAGTTTGTCCGGGACGGTGCTTTCGCCGCGGCCCATCAAAAGCGGCTTGAAGATGATGAAGACGACGAGGCCCAACAGCATGCCGATGCCAGCCGCGCCGAAGCCATAGGCCCAACCGTAAGTCTGGCCGAGGTAGCCCGCGATGATTGTGCCAACCGCGGCGCCTACATTGATGCCCATATAGAAGATTGTGTAGGCGCCATCGCGGCGCACATCGGTCCGCGGATAAAGCTGCCCCACGATGACCGAGATGTTCGCCTTGAGAAATCCGGAACCGACGATGATGAAGGCGAGTGCGCCCCAGAACACATTGATCATCGGGTTAGCTTGGCCGAGCGCGCCGTCGCCCTCGAACGCCATCAGGAAGTGACCGATGGTCAGCAGCACCGCCCCGAACAGCACCGCCTTGCGTTGCCCTAGGTATTTATCGGCCAAATAGCCGCCAAGCACAGGAGCGATATACACCAGCGCGGTGTAGGCACCGTAAATGACGCTCGCTCGCTCGTCGCTGTAGAGCCAATGCTGCGTCAGATAGAAGATGAGCAGCGCGCGCATGCCATAGTAGGAGAATCGCTCCCACATTTCGGCAAAGAATAGAACGAAAAGACCTTTGGGGTGGCCGGCAAACTCCGGTTTTGGCGAGGTAACGATAGCCGCGCCAGCGATCAGCAACAGTACCAGGAACGTCGCCGCGACAGCGACGATAATCTGCTCAAGCGACACTGATAGGTCTCCCCGCCTGTTCTCGTGCGGGGTCCTCTCCCGCAATTCTGGTGCGCACCCTAGCGGCTCGAACGCATCTGTGAAGAGTTAGTTACGCTGCCACGGTCTCAGGCGTTGGGGGAGGAGGCACCCGGCTTGACGCGCCGCGCTGTATTATGGCACTGATGCAGTGTCCCATCAGCCCCGTAATGATCGTGCGTAGTGAGCAGTGCAGCAAAGCCCGTCTATCTAAAGTTGCGCGATATGATTGCCGCCGCGATCATCGACGGCCGTTACGCAGAAGGCGCGATGTTGCCCTCCGTTCGCGCGCTCGCGGCGGAGCAGGGCGCCAATCCGCTGACTGTTGCCAAAGCTTATCAGCAGTTCCAGGCGGACGGATTGGTCGCGGTGCAACGAGGGGTGGGCATGTTCGTCGTGGCCGGCGCGGCGGAACGGTTGCGCGGCAGCGAGCGAGACCAGTTTCTCAGCGAGGAATGGCCCGCCATTGTCGAACGTATGGTCCGTCTGGGCTTAGATCCCGCCGAGCTCGTCGAGCAAGCCTAGAGATATCTCCAGGTCGCGTTCCGAATCCGGACAGTACGGCTTGTGAAACGCGCCTTGCGATAACCCTGCCGCTCTGGCATTCAACCGAGACCGAAGCGACCAGCCGTAGGCGGCCCAATCGCTTTGCCGCGAGGGTCGCACCTTTGAGATTAGCTTGATCCCAAACCTGGGACCGGGAAGGTGGCCATGATACGATCCGAACTTCTCCTTGCTTTGGCCAAGGACAATCCTGGCCTGCGCGCCGAGGATGTCGAGCAAGTTGTGGACATCTTCTTCGACGAGATATCGCAGCGCCTTGCCGAAGGCGGGCGCGTCGAGCTGCGCGGCTTTGGTGCTTTCTCCACTCGGGAACGCGACGCGCGCCAGGGCCGCAATCCTCGCACGGGGGCGACCGTGGAAGTCGAAGCCAAGCGTGTACCCTATTTTCGGCCAGGCAAGGAAATGCGAAGAGTGCTCAACGAGAGTTGACATTCCGCCACCCTGGCTGGCCCATTGCGCAGCCGCGGCCCGCGCCCTAGCGGGGACGCCGAGCGGGTGTGGCGGAATGGTAGACGCCGGGGACTTAAAATCCCCTGATCCTCGATCGTGTGGGTTCGAGTCCCACCACCCGCACCAAGATACAACAGCACGTCTAATCGACGCCACTGGGCGGCGGTCCCCTACCCCCCGTGCCCAGCCTGCGCCTGCGTGGGCATTACGGCAATTTGCGTAGCAGGGAAGCAGCTCAATCACAGCACTTTGTGGCTCATGAGGGCGCTGTGGACGGGTGTTCCTCCGCAACGGTGAGGGCTGGGCGATGGCATCGGCAGCGATCGATGATCGAAACTGGGAAGGCATGAGCGGAGCGACCGATCAACGAGCGGCGCCGCGTTTCATCGCTTTGATCAGGGCAGCGAAGCTGATCTGTGATGGGCGCGAATTTGTCTGTGTGGTGCGGGATGTCTCCACCACAGGTGTTCGGCTCCGCTGCTTTCACTCCATACCCCGGGGCGCGGCCATCGCGCTCGAGTTACAAAACGGAGATCTTCTGCCGCTGGAGCGCGTGAGGGAGGACGAGTATGAAGCGAGCTTCCGCTTTATCGGCGAAGTGTCGATCGAGCGGTTGCTGCAGGAGACCGCAAGCTATCCTCGACGTCCGTTACGGCTCAACATGGCTATCCCGCTTACGCTGCGGACTGCGGTCGGGTCAGTAGCCGCCGTTACCCAGAACATCTCGCAGCAAGGCTGCCGGGTCGAATGTCCGACGCCGCTAGCGCTCTCGCAACCGGTCGTCGTTCAAAGCGAGTTTCTTCCCGGCATCCGCGCCAAGGTGCGTTGGCGGCGGGGCACTGCCTGCGGTCTCGTCTTCGACGATACATTTTCGCTCAAGGACTTCGCCGTTCACGCCGCCCGGATGCAATGTCCGGCCCTGGCTCGCACTGAATAGCCGGGCGCGCAGTTTTCCGCGGCCCGCTTAACTCATCGCTAACCAGTTTCCTTCATTCCGGGCCTGACACCAGTGGGGGCTCAAGAAGACATGACCGGAACGGCCAAGGAACTCAGCGTCGACGTCGTGATCATCGGCGCGGGGCCGGCGGGGCTAACGGCCGGCTATCTTCTCACCAAGCAGGGCAAGAGTGTCGCGATTATCGAGAAGGATGCGACCTACGTCGGCGGCATCAGCCGAACGGTCGAGCATGAGGGCTATCGCTTCGACATCGGTGGCCACCGCTTCTTTTCGAAGAGCCAGCAAGTCGTCGATCTTTGGAACGAGATCTTGCCCGACGATTTCATCCAGCGCCCACGGATGAGTCGCATCTATTACGAGGGCAAGTTCTACAGCTATCCGCTGCGAGCGTTCGAGGCGCTCGGCAATCTTGGCATCCTGCGCTCGACCGCATGCATGCTCAGCTATGTCTGGTCGAAAGCCTTCCCGATCCGCGAGGTGAAGAGCTTCGAGGACTGGACCAGCAATCAGTTCGGCAAGAAGCTCTATTCGATCTTCTTCAAGACCTACACCGAGAAAGTGTGGGGCATGCCTTGCAACGAGATGAGTGCCGATTGGGCTGCGCAGCGGATCAAAGGGCTTTCGCTTTGGGGGGCAGTGCTCGACGGGCTCAAGCGCTCGCTCGGCCTGAACAAGCGGCCCAATGACGGGCAGGCGGTCAAGACACTACTCGAAACCTTCCGCTATCCGCGGCTGGGCCCAGGCATGATGTGGGACGCGGCCCGCGACAAGATCATCGCGACGGGCCAGGGTCACCTCTTCATGGGCAATTCCCTCAAGCAGCTCGCCGCTGAAGGCGAGAGCGGTTGGCGCCTTTCTGCCGCGGGACCGGAGGGCGAAGTCGTGATTCGGGCCGCCCACGCGATCAGCTCGGCCCCGATGCGCGAGCTTGCGGCACGTCTCCACCCGCTGCCGGCGACCACGATCCAGGCGAAAAATCTGAAATACCGGGATTTTCTGACCGTTGCGCTGATGGTCGAAGGCGAAGACCTGTTTCCGGATAACTGGATCTACATCCACGACAGCAAGGTAAAAGTCGGCCGCGTGCAGAACTTTCGGTCGTGGAGCCCGGAGATGGTGCCAGACGAAAGCATGGCCTGCGTTGGCCTCGAATATTTCTGCTTCGAAGGCGACGGCCTGTGGTCGATGTCCGACGAAGACCTCGTCGGTCTTGCCACGAGCGAGATGAAGACGCTCGGCCTGGTCGACCCCCGCAAAGTCAAAAGCGGCGCGGTGGTGCGCCAGGAGAAGGCCTACCCCGTCTATGACGAGGATTACGCCGCCAATGTCGATGCGATGCGTCGCGAACTGGAAGAAAAGCACCCTACGCTGCACTTGGTGGGCCGCAATGGCATGCATCGCTACAACAACCAGGACCACGCGATGATGACCGCGATGTTGACGGTCGAGAACATCCTTGCCGGCAGGCGCCTTTACGACACCTGGTGCGTCAACGAGGATGCCGAATATCACGAAGCGGGCGATGAGGGCGCGGAGAAGGCTCTGCCTGCCCGCGAGAGCGCGCCGGTAAGTGAGGACCAGGCGGCGGCGCTGGCATCGGTTCGCGAAGTACCGACGCGGATCACCGCCGGTCGCAAGGCTGCATGAGAGATTTTGTGGAAGCGGGCGGGATGGCCGAGCTGCTCGATTTCCTGCGCCGTGCCGCGCCGTCGCGCTACCTCGCCGCGAGCGTAGTGGCGCTGGCTTTCGACATGGCCAGCTTTCTGGTGCTTCTGGCAGTCGGACTGGCAGCCGCACCGGCTGCAGCCCTTTCCTATGGGCTCGGCATCCTAGTGCACTGGTTCATTTCCAGCCGCGCGGTATTCGTCACCGGGGTCGCGGATCGCGGGCCCGCCCGGACACGGCAGAAGGCGCTGTTCGTCGCGTCAGCGCTGGTCGGCCTTGCGTTGACTGCGGCCATCGTTGGCGTGGGCGCTGCTATCGGCCTTGATCCCCGGCTTGCCAAGGTCGCGGCAGTAGGGGTCAGCTTCGTGGCCACCTGGTTGCTGCGCGCCCGCATTGTCTTCGCCGTTTGAACTGGTGAGCCCCGCCGTCCCCATCGACGCTGCTCCGCCGGCGCAAGGCGAGCCGCCTCGCCGCGCAGCAAGGCAGCAGTGGTTGTTGCTGGTGCTGATTGCCTGGATGATCATCGCTGGCGCTTTGCTGGCCATGAGCCAGGACGCAGTGTCGGGACT
>ERZ1066119.883-NODE-883-length-18461-cov-8.519667_pt1 | contig 18461 bp, 26 predicted proteins | sample MGYA00382766_ERZ1066119 | MGnify/ENA primary metagenome ERZ1066119 (study PRJEB33369, sample SAMEA5778349) | biofilm metagenome | biome: Industrial cooling water; feature: Water cooling tower basin; material: Biofilm | place: United Arab Emirates | collected...
CCGCGGACGTCGACAAGTGGGACCTGATGATGCTCCACTTCCGCGCCTGGGAGCTCGGCATCAAGTCGCTCTACTACCTCCGCTCCAAGTCCGTGCAGCGCGCGGGCTTCGCCGGCGGCGTCGAAGCCGACAACACCGCCGAAGCCCCCAAATACGAACTCGCCGCCAGCACCGACTATGACGAGTGCCTCGCCTGTCAGTGACCCTTATGCCTGGCTCGGCTGGGACTTCCGGCCGGGCTGGGCCTGTCTGACTGCTCCGAACCGTTGGGACTGAGAAAGGAGGAGGCGATCATCATGCAGACCAGCGCTTCTTCTCAGCCCGCGCATGACCTGTCGGCGGCGACCGAACAGCCTCTCGGGGGAGGTCGGCCGGGACGCGAGAAGTCGCGTCTGCTGTGGGCCGACGTTGCACGGGGCATCGGCATCATTCTCGTGGTCTATGCCCACGCGATCAGGGGCCTTGTCCAGCATCAGGGAGCAGCGCCCGGCTGGGCGCTTTGGCAGGACCGGGTCATCTACACCTTCCACATGCCCCTGTTCTTTGTGCTGGCCGGCCTGTTCCTGTGGCCGTCGCTGGAGCGTGGCCGCAAGGCGTTCCTGAAGGATCGGTCGCTGACCGTTCTTTATCCCTACTTCCTGTGGTCGCTCGCGATCGGCGTGCTGCAGATGATCGCTCGCCCCTTCGTCAACAGCCCGGTCAGTTCTGCCGATCTTGTCGCGATCCCGTGGTGGCCGATCGAGCAGTTCTGGTTTCTGTACGCCTTGTTCACCCTGCAGATCATTGCCTTGCTGATCTTCCCGAGGCGCCTGCTGCTGGTTGCTGCGGCAATCGTCTTGCCGTTCGTCCCCACCCTTTTCGCCTCGGCGCCCTACGTCCTGGTTACCTTGACCTGGCTACCCTTTCTGGTCCTCGGCCTCCTTCTCTCGCCCGCGCTTGGCAAGGTCGCCGGGGCGGGGCGCAGCCGCATCGCCCTCTTGGCCGCTGCCGGATGGCTTTTGTTCGCGGGCGTTGTTGCTCTTGGCCCCGGGGTCGAGGATCCGATGTTCTTCTATGCCGCTGGCTCCATCGGCGCTGCCGCGACGCTGCTTTCCGCAATGCTTGTCCGTGAGGGTCGCGCCGCCACCGGTCTTGCCTGGCTGGGTGCCGGGTCGATGGCGATCTTCGTCATGCACAGCGCAGCGTCGGCCGGCATTCGTGCGTTGATCGGCATGGCCTGGCCGGGCACCTCCTTCGCGGTCCAACTCCTTGCCACCTTCGCGGCCGGGATGCTGTTTCCCGCGCTGGTCTACTGGCAGGCCAAGCGCCTTGGTGTCCTCACCTGGCTCGGGCTCGGCCGCGACCGGCCGCGCGCCTCCGCCACCCCAGCCAAGGCGGTGCTCGCATGAGCCCCTCGCGCCCGGCCGACGCTGCCGACAGGAGCGCGCGGCGATGAACATCTTCCTCCTGGTCCTCGGCGGCCTCAGCGCCCTGCTCGGCCTCCTCACCCTCGTTGCCGCGCTCCGTGGACGTGTCGGGGAGTCGCGCAAGTCCACCGCGCAGCTCATCGCCGGCGTGATGCTGCTCGCCTTCGGCCTGGTCCTCGGCGGCTTCGCCATCGCCTACGCGACGACCGAGCCCTACGAGTTCAACGAGGGAGCAGCGGCGTGAGCTTGCCCTGGCTCGCCCTCCTCTCCGCGCTGACCATGTTGGTAGGGCTGGTGCTTGGCGCCTTGTCCTTGCCGCGGCGATCCATTGGCCCGGCCAGTGCCCATGGCCGCCGAATATTGGCGTTTGTGGGCACTGGCCTGTTCCTGCCTTCCTATCTTGGTCTCTTCCTATGGCTGAATGAGACAGTCGCCGGATGGCCAGAGGCTTATGGAACGAGCTGCAGCGGTCGAGGCTGTACCATCGACTATCTCGTCGCTAGTCCCGGCCTGCTTGGCGGCGGCTGGCGCGAGCATTTCCTGTTCGCCATCCTCTGGTTCATGCCAATTGTCCTGGCTGCTACACTGGCCCTTTTGGCTATGCGGGCCCTTTGCGGGCGGAGGGTCGCGTCCTGATGGCCACCTTTCGCAGGCAGCCCGGCGTGAACATCGCCCGCCCGCTAGACCGCTGGCAGTGGCTCGGCCTCCTGTACCTCACAATCGGCATGGCGCTGCTGCTGCTCTGGCTGGCGGAACTCACCGGTATGATGGCGGGCGAGCCCGACATGCGGGGCGGGACGGTGATCCTGCTCTTCTCCGGCCTGTTCCTCCTCTCCCGCGATCCGCAGGCGTCCGCGGGCGTCCTCGGCCAGCGCCGCTGGTGGCCGCTGCTCGGGGCGGTCGGCCTCGCCCTGCTCGCCTGGGAGACGTTCGGCTGATGGCCTATCTCGACCTCATCATCGGCGCCGCCCTGCTGGTCCTCGGCGCCGTCAATGCACTGCAAGTCACGGCGGTGCGCCCTCAATACGTGAGCAAGGGCGCATGATGAGAGCCCCTTCCGTTCAGGTCACTCGGCGCAGGAAGTCGGCGGTATATGCGGCCCAGAGCGAGCGATCGTGCCTCCTGACGGCTTCGCCCGCTTCCTTGGCAGCCGCTGCCCCGATCCGCTCGCCGTCTCGTCGCAGCAGGCGTAGTGCCTCCACCCAGCCGTCTACATCCCCCGCCGGGATGGTCAGCGTGCCATCGAAGCCCTGGCTATACTCTGTCGTGCCCGACGAGGTTGTTGTGACGATCGGCAGGCCCGCCATTCGACCGCTGACCAGCGTGATGTGGCCGCAACAGGTGTGCTTCGAGATGAGCGGCACAAGCAGGCCGATGCTTCTACTCGCGATTCCCCAGCACGTCGCCCAAGGCAGGTTGAACAGCAGCCGCATGTTGGGCGGCGCATCGTCGAGCATCGCCGTCGGCCGGGCGATCACCACGAAGGGTAGATCGGGCAAGGCTGCAGCTGCGGCCTTCAACACTGAAAAGTCTCTGCCTTCCCCGCCGATCGCAACTACGAACGGCCCGTCTGGCACCAGCCCGTCCGGGACCGTACCGGGCACGGGTGGCGCCTGTGTCCAAAGCACCGGCCGAAACCTTTCGCGCGGCAACCCCAGCCGTTCGGCGTACAACTCGGCTTCGAACTCGGTGAAGACGGCGAATTGCTCGACCGGAGCCAAGGCCTTGCGGAAGAAGGACAATGCCGAGCCACTGGGGGCCTTGGTGAAGTTGAACGAAAAAGCTAACTGCGGCCGTGCAGTGGAGCGCTTCTTCATCAGCAAGGATACCGCGGCTGTCGTCCACGGCATGTGTGAGACCACTGCTGCAGCTTTGCCGGCGTCGCTGGCGGCATTCCAGACTGCGCGGTATCGCGACAGCTGGGGACGGGAGATCTTCCGCTCAAGCCAGTTGCCGGGCAGCCCGGAATGGCGGACCCACCGTATCGGCCTTCCGTCTACAGCCTGCAGATCGCAGAAGGGCTCAGTCACCGGCGATAGCTGCGCCACGTCGACGACAGTGAGATCCTTCACGCCACTACTCCCATCAGTTGGCAACGCACTAAGGCAAAGGAACCTGAGGAGGAAGTCACCGCTATCCTCCCTCGTCGGTGGATCAATCGGCGCTTTTGACCGGGCTCGCGGCGCATGCGCTCCGAGGCAACACTGATGGCCTATCTCGACCTCATCATCGGCTTCGTCCTGCTGGTCCTCGGCGCCATGGCCTTTTCGCGCGCCAGCAAGGCGGCCGACCCTGCCCTCCGCCGGCGCGAGTGGATCGGGACGGTCCTCTGCACCGTCGCCGGCCTCATCTTCGTCTGCCTCTACATCTTCTCGCCCGCCGCCGCTCCGAGCGCCCGGCCGCCGGCCGCGGAGGCTCGGTCGTGACTGACCGGACGCGCCCCTTGTCCGCCCGTCGCCTCCAGCCGGCAGTTGGCAGCAGCACGCTTGGCCTGCCCAAGCCCTTGTTCACGCAAGGCTCTCTAGTCTCCTGGAGAGCCGACTCATGAGCTACCGCCAGTCCAGCTTCGATCCCCGCGTCACTCGGCGGGAAGTCCATCCGATCCTTCGCCCGTTCGACCGCTGGCAGTGGCTCGGCGTCGTAACCTCGGTGCTGGCGGGGGCGCTGGTGCTGCTCTGGTTCGCCGATCACACCGGCGTGCTGCGGACCGGCTTCACCAGCATGGCCTTTACCATCCCCTTCATCCTCAGCGGCGGCCTCCTCCTCCGCCGCGACCCTGCGCTTCCCGCCGGCGAGCTGGGCGAGCGCAAGTGGCAGCTCGTCGTCATCCTGGCCGGCCTCGCCCTCCTGCCGCTGGCGTTCCTCCCGTGAGCGGCTACCTCCCCCGCCCTCGCCAGCCGATCACCCGCGCGCCAAGCAAGCAGCATCCGCGCCCGCCCCGCCATTACCACGGTCTTGCCGCGCTCTTCTTCGCGCTCGGCCTTGCCCTTCTCGCCCTTCCCTTCCTCACCGCATCCTAAAGGAGACCCACCGATGCCCCTCCTCCAGGCTTCCAAGACCTACAAGCCGTTCGAATATCCCTGGGCGTTCGAATTCTGGAAGCGCCAGCAGCAGATCCACTGGATGCCCGAGGAAGTGCCTCTGGGCGAAGACTGCCGCGACTGGGCGCAGAAGCTCACCCCACACGAGCGCAACCTCCTCACCCAGATCTTCCGCTTCTTCACCCAGGCCGACGTCGAGGTGCAGGACTGCTACCACGACAAATACGGCCGCGTGTTCAAGCCGACCGAGATCAAGATGATGCTGACCGCCTTCTCCAACATGGAGACGGTGCACATCGCCGCTTACTCGCACCTGCTCGACACCATCGGCATGCCGGAGAGCGAATACAGCGCCTTCCTCCAGTACAAGGAGATGAAGGACAAGCACGACTATCTGAGCACCTTCGGCGTCGACACCGACGAGGACATCGCCAAGACGCTGGCCATGTTCGGCGCCTTCACCGAGGGGCTGCAGCTGTTCGCCAGCTTCGCCATGCTGATGAACTTCCCGCGCTTCAACAAGATGAAGGGCATGGGCCAGATCGTCAGCTGGTCGGTCCGCGACGAGAGCCTCCACTGCGAGGGCATCATCAAGCTCTTCCACACCTTCGTGAAGGAGCGCGATTGCCTCACCGCCGAGGTCAAGGACGCGATCATCGACCAGGCTTTCAAGACTGTTCGCATGGAGGACGCCTTCATCGACCTCGCCTTTGAGCAAGGTCCGGTCGAGGGTATGACCGCCGACGACATCAAGCTCTATATCCGCTACATCTGCGATTGGCGCCTGGGCCAGCTCCACCTGCAGCCGATCTACCGGATCAAGGAGCACCCCCTCCCCTGGCTCGCCCCGCTCCTCAACGGGGTGGAGCACGCCAACTTCTTCGAAACCCGCGCGACTGAATATTCCAAGGCCGCAACCCGCGGGAACTGGGGCGAGGTCTGGGACAATTTCGACCGGCGGCAGAAGGCGAAGGTAGCGAACGACGCCCCGGTGGCCGAGGCTGAGGGTGGGTTGTTCGATGCTGCTGGGGTGGCGGCGGAGTGAGATGCCTTCACTGCCTCACTGAGTTCTTTCCGGAATTCTGGCAGGATAGTGTCGGCTTCATGAAGTCGCCTCTTGCCTGGCCCTCACCAGAAAGAAAGTTTACGTCAGCTGCTTCTTTCTCGATGAAGACGGCAACTTGCCCACGTTGCCTAGGCGCTCACATTGGTCTTAGTCACAACACTAGCTCGGGGAGCGAGGTTCAGCCGTTCAGATGGGTTTACCCGCAAGGTGGTGCCTTCCCTCCGGCACCGCCGCAAGTTCCAGCTGTGATTGCCAATGACTACAGGGAAGCCAATCAGGTCTTGCCCATAAGCCCGAAGGCGTCGGCTGCGCTCGCTAGACGCTGTTTACAGAGCATTCTGGCGTCGCATGGCTACAAGGGTCGCGATCTAGTCAGGCAGATTGAGACGGTGCTAGCCGAGACTGACACCAGTAAAGCACTCCCTACGGCCCTAAGGGAGAATATCGACGCGATTCGGAATTTTGGTAACTTTTCAGCTCATCCGATAACTGATCAGACATCTCTCCAAATCGTCGAAGTGGAGCCCGGCGAAGCTGAGTGGTGCTTGCAGCTCTTGCTGGACGTATTTGACCACTACTATGTCGCTCCTACAAAAGCAGCCGAGAAGCGCGCAGCTCTGGCTGCGAAGCTTGCAGCAGCAGGCAAACCGCCAATGAAGAGCGCGGAAGAGGGCTTAGCAAAAGAGGTGGATGGATCCGAGGGGCTCAAGCTATCAGATGCCGACGAGTGATCAGATTCGGGCTGCTTTGGTAGCAAAGAGCGCAGATTGCGACTCTGCTAGTTCTGCTTTGTTCAGGCTCACGAGGCGTTTGAAGCTAGGATCGATAGCTTTACAGGCAGTTATGGCAGTAGTTATCGGGTTCCTAGGCGGCAAGTACGGGCCTTGGCTGGGGCTGGCTTCATTCCTGCCGACAGTCGTTGGAATGGCACAAAGGATGCTTGCTCCAGAGGAAGCCTCGGGCTGGCACTACGAAAAACGAGTAGCCATAGATCAGCTGATTGCACGTCTTGATGATGGTCAATCTGCTCAGGAGGTGTGGAGGGAATACCTTGAACTTGACGGTGCCATGGCGAAGACCTTTCCGCATGGCAGTTGGACCTAACATCTAAGTGGGGGCTTCCTCTCGTAGCGAGTCTCATCTCACCGCCCTTGAATGTTGGTGACACTTACCCCAATCAACTGATTACGCCCGCTCTCTGCCACCGCCCCTTAGGCTCCGCATAGCTGTCCACACGCCGCATCGGCCGTTCGTGCCACTGAATGTTCACCGCCCAGAACGTCGGGAAGAAGTACAGGCTCGAAGCAGGCAGATTGTCGTCGATCCACCGCGCCCCCGTCACACCGGACCTGATCCGGGGTCTCGCTACTTCTTCAGCCTATAGGTGAATGCGTCACCCGCGCCGCCTGACCCATGCCGGACGAGCAGGCCCGCCTGGACCAGCTCGCGACAATGAGCATTCACACGCTGCTGCGTGGCCTTCGGACCGTAGAGCGCCCTCGCGATGTCGACTTCGGTCTTGTGCGGGTGCCTTCCGACATATTCGAGAATGCGATCCTTCACGCTTCCGCTCGGCATCGTCTTTCCTCCGCCACTACTATCGGCGAGCTGGCCGCCCTTCTTGTTCCAGCTCAGGTCGAAACTCTCGATTAGCCCCGCTTCGAGACCCTGCTCCCCGCGCACGACCAGCCCGTTCCACTTGAAGTCTGGTGGCTCGGCCAGCAGCACTTCGACGCAGGCTCCGCCGGCAATCTCCTCACGCATGGTAGCATTCAGCCGAAGGTTGGTCGCCTGGCTTGCGCCAGGCTTTCGATAAAAGCCGAGGCGCTGCTTCAGCGATCTCGAGGCCAGCCCCACGTAACGCACTACCCCGTCGATCGCGAAGGCATAGACGCCTGGTCGCGCGGGCAGCTCTAATCGGTGCCGAAGGTCACCGGCATCGTCCACTTCCCAGGCACCAACCCGGGCGAAGCCTGCGGCGAGTAGCCTTTCGGTTCGAAGTACGCGGTCAGCCATTGGCGCCTCTAGCCGAGCATTGCCCCACAAGCAGGATGATCAGGACCGACGAAGCCGAACGACGCCACCAACCCGAGCGATGCTCCAAGAAGGCACCCGATAACGCATAGCAGGCTAAGTCAGCCGAACCGGGCAAGCGCTAGTCACTTATTGCGGCCTTGAGGCCGTAGTTTGTCATCCCTGTCCTGATCCGCGCTCCGCCTTCACGCCACCATCCAGCCGATCGCCGCACCCGCCAGAACAGCAGCGCCAATCATCGCCCACCAGGCCGCCCGCCTTCGTCGCGCCACCCGCGCCATCCTGCCGACGAACGGCGGCATGACGAACTCTTCGAGGCCTCTGAGTCGGCGCCCGGCAGTCCAGCGAGGCTGAAGCGAGCGGCTCATGCCTGATCTCCGCGCCTCCGCGCCTCCGCGTGAACCCACTGCCCTTCTTCCCTTCGTCAACGCGATTCGCTCCTTCGAGCAAAAGCCCGGCAATTGCCTTGTAGGACAGCAGCCTGTACCGAACCCATATGGCACCTTCCGGAAGTCATGACCAAGCCGGAGCACAGTCCCCAAAGGTTGAAGGGCAGTCGGAAAACACTGGCCTCATCGTGTCAACTTCGACAACTTCGCCGCTCTGATCCGGCAGAGGTTCCATGTTGACCGCCCACCTCGTCCCCACTCTTATCCACCAGCTCACCGCCCTTCTCGGCTGGCTGGACAAGGCCGAGGCGCATGCCCTCGCGCACAACAACAAGCCGGACGATCTCCTCGCCGTCCGCCTGGCGGTGGACATGTTCCCGCTCGGCACGCAGCTCCGCTTCGCCGCCTTTCTCGCGCAGGAGGCGGTGTATCGCCTGCGCCAGCAGGAGGTACCGCCCGAGCTCCTCGCCCTCCGCACCCGCGGCGCGACCCGTCCGGACGAGCCCGGCACCCTCAACGACTGCCGGGGCTTGCTCGGCCATGCCCTCGCCTTCCTGAAGAGCGTCGGCGAGCGCGAGCTCGACGAGGCTGCCGACCAGCCCCTCTCCCACGCCCTGCCAACGGGCATGGTGTTCGACATGACCGGCTTCACCTACGTCCGCGACTGGGCGCTGCCGCAGGTCGGCTTTCACGTCGTCATGGCCTACGCCCTCCTCCGCTCCGCCGGAGTCCCGCTCGGCAAGCAGGACTATGTCCCCCACATGTTCGCCTACCTGCGCCCCGGAACCATGCCGGGTGCGTGAGGGGCCCGCGTCCAGCCGCACCCGCTTGGGGGTCCGCAGCTCCTATGCGGCCGCCAGCATGTCCGCTACCTTGGCAGCCCAGCGCCTTCGCCGCACCTCGTCGCGTAGCTGCACCTTCTCCGTCAGGGTGAGGTTGCGAAGCCGCTTGTTGCAGGGTGGATGGCACAGGACGAGGTTCTCCAGCCGGTCGCGGCCCTCGGTATCCTTGCTGAGCAGGTGCTCGACGCTCCACGCGCCATCGCTGTTGGCCTCGGCTTTGAAGTCCATCGGCTCGCCACAAAGCCAGCAGTCCGATCCGTCGCGCTCGACGATCTGCTCGGCTCGCTTGCGGTTCTTGGTCGCCATTCGCGCAAGGCTACAGGGACGCCTCTTGAGGAATAGCTAACCGCCGAGCCGCGGCGCCTTGAAACGGCTACCCCACGAACGGATAGGGTGAGATCGTCTTCCTGAACTCGTGCACCGCCAGCTTGGCGCCCGCCGGCGGGGTCGCGCGGTAGGCGCAGTCGAGGCGGGGGCAGAGGGCGCAGGCGGGCCCGACCGGCGTGACCGGCGCCCGCTCGAGGTCAATGCCCTCGGCGCAGTGGAGCTTGTGGGCATGCTCGATCGAGCAGCCGAGCCCGATCGCCAGAAGGCCGCCCGACAGCTCGGTCTTTATCGGCCGCTCGATGGTCCGGGCGACGGTGAAGTAGCGGTGGCCGTCCGGGGTCTCGATCAGCTGGGTGACCACCTGCCCGGCGGCCTGAAAGGCGGCGTGGAGGTTCCAGCGCGGGCAGGTCCCGCCGAAGCGGCTAAAGGGGAAGCGCTCGCCCGCATAGCGCTTGGACACGTTCCCCGCCGGGTCGATGCGGAGCATGAAGAACGGGATGCCCTTGGCGCCCTGCCGGCCGAGCGTGGTGAAGCGGTGCGCGACCTGCTCGACGTTGGCCCCGAACTCGGCGCACAACCGGTCGATCGACCAGCGGTAGCGCTCGGCAGCGCCCAGGAACTTGCCATAGGGCATCATGATCGCGCCCGCGGCATAATTGGCGAAGCTCATGTGGAGGAGGTGGCGGCTCCCGGCGTCGGGCAGCCGGGCGACCTCGAGAAGGCGGGCGATAATCGGGTGGAACTCGAGCAGCGACAGCTGATAGGCGATCCCGAACGTCTTGTTCTCAGGGCGCAGCAGCGAGGACAGCATCAGCAGCCGCCGCTGCGGGTCGAAGCTCTGGCTGGCGCCCTGCAGCTCCTCTGGCCCGACCACCCGAACCTCCACCCCATAGGCCTCCTTGAGGCGGCGGCGGAGCGGTTCGGCGACCGACAGCGGATCGCCCAGCGCCCCGCCGAGCGTCTCCGCCCCTTCCTCCAGCTCGGGGAAGTGGTTGCGGCAGGACTGGATATAGTCGCGGACCCAGGTCTCCGGGGTGATCAGCGCGCGCTCGTCGGCTTCCGCCTCGAGGTCGGCCTCGGCCGGCAGGCGGCGCCGTTCGCGGAGCGCGGTGTAGAGGCGGATCACGCCTTCCGCCACCGCCGGGCTGTTGTCGCTGAGCTCCAGGATCTCCTGCCGGCTGATCTGGAGGTCGGCGAACATGGGGTCGGTGAAGACCTCGGCCAGTTGCTCGGCCGAGCCCTGCTCGCCCCCGTCGCTGGCGAAGCGGCGAATGTCGACCTCGAACGCTTCGGCCAGGCGCAGCAGGATGCCGGCGGTGACCGGCCGCTGATTGCGTTCGAGATGGTTGAGGTAGGAGGCCGAGATGCCGAGCTCGGCGGCCATGGCGCCCTGCTGCAGCCCGCGCTCCCGCCGCAGCCGCTTCAGCCGGGCACCGAGGAAGAGCTTTCGCTGGGCCATGCTGAACCTTGTCAACTTTTTACAAGCTTCACAAGTCGGAGCTTGGCAGCTTTGCTCTTTTCATTGCAGCTTTGCCATCAACTTTCGGTTGAACTGCCCCATGAACCACCATCAAGGGGGCCCGCCGTCCATGACCGACTTTTCCTCCGTCCTTTCCGCTCCTCCCGGCCGCTTCGACGGCATTGCCCGCCCTTATGGCGTGGAGGAGGTCAAGCGCCTGCGCGGCTCGGTGCCGATCGACCATACGCTTGCCCGCCGCGGCGCGCTCAAGCTGTGGGAGCTTCTCAACAAGCAGGAAGAGCCGGTCCGGGCGCTTGGGGCCGTCACCGGCAACCAGGCGATGCAGCAGGTCCGCGCCGGGCTCCAGGCGATCTATTTGTCGGGCTGGCAGGTCGCCGCCGACGCCAACACCGCCGGGGCGATGTATCCCGACCAGTCGCTCTACCCGGCCAATGCCGGGCCGGAGCTCGCCCGCCGCATCAACCGCACGCTCCAGCGCGCCGACCAGATCGAGACCATGGAAGGCGGGGCCAAGCGCGACTGGTTCGCGCCCATCGTGGCCGATGCGGAAGCAGGCTTCGGCGGGCCGTTGAACTGCTTCGAGATCATGAAGGCCTATATCGAAGCGGGGGCGGCGGGCGTTCACTTCGAGGACCAGCTCGCATCCGAGAAGAAGTGCGGTCACCTCGGCGGAAAGGTGCTGATTCCGACGCAGGCGGCGATCCGCAACCTCGACGCTGCCCGCCTCGCCGCCGACGTCTGCGGCGTGCCGACGGTGCTCGTCGCCCGCACCGACGCGGAGAGCGCCAAGCTCATCACCTCCGACATCGACGAGCGCGACCGCCAGTTCATCACCGGCGAGCGGACGCCCGAAGGCTTCTTCCGCCTGCGCGAAGGGAGCGGCCTCGACCATTGCATCGCCCGTGGTCTCGCCTTCGCCGAACATGCCGACCTGCTGTGGTGGGAGACCAGCCACCCCGACCTCGAGGATGCGCGCAAGTTCGCTGAAGCGGTGCACAAGGTGCACCCGGGCAAACTGCTCGCCTACAATTGCAGCCCCTCTTTCAACTGGGCGGCGAAGCTCGACGCCGACACCATCGCCAAGTTCCAGCGCGAGCTTGGCGCCATGGGCTACAAGTTCCAATTCGTGACGCTTGCCGGATTCCATGCCCTCAACCACGGCATGTTCGAGCTGGCGAGCGGCTATCGCGACCGGCACATGGCGGCTTATTCCGAGCTCCAGCAGGCCGAGTTCGCGTCCGAAAAGCAGGGCTACACCGCGACCCGCCATCAGCGCGAAGTCGGGACGGGCTATTTCGACGCGGTCGCCCAGGCGGTCAGCGGCGGCCAGGCCTCTACCGTGGCGCTGAGCGAGAGCACCGAAGCCGATCAGTTCGTGGCTGCCGAGTAGGAGAAAAGGTCATGGGACAGCGTTATTGGGTCATTGGCGGCGAATATTCTGACTGCGCCTTCAAGCGGCTTCAGCCCGGGACCGAGCGGGTCAGCGGACCCTTCGAAGAGGAGGTCAAGGCGCGCATGGAATGGCAACGCCTCACCTTTCGCGACGGCTGCGCCGCGACGGAGCGCTACGTGATCTGCGCCGAGCCGGAGGTGCGCGCTTGAGCACGGTGCTGGAGCGGGCGCGGGTGGTCGCCGCGCCCTCGGGCGTTGCGGGTGCCGGGGACATCCTTACCGACGATGCGCTGGAGCTTATCCAGGAGCTGCACGAACGGTTCGACCCGCGGCGGCGTTCGCTGCTGGCCGCCAGGGCCGACCGGCAGCGGCGGTTCGATGCCGGCGAGCTTCCGGACTTTCCTGCGGCCACCGCGGCGCAAAGGGCGGCCGAATGGCGGGTGGGAGAGATCCCGCCCGACCTCCTCGAGCGGCGGGTGGAGATCACCGGTCCGACCAACGCCAAGATGGTCATCAACGCGCTGAACTCGGGCGCGAAGGTGTTCATGGCCGACTTCGAGGATGCGACCGCGCCGGCCTGGGACGAGCTCATCCAGGGACAGGTGAACCTGCGCGCCCGCTGGCGCGGCGAACTCGGCTTCACCGACCCGCAGACCGGCAAGCAGTATCGGCTGAGCGACACACCGGCCGTGCTCAAGGTCCGTCCGCGCGGGCTTCATCTCGACGAGCGGCACCTGACGGTGGACGGGGCGCCGGTCGCCGGGGCCTTCGCCGACTTCGGCCTTTACGTCTGGCACAATGCGCGCGCCGCCATCGCGGCTGGCAGCGGCCCCTATTTCTACATCCCCAAGCTTGAAAGCGCCAAGGAAGCGCAGCTGTGGAGCGAGGTCTTCGCCATTGCCGAAGCCAAGCTCCACCTGCCGCGCGGCACGATCAAGTGCACGGTGCTGATCGAAACCCTCCCGGCGGCCTTCGAGATGGACGAGATCCTGTTCGAGCTGAAGGAGAATATTGTCGGGCTGAACTGCGGCCGTTGGGACTATATCTTCAGCTACATCAAGCGGTTGGGCAACAGCCCGGAGCGGCTGACACCCGACCGTTCGGCCATGACCATGGATAAGGCGTTCCTTGCCGCCTACTCGCTGCGCCTGGTCGCGACCTGCCACCGCCGCGGTGCCTTCGCCATGGGCGGCATGAGCGCCTTCATCCCGGTGAAGGGCGACGAGGAAGCGAACCGCGCCGCGATGGACAAGGTCCGCGCCGACAAGGAACGCGAGGTCCGCAACGGCCATGACGGCACCTGGGTCGCCCATCCCGCGCTGGTGCCGGTGGCGCTGGAGGCCTTCGCGGTCCTGACCGGCCCCAACCAGCTCGACCGCATGCCAGGGCAGGTGCCCGGCGCGGCCGAGATGCTGGCCATGCACGAGGGTGCCCGGACCGAGGCCGGCGCCCGCGAGAACATCCGGGTCGGCGTCCAGTATCTCGCCGCCTGGCTGTCAGGCAGAGGGGCGGTGCCGCTCTACAATCTGATGGAGGATGCCGCGACGGCGGAGATCTGCCGCACGCAGCTGTGGCAATGGCTGAAGTTCGAGGCACCACTGGACGACGGTCGCCGCTTCGATCGAGCGCTGTTCGAGCAGCTGTGGGACGAAGAGCTCGGCGCCTTGCCCGACCAGCCGAACCTCACCGAAGCCGCGGGTTTGATGCGGAACATGATCCTGGCCGACGCGTGCGAGGAATTCCTGACGCTGCCCGCCTATCCGTTGCTGTCCTAGATCAACCTCCCTGCCGCGAAGCGGTGGGGAGGGGGACCGCTCGGCGGAGCCGAGTGGTGGAGGGGCCTGGACCAACCGTGAGCGGCCCCTCCACCACGCCGCTACGCGGCGCGGTCCCCCTCCCCATCCCGCTTCGCGGAACAGGGAGGATGAGAGCACAAGAAAAAGGCGCCCCGGTTGCCCGGAGCGCCTTCATCTGTTCGCCTGGACGTCGGCGCTTACGCGGCGGCCTGGGCCGAGCGATCGCCGTTGTTCGGGAGAGCGCCGCGAACCTGGGCGAGCAGGGCGGAGAAGGCGGCGCCTTCGTGCATCGCCATGTCGGCCAGGACCTTGCGGTCGAGGTCGATATTGGAAAGCTTCAGCGCGTGCATGAACTGGCCGTAGGTCAGGCCCTCGGCGCGGACCGCGGCGTTGATGCGCTGGATCCACAGCGCGCGGAAGCTCCGCTTCTTCACCTTGCGGTCGCGGTAGGCGTACTGCCCGGCCTTCTCGACCGCCTGGCGGGCGATGCGGATGGTATTCTTGCGGCGGCCGTAATAGCCCTTCGCCTGTTCAAGGATGCGCTTGTGCTTGGCGCGGGTGGTTACACCCCTCTTGACGCGTGCCATCTGTCAGAACTCCTTACTTGAGACCGTAGGGGGCCCAGAGCTTCACGCGCGCCGTGTCGGCGTCGGCGAGCACTTCGGTGCCGCGGTTCTGGCGGATGTACTTGGCGTTGTGGCTGATCAGCCGGTGGCGCTTGCCGGCGACTCCATGCTTCACCTTGCCGGTGGCGGTGAGCTTGAAGCGCTTCTTGACGCCGCTCTTGGTCTTGAGCTTGGGCATTTGCGTCTCCTGATGTTGCCCCGGGGGGCGACGTTTCTCACCGGACACGGCAGCCCTCACTGGCCGGCCCGGTGGTTTTTCCAACGATCTGGAAAGTGGGCGCGCCTAGCGGAGAGCGGGGCGGATGGCAAGAGTTGTGCTCCCCGGCAAACGCGGGGGAACGGGTCACCACGGCACTTGCTGCCCCTGATAGTCGAAGAATTCGCCCGAATCCTCCTGGCTCAGCCCCTGGATCACCCGGATCATGCCGGCGATGCTCTGCTCCGGCGTCACTGGCGCGTTCTGGCCGCCCATGCGGGTCTGGACCCAGCCCGGATGCAGCGGAACACAGACGAGGTCGGGATTGGCCAGCGCCAGCGTCTTCCACGCCATGTTGAGCGCCGACTTGCTCGAGCGATAGGCGAGAAAGCCCCCGCTGCCATTGTCCGCCAGGCTCGCCATCCGGGTCGACACGGCGATCAGCTTGCCCCCGGCCGCGCGCACCTCGGGCAGCAGCGCCTGCGCAAGGAGGTAGGGCGCAACCGTGTTGATCGCGAAGGTTTCCAGCCACTCGTTCGCGCCGGCCGCATCGGTCGCCTGCCGCGGGCCGTAGGTGCCCGCGTTGGCGAGGAGGAGGTCGAGCGGGCGCCCGGCGCGAGCCGCGCTCACGGCGGCAAGGTCGGTCATGTCGAGTTCGCGCACCTCGGCGCCGAGCGCGTCGAGCTCGGCCGAACGCTCGCGCACCGTAGCGATGACGTCCCAGCCCGCGGCACGATATTGGCGGACGAACTCAAGCCCCAGGCCGCGGTTGGCGCCGGTGACGAAGAGGGTTGGCATTTCGGGCTGGTCCTTCTTGTCGGAGTAGCAGGAGCTGAACGGGCAACGCAGCACGCCCGGCCCTGGTGCCCGCCATACCGCCTCCAGACCCTCTCGCCTTGTTCGTGCGTTCTGCCTACCCTGACATGCTGCTCATCACGTCGCGGGGCGGGTGTTCTTCGGTAAGGAAAAGCAAGCGTTGGCGTCTTCCACTCTCGCTCGAGGCACCCCTGCTCCCCTCGATCCGGCCCTCGCTCACCAGCTTCGCCTGGCCCGCTTCAAGGCGGCGCAGTCCGGCATCTACGATCTGGCCCTCGCGGAACTGAGGGCGGGCGAGAAGAAGACCCACTGGATGTGGTTCGTCTTGCCGCAGCTCAAGGGACTCGGCCACAGCCTGATGGCCGACCGCTACGGGATCGAGGGCCTGGACGAGGCCCGCGCCTATCTCGCCGACGAGCTGCTCGGGAGCAGGCTGCGCGAGTGCGTCGCCACCCTGCTTACCCACTCCGGGCGGCGGAGTGCGGCCGAGGTGCTGGGCGTGGTCGACGCGATCAAGCTCAACAGCTGCCTGACGCTGTTCGAGGCGGCCGGCGAAGAGCCTCTGTTCGGGGCCGCGCTCGACGCTTTCTACGGCGGCGAGCGCGACCGGCGCACCCTGGCGATGGTGGCGGAGGCGGCCTAGCGCCCCTCCTTCTCCGGTGAGCGGATGTGGGCGTTCACCTTGGCGGTCATCTGGAACATGGTGAGCTTGGACTTGCCGACCACCTTGGCCAAGGCCTCGTCCGGTTCGATGTTGCGGCCATCGTCCTTCGACTGAAGGTCGTGCTTGCGGATATAGTCCCAGATCTTGGACGTGATCTCGCCCCGGGCCATCGGCCCCTCGCCGGTGATCGCGGCAAGCTCTTCCGACACGTCCACCTTCTGGTGCACGGCGTCGGGGTTGGTGTCGTCGATCTCGACATGCTTGGCCATGGGTTCGGCTCCTTCTTGCGAACAATCATGGCGTCAGCGCTGGAGCCCGGAGGTGGGTTCCGGCCTTGCCTTGATGGCCGTATCGGGGCTGTAAGGAAAAGGTCATGACTGCCACCCCCTCCTCCGCGCTGCCGGCGTCCGAGCCGATGAGCCTGCCCGCGCGGTTGGTGAAGCGCGGCTTTGTTCGCTGGTTCGAGCGCGGCGGCTGGTCGGTCCAGGGCGCGCTGCCGCTACCCGCCAAGGCCGTCGTCATGGGCGGGCCGCACACCAGCAATTGGGACTTTCTGGTGTTCGTCGGAGCGATGGAAAGGCTCGGGGTGCGGGCCAATTATATCGGCAAGGCGAGCCTGTTCCGGTGGGGACCCATGGCCCGCTTCATGCGCGGGCTGGGCGGCATCCCGGTCGAGCGGTCGATGAAGAACGACCTCGTGGCACAGGTCTCGGCCGAGCTTCGCAAGGCTGAGCGGATGCTGCTGGTGATCGCTCCCGAGGGCACCCGCGAAGCGACCCGCGAGTGGCGAATGGGCTTCTACCGCATCGCGCTTGCGGCCGGGGTACCGATCGTGCCCGGCGGGCCCGACTATGGCCGCAAGGCAGCGGTCTTCGGCCCGCCGATCTGGCCGACCGGCGACCCGGACAAGGATCTAGAGCCGGCCTGGGAGTTCTTCCGCAGCCTGGTGCCGCTTCATCCCGACAAGGTCCGCTTTCCCGATGGCAGCGGCATGGACGGCAAGGCCGGCACGGACTAATCCTTGCCGTCCGACCTTGAAGGAAGGACCGATCCGATGCGCCGCCTCCTTGCCGCCCTTCTCGCCCTTGCCCTGAGCGCCCCCGCCGCAGCCCAGCTCGCGGTCGGAGCCAAGGCACCCGACTTCACCACCACCGGCGCGCTTGCCGGCAAGCCCTTCCGGCTCAACCTGCGCGAGCAGCTTCGCAACGGGCCGCTGGTGCTCTATTTCTATCCCAAGGCCTTCACCGAAGGCTGCACGCTGGAGGCCAAGGCGTTTAGCGATGCCATGCCAGAGTTCCGGCGCCTGGGCGCCCGGGTGGTGGGGATGAGCGCCGACAATCTCTCGGTCTTGAAGCGCTTCAGCATCGAGGCGTGCCGCGGCGCCTTTCCGGTCGCCACCGCCTCGCCGGCGCTGATCAAGGCTTATGACGTCAAGATGCCGGTGCTGCCGATGAGCAAGCGCACCTCCTTCGTCATCGCTCCCGACGGACGGATCACCTTTGTCCACTCGGAGATGAGCTGGAAGGATCATGTGTCGAAGACGCTGGTCGCGGTCCGGGCACTGCAGCAGACCCGGCGCTAGCGGCCGCCGCCCGCTCCCCTAGCGTCCGGAAGCCCCGCTCCTGCGCCGCTCGCGCATGGCGGCGTGATGCGCATTGATCCTGGTCCAGGTGTCGCGGCAAAGCGTCACATCGGCCGGCCGCCGGCTGGAGCAGAGCCGGCGCAGCCGCTCCATCGCCTCCTGGGCCGCGTCCGCGCGGGTCATGGCGTGGGCGAGCGCCGCTGCATCGAAGCTGCCGGTGGCACTGTCTGCGCCCTGGCCGACGGCCGGCACGGCAAGAGACAAGGCAAGAAGGAAGGGCAGAGCAAGGCGCATCGGTCAGCTCCCTTGATATGTTATCAGCCTTCGGCTTCGCGGCTGAACGCGGCTTCACCGCCGATCCGGCCGGCTGCGCGGGCGAGCGCGGCAAGCACCAGCACCGCCACCAGGGTCACGATGATCGCGTAAGTGTAGAGCGCCGCCAGGCTGTCGCCGAGACCGAGCAGCGCCAGCGTGGCCTTGATCGCCTCGTTCCAGGCCAGGGCCGCGACCAGTCCGAGCGAGGCGGAGGCGAGCGCGATCATGGTCTGGATGGTGGCGCGGGGATTGGCCATGGGAACGTCCTTCCTGCGATGGGAGAGGGCGGGATGTTCCGGTCGCCGCCCGGTCCTGTCAACGGCGCTTGGGCTTGGACACGCCGACGTCCTTGCCGACCCGGCGCGCGATGTCGCGGCGCTGCTGGCCCGAGGTCCTGCGCCCCTCGCTTGCATAAAGTGCCTTCAGGAAGGCAAGGTCCCAGGACGTGAGGCTGAGCGGCACCGCGCTTCCGATCGGGGCCGAAAGGGC
>ERZ1066119.888-NODE-888-length-18300-cov-12.559057_pt1 | contig 18300 bp, 21 predicted proteins | sample MGYA00382766_ERZ1066119 | MGnify/ENA primary metagenome ERZ1066119 (study PRJEB33369, sample SAMEA5778349) | biofilm metagenome | biome: Industrial cooling water; feature: Water cooling tower basin; material: Biofilm | place: United Arab Emirates | collected...
CCGCCACCTACACCGGCGCCTTCACCCAGATCCGCGACTGGTTCGCCGGCCTGCCGGAGGCGCAGGCGCGCGGCTACAAGCCCGGCCGCTTCAGCTTCAACGTCAAGGGCGGCCGGTGCGAGGCGTGCCAGGGCGACGGGCTGATCAAGATCGAGATGCACTTCCTCCCCGACGTCTACGTCACCTGCGAGGAATGCCACGGCCGCCGCTACAACCGCGAGACGCTGGAGGTGAAGTTCAAGGGCCTCAGCATCGCCGACGTGCTCGACATGACGATCGAGGATGCGGAGGGCTTCTTCAAGGCCGTCCCCCCCATCCGCGACAAGATGCACATGCTGAACGAGGTGGGGCTGGGCTACGTCAAGGTCGGCCAGCAGGCGACCACCTTGAGCGGCGGGGAGGCGCAGCGGGTGAAGCTCGCCAAGGAACTCAGCCGCCGCAGCACCGGCCAGACGCTTTACATTCTCGATGAGCCCACCACCGGCCTCCACTTCGAGGACGTCCGCAAGCTCCTCGAGGTCCTCCAGCGGCTGGTGGACCAGGGGAACTCGGTCGTGGTGATCGAGCACAACCTCGACGTGATCAAGACCGCCGACTGGATCGTCGACCTCGGCCCCGAAGGCGGGGTGAGGGGCGGGGAGATCGTCGCGGAAGGCACGCCCGAGAAGGTGGCGCAGGAGCCGCGGAGCTTTACGGGGCACTACCTCAAGCCGATGCTCAACAAACGTGCGTTAGAGCCGGCGGAATAGCTCATTATGTGCTGTCAAAACGCGGACTCGCTCTATGGATTTTGATATTTCCAGTTTCCCCCGTCCTTGAAGCGACGAACCTTTGAAGCCTTCGTTAGATTAGATAGCGCGGCGGCTATGTTGTTACTATCGTAGGTTGACCCCTTCTCCGCTAGCTTTTCGCGAACCTCGGCGGGCGACCGCGGTGTCTTGAAGAAATCCTCTCCCTTGAGCGCTTCGATACGAGAAGCGCACGATGGCCCGCCTACTTTGCCGCGGCGGCGACCCTTGGCTGGGCTTGCAGCGCTCGATTCCTGCTCGCCCTTTTGATCAACCGAAGAGCGCTCGAACGTACCATTCGACAGTTTTTGGAGAGTGGCTTCTCGAAATTCTGAATACATTCGTTCGACAAATTTCTCGTCGCCATCGACCTCAATTCGGCCAGCTTGCAAGTCAATGATGAGTTTCGCCAAAATCGCCTCCGCACCTAAGCAGTTTTAGAAATACTTCGTCAAACTTTCTTCCCCAGTTCCGGTTATAAACCACAGACCATCTACACAATTTGCCAGGCGGTCTTTCTTAATCTTAGTTAACGCATGGGTGATCGAGCTCGAACTGGCCTTGACCAATCTGCCTATTTCTCGGCGATCAACCCCTCCTGGGTGTCCATCAATGATGAGCAGCGTCTCGATGTAGGCAGGCAGCTTTGTCGTAACGATTGGCTGCCCACCGACATGTTCCACCAGTGGTGACTTCCTCCTCATCAGAGAGGAGATGATAGTGTCCAGCTCATTGCCGGAGATGTTCCCGTATATTGCAAGCATTTCAGCCAGCGTCCAAGAAAGGCTCGTAATGGCTAGAACAGCGTCCCGCTTTTGAGGGTTTACGCCTTTGACATGAACCGCGCCTCGTTTGGAGCGCAAATCGTAAGCCACTGCCGATAGTATCCTCGGAATAAGGACCGAGACAGATTCGCTGACGTTGCTGGACTTCGAGAGCGTTTGAATAGTATCGGAGATTCTCTTGATTTCACCAGGAGCGTTGCCGGTAATGTCGAAAGTTAAAGCGCGGAGGACATGCTCGGCAAATATGCCGGCTTCGTTGAGGCACCCTTTAAAATCCGCTGCATTAAACTTGCCGACACACTGCAGAAACGCGTCGACGATCTCGTCAGCTAGCTCTTTAGGAAGCCGAGTAGATAGTGCGATACGTATGCGGTCGACGTGATAAGTCACCTGCCCAACACCTCGGCACGCACTTTCTGGAGATTTGCTGCAACAATTCTGTAGCCTTTGCCGTCCTTCTTGATGAGGTTTTCGCGAACTAGTTCAACAAGCTTTGCTCGAAGCGAACTGCCCTTTAGTCCGAGCGGCTCTTCCATTTCCTTTGGGGCAACACCTGCGCCCTTCTTTTGCTCGACCACATAACACCACCCCTCGTTCGCGGTCAGGAAAACCAAGATTTTTGAGCGAATTGAAAGCCGTGAGGCCTCAGGTGTGAGTACAATCAGGCCATCATTGACGTCATATCGGATGAACTCTCCAATAAGTGCTTCAATGGTTTCCTCGTTCACTGAGGCGCGAGACGCGGCCAGGTCTCTGAGTGCCATTAGTTCTTCTCCTTAGGAGTGAGGAGAGCGCGCCCAGTTTGCGTGACGTAAAACTGATCGCTGTTGCCGCGGACAGACGCGAGAAAACCCTTCCGGACCGCTTGCGAAAAATCGCGAGGCAAATTGCCAGGAGGGGGAAGACGGGCGTCGCGGTATCGACTCGCTACATCGGCGCGACTGACGGATTCTACGCCTTCGGAATCCATAATCCACGTCGCGATGACGGCTATAGTCTCAGCACTTGTGGTCGGCTTTGATCTATTCAGCGCCTCTGGCAGGGCAAGCTTCTCAATGCCGGATGCTTGGGATGCGACGGTCATGGAAGGTAGCGGCGCGAGCCCTGAAGACAGCTGCTCAGGGCTGAGTGAGGCGACCCGCACGATTTCTGCAGCTTGTGCTAAGGTTACTGAACCAGAGTAGCTCAAGCCGGATCCCTCCAGGGTTAGTTTTATCGACGCGTCAGTAGCCATCTCTGCCTCCTTCGTCGGTATAGCTACGCGTCGGTATGAAGAATGTCAACGTAGCGCTGATCCGCCGGACGGGCATCCCTGCCTTATCACGAGGCGGAGGGAGGGAAGGGGCCAACTCATTCGCAACATATCCCTATCCAGTCTGAAACACGGCCGATGTTTTCCACATGTTCTTCACAAGCGCTATGCTTGCGCACCCTTTGAATCGCCGCCCGACTGGCGCTCGGTGAACTACTGTTAAATTCAATCAAGCGGACGGACCTGTCATGCGACATACGGCAAAGATAAAAAACACGCAAAGACAGTATCATGGAGAGACATCGTGGATAATGTGCACATACTAGCGCGTAATACCGATTGAATGAAATGGCGCCTCGACGAGCGCCAGCCGGTCGGCGATTCAAAGGCGCGGTCCTCCGAAGAGGCTGTGCTCACCAACGGCGTAGCCTGATGCCCGCTCCACTGATGCGAAAACCATTTTCCTACATCGCCCTCGATGTATATGTGAGTCGATTCGTTCCCGCTTTGTGCCACGGAGATACGGATCATGACCGCCTACACCCCCAACCTCCCCGCGCTAATCACCGCGCTGCCGGGCGACCCCGGGTCGGGGCCCGGGGCAAGCCCCCGCGCCCCCCAAACCGAGTTCACCCGCGAGCGCCAGGTGCTGTTTCTCGAGAACCTCTCGGTCGCCGGCTCGGTGCGCTCGGCCGCCGCGGCCGCGGGGGTCAGCCATCAGACCGCCTATCGCGCGCGGCGGGCGACGCCTGCGTTCCGCACCGCCTGGGATGCGGCGCTGGTGGTGGCGCGGGTCTCGGTTGCGGATACGGTCGGCTGCCGGGCGATCGACGGGGTGACCGAGCCCGTGTTCTACCACGGCGAGGAGGTCGCCACCCGCACGCGCTATTCCGACCGGCTGCTGCTCGCCCACCTCGCGCGGCTCGACAGGCTGGCCGAAACGCCCGCCGCCAATGCGTTTGCCGAGGATTGGGACGAGGCCATCGGCCGCTTCGAACGGGGCGAGGCGCAGCCCTTGCCACAGCCCGCGCAGGGGCCGGATAATTTTTCCCCTGGACCGTGTAACACCCGGTCCATGTCTCCCGCCGATTGGGAGGCGATCGAGGACGACGAGGAGGAGCTGGACTGCATCGATTGGGAGGATGAGGCGGCCCGCGAGGCGGAGCTGGATCGCATCGCGGCCGCGATGGACGCGGATCGCCCGGCCGATGCGCCGCGGCTGGATTTGGATGATCCGGACGGCGAGGTCGGCTCGGCGCAGTTCGACGCCTTCCTGAAAGGCGTACCCGGCTGGTGGCTGGTGGTGGGCTGGGATGAGGACGAGGACGGTGGGGTGAGCGGCTTTGTCTACGCCGACACGGCCGCTGCGGCCTCCGCGACACCGGTATGTCCGGAAACGGCGAACCTGCCCGATGGGGGCGCGGGGCCGGAGGAGGCTGCCCCTTGCCTGTCCCCAACCGGGCCCAGCGCCGCTGCGAAGCAGCCATGGCACGGCGTTAGTCGCGAAGCTCCGGCCAGGGCTGAGGACAGCAAGGCACGACCAGCCGCCGCATGACCCCCGTCGCCCTCAGATCAGATGCAGCGCCAGCGCCTTGGCGACGCAATTGACGCGGTCGTGGACGCTCAGCTTGGCGAAGATGCGCCGGACATGGGTGGCCACGGTCGGGGGCGCGATCGCCAGGATGGTGGCGATATCGGTGTTGGACTTGCCCTGCGCCATCAGCGCCAGGATCTCGCGCTCGCGGGGCGAGAGTTGCGGCCATTCGCTGCCGCTCTGCAGCCGTTCCATGCGGCTGTGCACCTGCTGCGCGACTGCTGCGGCCAGGGGTATGTCGATCTCGTCGAGCAGGGCGGGGTGGGCAAGCTGGGTGAGCCCGATGAATCCGGGTCGGCCCATCGGCCCGAAGGCCGGAATGGCGAGGCCGTTGGTGATGCCCGACGATTTGAACGCTTCGAGGAAGGCCTGTTCGTCGCTGGTGAGCGAAGTGAGGCTTTTCATGAGAATGTCGAGCCGTTCGGCGCGGCCGAGGCGGAAGGCCATGCCGGGAATGGGATCGTGGAGATGCAGCGAATGCTCGCGGTAATACTCCATCCATTCCGCCGGCATCCCCCGCTCCAACAGCGTGTAATGCCCCGTCACTCCCCGCGGGGCGACATAGCACACCCCGCCAAAACCCTGGGCGTTGAAGTAATCGGTCATCAGATCGAAGAGCTCGCCCGGATCGGACGCTTGCTCGATAGCAGCGAGAACGTCGGAAATCATCCAACGCCCCTCAACAACCGCGAACGACCGGTCAGCGTAAGCTCTCTCCACCATGTCGCCACGCGCCTGGCGCCCATGTCCGGCAAGGTTGCGGATTGGCGGCGCAATGTAAACACTGTCATCCGATTGGATGACGTACAGCTACATGACTGCCGCGCTTGCCGGCGGCCTGCCAAGGCCGAACGATACAACGAAGGTGGCGCTGTCGGCGCCGCCTGGTTTGGGGTTGCGCCGTGGAAAGCAGAACTGTGGTCGTTTTCGACCCGCGTCGGTCGCGCCGTCGCGCGGTCGCCGATGGCATGAGAGAGGTCGCGATCGTCCTCGAATGTGACGAGCTCGCGAGCTTGGACGATGTCTGGCCGGCTGAGGCCTGGTTCCTGGTGCCGGATGATGACGCGGTGCTCCGCGCCCTCCATGGCGAGTTGGGACGGCGCGGGCTGTTCCACCCGATCGTCGTCTATTCGCAGGAACCCTCCACCAGCCGCGCGGTCAGCGCGATCATGGGCGGGGCCATGAACTATATCGCATGGCCTTGCTCGGCGGCCGAGATGCTCGCCGCGATGACCGGCAGTGAGCCCGCGGCCGCGCGCCGCTCGCGCCTTATCGCGGCCCGAATGGCAGCGCGCGCGAAAATGGCGCAGCTCACGCCGCGCGAGCGCGAGGTGATCGTGTCCACGCGCTATGGCCTTTCGAGCAAGGAGATCGGGCGGGCGCTGCGCATCAGCTATCGCACCGTGGAAATCTACCGCGCCAATGCCTTTGCCAAGCTGGGCGTGCGCTCATCGGTGGCCGCTGCCGAGGTGGTGATCCTGGCTGACGACGAACACGAGTGGGCGCTCGCGGCCTAGCGCCTTAGCGGGGAGATTCGCCGCGTTTTGCGCGCGCCTCGTCCGCCTCGATATCGGGCCGGGCCGCTTCGCTCCCGCGCACGGCATTGGTGGTGCCAAGGCCCGCCTCGCCGCGCTCCTTCGTGACCGCTCGATTGCGCGACCAGGCGTAGATGATCACTGCAAGCAGCAGGATCGGGCCGATGGCGAGGACGATGCCCCAGGGTTCGCTCATGGAAATGTCCTTTCGTGTCGCCCCTTCAATGCACGAGCGGCCGGAGCTTTCCCTCGCCATCCAACTGCGGAACCGGCGCTCTGTTGGCGCGCTATCCGGCGAAAGGAGATTGCGATGAGCGAGACGAAAACGTTCCGCGCCGGCGACAAGGTGAGCTGGAAGAGCAGCGGCGGCACCGCGCATGGCAAGGTGGTGAAGAAGCTCACCAGCCCGATGGACATCAAGGGCCACCACGTCGCAGCGAGCAAGGACAATCCGGAATATCTCGTCGAGACCGACGACGGGAAGCAAGCCGCGCACAAGCCCTCGGCGCTCAAGAAGAGGTGAGGAGATGACCAAAGCCGCGGGCGCTGCCAAGCTCTCCGGCCACTAGCGCAACCAACGCATGGCATCGGCCGCGCGGCGTGGTTTGCGGCCACGCGAGAAGTTCAAGCGCGGCGGGACCCAGGTGGGCGTGAAGCGCGCGCATCATCTGGCCAAAAAGGCAGGAACTGAGCGATGCAGAGGAAAGCCATGCACAGCTTCTTCACGCCATTCGGTCGACAAGGAAGCAGCGGCGCACGAATGGGATTCCGACACCGATCCCAGTGCCGTTTTCATTGCCTGGCTGCTGTGGGGCGGGGATGCCGGCAAGGCCTGGGCCCGATGGCAAGGCGGCCAAGATGGGCAAAGCAAAGGGCGGCTGACCGGCGAGGCCGGCACCCGGTATCGAATGTCGAGGGTGGAAATGGGGCGCGGCGTTAGCGCAGCAGCGCCAGCTTCACGACAGCATGACCCCGGGCAATCAGGCCGAGCCGTTTTGCCGCCGCGTGGCTGACATCGATCAGTCGCCCGCGAGTAAATGGCCCACGGTCATTAATGCGTACGACTACGCTCGTGCCATTGGCGGGATTGGTTACGCGAACCTTGCTGCCGAAAGGCAGGGTGCGGTGTGCGGCGGTCAGGGCGCCGTTGTCAAAGCGCTCGCCGCTGGCGGTGCGGCGCCCGTGAAACTCGGCTGCGTAATAGGATGCGCCACCCATGCCAAGGCCACGCTCTACATCTTCCTGGCCGGCAGGGTGCGAATGCGCGATGGCGGCTACGTCAACGGCACTGCCCGACAGCGGGGGTGTGGGTAGATCAGCGAAAGCCGCAAATTCGGTCGCGAAAGCTTCTGCCGCCACAGGTTGAGCGGTTTCGGTCGAGCCTGCTGCGGCTATCGGTGCCACCACGGCAAGGGTCGCGAGCGCACGGCGCACGGCGTAATATCTCATCCGTCGGGTCCTCCCATTCGGCTGGGACACGTAATAAACTTGCTCGCGCTTGGAGTCCTTAACAAGAGCCGCTTCGGCCTTATCAAGGGCACGTCTCGTCGCGGATTCCCGTTTCGAGACCTCCAAATGAGCGCAAGAGAGAGGACATTGCTGGCCTCCGATCAACGCAGGACGTCCAGAAGACTTGTCGACAACGCACGAGTCGTCGTCTCTTTCAATGTGCAGATATTTTGCCGCGGATGAGACCCCACGCAAATGGGGCCGGCATTGCTGCCGACCCCACTCTCACCGATGCGTGGTCAGTTCCTAAGAACTGAACTTGGCATCCGATGTTTCGCCGTCCCACTATGCCGAAGCGTAGAGTTTCAGGTCTGTCACCGGCGCTCGCACCGGCATCCGGATCCGTCCTCCGGTGGGTTCTTCGATAGTGCCCTAGGCCGAAGCCATCGCTTCCATCGCATACCCCGCCATCAACGGGCGGCTCCGCGGTCGGATACTCGAACCGGCTCCCTTAAGCGGTGGCGCTTATTAGGTCCGAAGACCATTCGAAACGTCCCCATCGGGTGCCGACCGGGCGATCCGGCCCGTGACGAAACATTTGCACACCTTCATCACCGTCCCCCTTTGCGGCGAGCCGAAGCCCTTCACTCAGAGTTTCTCCGAAAGTGCGGGACAGGTCCCGCCACGTCATTCCGGTCCCAAATCTTCCGTTCTATCAGGCTGTTAAGCCGTCAGGCTCGAAGCGACTTCGTCCCGTTCCGATGTGTTGAAGCTGCCTCTCGGGCGCCGATTCGGCAAGAAGACAAGGCTAGCGTTTTCCACTTTCTCCCGTTTTCGCTGTGGACGGGAGTGGACAAGTCATCAATTCGTCGCAAATGTTAGAAGGAGCAACAATCTTGCAGGTTTATCGATCTCGGCGCGCCAAGAGGCGCAGTCGAAGCGCATTGAGCTTGATGAAACCTTCGGCGTCCTTCTGATCATACGCGCCCGCGTCATCCTCGAACGTGACGTGCGCTTCCGAATAGAGCGAATTCGCCGACCTACGGCCCACCACGCTCGCCTGGCCCTTGTAGAGCTTCAGTCGCACTGTGCCCGAAACCTTGGTCTGGCTAAGGTCGCAGGCCGCCTGAATCATCTCGCGCTCCGGGCTGAACCACAGGCCGTTGTACACGAGCTCGGCATAGCGAGGCATTAATTCGTCCTTGAGATGCGCCGCGCCACGGTCGAGGGTGACCTGCTCGATGCCGCGATGTGCTCGCGCATAAATCTCCCCGCCGGGCGTTTCATACATTCCGCGGCTCTTCATGCCGACGAAGCGGTTCTCCACCAGATCAAGCCGGCCGATGCCATGCTTGCGGCCAAGCTCGTTGAGCGCGGCAAGCAACTCCGCTGGGCTCAGCGCCTTGCCGTTCAGCGCCATGCCGTCACCACGCTCGAAATCGATGGTGATGTATTCGGGTTCGTCCGGCGCGTCCTCGGGATCCACGGTCCGGGAATAAACGTAACCCGGTGTTTCCTCCCACGGGTCTTCGAGGACCTTACCCTCGGATGAGGTATGCAGGAGGTTGGCGTCGGTCGAGAAAGGGCTTTCGCCGCGCTTGTCCTTCGGCACCTGAATCTGATGAGCCTCGGCCCATTGAACAAGTGCTGTCCGGCTGGTGAGGTCCCATTCGCGCCACGGAGCGATGACCTTGATGTCGGGGTCGAGGGCGTAGGCACTCAGCTCGAAGCGAACCTGATCATTGCCCTTGCCGGTTGCGCCGTGAGCGATGGCGTCGGCGCCCGTTTCATGCGCGATCTCCACCAGGCGCTTCGAGATCAGTGGCCGCGCAATGCTGGTGCCGAGGAGGTAATCGCCTTCATAACGGGCGTTCATCCGCATCATGGGGAAGACGAAGTCGCGCACGAACTCTTCGCGCAGATCCTCGATATAAATGTGTTTCTCCGGGATGCCCATGGCGCGGGCCTTGTCGCGCGCCGGGCCAAGCTCTTCGCCTTGGCCGAGATCGGCGGTGAAGGTCACGACCTCCAGCCCGCGCTCGGTCTCGAGCCATTTGGCAATCACCGAGGTATCAAGCCCGCCCGAGTAGGCCAGAACCACGCGCTTGATAGAGTCGGACTGGCGCTCAGCCATGGCGGAAATCCTTCGTCGAAACCGGGGGCGGCGCGCGCCTATCAGTCTGGACTGGCACCCGCAATCGGCTAGTGCGCCCACTAGGTTCTTGAGAGGAGTCGCTCGCAAATGGCACGTATCGCCCCCGCACTCGGTTTCGCATCGCTCGTCGCCCTGGCTGCCACCGCAGCGCCCTTGCAGGCGGAGGAAGGTATGTGGACCTTCGATAACTTCCCCGCCGCCAAGGTGCGCGCCGAATATGGCTGGGCCCCGGACCAGGCGTGGCTCAACCGGGTTCAGGCCGCCGCCGTGCGGTTGACCGGTGGCTGCTCGGCCAGCTTCGTTTCTGGCCAGGGGCTGATCCTTACCAACCAGCATTGCGTAGCGAGCTGCCTCGCCGATCTCGCCACCGCCGAGAACGATGTTCTGGCCAAGGGCTTCATCAGCGACCGGCGCGAGGCTGAGCGCAAGTGCCCGGGCCAGCAGGCAGAGGTGGTGACCAGGATCACCGACGTGACCGGGGAGGTGAAGGGGGCTTTTGCCGGGCTTTCAGGCGAGGCGTTGACCAAGGCGCGCGATGCCAAGATCGCCGAGCTGGAGAAGGCCGGCTGCACCGACACCGCCACCACCCGCTGCCAGGTCGTCACCCTGTTCGGAGGCGGGCAGTACAAGCTTTACACCTATCGGAAGTATTCGGACGTTCGCATGGTGTGGGCGCCCGAGGCCCGCGCCTCCACCTTCGGCGGCGATCCCGACAACTTCAACTTCCCCCGCTTCGCTATGGATGCTGCTTTTCTCCGCGCCTATGAAAACGGAAAGCCGGTGGCCACGCCGCGGCATCTGAAGTGGGCGCCCCGCGCGCCGAAGGAAGGCGAGATCACCTTCGTGGTCGGCAATCCGGGCTCGACCAGCCGCCTGTGGACCGACAGCCAGATAGCTTTCGAGCGCGAGGTGGCGCTGCCCATCACGCTGGCCACCCTGAGCGAACTGCGCGGCCGAGTGATCCGCGCGATGGACGAAAGCCCGGAGAAAGCGCGCGAAGCTATCGACACGCTCAATGGCCTCGAGAACAGTTCAAAGGTGATGATCGGCCGCACCCGCGCGCTCAACGACCCTGCTTTTACCAAGAAGCTGTCCGATGCGCAGGCCGACCTCAGAGCCAAGAGCGCCGGCAATGCTGCGATCGGCGATCCTTGGAGCGATGTCGCCAAGGCCGTGGATTTCAACCGCACCATCTATCTGGCGCGCCGCTTCACCCAGCCATCGGGTGATCTCTACGGTTACGCAGCCCAACTGGTGCTGGCCGCGATCGAGCGCGAAAAGCCCAACGCCCAGCGCCTGCCCGGCTATACCGACAGCGCGCTGCCGCTGCTCGAGAAGCGCCTGCTCGACGAGCGGCCGATCTACCCCTGGCTCGACGAGCTGTTGATGACCTGGTCGCTCAGCAAGTCGCGCGAATACCTGGGCGTCGACGATCCGGATTCCCAGCTCCTTCTTGGCAAGGAGAGCCCGGAGGCACTGGCCGAGCGGCTGGTGAACGGGACGAAGCTCGCCGATCCGGCGGTGCGCAAGCAGCTTTGGGAAGGGGGCCTTGCCGCCATCCGCGCTTCGAACGACCCAATGATCCAGTATGCGCTCAAGCTCGAGCCGCGTCAGCGCGAGCTAAAGCAGGCGTTCGACGCGCAGTATGCCGCCCCGCTGGCTGTCGCGGGGGCCAAGCTCGCCGACGCGAGGTTTGCCGCCTACGGCGATACCCTTTATCCCGACGCGACCTTCACGCTGCGGATCAGCTATGGTCAGGTGAAGGGTTGGGAAGAGCGCGGGCGCCAGGTGCCGTTCCAGACCACACTCGGCGGCACATTCGACCGGGCCACCGGCGCGGAGCCGTTTGACCTTGCGCCCGCGTTTGCCGCCAACGAGGCGAAGATCGACAAGGCAGTAACCTATAACTTTGTCACCACCAACGACATCATCGGCGGGAATTCCGGGTCACCAGTGATTGACCGCAATGGTGCTGTGATCGGAGCTGCCTTCGACGGCAACATTCACTCGCTGGGTGGGAATTACGGCTACGATGGCACGCTCAACCGCACCGTGGTGGTGTCCAGCGCGGCGGTGCAGGAAGCGCTGGAGACTATCTATCCTGCCCCGGCGCTGGTCAAGGAACTGGCGTCGCGGTGATCGCCCGCTCGGGCCGGCGCGTTTCGCGTCGGCCCGAGTCAGCGGAGCTGGCTATCCTTGCTGCCGCGGCGATTGATCGTGGAGTGGGCAACACGTTGGTCGCGTGCTGACTGGCAGACGACGCAAGTTTTCACGCCCGGCAGCGCGGTGCGGCGCCGTTCGGGGATCGGCTCGCCACATTCTAGACAAAACGGTTCGCTCTCGCCTGCCGGCAGGCGAAGCCGCGCCGCGCGCACGGCGTCGCTTACGGTATCGTCGATCTGATCCTGAACCGCGCCGTCGCGGGTCCAACCTCCGGCCATCGTCTCGCTCCTTGTCATGGACAGAGCGAGCCGAAGCGCCGCCGGTTCCGGTGACTGCCCGTCAGTCGGCGAACAGAGGATCGAAAATCGGAGAAATGCGCCGCGCCGCGGCTACCGACAGGTGGTTATGATCGAAATAGACGGGCTGGCCATCGACGATCAGCGGGCATCGGTCTCGACCACGCATTGTCAGTTCCCTGCGAGCGTTGGGCTACCGCTCCGTGTGGGACCGGCGCTTATTCGGCTGCCTCGCGCGTGGCCGGATCGAGGTGCCAGACCGGCGTTTCCTCCGCAGTGCGCAACCGTGCGGCTTCCTGCTCCATGTAATCGCGCGTCATCGGGATCGCCGCGCGGTCCTTCACATAGAGGATCTGCCAGTTGACCATAGTCCCGTGCCGGAAGCTCTGCTCCGCCCCGGCGAGGTAGAACAGCCACATCCGATAGAACTGTTCATCGTAGAGCGCCTCGATTTCATCGCGGTGCATCACGGTGCGCCGGTACCATTCCTCCAGCGTGTGGCTGTAATGGAAGCGCATCGCTTCCACATCCATCACCTGCCAGCCGGCCTTTTCGCTCTGGGTGACAAGTTCCGAGAGCGCCGGGATGTAGCCGCCCGGGAAGATGTATTTTCGCGTCCAGGCGTCAGTGTGCCCCGGCGCCCCCGTGCGGCCGCAGCAATGGCTCAGCATTACGCCGTCGGGCTTCAGCAGACGGTGGGTATGCTCGTAGAACTGCGGGTAATGCACCGTGCCGACATGCTCGAGCAGGCCGACCGAGCTGATGCGATCAAAGCTGCCAGCGGTGTCGCGATAGTCCATCAGCTCGAACTTGACGCGGTCCGCCAGGCCCTCGGCCTCGGCTCGTTCCTTGCAGAAAGCGATCTGGTCGGGCGCGAGCGCGACGCCGGTAACCTCGACATCATAATGCCGGGCCAGGAAGAGCGCGAAACCACCCCAGCCGCAGCCGATGTCGAGGATGCGCATGCCTGGCTTGATATACATCTTGGCCGCAAGGTGCGCCTTCTTGTCCACCTGCGCCTTTTCCAAGCTGTTCGAGGTGTCACGATAATAGGCCATCGTGTATTGCCGGTCCTCGTCGAGGAACAGCTCGTAGAGCCGGCGCGTCAGATTGTAAGTATGCTCGGCATTCTTGCGTGCCCGACCGCGCGGATTGATGCCATCGACGGCCGCCAAAGCCTTCTCGGCCAGCATTCGTACCTTACTTTGGGCCTGGATCGCGCGGTCGCCATGTGGCTTGGCGTTCATTGTGAAGAACAGGATCAGGTCGCGGATGTCGTGTGGCGGCTCGACCGCCAGCCAGCCCCACATGAAAGCTTCGCCCGCGCCGACCTGAGGGTGGCGTGCGATGTGGGCCGCCGCCTTGGGGTGGGTGAGCCGGATATTGAGCGGGGCGGCGGCCTGTTCGCCATAGCGATAAGTTTTCCCGTCGTGATCGGTCACGACCAGCGTGCCTCGAGAGATCACCGACCTCAGCAATTTGTCCAGCAGCCACATGGCCTTCGCGTCCTCCCATTGCCTGCGCCTTTGCAACTGTGACAAGCTGGCCCACCAAGTCAACGAACGAAGGGGCAGGGGGATGGCCGAACTGAAGACCCAAGCGACTGAAGTGGATCCTGCCGACTTCATCGCTTCTGTCGAGCCTGCGGGAAAGCGTTCTGATGCCGAAGTCCTCGATGGCATCTTTCGCCGGGCGACCGGCGTGGCGCCTTACATGTGGGGCGCGAGCATCGTCGGCTATGGCAGTTACCATTACCGCTACGCCAGCGGGCACGAAGGGGACGCTCCGCGCGTCGGCTTCTCGCCTCGCAAGGCCAAGCATTCGCTATATTTGTTGGGATGCGGCGGGGAGGGGGCGGACGCCCGTTTTGAGGAGTACCTCACGCGACTGGGCAAACATTCGCGCGCCGTCGCCTGCCTCTACGTCAACAAGCTGGCCGACATAGACCTGACAGTGCTGGAAGAGATGGTGGAGCTAAGCTGGAACCAGTCATTCAAGGATTGGCCCGAGAGCTAGATGCCGGCATACCATTGGTAGCCGCGGTCTTCCCAATAGCCGCCCTGGCCGCCGGCGAGTTTTTCGAAGCTCGTCACGGCCTCGATCGCGGTCAGATATTTCGCGTGCTTGTAGCCCAGTTGCCGCTCGATCCGCATGCGCAGCGGAGCGCCATTGCGAATGGGCAGCGGCGCACCGTTGAGCTGATGCGCCACGATCGTCTGCGGATGGAAAGCGTCGATGAGGTCTATGCTCTCGTAGTAGGGCGCGCCGCTCAGTTCGTCGGCGCAGCGGAAGACGATATAGCGCGCTTCCGGCCGCAAGCCGGCGGCGTTAAGCAGCACCGAGAGCTGCGGCCCGGTCCATTGCCCGATCGCGCTCCAGCCCTCGACGCAATCGTGCCGCGTGATCTGCGTACGCTGCGGCAGGCGGCGGATGTTATCGAGGGTGAGGGACAGCGGCCGATCGACCAAGCCACGCACCTCCAGTCGCCAGTCGGTGAACCCCGCAGCCGCCTGTGCTTGGTAATCGCCATTGGTCGGATTGACCGAGCCATTGCCACGAAAGAAGGGCGAGATCATGTGAGGCGGATATTCGGGTGCCAGCGCTTCCCGTGGGTTGATAAACCGCTGCGCACCGCGATGCCAGTCTTCCGCTGCATCGAGCAAGCCCGTACCAATCTCGCTGTTCGCCATTCGATTGCAGCCGGCCAGCACCGCCGCGCTGGCTCCGACTAGGAAGTTCCTACGCCGCATCGCGCTCGCCCCCGGTGATCATGGCCCGCATCTGCCCCCAAGGGCCGGTCAGCAAGACCAACACGACATGGACGATCAGAAACCCGAGCAGCGCGAAGGCGAAGATGAAGTGGAGCGAGCGCGCCGACTGCCGCCCGCCGAACAGCTCGATAAGCCATGCGAAGCTTGGGCCCATGCCAGGGCTGATCGCGATGCCTGTCAGCACCATGCCCGGAAGCAGAACGCCCAATACCGCGCCATAGGACAGCTTCTGCAGGAAGTTATACTTGCCATCGCCGTGCGCGAAATCGAAACGGAGGTGAGCCCAGACGTCGGCGGCGATGGCGCGGGGCGACCATTCACGCCGCGATGTAGCAATATCACGCGTGAAATGCCGATTGGCGAGCATCGCCACCCAGCCGAACAGCAACAGCAGCGCGAACGGCCAGGCGAAGAGGATATGCCAGTCGCGCGCCTTGGCTAGGCTGTAATAGCCGGGGATGGTCATCCAGTCGGGAAAGCGCGGCACGGCAAGCCAGGCTTGCTCGGGCGCGAAGCCCCACTCACCCCAGTAAAGCCAGGGGTGGGCGTTGGAGATGGTGAGGCCGGACATGAACAATATGACCAGGCAAACGAAATTGCCCCAGTGCCACACGCGCGTGCTCAAGGCATGACGCTTCAAGTCACCCTCCCATCGCGGCCCTCTCTGGCGAGGTATATCACGTCCCGGTCCTGGTCCAGCAAATGCTGGCCGCTATCGACGAACAGGGTCTGCCCGCTCGCCAACCAGCCATCGGCTAGAAAGAGCGCCGCATCGGCAATCTCTTCCACGCCCGTTTTGCGCTTCAGCAGGTTGAGGCGGTGGGAGACTTCGGCCTCGGCTTCATTCTGGTCGTGGCTGGGCAGGATCGCGCCAGGCGCCAGGCCATAGACCCGGTCGCGCGGATCGCGCCGCGCCTTGCTCAGCATAGGAATCGTGCTGGCCAGAGCATGCTTGCTCATTGTGTAGCTGAAGAAATCCGGGTTGGGGTTGGCGAGCTTCTGATCGGTCACCTGGATGACCCGGCGGCCGCCCGCCGCCTTGGCTCGCGCCAGGAACCGCTGCGCCAGCAGCGCCGGGGCGCGCGCGTTGATCGCCATCGCCTGCGCGTTAATCTCCACGTCCAGCACCGCGGCATCGTCGACGGCGAAGATGCTCGCGCAATTCACCAGCACTCGCCAATCGGGGAGTCGGTCGGCCAGCACGTCCACCATAGCCTGCGCCGCGTTTGTGTCGGCAAGATTGCATGCCAGTATCTCCGCCGATGGCAGCTCCTGCGATAGAGCTCGAGCGTCAGCCTCAGACGTCCCGTAGTGGATGACCACATGCCAGCCTGCATGGCCAAAACGCCGGGATATGGCGGCGCCAATCCGCCTGGCGCCTCCGGTCACCAAAACGGCGGGTCGCGTGTCCATCGGCTGCCTTCAAGCACAGCCAGCCGCTTGCGCAAAGCTAAACGCGCCGCCGCTCCGGAGAGAACGACGGCGCGCCTTGCGACCCGTCAGGCGGAGACGGGCTTTCTTAGATTTCAGCGACAGCTGATGGTGCGGCCGCGGTCGAGCTCGCGTCCGAGCAGTGCGCCGGCAGCGGCGCCCAGGATCGTGCCGGTGGCCCGTTCACCGCGAGTGTCGATCGCGCGGCCCACCAGCGCGCCGCCGGCAGCGCCGACGATCAGGCCGACCGTGCCATCCGACCGCCGGCAGTAATTACGGCCATCATCCCCGCGCCAATAGCGTATCCCATTATCGGTCTGATAATAGGTGCGGTCGCGATCCTTGTAGCGCTTACCGTGAGCGGGTGCCCAAGGCGGCGGGTCGGCAAGCGCGGGGGCCGATGTGCCCACCATCGTGACGGCTGCGACAGCCAGAGCGAACTTCTTCATGAGATGGTCCTTGTCTTGATTGTCGGCTTAGCGGCAGCTGATCGTGCGGCCGCGATCCAACTCGCGCCCGAGCAGCGCGCCCGCTGCAGCACCAAGCACGGTGCCGGTGGTGCGCTCGCCGCGCGTATCGATGGCGCGGCCAGCCAGCGCACCCGCGGCGCCGCCGACGATCAGCCCGACAGTGCCGTCGGACCGCTTGCAGCGATAACGGCCGTCATCGCCCTGCCAGTAACGGATACCATTGTCGCTGGTGTAGTAGCGGCGATGGTCGTGATGCTTGCCGCGCTTGTGCGCTTCGGCTGGCACGGCGGTAAGCGCCACGGTGCCGGTCACGGTCATGCTGGCGGCTGCGACAGCCATTGCGAGTGTCTTCATGGGATATGTCCTCATGTGTTCTAAATTGCGTTCCCACCGGTAACGGGCACTTTCCTGCGGAGGTCCACAACCTCCGCTGAACGAGTGCGCTTAAGGCGGAATTAGGGATGAACCGTGCGCCGCGGATGGACGAAATGTGGGCTCAGACCTCCGGCCGGGCGAGTTTCCTGCCCGCCTTCTCACGCCATTCGGCGGCGAGTTCGGAGCAATCGGCGATTTCCGCCAGCAATTCGGCAGACGCCGGCCGGGCTGGCTCCGCGACTGCGCAGAAGACTGTGCGGACCGACAGCGAACTGCCCGTGTCGGCAAGGCGGACCAGACCGTCGCCGGCCTGCGCTTCTCCCTCTGTTACCACGCGAAGATACCACCCGCAGCGGCCGCTCGCCAGGATTGCCGCCACCATGCCCTTGCGCTGAAAATGCCGCTCGATAGTGGCGCAGGGCATCCGCGGCTGGCTGACTTCGAGCACGGCGCTTCCAAGAACGAAGCGCTCGCCGATCCGGACCTGCGTTTCATCGAGGTCCTCGATCGCAATGTTGCCCCCGAATGCGCCAGGCTGCTCCAGCAGTGGGTGATCGCCAAGCCGCTCGCGCCAGAAGCCATGGTGGGCCAGGGGATAGATATGGACCGCCATCTCCGGCCCGCCGTGATGGCGCCGGTTGACTTGCACATCCCCTTCCAGACCAAGCCGGCCGATGCGCACCGGCCCTGCCACCGGCGATTTTGCGATCGCCGTGCGCTTGCCGTCCGGCAGCAGCGCCGATCGACCCGTCATGAGTGCCATCACCTGCATCGATTCGCCTCGCAATCAATTACGCAGGCGCGAGACATGGACCGGGTGTTACACGGTCCAGGCGATAAAAAATCGCCGCGTTCCGAGCGCTGCGAAAGCAGACGAGCTGAGCGGTCGAGCGAGTGCAGCATCCGCCACCCCTGACATGGGAGGCTGTCTGTAGGAAAATGGTTTCTGCCGCGGCGGAGCGGCGGTCCAAGTCGGCTCTCGCGCATCTTTGGAGCGTTCCGCCGGAGCCCGTCTGGTTCGCGCGGAGAACGCGGAGGAAACAAAGTGCGCAGAGAGGTGAAAAGGGCACTGCTCCCCGGCAGTCTCCGCTTCCTCTGCGCCCTCTGCGCGAAACCGATCCGTAGAGCATCGCTGCGCCGTGAGACCGAGCTCAGGGGCATTGCACCGTCAGTGCATGCCAGGCGAGTATGCTTGGCAGGTCCACCCGCGCGACGTGGAGCAAGCAGGCATGTGCC
>ERZ1066119.892-NODE-892-length-18224-cov-13.374869_pt1 | contig 18224 bp, 13 predicted proteins | sample MGYA00382766_ERZ1066119 | MGnify/ENA primary metagenome ERZ1066119 (study PRJEB33369, sample SAMEA5778349) | biofilm metagenome | biome: Industrial cooling water; feature: Water cooling tower basin; material: Biofilm | place: United Arab Emirates | collected...
CGTTGCCGGAGCGGCGACCCGACGTGCCGTCGCCGGCCCCGCGCGACGGCGGCCCCCGTTCCGAGGCCGCTCCGCGCCCCAAGGCGCCGCGCCGTCGCCCCGCGCCGGCGACGCCCGTGCCAGAGGTCGCGCTGCCGGCTCCCCCGTCCGAGTCGCCCGCTGAGGCGGTCGCACGGACGCCAAGCCGCGGGCGGCGGCCGCGCCGGGATCGCGACGCCGAGGCGACGACGCACCCGGCCTCGGCGGCGCCCGCCGCCGGCGTTCTCGATCCGGCCGTCGTCGAGCCGATCGAGCCGGACCCGCCGCGGGACGCCGACTCCGTGACGGAGGACGACACGGCGTCCGCCCGCCCCCGCAAGGCGCGCAAACGGAGGCGCCGCCCCCGCGCCCCCTCGGCCGAGCCGCTCGGGGCGGATGGCGGCGAGCCCGAGCCGTCGGCGGATGCCTCGGCCGTCGAGCCCGCCGCGACCGACCCGGCCGCCGAAACCACAGACGGGGCAGATGCAAAGGCCGGCGACGTGGCGCGCAAGCGACGCCGCCGGCGCCGGTCGCGGAGCGCCGGGGGGGCGTCCGGTGTATCCACCGCGGAGGATCGCGAGGCCGCCGTTCCGGCACCCGACCGTCACCCCTCCGCGGAATGACCACCCGTCTGCTTCGTCCGACCAGTTCCCCGCCCGCCGTCCGCCGCCTGGCGCGCTGGCGCGCCGCCGCACGCGTCGGTGCCGTCACGGGCGGTCTCGTCACGGTCGGCCTCGTCGGCGCCGCGTGGGCTGTGCGCGCGCAGACCGCGCAGGACTCCGTGACGCCCGTCCCCGCACTCCCCGCCGACGCCCAGGGCCGCGCCGTGGTGCCGTTCGGCCCGGGCGAGCGCTACACCTACGACGTCAAGTTCGGCGTGCTCAAGGTGGGGAGCGGGAGCATGGAGGTCGCCGGCCCGGTGGACGTGCGCGGGCGCGAGGCGTACCACACCACCTTCCGCGTGCGCGGCGGCACCTTCTTCTACAAGGTCGACGACCGCTTCGAGAGCTGGATCGACACGCGCACGCTCTCGTCGCTGCGCTTCGTGCAGGACCAGCAGGAGGGGCGGCGCGAGCGCGAGCGCGACTACGAGCTCTACCCCGAGCGCGCCGCGTACCGCGAGAAGGGGGACACGCAGGACCGCCCGTCGGTCGGCAACCCGCTCGACGACGGGTCGTTCATCTACTTCGTGCGCACGCTCCCGCTCCGGACGGGCGACACGTACGCGGTGGACCGGTACTTCAAGCCCGACCGCAACCCCGTGCGGATCCGCGTCCTCCGGCGCGAGCGCGTCACCGTGCCGGCCGGCACCTTCAACGCGATCGTGGTGCAGCCGAGCATCCGCACGAAGAGCAAGAACATCTTCTCGGAGGGCGGCCGCGCGGAGATCTGGTTCTCCGACGACGACGAGCGGGTGATGCTGCAGATGAAGTCGCAGCTCTCCTTCGGCTCGCTCAACCTCTACCTCAAGTCCCGGCAGTCGGGCCGCAAGCTCGGCGGCTGACCAACGGGAGGAGGGGCGCCGGCGGAGACCCGCCGGTGCGCCCGTGCGCCGCGCTAGATCTGCCCGGAGAACCGCTCGCGGAGCTTGCGCGCCGTCTCCGGGCTGACCAGCCGGATGACGAGGTAGACCACGAGCCCGACGAGGGCGATCTGGAGCGCCACGCCGAGCAGCCAGAAGAACAGGCCGAGGAGCGCCCCGAACAGGCCGGCGAACACGCCGAAGAAGAGCTTGAGGGCGGCGAGGCCGAGCAGCGTGAAGAGGCCGAGCGAGAGGACGGTGCGCAGCATGGCGGGGGCGGCGGAAGGGTCGGGGCTGCCGCGTCTACGCCGGCCCGCCGACGCCGGTTTCAGCCCGGGGCCGCCCCGTCTAGCTTTCGCGGCCATGGCCGAGACCCTGCTCCCGCCGCCCTCGCCGACGCTGTACCAGATCATGGGGCGTCACCGTGCCGAGCCGCTCCCCGCGCGCAAGCCGAGTTGGCTCAAGGTCAAGGCGCCGGGCGGGCCCAACTACCTGCGCCTCAAGCAGTTGATGCGCACGCTGGACCTCCACACGGTGTGCGAGGAGGCCCACTGCCCCAACGTCGGCGAGTGCTGGGAGCACGGCACGGCCACGTTCATGATCCTGGGGTCGGTGTGCACGCGGAACTGCGCGTACTGCGCCGTGGGCCACGGCCGCCCCGACCCGTTCGACGCCGACGAGCCGGCGCGCGTGGCGCAGGCGTGCGCCGAGATGCAGCTCCGCCACGTGGTGCTCACGTCGGTGGACCGCGACGACCTGCCGGACTACGGCGCGTGGGCCTTCGCCGAGACCATCCGGCAGATCCGGAGCCGCCTGCCGCAGGCCACCGTCGAGGTGCTGGTGCCCGACTTCCAGGGGAAGGAGGCGAGCATCGCGGCGGTGCTGGAGGCGCGGCCCGACATCTACAACCACAACACGGAGACCGTCCCGCGCCTGTACAAGAAGTGCCGGCCCGGCGGGCGGTACGCGCGGGTGCTGGAGATCTTCCGCACGAGCAAGCGCCTTGCGCCCGGCGTCCCCACCAAGACCGGCATCATCCTCGGCATGGGCGAGACCAACGAGGAGGTGCTGGCTACCATGCGCGACCTGCGCGGTGTCGACGTCGACATCCTCACGTTAGGCCAGTACCTGCGGCCCTCCGACGGGCACGTCGCGCTCAGCCGCTACGTCACCCCCGAGGAGTTCCGGATGTTCTACGACGAGGGGATGGCGATGGGCTTCCGCCACGTCGAGAGCGGGCCGCTCGTGCGCAGCAGCTACCACGCGTGGGAGCAGGTGCAGGCGGCGCAGGGGTCGGCCCTCGCGGGCGCGGCCGGCGCCTAACCTTCCAGGGATCACATGGCGAAGAAGAAGCAGCCGGCCGAGGGCGCCCACGGCGGCGTCGCGGTCGAGGACGCGCCGGCCGTGGCCGCCGCGAGCGACGCGGCCACCGACGCCGCCGTCGAGCGGCCGGCCCCGGTGGCGGCCGCCGTCGGCGCCGAGGGCGCGGAGGGCGACGACGCCGAGCTGAACCACGCGATGCTCCGCTCGATGCTCCTCCAGCGCCGCTTCGAGGAGCGGTGCGCGGAGGCGTACGCGATCGGCAAGATCGGCGGGTTCTGCCACCTGTACATCGGGCAGGAGGCGGTGAGCACGGGGAGCATGAGCGTGCTCCGGCCCGACGACTACGTCATCACCACCTACCGCGACCACGGCCAGGCGCTCGCCCGGGGCATCTCGGCGCGCGGCGTCATGGCCGAGCTGTTCGGGCGCGAGGGGGGCGTGAGCGGCGGCAAGGGCGGCAGTATGCACCTCTTCGACGCCGCCACCAACTTCCTCGGCGGCCACGGCATCGTCGGCGGGCACGTGCCCATCGGGGCCGGCGTCGGGTTCGCCATCAAGTACCGCGGCGGCGACCAGGTGTGCGTGTGCTTCATGGGCGAGAGCGTCGTGAACACCGGCGCGTTCCACGAGGCGCTCAACATGGCCGGGCTGTGGAAGCTGCCGTGCGTGTTCGTCATCGAGAACAACCGCTACGGCATGGGCACGGCGCTGGAGCGCGCGTCGGCCATCCACGACATCTACGAGCGCGGCGCGGCGTACAACATGCCCCGCGGCCAGTGCGACGGGCAGGACGTGTTCGCGGTGCGGCGGGCGATGGGCGAGGCGGTGGAGCGGGCGCGCCGCGAGCAGTGCCCGACGCTGCTGGAGGTGCGCACCTACCGCTTCATGGGCCACTCCATGAGCGACGCGGTCTCGGGCACCTACCGGAGCAAGGCCGAGCTGGACGAGTACCTCAAGCGCGACCCGATCGCGTTGCTGCGGGCGCACATGCAGGGGCGCGGGCAGATCGACGACGCCGGCGTGCAGGCGATGGACGACGCCGTGAAGGCCGAGGTGCAGGACGCCTGGGACTTCGCCGACGCGAGCCCGGAGCCGGGCCCCGAGGCGCTCTACCGCGACGTGCTCGCGGACACCACGAGCTGAGGCACGATGCCAGTCATCACGTACCGCGACGCGCTCAACCAGGCGCTGCGCGAGGAGATGCAGCGCGACGACCGCGTCTTCCTGATGGGCGAGGAGGTGGCGGTCTACAACGGCGCCTATAAAGTATCGAAGGGGTTATTAGCCGAGTTCGGGGAGATGCGCGTGGTCGACACGCCGATCACCGAGCTGGGGTTCGCCGGGATCGGCGTTGGCGCGGCGATGGTGGGGCTGCGCCCGATCATCGAGTTCATGACCTGGAACTTCGCGCTGCTGGCCATCGACCAGGTGGTGAACGCGGCGGCCAAGATGCTCTACATGAGCGGCGGCCAGTTCAAGATGCCGATGGTGTTCCGCGGGCCCAACGGGGCCGCGCTGCAGCTCTCGGCGCAGCACTCCCAGGCGTGGGAGAGCTGGCTCGCACACATCCCCGGGCTCAAGGTGGTGACGCCCGGCACGCCGGCCGACGCGAAGGGGCTGCTCAAGAGCGCCATCCGCGACGACAACCCGGTGTGCTTCCTCGAGGGGGAGATGCTGTACAACACCAAGGGCGAGGTGCCCGACGACCCCGACCTCACGATCCCGTTAGGCAAGGCCGAGCTCAAGCGCGAGGGCGACCACGCCACCATCGTGACGCACGGGAAGATGGCGCTCGTCGCCGTGCAGGTCGCCGACCAGCTCGCCAAGGAGGGGATCCGGGTGGACGTCGTCGACCTCCGCACGGTCCGCCCGATGGACACCGAGGCCGTCTACGCCAGCGTGCGCAAGACCAACCGGTGCGTGGTGCTGGAGGAGGGGTGGGAGCTGTGCGGCGTGGGCGCGCAGGTGGTGGACTACGTGCAGCGCGAGTGCTTCGACCACCTCGACGCGCCGGTGCTGCGCGTGCACCAGGCCGACGTGCCGATGCCCTACGCCAAGCAGATCGAGAAGCTCGCCAAGCCCGACGCGGCCAAGACGATCGCGGCCGTCAAGCAGGTCCTCTACCTCGACCCGTAAGGACGCGATGGCGACGAAGGTCATGATGGAGGCGCTCTCCCCGACCATGGAGGAGGGGCGCCTCGTGAAGTGGCTGAAGGACGAGGGCGACGCGGTGAAGAGCGGCGACACGCTCGCCGAGGTCGAGACCGACAAGGCCATCATGGAGCTCGTCGCCCGCGGGGACGGCGTGCTGCGCGCGCGCCTCATCCCGGAGGAGACGACGACGCCGGTGGGGCAGCTCATCGCCGTGATCGCCGGGCCGGACGAGGACATCGCGGCGCTCACCGGCGGCGCGGCGCCGGCCGCGCCCGAGGCCAATGCCGCGCCCGCGAGCCCGGCCCCCGCGAGCCCGGCCCCCGCGCCGGAGCCCGCGGCCGCGCCGAATCCGGCGCCGGACATCAAGGCCGAGAAGGCCGAGGCGCCCGCGCCGCGCACGCCGCTCGCGCAGGCCCACGGGCACGAGAGCGAGCAGGCGCGGCATGCGGCCGACAACGGCGGGCGCACGCTCGCCTCGCCGCTCGCCCGCCGGATGGCGAGCGAGGCGGGGGTGGAGATCGACGCCATCCGCGGCTCCGGCCCCGGCGGGCGCGTGGTGCGCAAGGACGTCGAGGCGGCGGCCAGCGCGCCGCGCCAGGCGCCGATCGCCGCCCCGCAGACCGAGACGTCGTCGGCGAGCGCGCCGGCCCCCAGCCCCGCGGCCGCCCCCGCGCCGGCGGGAAGCAGCTACCGCGACGTGCCGCTCACGAGCATCCGGAAGACCATCGCCCGCCGCCTCGCGGAGAGCATCGGCCCCGTGCCGACGTTCTACCTGACGGCGGAGTTCGACATGGGGAAGGTGTTCGAGCTGCGCACGCAGCTCGCGGCCATGGGCGACGAGTTCAAGGCGTCGGTCAACGACGTGGTGCTCAAGGCCGTCGCGGTCGCGCTGACGATGCACCCCGAGGTCAACGCCCACTGGATGGGCGACGCGATTCGCTACTTCGACCGCGTGGACCTCGGCATGGCGGTGGCCATCCCCGACGGCCTCATCACGCCGGTCATCCGCGACGCGCACGCCAAGCGGCTCGGCCAGATCGGCCGCGAGGCCAAGGAGCTGGCCGGCCGCGCCCGCGAGCGCAAGCTCAAGCCCGAGGAGTTCACTGGCAGCACGTTCTCGGTGAGCAACCTCGGCATGTTCGGCATCGACCAGTTCACCGCCATCATCAACCCGCCCGAGGCCGCGATCCTCGCCGTCGGGGCGACCGAGGACAAGGCGGTGGTGGTGAACGGCGCCGTCGAGGTGCGCAAGCGCATGCGCGTGACGCTCTCCTGCGACCACCGCATCATCGACGGAGCGTTAGGCGCCAAGTTCCTGCAGACGCTGCGGCGGCTGATCGAGAACCCGCTGATGCTGCTCTGACCGTCGGGCGCCGCCCGGTCCCGCGTGCCGAGGGGGCGCCGAGCCACGTGGCTCGGCGCCCCCTCGGCGCGTGGGGCCGCGGAGCGCCCTACCGGCCCCGCGTCGTCCAGATCAGGATGACGCCGCACGTCGAGTTGAGCGGCTGGTATTGCGGCGGCGCGGTCGTGAGGTTGCGGTAGATCTCGATCCCGTAGACGTCCTGCGGGCGCGGGATCACCTGGTCGAGCTGCAAGCCCTGGTCGGGGTCCGCCACCAGCCGCACCCCGTCCACGTAAGCGATCGGCTCGCACGACGACGCCGTCGCTCCGGCCGAGCCCTGCGAGCGCTGGAAGATCACCCGCGGCGAGGCGCCCGGCGTCCCGGCGTCGGGCAACACCACGCGCACACCCGGGGCCATCTGCATCAGGTCACTCACCGAATACGGGCGGCGGATCTCGATGTCATTGGCGGTGATGAAGAAGCCGAACCCGGACTGCCGGCGCCGGTCGTAGTCGGCCAGCGCCGCGGAGACGCGCGGCGCGCGCACGAGCGTGGGCGCGAGCACCACCACGTTGTCGGCGAGGGTAAGCGCCACGCGCGCCGGCTGACCGCGCACCGCGTCGAACTCCGCGCGCACGGGCCGGAGCCCGATCGCGCGTGCTTCCACCTCCGACGCGCCCGTGCGCGGCACGCCGAGCACGAAGCTACCGTCGTCGCCGGTGGTGGTGCCGGCGTCACCGCCGATCACGCTCACGCGGGCGCCGGCGAACGGGCGGCCGTCGGCGCGCCGCACCACCCCGCTCACCAGCGCGGCGGGCGGCGCGGTGGGACGCAGCACCGTGCCGCCGGGGGCGTCGAGGCGCGCCACCGCGGCGGGGTCGGGCGCGGGCACGCGCGGCATGTCCACGAAGGCGGTGCCCACCAGCCGGTCCTGCAGCGCGATCTCCTGCACCGTCACCGCGCCGTCCGGCGCCCGCACGCTCATGCGCACCGGCACGTCACTGGGCACGTTGCACACGTAGTACGAGCCGTCGGCAAGCGTCTCCACAGTCGCCGAGCGCGGCGAGCGGACCAGGCCGAGGTTCCCGAGCGTGAACACGTTCCACGTGAGACGCACGCGGGCGCCGGCGACCGCCTCCGTGGTGTCCGCGCCGCGCACCCGGCCGACGAGGACGCCCGTCTTCACGTCGCCTGGCGTGGTGCAGAACGCGCGGTACACGGTGGCCGGCGACGGCGTGAGGAGGCGGGTCTCGGTGATCCCGCCGGGGCGCACCTCCACGGTCTGCGTGGGAGCGCCAAAACGTAGCGCTTCGAGCGTCGGGTGGAAGAAGGTCACCCGGCGCGTGCCGGCCGGGACGCCGTCGATGCGGAACCGTCCCGATGCGTCGGTGCGGGCGGCGAGCGTGGTGCCGGCCACCAGCACCTCCGCGCCCGCAAGCGGGCGGTTCGTGACCAGGCTGTCGTAGACGACGCCGGCCAGGAGGCCGACTCCCGGGGCTGGCTGCGGGGTCTGGGCTCCGGCGGCCGGACGCAGCGCCGGGCTCAGGGCGAGCGCGGCGACCAACGGGACAGCGTGGCGGGAAGGACGGGACATCGGCGGCGCGGGCGGCGGTGGTCGAGGGCAGGAACGGGGCGAGCGGTCGTGGGCGCGCCCCCAAACGGCGAACCGGCCGCCCCGGCACCAACGCCAGGACGGCCGGCTCGCGCTCTACGGTGCTACACCCGAGCGGGCGCGGCGGTTACTGCGCCGGCGGCGGGCAGCCGGGGCCCCGCAGCGCCTCCGAGCCGCCGGACCGGATGAGCACGTCGCGCGCCTGGCACTCCGCCGCGGGCACCACCTGCTGGGTGGCGACCGTGAAGCCCGTTCCGCCAGCCGGGAGCGTGTTCAGCCGCCCGAACCGCCGGACGTCCACCCACCGGTGCCCCTCCAGAAGCAGCGAGAGCCGGCGCTCCGCGAGGAGTTGCGTGACGAAGTCCGCGTCGTTGGCGGCCTGGGTGTAGCGGTCGCCCGTCGCGCCGCCGGCCACGCGGGCCACGGTGTTGAGGGCGGCCGTCGCGCCCGCGCGGTCGCCGGTGAACCACAGGGCCTCGGCGCGGATGAGCCAGAGTTCCTCGTTGTCGATCACCGTGATGGGCGCGTCGTTGGTGGCGTAGCGGTTGAAGCGGATCGTGCTCGCCTCCGACCCGCTCTGCGACCGCGACGGCGCGCCGGTCGCGAGCTTGCTCGTGAGCCGCGCGTCGGTCTGCGGGATCGTGGGATCCGTGGTGATCGACGTGTTGGCGTAGAGGTCGTTACGAATGCCCCAGATCGCGTTGGTCGCGTCGCCGGTGGCCGTCGACGTCGTGTAGTAGACGCCGGTGTTGAGGTTGGCCGTGGTGAGCGTGGCCGTGACAAAGCTCTGGCCGAGCGCCGCGAGCGCGGCCTGGTAGCACGTGGCGCCGCAGCCGAGCGAGCCGCGGTACACCTCGTTGCGCGCCTTGATGGCCCGGTTGTACTGGCCGTAGGTGGCCGGCGTGTTGAAGCCCGTCCAGCCGCTGCCGGGCAGGGTGAAGGGGAAGCTTCCGGCGGCGCCCGCCGCCCCGAGTTGCGCGAAGCCGGCGTCCAGGGTGCCGGACACGAACCGGTAGGCCGAGTCGCGGGTCACGAACGGCGTCACGCTCGCCACGCCCGAGTCCACCTGGACGGGGGTGCCCAGGTTGAACCGCGAGTTGACGAGGTTCTGGACGTTGAGCGCCTCCTCGGTGGAGGCGAAGCCGCGCGCGGCAGAGGCGGCCGGCGCGCCGAGCACGGTCTCCAGGGCGGTGACCGACCGCCGGAAGCCGAAGATGTTGCGCAGGTTCGCCAGCCGCCCGCCCCACACGCCCCCTGCGCCGAAGCTCGTGTTGACGTCGTAGTCGCGGAAGTAGCCGGTGGTCCACCGGCTGTCCTGGAGCTGGAAGTAGAACGCCTCGCGGCCGAACAGGGAGGCGTCGCGGATCCAGACGCCCTGCGACGCGCGGTTCTGGACGATGATGCCCGTGGCGAGGAGGCGGAGCGCGCCGGTCGGGTTGGCCGCCGCGCCCTCGGGGGTGACGGCGCTCTCGATCGGGGCGTTGATGCGGTCCACGCTGCACGCGGCGAGACCGCCGGCGGCGAGGACCAGCGCCGCCGCGCGCCGGGCGGCGGACCGGGCGGCGCGGGCCGGGAGGGAAGCACGCATGGTCGTCATCAGAAGCCGAGGTCCACCGCGAGGGAGAACTGCCGCACGCCCGGGTACGGCGCCAGGTCGATGAAGCGGTTCAGGTTGGTGTTGCCGAAGTTGTTGAACTCGGGGTCGTAGCCCCAGTACCGCGACCGCATCAGCAGGTTGCGCCCCTGCAGCGTGAGGCGCATCGAGCGGGCGCGGGTGAAGCGCGCGAACGACTCCGGGGCGTCGTACGAGAGCGCCACGTCGCGCAGGCGGAGGTTGGTGCCGCTCTCCACGTACATGCGCGTGTCGTTGCCGCCGTTCCAGGCGTTGTAGCGCCACTCGCCGAGCGGCACGCCCGCCACAGGCGACGCGTTGTCGTAGTCGCGCGAGTTGCCGCCCTCGTCGTAGAGCAGGTGCGTCATGTTGGCCACGTCGCCCCCGAGCCGCCAGTCGACCGTGAAGTTGAGGGCGAACCGCCGGTACGAGACGGTGTTGTTGAAGTTGGTGAGCAGGCGCGGGTTACTGTTCCCGAGCACGGTGTCCACCACCACGAAGTCCACCCCGTTCACCGCGTTGCCGGCCAGGAACTTGGCGTCGGTGGCGAAGTAGCCGACCGGGAGCGGCTGGTCGGGGACCCGCAGGCCCTTGTCGTTGAGGCGCGTGGTGTACGGGACGCTGCCGAAGATGCTCGTCGTCTGCAGCCCGGTGACGAGCGCGTTGCGGCCGAAGGCGGCGCCGAACGAGCCGGGCACGTTGAAGCGCGGGATCTGGAGCGGGAGCTGGTCCACCACCTGGCGGTTGCGGGTGATGTTCACGCGCGACGTCCACGTGACGTTCCGCCCCTGGAGCGGCACCGCGCCCAGGCCGAGCTCGAAGCCGCGGTTGCCGAGGCGGCCGGTGTTGAGCACGCGCTGGGCGAAGCCCGAGCTCGCGGCGAGCGGCGCGGTGAAGAGCAGGTCGCGCACGGTGCGGTCGTAGAACGAGAACTCGACCGTCGCGCGCTGCTTGAAGAACGCCAGGTCGGTGCCCACCTCGACCTCGGTCAGGCGCTCCGGCTCGATGTTCGGGTTGTTCACCGTGGCCGGGCTCACGAGGCTCGTCTGCCCGCCGATGGCCCCGCCGGCGCCGAAGAGCACGAAGCGGTCGGTGAACCGCGGCCGGTTGCCCGTGCGCCCGAAGCTGGCGCGGAGCTTCACGTTGTCGAGCGACGGCACGAACGGCGTGTCCAGCCGGTACGAGCCGGCGAGGCGCGGCCAGGCCCACCACTTCTCGCGGTCGCCGTAGGTGCTGGACCGGTCGAAGCGCACGCCGCCGGTGAGCGCCAGCCGCTCGCCGAAGGCCAGCACCTGCTCGGTGAGCGTGACGTTCTGGTCGCGGAAGAGCTCGCGGTTGCCCTCGGCGGTCAGGTTGGGCGAGCCGCCGAGCTGCGGGCGGGTGACGCCGGGCAGCAGGCCGCGGGCGCGGTAGCGCGAGAGGTCGAAGCCCTGCTGCTCGTAGCCGCCGCCCACCGTGGTCGTGAACGACGCGAGGCGGCCGGGCGTGAACGCGTGCGTGACGTTGAAGTTGTAGTTGTAGTTCTGCGAGTTGACGTTCGTCTGCGTCGCGCGGCCGACGAAGCCGTCGTTGCCCTCGTACTGCACGAAGCCCGGCGAGTACACGTCGCCGTCCTGCTGGAAGCGGTCGAAGCCGAACTGCGACTGCAGCGAGACGCGGTTCTTCGGAGTCTCGTACGCGTTGTAGCTCAGCGTGAGGCCGCCCACCGAGCGCCACACCGTCTCGTCGAGCCGCACGCTGTTGAACGTCTCGAACGGGTTGCTCGTCGCGTTGCCGCCGCCGCCGAACGGGTTGCGGACGTAGAGGCCGCTCGCGTCGCGCTGGTTGAGGTCGATCAGGCTCGGCGTGTACGCGAAGTTGTAGATCGGGCTGGTGCCCGTGTTGTCGTTGTTGCTGATGCCGCGCCGGAGCAGGTTGCGCGTCACGTTGGCGTTCACCGACGCCCGCAGCCGCGGGGTGATCGTCTGGTCGACGTTGAAGCGGCCGGCCATGAGCTGCGCGCCGGTGCTCGGCGCCAGCCCGTTCTCGCGCTGCAGCGTGCCCGAGGCGAACAGCGAGGTGCGGTCGTTGCCCGCCGTCACCGAGCCGTTGGTCTGGTACGACGGCGTGCGGCGCGAGTAGAACTCGTCCTCGAGGCTGCGGTTGGCCGACGCCGGGATGGTGCCGCCGGGGAAGGCCTGGTTCAGGTAGTCCTCGCCGCTCTCGCCGTTGCCGTACGGCAGGTCCACCACCTGGTCGACCGAGGTGAACGTGCGCTGCCCGAGCGAGCGCAGCGGGGCCTGCGTGCCCACGCGCTGGCTGAAGTTGAAGCGCGACTGCCCGTTCGTCCCCCGCTTGGTGCGGATGACGACGACCCCGTTGGTCGCGCGCGAGCCGTAGAGCGCGGTCGCCGCCGCCGACTTGAGGATCTCGAGGCTCTCGATCTCGTTCGGGTTGATGTCGGCCAGGCGGTTGACGATGGCGTCCTGGCCGCTCCCGCCGGCGGCCCCGGCGGCGCCGCTGATCGTGTTGGCGCCGGACGAGAAGCCGTCGTTGCTGATGATGACGCCGTCCACCACCACGAGCGGCTGCCCGTTGCCGAGCACCGAGGTGACGCCGCGGATCTGGATCTGCGCGCCGCCGCCCGGGGCCCCCGAGTTCATGTCGATCTTGGCGCCGAGCACCTTGCCCTGCAGCGCCTGCTCCAGCGACTGCGCCGGGGCGCGCGTGACCTCCTCGGCGTTCACCACGCTCACCGCCGTGGTGGCGTTGCGCGTGCTGAGCGTGGTGGTCTGGCCGGTGACCGTCACCTGGTCGAGCTGCAGCACGTCGCGCTCGAGGCGGAAGCTCACGCTGGCCACGCCGGCCGGCACGCGCTGCGTCACCCGCTTGTACCCGATCCCGCGCGCCGCGAGCGTCTGCTCGCCGGCCGGGATGACGATGCGGAAGCGGCCCTGGGCGTCGGTCACGCCGCCGGCCTGGGTCCCCACCGCGGAGACGGTGATCCCGTCGATGGGCTGGTTGGTGGCCGCGTTCGTGACCGTCCCGGTCACGGTGCGGGTCTGCTGGGCGAGCGCCGCCGAGGCGATCACGGGCAGCAGGAAGGGGACGGCGAGTGCGCGTGTCCGCACGAGTCCTCCTGGGTCGGCCCGGGCAGGGTGGGGCCGACGGGTGGGGGGGGCGATGGTCCGCGCGATGTGGCTGAGGGACGCGCGGAGTCGATGGGCGCAGCCGGCTGGCCACGCTCACGGCAGGGGAGACCTTGGCTCCGTCCCCCCTGTCACCTGTAGCTAGTGCGAAGCACCAGTTTTGGCCAGAGGCCGGCCTGGGGGACCGCGCCCGTTAACTTGCCTGCCGTCCGTCGGGCCCCGCCCGCCCCCCGCCCTTCCGCCTCTCATGGCTGCTTACGACGTCCTCATCCTCGGCGGCGGTCCCGCCGGCTACGTCTGCGCGATCCGCTGCGCCCAGCTCGGCCTCAGCACCGCCGTCGTCGAGCGCGAGGCGCTCGGCGGCACCTGCGTGCTCTGGGGGTGCATCCCCGCCAAGGCCCTGCTGGAGAGCGCCAACCTCGCCACCCACCTCAAGAAGGCCGGCGAGCACGGGATCACCCTGGGCGAGGTCACGCTCGACTTCACGCCGGCCATGAAGCGCTCGCGGGCCGTGAGCCAGCAGAACAGCAAGGGCGTCGGCTTCCTCTTCAAGAAGAACAAGGTCACCGAGCTCAAGGGCACCGCGACGCTGGAGCAGGGCGGCAAGCGCGTCACCGTGCGGACGGCCGACGGCAAGACCGAGACGCACGAGGCCCGCAAGGCCGTCGTCATCGCCACCGGCTCGCGGGTGAAGGGGCTCCCGCAGGCCGGGCTGGAGCTCAACAAGACCACCGTGCTCTCCAGCGACGACGTGCTCGTCTTGGAGAAGGCGCCCAAGACCATGCTCGTCGTCGGTGCCGGCGCCGTCGGGTGCGAGTTCTCCGACGTCTTCAACGCCTACGGCACGCAGGTCACGCTCGTGGACGTGGCGCCGCAGATCCTCCCGCTGGAGGACGCCGACTCGAGCGCCGAGGTGGCCAAGGCGTTCAAGAAGCGCGGGATCGAGGTGCTCACCGGCGCGCGCATGAGCAACGTGAAGGTCGGCAAGGACTCGGTCTCGCTGACGGTGGAGGCCGGCGGCGCCACGCGCGAGCTGACGGTCGAGAAGGTGCTCGTGGCCGCCGGCCGCGCGCCCAACACCGACACCGCGGGGCTCAAGGAGGCGGGCGTCGCGCTCACCGAGCGCGGCTTCGTCCAGGTGGACGACAGGTTCCAGACGAGCGTGCCGGGCGTGTACGCCATCGGAGACGTGGCCGGCAACCAGATGCTCGCCCACAAGGGCTCGCGCGAGGGGCACGTCCTCGCCGAGCTGCTCGCCGGCGAGCACCCGCACCCGGTGAACTACGAGAACGTGCCCAACTGCACGTACTGCCACCCCGAGGTCGCGAGCATCGGGCTCACCGAGGCGCAGGCCAAGGAGCGCGGGCTGGACTACAAGGTCGGCAAGTTCCCCTTCTCGGCCAACGGCCGCGCGCGCACCTCGGGCGAGACGGACGGCTTCGTGAAGATCCTCCGCGGCGCCAAGTACGGCGAGATCCTCGGCGCCCACATCGTCGGCGCGCACGCCACCGAGATGATCCACGAGCTCGTGGTGGCGCGCGAGAACGAATACACCGTCGAGGAGATCGACCTGGCCATCCACGCCCACCCCACGCTCAGCGAGGCGGTGGCCGAGGCGGCGCTGGACTCGATGGGGAAGATGATCCACGCTTGACCTCTCGCTGTCGTCCCGAGCGCAGCGAGGGACCTACCTGACGTGCGAAGGAGGTGCACGTGCCCGCCGTCCCCCTTCGCCATGCGGGTAGGTCCCTCGCGTCGCTCGGGACGACACCTCCTACCCTGTGCCTGACTCCCCCGCCCTCCTCGTCGCCCGTCTGGGCCTCACCCCGTACGCCGCGGCGCTCGACCTCCAGCGCGCCGTGGCCCGGGCCCGGATCGCCGGCGCCGTCGCCGAGGACGTGCTGCTGCTCGTCGAGCACCCGCCGGTGGTCACGTTAGGCCGGCGGACGCAGGCGTCGTCGCTCCCGCTCGGCGCGGAGCTGCTGCGCGCCCGCGGCGTCGAGGTGTTCGAGGTGGAGCGCGGCGGCGACGTCACGCTCCACGCGCCCGGCCAGCTCGTCGGCTACCCGGTCGTCGACCTCAAGCGCCACCGCAAGGACCTGCACTGGTACCTGCGGCAGGTGGAGGAGGCGCTGATCCGCGCGGTCGCCCCGTTCGGCGTCGCGGGCGGGCGGCATACGGGGTACACCGGCGTATGGACCGGCGACGGCGACCCCACGGGTCCCGACTGGACCCCGCGACGCAAGCTCGCCTCGATCGGCGTCCACGCCCGCGACTGGGTGACCTGGCACGGCTTCGCCCTCAACGTCACCGCCGAGCCGCTCGGCTACTTCGACCTCATCGTCCCGTGCGGGATCGCCGGGGTGGAGATGACGGCGGTGGCGCGCGAGGCGGGGCGCCCGGTGCGGGTGGACGAGGTGGCCGACGCGGCGGCCCGCGAGACGGCGGCGGTGTTCGGCCTGACGCCCGTTCCGCTCGCGCCCGACGCCCTCGACGCGATGCTCGCAGAGGCGGCCGCCCCGACGGCCTGACGCGGCACCGAAGCCGCCAGCCGCGCGGTCGGCGCGCGGGCGCTTCGGCGTACATTTGGGCCCATGCCCGACGCCCCCCGCGTCTACGTCGCGCCGCCGCGCCCCGCCCCGCCGCGCGCCCCGGGCGCGCCCGACCCGCTCGCCGGCCTCAACAGCGCCCAACGCGAGGCCGTCCTCCACGGCGACGGGCCGCTGCTGGTGATCGCCGGCGCGGGCACCGGGAAGACGCGCACACTGGTCCACCGCGTCGCCCACCTCGTGGCCCGCGGCGCGGCGCCCGAGCGCATCCTGCTGCTCACGTTCACCCGCCGGGCCGCGCAGGAGATGCTCGCCCGCGCCGAGCGGCTCTGCGGGCCCGCGGGCCGCCGGGTGCAGGGCGGCACGTTCCACGGCACCGCGCACCGGCTGCTCCGCCGGTTCGGGCAGGCGGCCGGCGTCGCGCCCAACTTCACGGTCCTCGACCAGGGCGACGCCGAGGACCTGATGCAGCTCTCGCGCTCCGCTTTGGGCCATGGTGAGACCAAAGCGGAGCGCGGGCGGCGCCAGGCGGACCGCTTCCCCAAGAAGGAGACCCTGGCCCGCGTCTACTCGCGCCACGTCAACACCGAGATCCCGGTCGCGCGCGTCGTCGCCGACGAGTACCCGCGCTTCGCCGAGCGCACGGCCGAGGTGGTCGCCGTCTTCCGCGACTACGCCGAGCGCAAGGCGACCCGTAACCTCGTGGACTACGACGACCTGCTGCTCTTCTGGGCGACGATGGTCGAGGCGTCGCCGGCGTTAGGCCGGCAGATCGCCGGGCTGTACGACCACGTGCTGGTGGACGAGTACCAGGACACCAACGTGTTGCAGGCCCGCATCCTCGCCGGGATGTGCCGCGGGGCGGAGCACCACGGCCACCGGAACGTCACCGCGGTGGGCGACGACGCGCAGGGCATCTATGGCTTCCGGGGTGCCCACCACCGCAACATCCTCGAGTTCCCGCAGCGCTTCGCCGGCACGCGGGTGGTCGCGCTGGAGGAGAACTACCGCTCCGTGCAGCCGGTGCTCGACGTGGCCAACGCGGTGATGGCCGGCGCCGCCGAGAAGTACGACAAGCGCCTCTTCACCCGCCGCGGCGGCACGGCCAGGCCCTGGCTCGCCACCTGCCGCGACGCGCACGCCGAGGCGCGCTTCGTGGCCGACCGCGTGCTGGAGCTCGTCGACGGCGGCGCGCGGCTCCGGGACATCGCCGTCCTCTTCCGCGCCGCGTCGCACTCGGCGGAGTTGGAGATCGAGCTGACCGCGCGCGGCGTGCCGTTCGAGAAGTGGGGCGGGCTCAAGTTCCTGGAGGCGGCGCACGTGAAGGACGTGCTGGCCTTCCTCCGCGTGCTGGAGAACCCGCGCGACGAGGTGAGCTGGTACCGCGTCCTCCTCCTGCTCCCCGGCGTGGGCGAGGCGACGGCGCGGGCCGCGGTCGCCCACCTCGCGGAGCGCGGGTGGGACGGGGACGCGTTAGGCAGCTACGCGCCCCCGCCCCGGGCTCGCGAGTGGCACGCGCGACTCAGCGCGCTGCTGGTGGCGTGCGCCGCCCGCGGGCGGGGCGAGCAGGGCGGCGCGCGCCCCGGCGAGGAGATCGCCACCGTCCGCCAGGTCTACGACGCGCTCCTCCGCGAGCGCTACGACGACCCCGAACCGCGCCTCGCCGACCTCGCGCAGTTGGAGGCCATCGCGGCCGCGCACCCGTCGCGCGCGGCCTTCCTCGCGGCGCTGGCGCTGGAGCCGCCCCGCAGCACGCAGGACCTCGCGCCCGGGGCTGCGCCGGGCGACGACGCCGATGACGTCCTCGTCCTCAGTACCGTTCATTCGGCCAAAGGGAAGGAGTGGGACGCCGTGTTCGTCATCGGCGCGGCGGACGGCGCCTTCCCGCTCGCCCGCGCCGCCTGGCGCCCCGAGGATGTGGAGGAGGAGCGCCGGCTGCTTTACGTCGCCCTCACGCGCGCCCGCGACGAGCTGTGCGTGAGCTGGCCGATGGCCAGCTACGCCTCCCGCTGGGGCTCGGCGTATGACGTCGCCCAGCTCTCGCGGTTCCTCACGCCCGAGGTGCAGGCGCTGATGGAGCGCGTCACCCCCGCCGCCGACGCCGAGCCCGAGGCGCCGGCGCCCGAACCGGCCGGGGGATTGGACCTGCGGGCGGTGCTGCGCGGGCGGTTCGGCGGATGATGCGGCCCCGGCTCCCCGACGCCCTCCTGGGGTATCATGTGCTCGACAGGTTCCTCCGGCATGGGGCGCGCACCGGCGCGCCGCCCGACCGGGCGACAGGAGGAGGGTGGCAGATGCAGTGGATGCGAACGGTGGCAGCGACCGCGGCGGTGCTCGCGGCGGTGACGGCCTGCGGCGGCGGCTCCGCCCCGACGGCCGACGAGGCGCTGCGCGCGGATCTGGAGGCGGCGCAGCGCGCCGCGACGCGCCCGGCGGAGCGCACGCAGTTCGTGTCGGCGGTCGAGCTGGGGCGGACGGAGGAGCCGCGTCGGGCGGTGCCGCGGGCGACCGCGCCCCGCCGGCCGGCTCCGCAGGCGCGTCCGACCCGGGCCGTGGCCGCCGCGCCCGTCGCCCGTCCCGCCCCCGTGGCGCCGGCGCCTGCCCGCGCGCGCGAGGTCGCCGAGGTGCCGGCCGAGGCGACGGACGCGCCCGAAGCGGCTGCCGTGCCGAGCCCGGCGCCCGACGGGCCGGTGGTCGCGGCGCCGTCGCGGCGCACCCAGGACGCGCAGGAAGGACCCCGCCGACGTGGGCGGGTGTGGGGGATGGGCGACGTGATCCGCAACGCGCCGTTCCCGATCAACCCGTAGGGGCGGGTCTCCGACCCGCCCATCTGGCCCAGCGAACGGATGCGTCGTGCCGGGACCGGGCGGGTCGGGGACCCGCCCCTACGGTCGGCCCACCCACCCCCGCACCGCGCCGTACGGGTCATCCTTGCGCGACTTGGCAAGCGCGACGATCCGCGTG
>ERZ1066119.894-NODE-894-length-18195-cov-11.081202_pt1 | contig 18195 bp, 13 predicted proteins | sample MGYA00382766_ERZ1066119 | MGnify/ENA primary metagenome ERZ1066119 (study PRJEB33369, sample SAMEA5778349) | biofilm metagenome | biome: Industrial cooling water; feature: Water cooling tower basin; material: Biofilm | place: United Arab Emirates | collected...
CCGCCTAACCAGCTTTTCATTAGCGAGTTAGGCGGTGATTTAGTAGCCCGACCAGCGCTATCACCTACTTAATTCCTTACCTTTTCTTACTACTACAATAAGCACAAAAATAGCCTTTTATTAATCGTATAAGCCTTTTTCATCTTAACCGTTAGATAAATAGAAGTAAGCTGAATTAAAATAAATTAAGGGATTCCGTACACGAAACCGTATACCGCCTTATATTTGGTGTACGGAACGGTTCGCCGTTGCGATAAACACGGTATGGACTATGCCCCGAACCTCTAACAGCCCGGTTACCTATCTGCTACGTGAACCCGGTTCCCGAAAGCCGACCCCCATTATTTGCGCCGTTCGCTTCAGTAACCAGCGGATCAACATCGGTACTGGCTTTAAAGTGATGCCCGCCCATTGGGACAATCGGAAGAGCCGGGTAAAGAACGTGGTCGATGCCACCGACAAAGAACAGATAAACCGCTACCTCGACCAGACAGAGGAGGCAATCAGCCGCATTGTTGCCGACCTGAAGGCAAGCCGGGTAGAACTCACCAAAGAGACCGTCAAGGCCCGTATTGATGCCTATCTGAAACCCGTCATAGAGCCAGCGCCCGAAGAGCCGACCGAACCCGCCCTGTTCAGCTTCATTGCTGATTTTATTGAAAAGTCACCAACCCGCGTCAACGTCGACACCGGAAAGACGATTCTTTACCGTACCATTCAGAAGTACAAAACGACGCTGAAGGTACTCCACGAGTTTGCCAGCATTTACCCCCGAAAGATTGACTTCGATACCATCGACCTTGATTTCTACGGAGCGTTCACTACCTATCTGACTACCACCAGAGGGTACACGACAAACAACGTCGGGAAATATCTGCAAACGCTGAAGGTATTTTTAAACGATGCTTCATCAAGGGGAATCAACGTCAGGCAGGATTACCGGAGCCGAAAGTTCAAGGTCGTCAAAGAAGATGCTGACGGGGTGTATCTGAGTGAACCGGAACTCAGGCGGCTGTATGAGTTCGACCTCCACGAACAACCCCGATTAGAGCGCGTTAGAGACCTTTTCTTAGTCGGATGCTATACCGGTCTGCGTTTTTCGGATTTTACTAACCTACGGCCTGAAAACATCAAAGACGGACTAATCCGGATTGAACAGCAAAAGACCTCGGATAAAGTCGTCATTCCCTGCCATGAGGTTGTAACGCTCATGCTGGAAAAGTATAACGGCACATTGCCCCGAAGCATCTCCAATCAGAAGATGAACGATTACCTGAAAGAGTTGTGCCGACTGGCCGGAATCACGTCGATAGAAAGTAAGTCCCAGACCAAAGGCGGCAAACGGATTACCAAGACGCTGGAGAAGTGGCAGATGGTCAGCACCCATACCGCCCGGCGTTCATTCGCTACGAACATGTACCTGTTGGGCATCCCGGCAATGACCATCATGCAGATCACCGGACACCGGACAGAAAAAGCCTTTATGCGTTACATCAAACTTGACCGGGAGCAACACGCCAAAGTCATGGCTTTGCACTGGCAGAACGGGCGTAAATCCGGAACCTTCAGAATAGCTTGAATTGAAATCTATTTCACCTTTCATAATCAAACTTCTATGGCAACTGCAACAAATGTTACTCTTGCTTCTCAATCCAGAGTTTACGAGATGATCCGCTATGGTTTACAGTACAACGACCAGCCGCTGACGGAAGTACTACAATGGGATCGGCTGTATGAGTTCACCTACGAGGACAAAGAAGAAAAGCTTTGGCCGGACGTTCAATCTGGCGAAACCGTCACGGCTGTACAGGTGACGTTAGGTGAACCTGTAAAGGGACTTGTTGCCGTATGTGTTCCCGCTGAAGGCTGGCAGGTAGGCCGCGTAGTCAACGAAACCAATAAGTTCGGCAATAACAAAAGACAGATCGTCCTCAAATACAATAAGCCTGGCTCAGGGCAGAGGATCGTAAAGCTGGCTTCCCCCTGCACGGTTCTTAAGCTTCTTTCCGTCGTAGAAAGACGTCCGGACAAGTCGCGTGAAAATACCCCGCAATGGTTTAAAGACAAATACAGCCGAACGAAGTAAGATGTTACGCACTGGCAGGCCGGGGCTGTACCGGTCTGCCTTTATTCCTTTAGACCTTTATGAGCCAGAAGCATACAGAGCCAGAAATTGACTCTCAGCGGGTATTAACCGACCAGCATTACAAATATGAAAAGGTAGGAGAAGCGTTATCTTACATGAACAGCATTGAGCCTTACGAAGACCGCGTTTACTATTACATCAAAGCATGTGAGGCGTTAGGCGAAGAGTGCAGGTTTGGTTCAATGCCCATTTTCAAAGAAAGTGATAAAGAATATGGAGGCGAACCCCGGCTCCGGCGATACGAAAACGGCGAACCTGTCCCGCATCATTTTTGGGCGCTTAAAGAATCAACCGATGAGGAGAGCAGAATCAAGCGAAGAATATTATTTCACGAAAGACGGCGCAAAGTATCGGGGTGGAAAAATTGGAAAAATGAAAGCCTGGCAGACAGGATAACCCGTTTTATTGAACAGTCGAACAATTGGAACCCGGTCGAATTGGCTAAAACTCACCTGGAAGTCATCAAAACGGATATTGAGCGTTTTCATCGGGAGCATACCGAAGCGATGAGGGACCGGCATACTCCCGGTAGACTTTTGGAACTAAAGCGCCAGCGATTGCAGGCGCCCGCCCTAATTGAAAGTGAATTATTAGGCAATCGGGCTATTGACTGGCTGACATTCATTGACTCTACCGACAAAGAGAGTATGCCTTTCGTCATTCTGTGGGATATGGTAGCTTATAAATTATTCCTGATACAGCAAATTGGTAAGCCCAACAATACTATGGGCAAATCCGACCGACCGGAAAACCCTGATGATTCAAAAAGGTTGGAAGATTGGTTTGAATATACCTCAAAGTATGCCACAGTTATGAACCTTCTTGTTGAAAAGGGGTGGTGTCAGGCCGGGACGTACATATGGATTGATGAATCCGGAGGGGCCAAAGCAACGGTAGTGGCTTTTATAAAATACCTTCATGCACAAGGCTTTTACCGCAATAATAAGAAGCCCTCAAACGCTCAAATAGTCGTCCTCGCTAAAAATACCTTCGGGGTTGACTTGAGCATTGACACTGCAAAAAGGACATCGGCACCTAGAAGCCCATCGCATAATCTGACCTTTATAGGCCCGGCAAGTACGCACTGACTACACAAATTACACTTTTTACACTCGGTGTAAACGGTGTGGTCGCTTCTTTGATTTTACCCAAAAAATGCCATTTTATTTGTAGCCGAAACAAAAAACATCGGCTATGAACGACGTTCTCTTAAGCCCCCTACGGCTATCTGAGTTGGAAAACCTGATTGAAAAATCAGTACTACGGGGAATGGCTAAAACCAGCCCGTCCCCGATAGCTCCGCCTGACGAACTACTGACGCCGGAAGAAACGGCCCAACTGCTGAAGGTAACGAAAGTCACTGTCTGGGATTGGGCCAAACGGGGTATCCTGCAGAAACATACTATCGGCAATCAGGTACGGTATCTGCGTTCTGAGGTACTGGCGGCCGCAACAAAAAAACGGGCTTGAGCGATGGGGACCAACCACAACTTAAGCCCTGCTGATTCGCTTGAACGTCAGGGCGAAGGTACGGCATCCTCAGCCGCTTTGCAACACCTCTCCGATCTGGACTGGCAGGACAAACGCCGTCGCTACAAAAGCGTTCCGGACTTTGCCATTCCCCGCCGCCGCTTCAGCGATAAGACGGCCAACGACCTGACCAAAGCCATTATTCGGTACGTCGACCTGATGGGCGGGTATGCCACCCGCATTCAGTCACAGGGACAGTATAACGACCGGCTGAAACGCTGGACCAAAGGCACAACCCGCAAAGGCACTGCCGACATTCACGCTGTCGTAAACGGGCTGCATCTGAGTATCGAGGTCAAGATTGGCCGCGACCGCATGAGCCAGGCACAACGCCAGACCGCTGAGCAGATTAGCCGGGCCGGTGGGCGCTACTTCGTTGCCGGTGATTTCCAGAGTTTCTACAACTGGTTTATCGACCTGCCATCTTCAAACCCGGTTTCCTATGAGCAGAATTGAAGAAGCCGCAACCGGGCCGAACGTCGCACCACTCAACGGTCTTCACGCGCATATCAAAGGGTTTGAATCTCAGCAAGCCACTGATGAGGACCGGAATCATTCAGATGCGTCCTATTCTGAACATGTAGGCATCTTCACCATTAAGCCTGGGAACGACTGGATTCGGCAAGCCAAAGAACGACCTATCCCCAAGAAGCTTTTCGACGTGTTTTGGTTCGAGGGCGAAATCTGCATTCTGTTTGCCAGTTCCAATCAGGGTAAATCGATTCTGGCCGTTCAGATAGCCGATAGCATCAGCCGAGGGCAACCCGTCAAGGGGTTTGGACTGGAAGCGGAACCTCAGGTAGTGCTGTACTTTGACTTTGAACTCTCTGATAAGCAGTTTGAGACCCGTTACAGTCTGGAATACGCCCATCATTATATCTGGCATGAGAACTTTCTACGGGTAGAAATGAATCCTGATGCAGATGCGCCGGAAACAGCAAGCGGATTTGACAGCTACCTGAATCAGTCTATTGAGGAGGCAATCATACAGACCGGCGCAAAGGTGCTTATTATCGACAATCTGACGTTTCTACGCAGCACAGAGCCAGAGAGCGCCAAAGAAGCCAGTCCGTTAATGAAGCATCTGAAGGCACTGAAAAAAAAGTATGAGTTGTCCCTTTTGATTCTGGCGCATACGCCCAAACGTGATCAGAGCCGACCTATTACCCAGAATGATTTACAGGGTTCGGCCCGGCTGATGCAATTCTGTGATAGCTCCTTTGCCATTGGAGCCAGTGCTAGAGACAGCGCCCTGAAGTATCTCAAGCAAACCAAAGTTCGCAATACAGCCTACGTGTATGATGCCGACAATGTAGCTGTCTGTCAGATTCACAAGCCCGGTAATTTTCTGCAGTTAGAATTGTTGGGATTCGCCCATGAGGGAGAGCATCTCAAAGCCGTCAATGAGAAGGACACTGAAGCCCGTAAAGAGAAAGCCCGCGATCTGAAGGCGCAAGGGATGAACAACGTACAAATCGCCAAAGAATTAGGCATATCCGAAGGAGCCGTAAGAAAGTACTTCAAGAACTGAACGGATCTCGTACCATTCGTACTTTCGGACTGGTACGATTAGTACGAGAGGTACGATATGGCTTGATGATGAATAGATGTTTTAGGCCTGTAAATCAACGTGTTAAGCAATTAATCGTACCATTCGTACCAAGTACGAGGGGTACGATTAGTACGAATGGTACGAGTCAGTACGAGGTACGACCCCTAACAAACGAGGTATGATGAGTCAGCACCGTTTCACTCTGCAACCCTACAAAGGCCCGGCCAGTAAGTATAGCTGTCCGCAATGTGAGCAGCCTAAAAAGTTCGTTCGCTACGTCGACACGGAAGGGAGCATAGAGTTTCCCGACTTCGTGGGGCGCTGCGACCGGGAAGCTAATTGCGCCTATCACTATACGCCCAAACAGTTCTTTGCCGACAATCCCGACCTCAAAACCAGTCACGCATTCGTCACAAAGACGAACCTCTTCCGTGTGACAACTCAGCGAACCAGTGAGCAACAGCCGGTAGTCACGTTCACAAATACCGCCGTTGTTGAGCAGTCAATGAATCAATACGAAAAAAACCACTTCGTTCGCTATCTGTGTGATCTTTTCGGAACGCCGGTAGCTCACCATCTGATTAAACGCTATTGGGTTGGTTCGTCAAAGCATTGGAACAGAGCGGGGGCAACTGTCTTTTGGCAAAGAGATCAGCAAGGTCAGTTTCGAGGCGGTAAGATTATGCTGTATAATCCGCAAACCGGCAAGCGTCGTAAGGAATATCCCTATGAACCAACGTGGGTACACGCCCTGCTGAAATTGCCTAAACCAACCCAATGCCTGTTTGGGGAACACCTGTTACCCGACCGCCCTGGCGCAACTGTTGCCGTTGTCGAGAGTGAGAAAACCGCCGTTATCGCCTCAGCCGTCTTCCCTAATCTTATCTGGCTGGCAAGCGGAGGAGTCGACGGTATCAACGTCGAGAAATGCCGGGTGCTAAAAAATCGCAACGTGGTTTTGTTTCCTGACGCCTCCATCGATGGAAGCGTTTTCCGGAAATGGGAAGAAAAGGCCGAAAAACTCAAAGCCATTGGTTTGCAGGTTCAGCTTTCTGATTATCTGGAAATCCACACCAATGAACAGCAGAAACAGGCCGGGTTAGACCTTGCCGACTACCTGACCCGTAACCGATGTCCCGACACCGGGCGGGCGCTCACTGAGCCGGAAGGTTATCCGATCTTATGGGATAATTCACACGGTTAGCAGCCCATCTCACATTCTATTTCATTCTAAAACAGAATCATCATGCCATTCCAAAAAGGACAAATAAAGACCGGGGGCCGCAAACCCGGAAGCACCAACAAAGCCAACACCGATTTGAAGACCCGGATCGCCGCGCTGTTGGATGAGCAATTTGACACCATTGCGGAAGACATGGAGATGCTGTTCCCTAAAGACCGCCTTAACGCTTACCTGAAACTAATTGAGTATGTACTACCCAAACAGCGGGAACAGAAGCTCGACCTCAGCACCCTCAGCGATGAGGAGATTGACCAGCTTTTAGAACGGGCCGTTGACAAATTCAACCAACCATGAACCGAAACAACAAACGCAACCTACTGGAAAGAATCATGCAGGGCGAGGCAACCGATGCCGACGTTGAGCGGCTGCAGAAAACTAGCGAACCGTTAATAGTAACGTTCGAGATAAGCGACATTACCATCCCGGTACAGGACAACGAACCGACCTATCACATACGGACCTACACCGATGGTCGACCTGCATATGGATACTACAAATATCCAGACGGAAGGGAGGAACCCGCACCATGAAAGAGAATCCCAGACGCCAGTTATTAGCCGACTTGCTGGCTGGCAAAGCCGATGCCCGTAAACACTTACGGTTCTATCTGCCTTCACGGGTATTCTTTGACGACCGGGAATGTGGAGGGCCGTTGACCCTGCAAACGCCGGAAGGCCAGCGGGAAATTACGCCCGAAGAATTTGTATCCCTGAAAGCTTCAGCAGGTCACAGCATCATTGTTTGTTTCAGTGATTTCAGCCGAAACGACTAACGCAACCCAATATCAACCAATATACAGACAGCTAAATGGAAACGAGTGAAACCCCACAGCAACCGGTTCATCAGACGCCGGAACCAACCCCCTCAGCGCTGGCAGAGCCGTCAGCACCAAAGCGGAGGAAGACCGTATGTAGCATGGTAACACCTGAAGAAGAAAAGCGCCGGGAAAAACGGCGCGACCTGTAACGATGGAAGACGGACTATATTTTAAAGTAAACGAAGCCTGGCAATGGGTGGCCGAAGCCGACCCGTATCTGGTCATGCAGGTGAACGATTTGCTCAAACCCGAATCGCTTCAGGCGTCGTTTACTAGTGATTTTCCGCTACCGGACTCCGGGGCCGTGCGGTCGATGCTGTCGTCTGCCGAACAACTCGATTCGGGCGGGCCGCTGCCGTATGATGTCATACCCGCCCGGCTCGTTCAGGAAGGCGAAATCGTGTTTTCGGGTAACGCCGAACTGACGCGGTTCCAGAACGGCTGGCAGACCGAACTGTCGGCGGCGATGGTATCGATGGTCGACCGCCTGACGGCCAAAAAACTCCGCGATCTGAATCTGGGACATCTGGACCACGAATGGAACGTTTCGGAGATTAACGCACGGGCCGGGGCCGCATCGGGCGTGTTGTACCCGGCCATCGATTACGGAACGCTCACCGACACGCAGATTCCCTACGATACCCTGACGCCTGCCGTCTACGGCCATACCCTGATTAGTCAGATGCTGTCGGAAGTCGGCTACCGGCCAGCGGGTTCGTGGCTCTCCGACCCGCTGATTCGCCGCCTCATCGTTCCCTTCTGCGAGGCCGAACCACTCGCTCAGGATGAAGAATGGGTACGGGCACGGTCGGCCCGCGTGGGGGTCAGCGGGGATGTTAGCTACCTGATTTCGCCGGGGGCCGTGGGCGGAACCAAATCGCTGAACATCCGCCTGCCGCTGACCATCGACAACGATCCGGGGGAAATATTTTGGGATGGCAACCTGAATAACTTCAATCCTCAGATAGCCGCCTACGTTGCCGATGTGGACATGCGGCTGAAAATTGCGGCTTCTATCAGCCACAAAACGACCGTCGCTTGGGGAACGCTGGAAATCCTTCTGCAGGCCGAACGCAACGGCAGCGTAGCGGCGCAGGCGTATTTCAGTGCGAAGGCAGGCTACAATCCTACGGGCGTTGGTGTGCATACGCTGACGCTGGAAGAAACCATTGCCGTCCGGCGGGGTGACGCGGTGACATTGCGGCTCATCGTTCGTAAGAAAACCGACATTTGCCGGGCCGACGTGCGTATCCGTCTGCATAAATCGACGGCCTACGCCGGTTTTGAACCCGACCCCACGGTCCATTTCGGCGACCGCTGGCCCGTTGCCCGCAATTTGCCGGATATGAGCTGCTGGGACTATCTGAAGTCTGTCGCGCTGGCTACGTCGTCGTTTCTGCATTACGACGATAACCGCCGCACGGTCGAACTGGTGAGCGTAACGGACGTGGTGAAAAGTGAGCCGCAGGACCTGACGCCGCTCGTGGAAGAATCGGTAGAACCCGAATGGACGCCCCGGCTGGAAGGGTATGCGCAGAAGAATTGGCTGAAGTGGAAAGAAACCGAGGGCGTTCCCAAAGGATTCGGAGACGGGTTCCTGCTGATAAATGACAAAACGCTCGAAGCCGAAACGACCCTATTTGAACTGCCGTTTGCGGCGTCGATGGAGTCGGGCATTCTTTTGCCAGGCTACGGTAAACCGGTTCGGATTGAGACCCGCAGACCCGGCGAAAAAGGCGTTATCAGGATGGCCGCAACGCCCCGGCTGCTGCTGGCTGAACCCGACTCGACCGTTGCGCTCAAATCGAAGGTGTTGGAGGGTACTGCAATGGTCGAACGTCAGGTTACATTAACCGGCTGCTGGTTTGACAAACGCCCCGCCGCTGCCATCCGGGAAGACAATCATTTCTGTCTGCGTTTCGGCGGGCTGACGCTTTCGATGGGAGAAAGGGGACTGATTGAAACCCGGTTTGGTGGTCTGTATCGCATCCTGAGACGTCCGCGTGTGCTGTCGGTTTCGATGGTCATGCATCCGGTCGACGTCGCTACGCTGGATTTCCGGCGAAGTGTTCGCATTGGCCCCGTGCGCCTGGGAGCGCTCGATTTGTCAGCCGGTAACTACATCCTCAACAAGGTTGATAATTACCGGCCCGGGGAGCCGACCAGAGTAACGCTCATTGCCTTCTGAAAAAAAGTTGATAGTAAGTGTGACCCGTGGCCAGGAAGTCAGTCTAAACAGAGCAACTCTAAAACAAACAACGCCCGGTCGATGTGATCGGGCGTTGTTTGTTTTTCGGCGTTTAACGACAGAGCTGGTAATCACAAGGTTTCTTCGCGGCTATTTTTCTTGCGGGCTAAATCATCAGCAATGAGCTTGTTGACGTAGCGCGTATAGGTCATGCCCTCTGACTTGGCCTGACGGATAACCGCCTCGGCCCGTTCCGGGGTCGTCACTACAGTCAGCCGCCTGCCACGGGCCATATTTGTGTTGATTTTGTTTGACTAATATAAGGAAAACGTCTTATTTCTTTACCTCAGAAACGAGTTCAACTTTGATTGAATCCTGACTGATCACGTACCCCTCGTTGCTACTGGCAATAGCGAAAGCCTGCTTTGATAAACCCTCTCTGCTTTTGGTCTCAATAAATAAACTGTCGTTACGAACAGCCCATTTCATTGGTGATTCATGACTTATTGAACCCATTTCTGCCCGGTAAGTGCCCGTATTATCATCGTTGAAAGTATATTTAGCCTTCATGTTGCCAAGCATAGCCAGGGCGATCCCTATTGAAGGGTCGTCTTTCTTTCCCAAATTATCCAGTCGGAACTTGGCAGCGAATGTTTTACCTGAAAAGTCGTTATCAGAAAACTTACCGGACTGACAGGCTGTAGCGATGAGGGCGAATGCGAAGAGAAGGAGACGGATTTTCATAAGTTTAGTAACTGTTTCATCAAATGAACGTACACGAGTGAAGCATTCAAAGCCATTTTGAGTAAACGGCAGATGCCTTTCTTGCGCCCGTATGCTATTTCACCTACACAACCTAATACTTTTCGTACACCGTTCCGTACACACTACAAAATAAAAGACGCCTAACTAACTGTTAATCAGCCAATTAAGCGCCTTATTAGTAGCCGCCCGACCAGCGCTATCACCTACTTAATTCCTTACCTTTTCTTACTACTACAATAAGCACAAAAATAGCCTTTTATTAATCGTATAAGCCTTTTTCATCTTAACCGTTAGATAAATAGAAGTAAGCTGAATTAAAATAAATTAAGGGATTCCGTACACGAAACCGTATACCGCCTTATATTTGGTGTACGGAACGGTTCGCCGTTGCGATAAACACGGTATGGACTATGCCCCGAACCTCTAACAGCCCGGTTACCTATCTGCTACGTGAACCCGGTTCCCGAAAGCCGACCCCCATTATTTGCGCCGTTCGCTTCAGTAACCAGCGGATCAACATCGGTACTGGCTTTAAAGTGATGCCCGCCCATTGGGACAATCGGAAGAGCCGGGTAAAGAACGTGGTCGATGCCACCGACAAAGAACAGATAAACCGCTACCTCGACCAGACAGAGGAGGCAATCAGCCGCATTGTTGCCGACCTGAAGGCAAGCCGGGTAGAACTCACCAAAGAGACCGTCAAGGCCCGTATTGATGCCTATCTGAAACCCGTCATAGAGCCAGCGCCCGAAGAGCCGACCGAACCCGCCCTGTTCAGCTTCATTGCTGATTTTATTGAAAAGTCACCAACCCGCGTCAACGTCGACACCGGAAAGACGATTCTTTACCGTACCATTCAGAAGTACAAAACGACGCTGAAGGTACTCCACGAGTTTGCCAGCATTTACCCCCGAAAGATTGACTTCGATACCATCGACCTTGATTTCTACGGAGCGTTCACTACCTATCTGACTACCACCAGAGGGTACACGACAAACAACGTCGGGAAATATCTGCAAACGCTGAAGGTATTTTTAAACGATGCTTCATCAAGGGGAATCAACGTCAGGCAGGATTACCGGAGCCGAAAGTTCAAGGTCGTCAAAGAAGATGCTGACGGGGTGTATCTGAGTGAACCGGAACTCAGGCGGCTGTATGAGTTCGACCTCCACGAACAACCCCGATTAGAGCGCGTTAGAGACCTTTTCTTAGTCGGATGCTATACCGGTCTGCGTTTTTCGGATTTTACTAACCTACGGCCTGAAAACATCAAAGACGGACTAATCCGGATTGAACAGCAAAAGACCTCGGATAAAGTCGTCATTCCCTGCCATGAGGTTGTAACGCTCATGCTGGAAAAGTATAACGGCACATTGCCCCGAAGCATCTCCAATCAGAAGATGAACGATTACCTGAAAGAGTTGTGCCGACTGGCCGGAATCACGTCGATAGAAAGTAAGTCCCAGACCAAAGGCGGCAAACGGATTACCAAGACGCTGGAGAAGTGGCAGATGGTCAGCACCCATACCGCCCGGCGTTCATTCGCTACGAACATGTACCTGTTGGGCATCCCGGCAATGACCATCATGCAGATCACCGGACACCGGACAGAAAAAGCCTTTATGCGTTACATCAAACTTGACCGGGAGCAACACGCCAAAGTCATGGCTTTGCACTGGCAGAACGGGCGTAAATCCGGAACCTTCAGAATAGCTTGAATTGAAATCTATTTCACCTTTCATAATCAAACTTCTATGGCAACTGCAACAAATGTTACTCTTGCTTCTCAATCCAGAGTTTACGAGATGATCCGCTATGGTTTACAGTACAACGACCAGCCGCTGACGGAAGTACTACAATGGGATCGGCTGTATGAGTTCACCTACGAGGACAAAGAAGAAAAGCTTTGGCCGGACGTTCAATCTGGCGAAACCGTCACGGCTGTACAGGTGACGTTAGGTGAACCTGTAAAGGGACTTGTTGCCGTATGTGTTCCCGCTGAAGGCTGGCAGGTAGGCCGCGTAGTCAACGAAACCAATAAGTTCGGCAATAACAAAAGACAGATCGTCCTCAAATACAATAAGCCTGGCTCAGGGCAGAGGATCGTAAAGCTGGCTTCCCCCTGCACGGTTCTTAAGCTTCTTTCCGTCGTAGAAAGACGTCCGGACAAGTCGCGTGAAAATACCCCGCAATGGTTTAAAGACAAATACAGCCGAACGAAGTAAGATGTTACGCACTGGCAGGCCGGGGCTGTACCGGTCTGCCTTTATTCCTTTAGACCTTTATGAGCCAGAAGCATACAGAGCCAGAAATTGACTCTCAGCGGGTATTAACCGACCAGCATTACAAATATGAAAAGGTAGGAGAAGCGTTATCTTACATGAACAGCATTGAGCCTTACGAAGACCGCGTTTACTATTACATCAAAGCATGTGAGGCGTTAGGCGAAGAGTGCAGGTTTGGTTCAATGCCCATTTTCAAAGAAAGTGATAAAGAATATGGAGGCGAACCCCGGCTCCGGCGATACGAAAACGGCGAACCTGTCCCGCATCATTTTTGGGCGCTTAAAGAATCAACCGATGAGGAGAGCAGAATCAAGCGAAGAATATTATTTCACGAAAGACGGCGCAAAGTATCGGGGTGGAAAAATTGGAAAAATGAAAGCCTGGCAGACAGGATAACCCGTTTTATTGAACAGTCGAACAATTGGAACCCGGTCGAATTGGCTAAAACTCACCTGGAAGTCATCAAAACGGATATTGAGCGTTTTCATCGGGAGCATACCGAAGCGATGAGGGACCGGCATACTCCCGGTAGACTTTTGGAACTAAAGCGCCAGCGATTGCAGGCGCCCGCCCTAATTGAAAGTGAATTATTAGGCAATCGGGCTATTGACTGGCTGACATTCATTGACTCTACCGACAAAGAGAGTATGCCTTTCGTCATTCTGTGGGATATGGTAGCTTATAAATTATTCCTGATACAGCAAATTGGTAAGCCCAACAATACTATGGGCAAATCCGACCGACCGGAAAACCCTGATGATTCAAAAAGGTTGGAAGATTGGTTTGAATATACCTCAAAGTATGCCACAGTTATGAACCTTCTTGTTGAAAAGGGGTGGTGTCAGGCCGGGACGTACATATGGATTGATGAATCCGGAGGGGCCAAAGCAACGGTAGTGGCTTTTATAAAATACCTTCATGCACAAGGCTTTTACCGCAATAATAAGAAGCCCTCAAACGCTCAAATAGTCGTCCTCGCTAAAAATACCTTCGGGGTTGACTTGAGCATTGACACTGCAAAAAGGACATCGGCACCTAGAAGCCCATCGCATAATCTGACCTTTATAGGCCCGGCAAGTACGCACTGACTACACAAATTACACTTTTTACACTCGGTGTAAACGGTGTGGTCGCTTCTTTGATTTTACCCAAAAAATGCCATTTTATTTGTAGCCGAAACAAAAAACATCGGCTATGAACGACGTTCTCTTAAGCCCCCTACGGCTATCTGAGTTGGAAAACCTGATTGAAAAATCAGTACTACGGGGAATGGCTAAAACCAGCCCGTCCCCGATAGCTCCGCCTGACGAACTACTGACGCCGGAAGAAACGGCCCAACTGCTGAAGGTAACGAAAGTCACTGTCTGGGATTGGGCCAAACGGGGTATCCTGCAGAAACATACTATCGGCAATCAGGTACGGTATCTGCGTTCTGAGGTACTGGCGGCCGCAACAAAAAAACGGGCTTGAGCGATGGGGACCAACCACAACTTAAGCCCTGCTGATTCGCTTGAACGTCAGGGCGAAGGTACGGCATCCTCAGCCGCTTTGCAACACCTCTCCGATCTGGACTGGCAGGACAAACGCCGTCGCTACAAAAGCGTTCCGGACTTTGCCATTCCCCGCCGCCGCTTCAGCGATAAGACGGCCAACGACCTGACCAAAGCCATTATTCGGTACGTCGACCTGATGGGCGGGTATGCCACCCGCATTCAGTCACAGGGACAGTATAACGACCGGCTGAAACGCTGGACCAAAGGCACAACCCGCAAAGGCACTGCCGACATTCACGCTGTCGTAAACGGGCTGCATCTGAGTATCGAGGTCAAGATTGGCCGCGACCGCATGAGCCAGGCACAACGCCAGACCGCTGAGCAGATTAGCCGGGCCGGTGGGCGCTACTTCGTTGCCGGTGATTTCCAGAGTTTCTACAACTGGTTTATCGACCTGCCATCTTCAAACCCGGTTTCCTATGAGCAGAATTGAAGAAGCCGCAACCGGGCCGAACGTCGCACCACTCAACGGTCTTCACGCGCATATCAAAGGGTTTGAATCTCAGCAAGCCACTGATGAGGACCGGAATCATTCAGATGCGTCCTATTCTGAACATGTAGGCATCTTCACCATTAAGCCTGGGAACGACTGGATTCGGCAAGCCAAAGAACGACCTATCCCCAAGAAGCTTTTCGACGTGTTTTGGTTCGAGGGCGAAATCTGCATTCTGTTTGCCAGTTCCAATCAGGGTAAATCGATTCTGGCCGTTCAGATAGCCGATAGCATCAGCCGAGGGCAACCCGTCAAGGGGTTTGGACTGGAAGCGGAACCTCAGGTAGTGCTGTACTTTGACTTTGAACTCTCTGATAAGCAGTTTGAGACCCGTTACAGTCTGGAATACGCCCATCATTATATCTGGCATGAGAACTTTCTACGGGTAGAAATGAATCCTGATGCAGATGCGCCGGAAACAGCAAGCGGATTTGACAGCTACCTGAATCAGTCTATTGAGGAGGCAATCATACAGACCGGCGCAAAGGTGCTTATTATCGACAATCTGACGTTTCTACGCAGCACAGAGCCAGAGAGCGCCAAAGAAGCCAGTCCGTTAATGAAGCATCTGAAGGCACTGAAAAAAAAGTATGAGTTGTCCCTTTTGATTCTGGCGCATACGCCCAAACGTGATCAGAGCCGACCTATTACCCAGAATGATTTACAGGGTTCGGCCCGGCTGATGCAATTCTGTGATAGCTCCTTTGCCATTGGAGCCAGTGCTAGAGACAGCGCCCTGAAGTATCTCAAGCAAACCAAAGTTCGCAATACAGCCTACGTGTATGATGCCGACAATGTAGCTGTCTGTCAGATTCACAAGCCCGGTAATTTTCTGCAGTTAGAATTGTTGGGATTCGCCCATGAGGGAGAGCATCTCAAAGCCGTCAATGAGAAGGACACTGAAGCCCGTAAAGAGAAAGCCCGCGATCTGAAGGCGCAAGGGATGAACAACGTACAAATCGCCAAAGAATTAGGCATATCCGAAGGAGCCGTAAGAAAGTACTTCAAGAACTGAACGGATCTCGTACCATTCGTACTTTCGGACTGGTACGATTAGTACGAGAGGTACGATATGGCTTGATGATGAATAGATGTTTTAGGCCTGTAAATCAACGTGTTAAGCAATTAATCGTACCATTCGTACCAAGTACGAGGGGTACGATTAGTACGAATGGTACGAGTCAGTACGAGGTACGACCCCTAACAAACGAGGTATGATGAGTCAGCACCGTTTCACTCTGCAACCCTACAAAGGCCCGGCCAGTAAGTATAGCTGTCCGCAATGTGAGCAGCCTAAAAAGTTCGTTCGCTACGTCGACACGGAAGGGAGCATAGAGTTTCCCGACTTCGTGGGGCGCTGCGACCGGGAAGCTAATTGCGCCTATCACTATACGCCCAAACAGTTCTTTGCCGACAATCCCGACCTCAAAACCAGTCACGCATTCGTCACAAAGACGAACCTCTTCCGTGTGACAACTCAGCGAACCAGTGAGCAACAGCCGGTAGTCACGTTCACAAATACCGCCGTTGTTGAGCAGTCAATGAATCAATACGAAAAAAACCACTTCGTTCGCTATCTGTGTGATCTTTTCGGAACGCCGGTAGCTCACCATCTGATTAAACGCTATTGGGTTGGTTCGTCAAAGCATTGGAACAGAGCGGGGGCAACTGTCTTTTGGCAAAGAGATCAGCAAGGTCAGTTTCGAGGCGGTAAGATTATGCTGTATAATCCGCAAACCGGCAAGCGTCGTAAGGAATATCCCTATGAACCAACGTGGGTACACGCCCTGCTGAAATTGCCTAAACCAACCCAATGCCTGTTTGGGGAACACCTGTTACCCGACCGCCCTGGCGCAACTGTTGCCGTTGTCGAGAGTGAGAAAACCGCCGTTATCGCCTCAGCCGTCTTCCCTAATCTTATCTGGCTGGCAAGCGGAGGAGTCGACGGTATCAACGTCGAGAAATGCCGGGTGCTAAAAAATCGCAACGTGGTTTTGTTTCCTGACGCCTCCATCGATGGAAGCGTTTTCCGGAAATGGGAAGAAAAGGCCGAAAAACTCAAAGCCATTGGTTTGCAGGTTCAGCTTTCTGATTATCTGGAAATCCACACCAATGAACAGCAGAAACAGGCCGGGTTAGACCTTGCCGACTACCTGACCCGTAACCGATGTCCCGACACCGGGCGGGCGCTCACTGAGCCGGAAGGTTATCCGATCTTATGGGATAATTCACACGGTTAGCAGCCCATCTCACATTCTATTTCATTCTAAAACAGAATCATCATGCCATTCCAAAAAGGACAAATAAAGACCGGGGGCCGCAAACCCGGAAGCACCAACAAAGCCAACACCGATTTGAAGACCCGGATCGCCGCGCTGTTGGATGAGCAATTTGACACCATTGCGGAAGACATGGAGATGCTGTTCCCTAAAGACCGCCTTAACGCTTACCTGAAACTAATTGAGTATGTACTACCCAAACAGCGGGAACAGAAGCTCGACCTCAGCACCCTCAGCGATGAGGAGATTGACCAGCTTTTAGAACGGGCCGTTGACAAATTCAACCAACCATGAACCGAAACAACAAACGCAACCTACTGGAAAGAATCATGCAGGGCGAGGCAACCGATGCCGACGTTGAGCGGCTGCAGAAAACTAGCGAACCGTTAATAGTAACGTTCGAGATAAGCGACATTACCATCCCGGTACAGGACAACGAACCGACCTATCACATACGGACCTACACCGATGGTCGACCTGCATATGGATACTACAAATATCCAGACGGAAGGGAGGAACCCGCACCATGAAAGAGAATCCCAGACGCCAGTTATTAGCCGACTTGCTGGCTGGCAAAGCCGATGCCCGTAAACACTTACGGTTCTATCTGCCTTCACGGGTATTCTTTGACGACCGGGAATGTGGAGGGCCGTTGACCCTGCAAACGCCGGAAGGCCAGCGGGAAATTACGCCCGAAGAATTTGTATCCCTGAAAGCTTCAGCAGGTCACAGCATCATTGTTTGTTTCAGTGATTTCAGCCGAAACGACTAACGCAACCCAATATCAACCAATATACAGACAGCTAAATGGAAACGAGTGAAACCCCACAGCAACCGGTTCATCAGACGCCGGAACCAACCCCCTCAGCGCTGGCAGAGCCGTCAGCACCAAAGCGGAGGAAGACCGTATGTAGCATGGTAACACCTGAAGAAGAAAAGCGCCGGGAAAAACGGCGCGACCTGTAACGATGGAAGACGGACTATATTTTAAAGTAAACGAAGCCTGGCAATGGGTGGCCGAAGCCGACCCGTATCTGGTCATGCAGGTGAACGATTTGCTCAAACCCGAATCGCTTCAGGCGTCGTTTACTAGTGATTTTCCGCTACCGGACTCCGGGGCCGTGCGGTCGATGCTGTCGTCTGCCGAACAACTCGATTCGGGCGGGCCGCTGCCGTATGATGTCATACCCGCCCGGCTCGTTCAGGAAGGCGAAATCGTGTTTTCGGGTAACGCCGAACTGACGCGGTTCCAGAACGGCTGGCAGACCGAACTGTCGGCGGCGATGGTATCGATGGTCGACCGCCTGACGGCCAAAAAACTCCGCGATCTGAATCTGGGACATC
>ERZ1066119.907-NODE-907-length-18064-cov-7.119107_pt1 | contig 18064 bp, 12 predicted proteins | sample MGYA00382766_ERZ1066119 | MGnify/ENA primary metagenome ERZ1066119 (study PRJEB33369, sample SAMEA5778349) | biofilm metagenome | biome: Industrial cooling water; feature: Water cooling tower basin; material: Biofilm | place: United Arab Emirates | collected...
ATTCCCTCAACCCACTGGCTGAAGGCAAATGATAGAGCAGCAGCAACAGCTAATATGGCGATAATCAAACTTTTGAACTGCTCGACTAGGATTTGCCAAGCACTCCTGCCTTTTGTCTCCTGCAAGCGATTATCACCATATTGCTCGCGTCGGCGTTCGACTTCTGATTCAGAGAGTCCTTGCTGAAGGGAGACATCTAGCTCTGCTAAGATTTCTTCTAATCCACGAGTCCAAGGTCGTTCCGGAAGCTTTGCCATGAATGCTGCTCCGCATTATCAAGTCTGTAATGCCAAAGTTTCAAGCATTCCTCTAAATTAGCCGTTGCTGTTTGTTTTCACTATCTACCAGAGGAAAGGATTTGATCGTTTGCTCTTTTTGTGACTTTTTCAAGCAGCTAGTAGCACGCGCCTTGCATCTGATGCTAGTAATCCTTTGCGTTCATCCACGCACCTTAGCGGTAACTTCGGCGGCTTGACGAGCTGCTTCGTTTTGGTCGATACGTTTCTAACGATATTTTTTACGTCAGTGCCAATCGTAAGATGAGCGACTGGCGATCGCCAAATGTGGATGTCGTATTATTTACTGGGTCAGACTGTCCAAAGGTAGAAATTGCACTAAACTCAAAGTTAAAGGCAGTTGACTAATAGACCGAGCATAATCAGCAGTCAAATAGGGACGATATTGCTGCGAAGTTGCAACATAAGTCTCAAAAAAAGCCACGCTCCAAGCCCCCAGATAGCGACGAGCCAAGGCGGGTTCTAGACCAACGACTGATTCGGGAATGGGTATGGGTTCGGTGTCAGGATCGGATTTATCAGCAGCAAAAAAGTGAGTTCCACCTGCGAGTAAGAAAAGATATTTATTCTGGACGCTCAACCATGTAAAGGGCAAAAGATGAGTCACCGCGATCGAGTTGTGCCAAAACATTGAGTAAATATGACACGTCCAAAGGGCGATTGATAAACTCCCTTGGAGGTGTTACGGCACTAGCACGACCATTCAGGAGCGATCGCAGTTGTTCGGCATTGCTATTTGGATGTTCGGGAACGGCAACGGCAAAACCATAACTGGCTAACTGCTGGGCGAGATATCTAAAGCTATTGCGGTCTGAACCTAAACCGTGGGAAATGATGATGACTGGAAATAGTCGGGAGTCGGGAAGCAGCGGGCGGCGAAGCGTCTTCGCGGGCGTAATCGATCGGTTCTCCCTCAATTTCACCCGTAAGGAACCCGCCTACAGCGAGACGATCTCTGCTTCAGTGCGATTCGGTCGCTAGTCGGCTATTGGTTATCCGCTTCAAAGCCGAGCAGAACAGAACCATCGGCTCTAACTACGACACCGGAAACGACACCCGCTCAACCTTCGCTTAGCTGACGGGTGTCGCTGCTTGGCATCTATGCAATTAGGCACAAAACCAACGGATCGTTAAACTGCTTTCCTGGCTGTAACCCCAATAGTTGAATAGTATATTGCCCACGACTGCGGATCTTCAGCAAATTGACAATACTGCTCGATGTCTTGTTGGGTTGCTTTGCCTGTGGCAATATACTTGTCTGTTAATCGTTCGGCAGACATTTTCATGACTGTAGCAATTCCCGAACCACCTGGAGCTAAAGGAGTATCATTCTCTACAGATAATTCTTGCAAATTCAGCTGTTGAAATATTACAGGTAATTTAATACCAAAAGCATAATCCATACTCCTGCTATCAAACATTTGGGCGATCGCCTTGTTAACTCGATTCATTGACTGACAAGCCGTTTTATTTCCCGCGATCGCTCTGGCAGCAGAAAAATCAGGTTCTTCAATAACAATCCACCCACCAGGCTTCAGTAAATCTAACATTTTTGCTAGAGCAACTTGAAATTCTGGAATATGAATCAGCACGTAGCGAGTATGAATTAAATCGAAAGACTGATTCTCTAATGCTAGATGACGAATATCGGCTTCTATAACTTCTATATTCGCTTGTTCGATCTTGGCAACAAAACGAGTGTTTAGATCGACAGCAACAACCTTACCATCTTCTCCAACAATTTCTGACATCCATCGGACAATCGATCCCGCTCCTGCTCCAACTTCAAGACATTGCCAATTTGGAGAAATACCTGTTGTTTGAATTCGTCTGCGGCTAGCTGGATCGAATACTCGTTCAATTGCTTGGAGTCTTGCCAACTCTTGAAGCTCAGTTTCTGTCAGTTCAAATTCTTGGGATTCACATTCTTTCAAATGCTGAGAATTAGCAAAAATGTATGTAGATTCTGGCATTTTTATTCCTGTAACTCCTGCTAATTTTCGGTCGCACGACCGATAGAAAAACCTCGGCGAGTAGGTCTACTTTGTGCTAACTGCACTTGAAAACTGACGCGATCGCTCGTTCCATCGCTTTTGGCTTCCACAGTCCAGTTCCCGGGACGCAGCTCCCAAAAGAAAGTATCAGATGTCTGCGTTGCTAGCTTTTGACCGTTGAGCCACCATTCTACAGGTTTATCTGAAGTTGCAGCGAGTTTAAATTCTAGCCGTTGTTGGCTGTCGCTTGCACCATTGCCGGGGTAAAGGAGAAATAGAGCGCCATTGGTAGGAGACACGATTTTCAATCCGCTAATTCCAGGCGATCGCCCTTGGGTTGCCAACCATTCATCATACTCTCTAGGTAAGTTAAGACGATATTGCGGCTCTCCTGCTGTATGAGAAGTTACTAGCTGATAAAAAGTATCGGGATGGCGATCGTATTCATCTAAATCTCCTGGAGCGAAATATTCCTGTACCACCGTCGGACAAGCAGGTGTAGGTTTTAAGCCAGACAAAGCGCAGACGAGACGTAAAACTAAACCAGATGGAGCAGGAAAAGCCGCAGGTTCTCGGTGTTCGTGTAAGTGCAACATAATTCGATTCCACAAAGGAGCCGCACCCATCACCCCAGATACCTGACGCATCGGTTCGCCGTCAAAATTGCCTACCCAAGTGGCGACAGTATAATCAGTCGTAAATCCTACCGTCCAGGTATCGCGGAAATTAGAAGAAGTCCCCGTTTTCACCGCAGCAGGAAAAGGTAAATTCAGTACCGAGTCCACACCAAAAGATTTCGCTCGGGCATGGCGATCGCTTAATATGTCAGTTATCAGTAAAGATTCGGGATTCGGGAGTCGGGAGTCGGTAATTGGTAATTGGTAATTGGTAATTGATAATTGGTAATTAATGGTTGATTTCTCCTTTGTCCCCTTGTCCTCCTCGTCCTTCTTGTCCCCCTTGTCTTCTTCTTGCCGACTCCCACTCTCCCACTCCTGACTCCCGCTTAATTCCATAGAATTTCTTGCCATAGTCACGTAGGCACGGGCTAATTCCCATAAACTGACTTCACCGCTACCGAGGGTTAAGCCGAGTCCGTAATATTCTGGGCTCTGGTTTAAATGCTCGAAACCAAGTTGATGCAGGCGTTTTAGGAAATTTTCTACACCGACTCGCTCCAAGACTCTTACGGCGGGAACATTGAGGGAATTTGCCAGAGCAACGCGGACGCGCACTGGACCTTGAAAGGTTTCGCTATAATCTGTAGGGCTGTAAAGTCGCGCCCCAGGAATGGCATAGTGGGTAGGTACATCTGCTAATACGGTATTTGGGCGAATTAACCGCTGTTCCAAGGCTAATTGATACAAAAAGGGTTTTAGGGTAGACCCAGGCTGTCGAAGTGCCTGCACGCCGTCGTTACGCCCCAATTCGGCATCGGCAAAGTAATCGGGAGAACCGACATAAGCTAAAACTGCACCAGAATGATTGTCGATAACCAAAGCAGCAGCATGGTGGACGTTGTGAGGTGCAAGGTGGCGCACGATCTGCTGGACTTGGGCTTCCACAAATTGCTGTAAGGGGCGATCTATAGTCGTCCGAATTTGGGATGGATGTTGTTTGGGAAGTTGACTGGCTGCCCAAAACAGAAAATGGGGGGCGGCGATAATTCCTTGCCGTCGCGACTGGAGCGTAATTGCTTCGGTATTGGCTTTATCTGCCTCAGCACGGGTAATATGTTTATCTATAACCATGCGATCGAGGACGTATTTCTGTCGCCGTTTCAACCTTTCCCAACTATCGTAAGGATTGAGGTACACCGGATTGTTGGGTATGGCTGCTAGCAGACTAGCTTGTGCTAGATTCAGTTCGGATGCAGGCATCCCCAGATATATCCGCGCAGCAGCTTCTATACCGTAAATATTGCCACCCATCGGCAGACGGTTGACGTAAGCTTGCAAGATCTGATCTTTGCTCATCCCTGCTGCTAGCCGCCAAGATAACCAAACTTCCCGCACTTTTCCCCAGAGATTACGCGGTGAGGGTTCTAGCATTCGTGCTAGTTGCATGGTAATTGTCGATGCGCCGCTGACAATTCTTCTGGCTTGAATAGAAGTGACGATCGCCCGTCCGACTGCTTTTAAATCCAGCGCTCCATGATGATAGAATTGCCCGTCTTCTGCTGCTAAAATTGCTTGGATAAACTGGGGCGAAACTGCATTCAACGGTACGGCTATAGTATGGTTGCGATCGCGAGTCAGTAAAGTACCCAAAGGCAACCCGTGGCGATCGCTAAATTCAATTGCTTGCTGTTCCTGGACTAAATCTTTAGCATGAATAGGAGCTAGATAGGGTAAGCCACGGACAACCAGACACAGTAATACCAAAACAAAAATTCCCTTCCTCCAGGGAAATCGGGAGCCGGAAGTCGGGAGTTGGGAGTCGGGAGACAAAGGGGGCAAGGGAGCAAAAGGGCAGAGGAGAAATTACCGATCGCTGGTCACTGAGTTATTTCCGCCGTATTTAATTAATAGCGCGATCGCAATACTAACAGCTAGTACCAACACCATACTCAACGCCGAACCAAAGCCCCAGTTCTGAGTTGCGCCTAAAAACTGATTGTAAATCAACCTGGCGATCGTCATACTGGATGCACCACCCAATAACTCTGGAGCAATGAAATCGCCAATTGCCGTAATGAAGACCAACAGAGAACCTGCGGCAATTCCTGGTAGAGTTTGGGGGACAGTTACCTTCCAAAAGGCTTCGGCAGGATTTGCCCCTAAATCTGCGGCTGCTTCTAGCAACCTTCGGTCTAATCTTTCCAGGGAAGCGTAGAGAATCAATACCATGTAGGGCAGCAAATTGTAACTCAAGCCAATCAAAACTGCCGTGCTGCTATTATGAATCTGTAGGCTAGGTAAACCAACACTATTGAGCAAAGAGTTCAGCACCCCTGTAGGACGCAAAATCGTAATCCAGGCATAGGAACGCAGCAAAGAGGATGTCCACAGAGGTAAGACAAAACCCAATAGAAGTAGAGTTCGCCAGCGTTGGGGAGTCAACAAGGCAATCCAGTAGGCGACGGGAAATCCTAACAACAAACAAATAACAGTACTAGAGCTAGCTAAAAATAGCGATCGCCCCATCACTCCCATATACAGGGGTTGAAATACTTGAATATAGTTATCTATACCACTGGGATTGACAATATTTCCCGGTCGAAACCCTGGCACTAAACTCAACTCAAAGATAATCAGCGTTGGTAGTACCAGCAACAATATCAACCAGATTCCAGCCGGAGTCAGAAAAATTGTTGGCTCTAGCCAATTCCACCAGCGAGGGTGTTTTGGTGGTAGTGGCGGTGTAGCATCCTGAGTTGGGGGTACATCGAATTGAAGCGGTGACTTTTTTGCAGACACAGTTGAAGAGGGAAGGGATAAGGGGAAATCAAAAGTCAAAAGTCAAAAGTCAAAAATAGGAACTACAAATGACCAATGACTATCAAATCATTCATACTTCATTCTTTTTCTTTCTTCCTTCTTCCTTCATACTTTTCTAACCTCCGATCCCCTAACTGCTAGTTAGTTGCGTCCAGTAGCGATCGTAAACTGCATCAAAATCTCCTAAGGGGGAAATGCGTTCGCACTTATTTAAGACCGATTCTGGCGGAAACAAATTAGTATCTTGGCGTAGTTGAGTTGGCAATTGTTCTAATGCAACTTGATTGGGAATGGCAACAGTTTGTCGCTGGCAAATCTCTGCTGCAACTGTTGGTTCTAAGTTATAGTTGAGCCAAGCATATGCAGCGTCGAGATTGGGTGCGGTTTTGGGAATGGCGATCGTATCCGTCCACAAAGACGTGCCACTGCTAGGAATGATGTATTTGAGATTGGGGTTTTCTTGAGAGATTTTAATTCCATCAGTGGAATATGCCATCGCTAATACTAAATCCCCGGCGAGGATTTGACTGCGCCAAGCATCGGTATCAAATGCAGCAATGTTAGGTTTGAGTTCTCGCAACTTCTCGTAAGCCTGTTTAATTTGCGACTCATCTTTAGAGTTATAGGAATAACCCAACATCCGCAAAGTTGCGCCCATCACTTCCCGCACGTCATCAATTAAAGTCATGCGTCCTGACAATTGCCGACTATTTTTCCACAAATATTCCCAATCTGTAGGCGGTTCCTTCAACTGCTGGGTATTGTAAACAAATCCAGTTGTCCCCCAACTCATGGGAATGCTGTGACGATTTTGTGGATCGTAAGTCGGATTTTGAAACTGAGGAGCAAGTCGGTCTAAACCTTGAAGGCGTGCGCGGTCGAGTTCGTGGAGCATCCCCATTTCTACCATGCGCCGTACCATATAATCGCTAGGGTAGATGACACTATAATTGCCTCCTCCGCCCGCTTGTAACTTTGCCAGCATTGCTTCGTTTGATTCGTAGATGTCTGCAACAACTGGAGCTTTGAACTGAGAGGTAAAGTTTTTAATTAGTTCGTCATCTGTATACTGCGACCAGGTATAGACAAATAGCTTATCTGTTGGACTTGCTGACTTTGCTTCCCGTTGGACTCCTCCCTGTCTCCAGCCACAACGAGTGAGGGCAAGTCCAGCAAATGCTGCTACTGAGGTGCGAATAAATCTGCGTCTCGACAGAGATAATCTTCGTGCTGGTTGATGGTTTGTGTTCATTCGCTTCCACTTGCTTTTAAAGCTATACAGTCACGAGTCGCCCAACGAACGTAGATTGGCGTGTGAGTATCTGATAAAACGTAGCCCGTATTTGGCTGTAGTACTTTGATGCGATCGCCCGACTCTAATTCTACTAAGTAGTGAACGTGGGTTCCCAGGTACATAACGTGTAGTAGTTTACCAGCAAAACAATTCGTGCGAATAGTAGGACATTCCAAGCTCAATGCGATCTTTTCTGGGCGCACGCTGATCGTGACTGGGGCAGAAGTTGCAGTCGGTTCTGTATAGTCATGTCTTTGCACGACAATTTTTAATCCCTTGTTGCTATCAATTAGAAGCGTCGAGCGATCGCTGTGCGCGATTTTCCCTGATAGTAAGTTGGTATCGCCAATAAAATCAGCCACAAATGCCGTACTTGGCTGTTCGTAGATCTCTTTAGGGGAACCAATTTGTTCGATTTTACCCCGATGCATCACGGCAATGCGGTCTGATAAAGAAAGGGCTTCTTTTTGGTCGTGGGTGACAAAGATAAATGTCAAACCCAAATCTTGATGCAAGTTAGATAATTCTACCTGCATTTCCTGACGTAGTTTCAGATCCAGTGCCGCTAAAGGCTCATCTAACAGTACGACAGCCGGACGATTTACTAATGCCCTTGCTAAAGCAACTCGCTGCTGCTGTCCGCCGGAGAGTTGTGCGGGAAAGCGCGATCGCATTGCCTCCATTTTTACCAATCTCAATACGGCTTCTACGCGGCTATTCACTTCTATCCGCGAGAGTTTTTGTAACCGCAACCCAAAAGCAATGTTATCCCACACATTTAAGTGGTTAAATAAAGCATAGCTTTGAAACACAGTATTGACGGGGCGGCGATAGGGTGGCACGCGATTCATCTCTTGACCCTGAATCAATATCTTCCCAGCGTCCGCTCGTTCAAATCCAGCAATTAAACGTAAGGTTGTCGTTTTGCCACAACCAGAAGGACCGAGTATACTGAAAAATTCTCCTCGACGAATGTCTACATCGATCCCGTTTACAGCCAATTCTTGATGAAAAAACTTGTAGACATTTTGCAGCTCAACATCAAGTAGCGATGCACCGACTTTTCCCCCTGTATCTCTTGTTGCAGTTCGAGCCGTCATCCGTATTGTCCCAGGTAATATATTTTATCTTCCAGTCTGCACGGTATTTTGTCGAACTGGCAATAACTTTACTTCTTAACGCTATTAGCTAAGCGAACGCTCATTCCAATTGATTAAAATTGATAGGTAAACGCTGTTTTGCCCGATCGCGATCGCTTCAGTTGTGGGTAACTTAGATCTTAAATGATGCCGCGCCAATATCGTGAATCCCTCCCCATGAAAATCATTCACCCTGCCTACGGCAGTAAGACGAAAATAACTCGCACTGTCGGGCGTAGTTTCCAAGCCGTAGTGTTGATGCTAGGGGTCACTCTTGCCATGTTTGGTGGAATTGGCAGTCGTCTTGCCTATCTGCAACTGATTGAAGGAGCTCGTAATCGTCAATTAGCCGACAATAACCGAATTCGCTTGATTCCCAAACAGCCAGAACGGGGCAGTATATTCGATCGCAAAGGCAGAATTTTAGCAACTAGCCGCCTGTCTCATTCCGTTTACATTTGGCCTATGGCTCCTAAAAAACCAGAATGGGACAGTAGCAAACAACGCCTTGCCCAAATTTTACAGATGCCAGCCGCCGAAATTCAACAACGGATGGATAAAGCTGGGGTGAATTCTCCTAGCTTGATCCGCATCGCACGAGATATTAACCCCGCCCAAATTACGGCATTGGCAGAATACAAAAATCAATTAAAAGATGTAGAAGTTTACATCGAACCAATCCGCACTTATCCCAACGGTCAACTCGCCGCTCACATTCTCGGTTATACAGGCGAGATGAATGACAATACATTAGCTGAGAAACGTAAAGAAGGCTATCGGCTCGGAGATGTCATCGGACAAATGGGGGTAGAAGCAGCATTTGAAAAGCAACTGCGGGGTGAATGGGGCGGACAACAGGTGGAAGTTGACGGCAAAGGTAGGGTTTTACGATATTTAGGCGAGAAAAGGGCAAAGTCGGGTCAGAACATTCATTTAACGATCGATCTCGAGTTACAAAAAGCTGCCGAAAAAGCTTTAGGCGATCGCCAGGGGGCAATTGTCGCCCTCGATCCTCGCACTGGTGGAGTATTAGCGATGGTGAGTCGTCCTACCTTCGACCCCAACGTATTTTCTAAACGCATCACACCTGGCGTGTGGCGTAGTTTGCAAAAGAAAGACCATCCCTTTGTCAATCGTGCCCTCAGAGGTTTCCCGCCTGCCAGTACGTTCAAAATCATCACGACTACAGCTGGTCTAGAGTCGGGGAAATTTTCTCCTAAAACAAGATTGCAGACCTACGGTTGCATGAATATTGGCGGTACGAGGTTCTGCGATTGGAACCTTGCTGGATTTGGCGTTCTCGATTTTCCTGGGGCAATAGCTTGGAGCAGCGATACATTTTTCTATCAAATCGGTCGAGGTATTGGCGGACCTACACTAATTGAATGGACGCGGAAATATGGGTTTGGGCGCAAAACAGGCATCGAACTCGCACCGGAAGAAGCAAAAGGCTTAGTTGCGGATGATAAATGGAAGCGGGCAAATTACGATTTGCCTTGGAAGGTGGGCGATACGGTAAATATGTCCATCGGTCAGGGATTTTTGCAAGTTTCTCCCCTGCAAGTTGCTGTAATGTTTGCCGTACCAGCCAGCGGCGGCTACCGGATTCAGCCTCACTTACTGAAAGACAACGAAGAGGCGAAAAAGTGGCGGGAGTCTCTCAATATGAAACCAAGCACCGTGCAAATAGTCCGCCAAGGACTGCGGCAAGTCGTAGCTAGCGGTACAGGTAGGGCACTGGATTCTCCTACCATTCCCCCTGCTGCTGGTAAAAGCGGTACGGCGGAGACTTATAAAAAGAAATCTCACACTTGGTTTGGTGGTTACGCCCCTTACGATAAGCCAGAAATTGTGGTCGTAGCGTTTGCCGAACACTCTGGCGGCGGCGGTGGTAAACTCTGCGCCCCAATGGTATTAAAAGTGATGGAGGCTTATTTTCACGGGCAGAAGGTGAAGAGCTGAGGGAGCTTTGGATATTTTTGTCAGTACCAAGCGATTTGAGAGTTAGTTGACAGACATTTAGATAAAGCTTTTTTAAGTATCAAAACAATCTATACTAAAAATCTCGATACACAAGTTAGAATTCTTGTTTACATGAACTGTTGTTACTGCAAATGTTAAGTATCATGAGTTTATCTCAAGCATTAAGTAGGTTATAGCTGCGATCGCCTTTAACAAAATTTCACAGTAGTTTCAGTATTTTCTCTAATCTTGACCAGGAGAAAATGAAATATGTTGATTTTATGTAACGAAAATCACTTTTTTGATTTTCAATGCTGAACTTTGAGATGCAAATATAGGTACTCTCTGTTTTGTTAAAAGCTCTAAACACACATTTACTAAACAACTTTTATGACCGCAACGACCGATCGCAAATTGAACTCGATTGACGAACTTCAATCCGCTGCTGAAGTCGCTAAAATTTGGCAGCAAAAGGGAACTCAGTTAGCCAATTTAGGTAAATATACGGAAGCATTGAATTACCTAAATCGAGCCATAACAATTTATGAAAATCCTACTGCTTTAGTCATGCGGGCAGTTGTATTCATCCATGTAGGAGAAAATGAAGCAGCGCTGATAGACTGCGATCGCGCTTTGACAATTAACCCTAAAGATAAGCAAGCTTGGTTGTTTAAAGGCGTAGCTTTAAATTATTTGGGGCGTTACAAGCAGTGTTACGCTAGCTACGATCGCGCCTTAGGAATCGAACGGCGATCGGTTGGGCAAAGATTAGTACAAGTATGGAAGGGAATTTTTGGCACTAGCCGTTCTGACACCGCTACCGTGACTTCTTCTACTTGAAAGGAACTGAGTAGAATGCGTTATTTAACGCACCCTACAAATGCACTGGATCGAGTTGATAATAATTTTGTAACAACTGGTAAAGTGCTGGATGCTGTTGTTGTAACTGGTAGGACTTTTCAAAAAAAGTTTCTGTGGCGACGGCAAAAAATTCGGCTGGATTCATAGTTCCATAGCTATCGATAACAGTTTTTCTGCCTTGTTGCACGTCTTGACACAGTTGCTGATACGCTGCTGTCATGACTTGCCTCCAGATCGCATAATCCGATTTTCGTGGCAAGATTGGAACTCCTTCAGCTAGACCATCTTCCTGGTCTAGTTGGTGAGCAAATTCATGCAGCACGACATTGCGACCATCCTGCCAGTTGCGAGTATCTTGTTGTACCTGTTCCCAAGATAGTATTAATTGGTCGTTCGTCCAAGATTCCCCTAATCTTGCCACGCGCTTCTCTTCGACAACATAATTTCCAGTCCTAGTAGTTGCAGTAGCAAAATAAGTACTGGGATAAATTAAAATCGACCGCAACTTCGGGAAATATTCCCCTCTTTCATTTAGTAAAAGTAAACAAGCGATTGCAGCAATAGTTAGTTTCATCTCCTCCGTCACCTGCAACCCACTACAGCCGATAAATTGTTTTTCGGCTAAGAATACTTGAATGTGTCCTTGCAAGCGCTGGCGATCGCTCTTAGAAAGACGAGAATAAATTGGTAAATTATTTTCAATTACCGCATTCCATAGTGGGAGAAAAGGACGTTTCTTAAACTTTTTACGGCGATTTGCAATTAAATTAGGATAGGCTAGAATTCCAGCAATAATGAAGGCAATCGCGACTAGGATAATTATTGTTTCTATCATATGTTTTAGAGTATCATGCTGTCCGAGCCATTCAGAAGTGCCAAAACAAGCTTTTCTACTAGCTTGAAATTTAGTTTTTTTTGCTCTCGATCTAAATTATATTTGAGTATTTTTATTAGCAGGCTCAGTTCAAAGCAAAATGTTACACCGTAGAGAAAAGATAAAACTTGAGGTAGTTGCATTGCTTTTTTACATTTATACGAAAAACTGTAATTTTAGTAATAGTTGGTCTGATGATGAGTAAAACAATAAGTAGCGAGTTTTACACATAAGGTTGTACTAAGCTGCACTCTGAACGATGTTATTCTAAGGACATTTTTGGGCAATCTAGAACTAGGAAGCTAATGCCTACGCTCTTAATGCTCGTACTTTCACTGGATAACCATGAAATCGTTTAGATCGATCGCATCATCACAAGAGCAAGATACTTTGAGATCTAAAAGCTTTAAAGGATTGCCCCTGCGATTAGTTTTAGTACTGCCTTTTGTAATACAAATTGTCGGTGCAGTGGGATTGGTAGGCTATCTTTCCTTCAAAAATGGTCAGCAAGCGATTAACGCTCTTGCCGATCGCTTAATGGAGAAAAGCAGCAATTTAGTGTCAGAACGCCTGGATAATTATCTAGAAACTTCTCAAAAACTCAATCAAATTAACCTCAATGCGATTGAAATGGGGTTATTGAACTTAAAAGACTTTAAGGCGGCAGGACGTTACCTTTGGAAACAACTGCAAGTTTATCCGAATATAACTTTCATTTCCTACGTACTGAAGACAGGAGAATATGCTGGTGCAGGAAGATATTTAGATGGACAGGGAGTTACTATAGACGAACTTTCCCCCGCTACTAAGTGGAAAACCTATACTTATGCTACAGACAGTAGAGGTAATCGTACTAAGGTAGTATTAGTTCTTGATAACTACAATCCTTTGCAAGAACCCTCCTACCAAGAAACGATAAAAGCGGGTAAAACAATCTGGGGTTCTGTATATAACTGGGACGATACACCTGAATTTATTTCAGCTTCGATCAATAGTCCCATCTATGACAAAAACAATCGATTACTCGGTACAGTTGGTGTCGATCTACTTTTGTCTGGTATTAGTAATTTCTTACAGCAGTTAAAAATCAGTTCTACAGCCAAAACTTATATTATCGAACGCGATGGGTTGCTCATTGCCTCTTCCAGTATTGAAAAACCTTTTACCCTAGTCAATAGCGTAGCTAAAAGACTCAGTGCCCTCAATAGCTCTGACTCTCAAATTCAAGCAACAGCCAAGTATTTACAGCAAAAATTTGGTAACTTCAAAGCGATTAAAAACGAGCAAAAACTAGATTTTCAATTACAAGGCAAACGTCAGTTCGTTCGAGTAGTTCCTTGGCAAGATGAATTTGGGCTGGATTGGTTAGTCGTAACTACCATACCAGAATCAGATTTCATGGCACAAATTCATGCCAACACCCAGACAACCGTCATCCTCTGTTTTTTAGCTTTATTAGTAGCGGTTTGCTTGGGATTAATTACTTCTCGTTGGATTACTCAACCAATTCTACGTTTGAGTAAAGCCTCTGTTGCGATCGCCCAGGGAGATTTGAACCAACAAGTAGAAGTCAAAAGTATCGTCGAACTAGGTGTATTATCTCATTCTTTCAATGAGATGGCGCAACAATTACAAACATCCTTTACTAATTTAGCTCAAACCAATCAAGAACTCGATCGCAAAAATCAGGAGTTTGCTCAAGTCAACGATGAATTAGATAATGCAAATCGAGCACTAGAGAAAGCAAATGATGAACTAGAACTTCGGGTTGAGAAAAGAACCACCGAACTACAGCAAGCGAAAAATACAGCAGAATTAGCCAATCGTGCTAAAAGCGAATTTTTAGCCAATATGAGCCATGAATTAAGAACTCCCCTCAACGCTATCCTTGGCTTCTCTCAACTGATGAACCGCGAAGCATCTCTTACCAAACAACAACAGGAAAATCTGGGAATTATCAATCGCAGTGGCGAGCATTTACTCTCGCTAATTAATGACGTACTAGATTTAGCCAAAATCGAGTCAGGAAAGATGACTCTTTATCCCACTGATTTCGATTTATATGCCTTATTAGACTTGATGGAAGAGATGTTAGTACTGCGAGCAGAATCTAAAGGTTTACATCTTATTGTTCACCGCAGTAACGATCTGCCTCGATACATCAACACGGACGAGAAAAAACTCCGTCAAGCTTTGATTAATTTATTAGGTAATGCGATTAAGTTTACCTCATTTGGTAGGGTCACTTTAAGAGTAGGATCGGTAAACAAACAGCAAACAGTAGCTAATAAACAGCAACCAATAACTCTTCATTTTGAAGTTGAAGATACTGGCGCAGGTATTGCAGCCGTAGAAATTGATAGCTTATTTGAAGCTTTCGTGCAAACAGAAACAGGGAAGCAGTCTCAACAAGGCACGGGGTTAGGCTTACCTATTACTAAAAAGTTTGTCGAACTCATGGGAGGTTCAATTACTGTGAACTCTCAACTAGGAAAAGGTACTATCTTTCAATTTAATATCCAAGCTTTAGCGAGCGAAGCTAGCAAGATTATTCCACAAAAACCAACTCAAAGAGTTATTGGACTCCAAGCAAATCAACAGGAGTATCGAATTTTAGTAGTAGACGATCGCTGGGAAAATCGACAGCTTTTATTAAGATTACTACAACCAATTGGGTTTCAAGTAAAAGAAGCAGCCAACGGGCTAGAAGCAGTAGAAATGTGGCAAAAATGGCAACCGCATTTGATCTGGATGGATATGCGAATGCCTGTCATGAATGGTTATGAAGCAACTCAACAGATTAAATCTCATCTTCAAGGACAAGCTACTGCAATTATTGCTCTCACTGCCAGCACTCTCGAAGAAGAAAAAGCAGTTGTTCTTTCAGCTGGTTGCGATGATTTTGTCCGTAAACCTTTTTATGAAGCAGTTATCTTTGACAAGATGGCTCAATTTTTAGGCATACAATATATTTATGAAGAGATTAATTCTACAAATATTCCTGAAGCTTCAACTGTTGAAAAATTGACATCTGAAGCTTTAGCTATCATGTCGAATGAATGGCTAATGCAACTATCTGAAGCTGCGGCTTTAATCGATCGAAGACAGCTCGCTCAACTATTGTCTCAAATACCAGAAGAGCATCAAGCTTTAGCTCAATCTATCCAAAAAGAAGTCGATGAATTTGATTTCGATCGCATTATGAATCTCGCTCAAGCTGCAGCTGATTTATGAATAATCTTCAGGTAAATTTTTCTGGAAATATTTTAGTAGTTGACGATATTCCTGATAACTTGCGGGTTTTATCTGCATCGTTAATGGAGCGAGGATATCACGTTCGTTGTGCTAAAAATGGTGCGATGGCATTAATCACGGCAAAAAAAGAACCGCCTCACCTAATTTTGCTAGATATTAAAATGCCAGACATGGATGGTTATGAAGTTTGTCAAAAGCTTAAAACCGATTCCTCAACTTGCCATATTCCAGTTATTTTTTTGAGTGCTTTAGATGATGCTTTTGATAAAGTGAAAGCTTTTACAGTTGGTGGCGTAGACTATATTACTAAACCCTTTCAAATAGAAGAGATTTTAGTTCGCGTCCAGTATCAATTAGCTTTGCAAACAGCTAAAGCAGAAATTTCTCAATTAAATATCCAATTGGAACAAAAAGTTCAAGAGAGAACTGCACAACTAGAAAAAGTTATTAATCAGCGCGATCGAGAAATTGCCGAACATAAACAAACGCAACAAAAACTATTTCATCAAGCTTTACATGATGCTCTGACGGGTTTACCCAATCGGATTTTGTTTATGGAGCATCTGCAAAAATCTCTGCATCGCATTACAAGAAATCAAGATTATTTATGTGCTGTTTTATTCATCGATCTCGATCGCTTCAAAATTATTAACGATAATTGGGGACACGCTGTAGGCGATCGCCTTTTAATTGCGATCTCTGAAATCCTTCAAGCATGTTCTCGCGAGGTTGATACTGTGGCGCGTTTGAGTGGAGACGAGTTTACCATTCTACTAGAAGATATAAACGATTTTCAAGACGCGATCGCGATCGCCGAGCGATTGTTAGAGCGACTAACTGCTCCAATTCATTTAGATGAATGTCAAGTATATATTGGTGCTAGCATTGGTATTGTTTTTGGTTCGGTAACTTATCAAACTGGCGATGAGTTACTGCGGGATGCCGATATTGCGATGTACCGCGCCAAAGCTTTAGGAAAAGGACGTTATGCAATCTTCGATCGCGAAATGTACGATCGGACACTGCATCTTTCTCAAATAGAAATAGATTTGCGTTATGCATTGGAACGTCAAGAATTCCTACTACATTATCAACCTATTATCTCTCTTACAACTGGTAAATTGACTGGTTTTGAAGTTTTATTGCGCTGGCAACATCCACAAACGGGATTAATTTATCCAGGGGATTTTATTGCGATCGCTGAAGAAACTAGTTTAATTGTACCGATTGGTGAATGGATTTTACAGGAAGCTTGCCAACAGTTATATGTTTGGCAACAAAAATTTTCTACTGCAGCATCTCTGTACGTTAGCGTTAATCTTTCCAGCAAACAAATTAAACAATTTGATTTCGTAGATAAGTTAGCTAAAGTTCTGGCTTGTACTAGTTTAAATGGAAAAAATCTTAAACTAGAACTAACTGAAACTATGCTTATGGATCGAGGGGAAAAGACAATCGAACTACTTTCTCAAATTAAAGAGCAAAACGTTCAACTTAGTATTGATGACTTTGGAACGGGATATTCATCTTTAAGTTATCTTCATCGTTTTCCAATCGATGCTCTGAAAATCGACCGTTCTTTTGTCATTCCAATTGATGCTGAAGGAAAAAATTGTGAAATAGTGAAAATAATTATTACCCTAGCTCATGCTTTGGGAATTAAGGCGATTGCCGAAGGAGTCGAAACATCTCATCAACTAACCGTGTTAAAAAAGTTAGGATGCGACGAGGCACAAGGATATTTCTTTGGCAAACCCGTCAACTCTGAGTTAGCAGAAGCGATCTTAGCTAAAAATTATCACATCAATTCTTTATGACTACGCTGCAGAAGATCCCCCAACCCCCCTTAATATGGAGGGCTAGGGAGAATCGAATCTATGCAAAAACCAAATGAATTGGTATCAGTAGTAAAACTTTTTAAGTCAAAGAGGGTTATTAACAGTTCAAAAATGGGGACGCAATGTGCCGTAAAATGATCGTCCATAGGTATTTGCTCACCTCTCCCCATGTACTGCGATTATCTCGTCCAAATTCTGACTGCCCGCGTGTATGATGTTGCCCAGGAATCTCCACTAGAATATGCCGCGAATCTTTCAACTCGAATAAATAACAAACTCTTGCTGAAGCGAGAAGATATGCAATCAGTCTTTTCCTTTAAGCTGCGGGGGGCTTACAACAAGATGGCACAACTGCCTCCAGAGTTGTTGGTGCAGGGTGTCATTGCAGCATCTGCCGGAAATCATGCCCAAGGAGTAGCGCTGGCAGCACGCCACTTGGGAACTCGCGCCATTATCGTCATGCCTGTTACGACTCCCCAGGTAAAGATAAATGCAGTCAGATCTCATGGGGGAGAGGTAATATTGCATGGGAATACATACGACGATGCCTATATTCATGCCCGTCAATTGGAAGCTGAAAAAGGCATGACGTTTATTCATCCCTTTGACGATCCGTATGTGATTGCCGGACAGGGTACGATTGGGATGGAAATTTTGCGCCAGTGCCAACAACCAATTCAGGCAATTTTTGTGGCAATTGGCGGTGGTGGTTTAATTTCGGGAATTGCGGCATACGTAAAAAGATTGCGCCCTGAAATTAAAATTATTGGCGTAGAACCCGTAGATGCTGATGCGATGTATCAATCTCTCAAAGCTGGAAAGAGGGTGCGATTGCCGCAAGTCGGCTTATTTGCCGATGGCGTAGCAGTGCGGGAAGTTGGGGAAGAAACCTTTCGGTTGTGCCAGCAGTATGTCGATGACATCATTTTGGTGGATACAGATGATACCTGCGCGGCAATTAAAGACGTATTTGAAGATACACGATCGATCTTAGAACCAGCGGGGGCATTGGCGATCGCGGCTGCTAAAACTTATGCAGAACGAGAACAAATTCAGGGACAAACTTTAGTCGCTGTCGCCTGTGGTGCTAATATGAATTTCGATCGCCTGC
>ERZ1066119.909-NODE-909-length-18027-cov-7.452370_pt1 | contig 18027 bp, 15 predicted proteins | sample MGYA00382766_ERZ1066119 | MGnify/ENA primary metagenome ERZ1066119 (study PRJEB33369, sample SAMEA5778349) | biofilm metagenome | biome: Industrial cooling water; feature: Water cooling tower basin; material: Biofilm | place: United Arab Emirates | collected...
CGCCCCGACAGCTCACGCTACCTGGACGTCACGGTGCTCGTCGGCCACGACTGGCGCTCGCCGACCCAGGCGTTCGACCCGTAGCTGCCCGCAGGCGGCCGCGATGTCGACGCCGCGGCTCTTGCGCACCGCCACCTCGACCCCGCGCTCGCGGATCGCCTCGGCGAAGCGGCGGATCTGCTCGGGCGGCGTCGGCGTGAAGCCCATCGCCCCACCCGGGTGCAGCGGGATCAGGTTGACGAAGGCGCGGCACTCGCGGGCGAGCTCGGCGAGCTGCCGGGCGTGCTCCGGCCGGTCGTTCACCCCGCCGAGCATCACGTACTCGAACGTCACACGGCGCTCGAACGCTTTCGCCGCGGCGACGACGTCCGCCAGCGGGTACTTCGTGTTGATCGGCATCAGCGTCTGCCGCAGCGCATCGGTCGGCGCGTGGATCGAGAGCGCCAGCCGGAACTGCTCGGGGCGCTCGCCGAGGGCGACGATCCCGGGGAGGATGCCGACGGTCGACACGGTCACGTGGCGCGCGCCGATCCCGAGCGCCCGCGGGTCGTTCAGCAGGGTGAGCGTCGGGTCGACCGCCCGCCAGTTCATCAGCGGCTCGCCCATCCCCATGAAGACGATGTTCGTCGGGCGGAGGGGCTCGTCGAGCAGGGCGAGCTCGCGCACCTGGCCGGCGATCTCGAAAGGGCGGAGGTTGCGCTGGAAGCCCATCACCCCGGTCGCGCAGAAGGAGCACTTGAGCGCGCACCCGGCCTGCGACGAGATGCAGAAGGTCAGCCGGTTGCCGTCGGGGATCGCCACCGTCTCGATCGCCTGTCCGTCGGCGAGCCGGAAGAGGAACTTGCGCGTCCCGTCGCTCGAGCGCTGGTCGGCCACGAGCTCCAGCCGCGGCAGCGCGAAGTGCTCGGCCAGGAGCGCGCGGTCGCCGGCGGGCAGCTCGGTGATCTCGGCGAAGCTCCGCACCGGGCGCTGCCAGAGTCGCGGCAGCAGCTGACCCACCCGGTAGGCCGGCAGGGCGTGCCGGGTGGCGAAGTCGCGGAGCACCGCGGCGGCCTCGTCGGGCGTGAGGTCCAGCAGATTCACCGGCGCGGCCGCAGTGGCCTCGGGCGCGGGTTCGTGGACGGCGTCGCGTGCGGTCACCGGAGCAGCGTGCTGAGCGTGAACTGATAGATGGGACCGAAGCCAGGATCGCTCTCCTCGCGGGCGATCCCCACCTGGAACCGGGCATATTCGAGACCGAACCCGAGCCGGAGGCGCGTCTGGACCGGGCTGTCGAAGCGGGCCGCCCGAGCCACGCCGACGCGCCCCTCGACGGTGCGGAGCCGTCCGGCGGCGAAGCCGTAGCTCTCGCGCTCGCCGCGCCGGCTGGTCAGAAACGAGCCGCCGACGCGGACTTCGCGCGAGCGCGTCGCCCCCCACACGCGGCCGTCGGCGCCGGCGAGCAGGGCCGGCCGCTCCTCCGAGCGCCGTCCCGGCCCCCAGAGGAAGCTCGAGACGCCGGCGCGCACGTCCCGGCGCCCGAGCAGCCCGTCGACGACGACTCCGACGTCGGTGCCCCAGAGGCTTGCGGTCGTCGTGTCGCTCCGCCCCGTGCGGTATCGCAGCGCGCCCCCGACGGCCAGGTGCCGCAGCGGACGGTGGGCGCCGCCCACGGAGAGGACGAAGGTGTCGTACACCACCGAGCCGAGTTCGGTCTGCGGCCCGGTGCTCGTGCGATCGATGCCGCCGATCCCGGCGCGGGCGGCGGTGAGCGAGAGCGCGGTGCGGCGGCGCACGCGCCAGTCGAGGGCAACCAGCTCGCCGCTCAGTCCGCGGTCGCCCGGGGCGTTCAGTAGGGCGACCGAGGCGCGCCCGCGCGCCGAGGGCGCGCCGAGCAGCGGGGCCGCGGGGTTGTAGAGCCCTCCGGCCGTCTGCCCGGCGAGGGCGGGCGCCTCCGCCATCGCCCCGAGCGGGAAGTCGAGGAGATCGCGCCCGGGCACCGGCTGCGCGCCGGCGCGAGCGATGGGGGCGAGGACGGCCGCTATCCCCATCGTCGCGGCTCGGTACGGCGGGCGCATGGGGTGGAGAGTACCCGGGCCGGTCGCCGACGGTCAAGGATGCCGCACTCGTGCGGCTACCCCCTTGTCACGGCGTCGCTTACATTGTCCAGGGCCAATGCATGCCGCCCTCGCTCGTGCTGCTGTCTGACCTGCTCGCGCCCGAGCGCGTGCGCGTTCCCCTGCGCAGCCGATCGAAGGCCGAGCTGCTGCGTGAGCTCGTCGAGCTCGCCGTCGGCGACCGCGGCGCTTCAGTCGTCGACGCCGTGCTCGACGGCGTGCGCGCCCGCGAGGCGGTGCTGACCACCGGGATCGGCGAGGGAGTCGCGATCCCCCACGGGCGCTCGGCGGAGCTCGACAGTCTGACGCTCGCGGCTGGGATCTGCGGGCACCCGGTCGACTTCGACGCGCTCGACGGGCGCCCGGTCGAGCTGTGCTTCCTGCTCGTGGGCCCGGAGAGCGCCGCCGGCGCGCACGTCCGGGCGCTCGGACGGATCTCGCGCCTGCTCCGCCGCGACCCGCTGCGGGCGGCGCTGCGCGAGTGCACGAGCGCCGACGCCTTCCTCGCCCTCGTACGTAGCTCGGAGGCGCCGTGAGCGCCGGCGGACCGACGCTGACGGCGCCCGCGGCGGGCACCCGCTGGCGGCGCTGGATGCCGGCGGCGCTCTGGGCGACGCTGCTCGTCGTCGTGACCTCCTGGCCCAACCCCGATCCACCGCAGGTGCGTTTCGGGGACAAGGCGACGCACCTGCTGCTCTACGGCGTGCTCACCTTCCTGATCGGCCGGGCGGTCCCCGTCCTGACGCGCCGGGCGATCCCGTTCGCCCTCGCCGTGATCGCGACCTCCGCCTTCGCCTGCGTCGACGAGTGGCACCAGCGCTTCATCCCGGGGCGCTCGCAGAGCGCGGCCGACTGGCGCGCCGACACCGCCGGGGCCATCCTCGGTCTCCTCCTCGCCGCCGGCTTGCGCCGGCGGAGCACCCGAACATGACGATCCTCTCCGCTCCGTCGCCCTCCCCGAACTCCTCCCCCCCTGGCGGCGGCGGCACCGCGCCGGGCGTGGCGGCCACGACCCTCCGCTCGCACGGCTGCGGCGCGCTGCGCGCCGAGCACGCGGGGACGCAGGTGACGCTCGGCGGGTGGGTGCACCGCAGTCGCGACCTCGGCGCGCTGGTCTTCCTCGACCTCCGCGACCGCGACGGCGTGGTGCAGGTCTCGTTCGACTCGGCGCACGTGGACCCGGCGACCGCGGCGGCCGCGGCCGCGGTGGGCGTCGAGAGCGTCGTCCTCGTCGAGGGGGAGGTGGTGCTCCGCCCGGCGGAGCTGCGCAACGCCGAGCTGGCCACGGGCGAGGTCGAGGTTCGCGGACGATCGCTGCGCATCGTCGGCCCGGCGGCGACGCCGGCGATCCCGGTGGCGCGCCCGCGCGCGACGCCGCTCCCGGCGGAGGAGCTCCGGCTGAAGCACCGCTACCTCGATCTGCGCCGGCCGGAGCTGCAGCACGCCCTCATCCTCCGGCACCGGCTGGCGCAGGCGACGCGCCGCCACCTCAGCGACCTCGGCTTTCTGGAGCTCGAGACGCCGATCCTGACGAAGCCGACGCCCGAGGGGGCCCGCGACTATCTCGTGCCGAGCCGCGTGCACCCCGGCGAGTTCTACGCCCTCCCGCAGAGCCCGCAGATCTACAAGCAGCTGTTCATGATCGCCGGGCTCGACCGCTACTTCCAGCTCGCTCGCTGCTTTCGCGACGAGGACCTGCGCGCCGACCGTCAGCCCGAGTTCACGCAGATCGACATCGAGGCGTCGTTCGTCGACCAGGCCGACGTCCAGACGCTCACCGAGGGGCTGCTGCAGGTGCTGTTCGCCGAGGCGGGACACGAGATCCGCACGCCCTTCCCCCGGCTGGCCTACGCCGAGGCGATGCAGCGCTACGGGATCGACCGCCCCGACCTGCGCTACGGCCTCGAGCTCGCCGACGTCAGCGCCGAGTTCCGAGACACCGAGTTCGCCGTCGCCGCCACGGTGTTCGCCGCGGGCGGGCGCTTCCGGGGGCTGATCGCGCCGGGCGCGGCGCGCTTCTCGCGCAAGGAGCAGGACGAGCTCGCCGCGCTCGCCCGGGGCGCGGGGGCGCAGGGGCTCGTCTTCCTCAAGTGCGGAGCGGAGGGGTTGGAGGGTCCGGTCGCCAAGTTCCTGCGCGCCGACGCGGCGTCCCGGCTGGGGATGGCGCCGGGCGACCTGGCGATCGTCGCCGCCGGGCCGGACCACGTGACCAGTCCGGCGCTCGATCGGGTGCGGCAGGAGGTCGCCCGTCGTCTGGGGCTGGTGCGGGAGGGCGCGCTCGAGCTGCTGTGGGTGGTCGACTTCCCGATGTTCGAGCGGGACCCGGCGAGCGGGGCGCTCGCCGCGATGCACCACCCGTTCACGTCCGCGCACCCCGACGACGTCGCGCTGCTGGGCACCGAGCCGTGGCGGGCGCGCGCCCGCGCGTACGACGTCGTGCTCAACGGCACCGAGCTGGGCGGGGGGAGCATCCGCATCAGCGATCCGACGCAGCAGGCGCAGGTCTTCGCCCTGCTCGGCATCGACGAGGCGACCGCGCAGGCCCGCTTCGGCTTCCTCCTCGAGGCGCTGCGCTCGGGGGCGCCGCCACACGGCGGGATCGCGCTGGGCTTCGACCGGATCGCGATGCTGCTCGCCGGCGCCGGATCGCTGCGCGACGTGATCGCGTTTCCCAAGACCACCGCCGCGCGCGCCCTGTTCGAGGGCGCGCCCGTGCCGGTCTCGGCGGAGGACTTGCACGAGCTGCGTCTGGCGGTCCACGATGGAGGAACCGAGTGAGCGAAGAGGGTGGGGCACCACGCGTCGCACTCGACGGCCAGCAGCGGCTGTCGACGGAAGGCACCGATCTGCTGACGCTGGCGGGGGTGAACGACGCGAATCTGGTGGAGCTGGCCAAGCAGACGGGGGTGCGCGTCGCCCTGCGCGGCGAGGCGCTGACGCTGAGCGGTGGCGCCGAGGCGGTCGGCCGGGCGACCGCGATCGCCCAGCGGATGATCGACCTGGCCCGTCAGGGAGTGCCGCTGACGGCGGACGACGTGCTGCGGCTGTCGCTCGACGCCGGGCGCGACGGCGGACGCGAGCTCGGGGAGCCCGGCAGCGGCCCGTCGGGCGGCTCGGAGGGGCGCATCGCCCTCCCCGGGGTGCGGCGGCTGATCCAGGCGAAGACCGCCGGGCAGGCGGAGTACATGCAGAAGATCGCCGAGCACGACATCGTCATCGGGATCGGGCCGGCGGGGACGGGGAAGACGTATCTCGCCGTGGCGATGGCGGTCGACGCGCTCATCCGCAAGCGCGTGCGCCGCATCGTCCTGGCGCGCCCGGCCGTCGAGGCCGGGGAGTCGCTCGGCTTCCTCCCGGGCGACATGCAGGCCAAGGTCGACCCGTACCTGCGCCCGCTCTACGACGCGCTCGACGAGATGATGCCCCCCGAGCGCGTCGCCAAGGCGCTCGAGACGCGCACCATCGAGATCGCCCCGCTGGCGTTCATGCGCGGGCGCACCCTCGGCGACGCGTTCGTGATCCTCGACGAGGCGCAGAACGCGACGAACCTGCAGATGAAGATGTTCCTCACCCGGCTCGGGGTGAACTCGAAGATCGTCATCACCGGGGACAAGACGCAGATCGACCTGCCGAAGCGCGAGGACTCGGGGCTGATGCAGGTCGAGCGCATCCTGCACGGCATCGAGGGGATCGCCTTCCACTACTTCACCGAGGCGGACGTCGTCCGCCACCGCCTGGTGCGCGACATCATCAAGGCGTACGCGGACGACGCCGGGGACTGAGGCCGTGGGCTTGTGGGGCCAGCCCGAGCCGGACGACGGCGAGGGATCGACGCGCGCGGCGGCGGCGCTGCACGGGGTGCGCGCGCTGCTCGCCCTCGCGCTCGCGACGGCGATCTACCTGCTGTTTCCGGGAGCGCCGGCCGTCGAGTCGCCGCTCTACGACGTCGGCTCGGTGGCGCCGGAGAACGTCATCGCGCCGTTCGCCTTCCGGGTGGAGAAGTCGGCGGCCGCGCTGCAGGCGGAGCAGGACGCGGCCGCGCGCACCACCTCCCCCGTGTTCGTCTACCGGGCCGACGCCCTCGACTCGGCGCGGGCGCAGGTGGCGCGCTTCCGCGTCGTCATCGACGCCGCCTTCGGCGCTCGCGGGGTGACGGCCGCCGTGCCGGGGACGGCGGCCCAGCTCGGGGTGCGGATCACCCCCGGCGAGCTCGCCTACCTGCGCGACCCCGATCGGCGCGCGCAGCTCCTCGACGCCGTCGAGCGCTCCCTGGAGCGGCTGCTCGTCGAGGGGGTCGCGAGCAACGCCAGCCTCGCCGACGTGCGCGGCGAGGTCGCCGTGCAGCGTCCGGGTGGGGTGCTGCTCGTGCAGGCCGACAGCGTGCCGACGTTCAACACCGTGCTCGCCCGGGCGCGCCGCGCCGCGCCCGATCCCGGGAGCGAGGTGGCCGAAGGGCTCTACGTCAAGCTGCTGAGCGCCTTCTTCCGCCCGACGCTCGAGTTCGACCGGCAGGCCACCGCGGCGCGACGCGCCGACGCGGTGCGCTCCGTCCCCCGCGAGCGCTGGCTGGTGCGGGAGGGGGAGAAGATCGTCGGCGCCCACGAGGTGGTGGGACGCGAGGAGTTCGAGAAGATGCAGGCGATGCGCAGTGCCCTGCAGCGCCGCCTGGCGGTGCGCGAGTCGCGGCTGCAGCACGCGGCGCGGACGACCGGCGCGGTGCTGTACAACTTCGTCCTCGTCTGCATCGTCGGCGTCACGCTGCGGCTGTTCCGCCCGCAGCTGTACCGCTCCTTCCGCGTCGTCGCGCTCTTCGCGATCGCCTTCGCGGTCGTGCTCGCGACCGCCGCGGCGGTCTCACGCCTCGCGACGCCGCGCCCCGAGCTGGTCCCGGTGGCGCTGGCTGCGGTGCTCTTCTCCATCCTGTTCGACCCGCGCATCTCGCTGGTCGCCTCGCTGGTGCTGGCCACGCTCGTCGCCAGCCAGGGGCCCTTCCGCGGTACCAACGCGCTGTTCGTCCTCGTGGTCGCCGGGGTGGCCGCGGCGGTCAGCGTCTCGACGCTCCGGCGGCGTACGCAGGCGTACTTCGCGATGCTGGTCGTCGCCGGCGGCTATCTGGCGGCCGCGCTCGTGCTCGGGCTCACGCTGGGGTGGGACTGGCGCGAGGTGGGGCTCAGCGCCGGCGCCGGCGCGCTGTGCGCGATCGGGTCGGTGGCGCTGGCGATGGGGCTGCTCGCGCCTGCCGAGGAGTTCACCGGGATCGAGACGTACCTGCGCCTCCTCGAGTGGTCCGACCTCAACCGCCCGGTCCTCCGGCGGCTGTCGCTCGAGGCGCCGGGGACCTACGCCCACACCATCGCCCTGGCCAACCTCGCCGAGGCGGCGTGCAACGCCATCGGCGCCAACGGGCTGCTGGCGCGCGTCGGGACGTACTACCACGACATCGGGAAGCTCGAGCGGCCCACGTACTTCGTCGAGAACCAGGCCAGGGGGCGCAACCCGCACGACAAGCTCAAGCCCACGGCCAGCGCCGCGATCATCCGCAACCACGTGCGCGAGGGGCTCGCCCTCGCCGAGGAGATCCGGCTGCCGAAGGCGATCCGCGCCTTCATCGCCGAGCACCACGGCACGAACCGGATCGTCTACTTCTACGAGAAGGCGCGCGAGCGCGGCGACGGGACCTCGCCGAACGCCGCCGAGTTCGCGTACCCGGGGCCGATCCCGCAGAGCGCCGAGACGGCGGTGGTGATGCTCGCCGACGGCGTGGAGGCGGCCGCCCGGGCGCTGCACGACCCGACGCCGCAGCGCATCCGCGACGTCGTCGAGCACATCGTGCGGCAGCGCATCGACCAGGGGCAGCTGCGCGACGCGCCGCTGACGCTGCAGCAGCTCGAGATCGTCAAGGAGCAGTTCGTGCGCGTGCTCCTCGGCATGCACCACAACCGCATCGACTACCCGGCCGCGAGCGGCGGGGTGACCGCGGAGTTCGCGTCCGCATGACGGCCCGCGTTCCACACCCGCCGCCGCACGCGCGGGCGGCGACGCTCGGCGTCGCCGTGGCGGCGCAGGGCACGCGCGTCCCGCTCGCCCGCGACCGGGTGGCCGCCCTCGCCGCGGCCGTGCTCCGCGCCGAGGGGGTGCGAGCCGCCGAGGTGTCGATCACCTTCGTCGATGAGGCGGCGATGGCGCGGCTCAACTGGCGCCACCTCCGCCACCGCGGGCCGACCGACGTGATCACCTTCGCGCTCGCGCCCGTGCCCGGCGAGCCGATCGGCGCCGACGTGTACATCTGCCCCGCGGTCGCCCGCGAGCACGCGCGCGCGCACCGGCGTCCGGTGCGCGAGGAGATCGCCCGGCTCGTCGTGCACGCGATGCTGCACGCGCTCGGGTACGAGCACCCGGAGGACGACACCCGGGTCGACTCGCCGATGTGGCGGCGGCAGGAGCGGCTGCTCGCGCGCCTGCACGCGCGCCTGCTCGCCCCCGGAGCCGCGGGGGCGCCGGGATGAGCGCCGTCGTCGCCGTGGTCGCCGCGTCGCTCGCCTTCGCCCTCGCGCTCGCCGACTCGGCGCTGCTCCGCGCCGCCTTCGAGGAGAGCGGGGGCGAGGTGCCGCCGCCGCCCGACGAGGCGCGACACCGCGCGCTCGCCTTCGCCCGCGTGCTGGCGCAGCTCGCCACCGGGGCGGCGGTCGCCGCCGCGCTCGGCGTGCACTCCGGCGGCGGCTGGCCAGCGACGCTCACCGCCGTCGCCGTCGGGCTGTTCACGGTCGCCGCCAGCGAGACGTCGGCGCGCGAGCTGGGCGACGCGCTCGGGGCGCGCGCCGTCGGGCCGCTGCTGCCGCTCGTCCGCCTCGCCGAGCTGCTGCTCGCCCCGGTCGTCGCCGTGGGCGTGCGGCTCGACGCCGCGCTGCTGCGCGCCCTCCCGCCGCAGGAGGCCACCGCCGTGAGCCGCGAGGAGGCCGCCGAGCAGTTCCGCGAGATCGTCGCCTCGGAGGCGGAGGTGACGGGCGAGGAGCGCGCCCTCCTCGCCGGCGTCTTCTCGCTGGGCGACACGCAGGTGAGCGAGGTCATGGTGCCGCGCGTCGACGTGCTCGGCGTCGAGCGGTCGACCCCCTGGTCCGAGGTGGTCGATCGCGTGCGGAGCGCCGGCCACTCACGCGTCCCGGTCTACGACGAGACGATCGACGACATCGTCGGTGTGCTCTACGCCAAGGACCTGCTCCCGGCCGTGCTCGACGGCGCGGAGCCGGAGCGCGGGTGGGCGTCGCTGGTGCGCCCCACCGCGTACATCCCGCCGAGCAAGCGCGTCGACGACCAGCTCCGCGACTTCCGGGCGACGGGGATCCATCTCGCCGTCGTGATGGACGAGTACGGCGGGACCGCGGGGATCGTCACGATCGAGGACGTGCTCGAGGAGATCGTCGGCGAGATCCACGACGAGCGCGACGAGGAGGAGGACCCGATCGAGGGGGGCGACGGGCGGCGCTACTGGGTCTCCGGGCGCGTCACGCTCGACGAGCTCTCCGAGGCGCTCGCGCACGACTTCACGCACGAGGAGGTCGCGACCGTGGGCGGGCTGGTCTACGAACTGCTCGGCCGCGTGCCGCGCGCCGGCGAACGGCTGACGATCGGCCCGTTTCGCGTGGTCGTCGAGCGCGTCGTCCGCCGCAAGATCCAGCGCGTCTATTTCGAGCGACTCGCCGAGCCGGCCGATCCCGAGGACGCCCACGGCGCGGCCCCGGAGCCCCGACGCCCGCCCACCGGGGCCGCGCCGCGGGCGCACGCCCCCCCCGGCGACCGCCAGCCGCTCGCCGCGGGTGAGCGCGCCGACGTGGGAGCCCGGCCGAGCGCCACCGCGGCCGCAGCCCGCACGTCGGCGCGGCGCATCGACGAGCGGACCGGCGGCGACCGGCGCCCGGCCGAGGGGGCGCGATGACGACGACGCTGCTGCTCGTCTGTGCGGTCCTGAGCGTCGGCCTGCTGACCGCGGGGGCGATCGCCGTGCGCTCGGTGAGCCGCATCTGGCTTCGGCACTGGGTCGAGCGCCGGCTGGCCGGCGCGTCGCTGGCGGAGATGTATCTCGACCGCCCGCAGCGGCTGATCGTCTCCGCCGGCACCGGGATCGCGCTCACCGCGTACCTGGCGGGGATGGGGGCGCTGCACATCGGCGGTCCGACGCCGCTCACCGCGGCGCGGCTGCTCGGCGTCGCCGTGGCCGTGCTGCTCGTCGGTCAGGTGCTGCCGCGGGCGCTCGCGCGCCGCTGGCCGGTGCGCGTCGTGCCCCTGCTCGTCCCGCTCCTGCGGGTCGTCGACCTCGCCGTCGCGCCGATGCGCGCGGTCGGCCGGCGCGTGGGCGCCCTCGTGCCGGGGCGCCCGGCGCGGGACGAGGCCGAGGAGGCGCGCGACAGCATCGTCGAGCTGCTGCGCGAGGGAGAGCTCGAGGGGGTGGGGGCGACGCAGGAGCTGGCGATCATCACCGGCGTCGTGCAGTTCGGCGAGAAGACGGCGCGCGACGTGATGCGGCCGCGCGAGCAGCTCTTCGCCCTCGACGCGGCGCTGCCGGTCGCGGAGCTCGCGGCGCAGGTGGCGCAGGCGGGGTACAGCCGGGTGCCGCTCTACCGCGGCTCGCTCGACGAGGTGGTGGGGCTGGTGCACGCCTTCGACGTGCTGCGCACCGAGGGCGAGGAGGCGCCGCCGCTCCTCCCGGTGCACGCCGCTCACGCCGCGGCGCGCTGCAACGAGCTACTGTTCGCCATGCTGCGCGCGCGCCGCCACCTCGCGATCGTGCGCGACGACGCGGGCCGCACCCTCGGCATCCTCACGCTCGAGGACCTGCTCGAGGAGCTCGTCGGCGACATCCGCGACGAGCACGACGAGCCCGCGCCCACCGAGCGTGCCGTGACGGACGCCGCCGATCCTCCCCGCTGACCCGTGACCGCGCCGAGCGCTCCTGCCGCCACCGATCCGATCGACCGCCTGCTCGCCGAGCTGCGCGCCGGGCGCCCCGCCGCCGTCGCCCGTGCGGTGAGCGTCGTCGAGAACCACCGCCCGGGCTTCGATCGGCTGCTCGCGGCGCTGCACCCGGCGCTCGGGCGCGCCCGCCGCATCGGCGTCACCGGGCCGCCCGGGGCGGGGAAGAGCACGCTCACCACGGCGCTCGCCGAGGCGCTGCGCCGCGACGGGCAGCGCGTCGCCATCGTCGCCGTCGACCCCACCTCGCCGTTCACCGGCGGGGCGCTGCTCGGCGACCGCATCCGCATGGAGCGGATCGCCCTCGACCCGGGGGTGTTCATCCGCTCGCTCGCCACCCGCGGGTCGCTCGGCGGGCTCTCGAGCACCACGCGCGAGGTGTGCGACGTGCTCGACGGGGCCGGCTTCGACGTGATCCTCATCGAGACCGTCGGGGTGGGGCAGAGCGAGCTCGACGTCGCTCGCGCCGCCGACACGACGCTCGTCGTCCTCGTCCCGGAGAGCGGCGACGCGATCCAGACGCTCAAGGCGGGGGTGATGGAGATCGCCGACGTGTTCGTCGTCAACAAGGCGGACCGTCCGGGCGCCGACCGGCTGCGCACCGACATCGAGCTGATGCTCGGGCTGCGGGCCGGCGCCGCCGCCGCGCCGGCGCACCACGGGGTGGACCTCGCCGCGCTCGCCAAGGACCCGGCGCACCGCGAGTTCGTCCGCGAGGCGATGAACCCGGCGCGCGCCGCGCGCCGGCTGGCGGCCGAGCCGTCGCCGGAGCGATGGACGCCGCCGGTGCTCCAGAGCGTCGCGGCGCAGGGGGAGGGGGTGGCCGGGGTGCTCGAGGCGCTCGCCCGCCACGGGCGCTATCTTGAGGCCAGCGGCGAGCTTCGCGAGCGGCGGCGGGCCCGCCTTCGCGAGCGCGTCGTCGAAGTCGTCGAGCTCAAGGTGCGGCAGCGGCTCTGGGGCGACCCGGCGACGAGCGCCTGGGTCGCCGAGCGGCTGGCCGCGCTCGAGAGCGGCGCCGAGACGCCGTTCGGCGTGGCCGACGACCTGCTCGCCCGCAGCGGTGAGCTGCTGAGCACCCGTTGATCTCGCGCGCCCCGGGGCGCGCCGACCAGGACCGGAGGGTAGGAGACGCCATGACCTCGCTGCACGAGCTGGAGCAGACCGTTCGCGACCGCGACGACGAGATCGCCCGCCTGCGCGCCGAGGTGGAGTCGTGGCGCACCGCCTACGCGCGCGGGGCGACGCGCGAGGCGGCGTTCACCAACTCGGCGAGCGAGGTCGCGCCCCTCTACACGGCGCTCGACGTGGCCGGCGGGGTGACGAGCGAGGTACCCGGCTCCTGGCCGTTCACGCGCGGCATCCACCCCACCGGCTACCGCGGCAAGCTGTGGACGATGCGGCAGTTCGCCGGCTTCGGCACGGCGCGCGCGACGAACGAGCGCTACAAGTTCCTGCTCGCCCAGGGGCAGACCGGGCTCTCGGTGGCCTTCGACTTCCCGACGCTGATGGGGTATGACGCCGACCACCCGCGCTCAGAGGGGGAGGTGGGCAAGGCGGGGGTGTCGATCTCCTCGCTGGCGGACATGGAGGCGCTGTTCGCCGGGATCCCGCTCGGGCGGGTGTCGACGTCGATGACGATCAACGGCCCGGCGATCATCCTGTTCTGCTTCTACGTCGCCGCCGCGGAGAAGCAGGGAGTGCCGCTCGCGCAGATCCAGGGGACGGTCCAGAACGACATCCTCAAGGAGTACATGGCGCAGCACGCGTGGTGCTTCCCCATCGAGCCCGCGCTGCGCCTGATCGTCGACATGTTCGAGTGGTGCGCCACGCATACCCCCAAGTGGAACACCATCTCGATCTCCGGCTACCACATCCGCGAGGCAGGGGCGACGGCGGCGCAGGAGCTCGCCTTCACGCTGGCCGACGCCTTCACCTACGTGGAGCGGGGGATCGCGCGCGGGCTCGACGTCGACGACTTCGCCCCGCGGCTGTCGTTCTTCTGGGACATCCACAACGACTTCTTCGAGGAGATCGCCAAACTCCGCGCCGCCCGCCGCATCTGGGCGCGCCGCCTGCGCGAGCGCTACGGGGCGCGCGATCCGCGCTCCTGGACGATGCGCTTTCACTCGCAGACGGCCGGCGTGACGCTCACCGCCCAACAGCCGATGAACAACGTGGTGCGCGTCGCCTACCAGGCGATGGCCGCGGTGCTCGGCGGCACCCAGTCGCTGCACACCAACTCGATGGACGAGACGCTCGCCCTCCCCACCGAGGCGAGCGTGCAGGTGGCGCTGCGCACGCAGCAGATCCTCGCCTACGAGACCGGGGTGCCGAACGTCGCCGACCCGCTCGGCGGCTCCTACTACGTCGAGGCGCTCACCGACCAGCTGGAGCAGGAGGCGGAGCGGCTGTTCGCCGAGATCGACGCTGCGGGCGGCGTCGTCCGCGGGCTCGAGGACGGATGGTTCCAGCGCCGCATCGCCGAGAGCGCGGCGCGCCAGCAGTGGGAGATCGAGCAGCACCGCAAGGTGATCGTCGGGGTCAACGAGTTCGTGACGGACGACGAGGCGCTGACGATCCCGCTGCTCAAGATCGGGCAGGAGGCCGAGCAGGAGCAGCGGTCGCTCATGGCCGACCTGCGCGCCCGCCGCGACCCGGCGCTGGTCGAGGCGCGGCTGGCGCGGCTCCGCGAGGCGGCGCGCGGGGACGAGAACGTGGTGCCGTGCATCCTCGACTGCGCCCGCGCCTACTGCACGCTCTACGAGATCCGCGCCGCGCTCGAGGACGTCTTCGGCGCCTACCGCGAGCCGGTGTTCTTCTGAGCCCGCGCGCACGCCGGCCGGCGGCGGCGGCCCCGCCGGCCGCCACGCCCGCGGTCGGCGCGGCCGACTGGTGGGCCACGTACTTCGACGCGCAGTACCTGCGCGAGTACGATCCGCTCTTCACGCTCGAGCGCGACCGGCGGGAGGTCGCGCGGCTGCTCGACCTGCTCGCCCTCCCGACAGGCGCGCGCATCCTCGACTGCCCGTGCGGGCAGGGGCGCCACGCGCACCTGCTCGCCGAGGCCGGCTACGACGTGGACGGGCTCGACTACTCCGAGCCCCTCCTCGCCCTCGCGCGGAAGCGGGGCAGCGGCCCACGCCTGCGCTACACGCAGGGCGACATGCGGAAGCTCCCCGGCCGCTGGACGCGGCGCTTCGACGCGGTGGTCAACCTCTTCACGAGCTTCGGCTTCTTCCTCGAGCCGGCCGACGACGCGCGCGTGATCCGCGAGTTCGCCCGTGTGCTGCGCCCCGGAGGGGTGCTCGTCTGGCACGGCGGGAGCCGCGACGGCGTGATGGCCCGCTTCCTCGCGCGCGATTGGTGGAAGAGCGACGACGGCACGATGATCGGCCACGAGCGTTCGTTCGATCCGCTCTCCGGCGTCCTCACCGTGCACACCACCTGGGAGGGGCGGCGCGGGCGCGGGGAGCGCGAGCACCGCATTCGCCTCTACACGGCCACGCGGCTGGCCGAGCTGTGCGCCGACGCCGGCCTCGTCGTCGAGCAGGCATTCGACGCGTTCCACGACCGCCCGCTCGGCCGGCGCTCGAGCGAGATGCTCCTCGTGGCCCGCCGCGAGTGAGGCGCCCGGTCGGACGCGCCGGGGTCGCGGCGTTGCCCGGTGTCGGCCGCGCCCGCTAGCTTGCGGGGCTAGCGCGGCGGGCGCGGCGCGCCCGCTCGGCGTTCACCGTCCGTCGTTCCTCCACCCCGTCGTCCTCGCCGGTCGCTCCCATGGATCGTCCCATCCGCGTGCTCGTCGCCAAGCCGGGGCTCGACGGCCACGATCGCGGCGCCAAGGTCGTCGCCGCCTCCCTGCGCGACGCGGGCATGGAGGTCATCTACACCGGGCTGCACCAGACCCCGGAGATGATCGCCACCGCCGCCGTGCAGGAGGACGTCGACGTCGTCGGGCTCTCGATCCTCAGCGGCGCCCACATGACGCTCTTCCCGCGCGTGCTGGCGCTGCTGCGCGAGCAGGGGCGCGAGGACATCCTGCTCACCGGCGGCGGGATCATCCCGAAGGAGGACATGCGCGCGCTCCGCGCGCAGGGCGTCGGGGAGCTGTTCGGGCCGGGAACGCCGACGTCCGAGCTCATCGACTACATCAAGCGGTGGTTCGCCGAGCGGCAGCACGAGGAGCGCGCGAGCGAGGGGCGGGACGTGCGCGCGGCGCAGTCGGGGAGCCAGCCGGCGTGACGGACGTCGCCACGCGAGCCGAGCCGCGCCCGGCCGCCGGACGGCTGCGCGCGCTGAGCGCCGAGGTGCGCGCCCTCGAGGCGCGGCTGCGCCAGGGCGGCGGCGCCGACAAGGTCGAGCGCCAGCACGCGCAGGGCAAGCTCACCGCCCGCGAGCGCGTCGCGCGCCTGGGCGACGCCGGCACCCCCTTCGTCGAGATCGGCCTGCTCGTCGCCCACGACCGCTACGAGGGGCAGGCGCCCGCGGCGGGCGTCGTGACCGGGCTCGCCGTGGTCCACGGGCGCGACGTCGTCGTCGTCGCCAACGACGCGACGGTCAAGGCCGGGTCGTGGTGGCCCGAGACGATCCCGAAGATCCTCCGGGCGCAGGAGATCGCGATGCGCTGCCGGATCCCGATCGTCTACCTCGTCGACTCCGCCGGGGTCAACCTGCCCTACCAGGGCGGCGTCTTCCCGGGGCAGTACGGCGCGGCGCGCATCTTCTACTACAACTCGATCATGCGGCGGCACCTGCGCATCCCGCAGCTCGCCGCGGTGATGGGCCCGTGCGTCGCCGGCGGCGCCTACCTCCCGGCGCTCTCCGACGTCATCGTCATGACCAAGGGGACGTCGTTCATGGGGCTCGGCGGCGCGAACCTGGTCAAGGGGGCGACCGGGCAGACGATCGACAACGAGACGCTCGGCGGCGCGATCACGCACACCGAGGTCTCCGGCGTGGCGCACTACGCGGCCGACGACGACGACGCCGCGCTCGCGAAGCTGCGCGAGCTGATCGACCGGCTCCCGCCGCCGCGCACCGTCGCGACGCGTGCCGCCGAGCCGGCGGGTGCAGCGGCCGACTCGCTCTACGACGTGCTCCCGGGCGACCACCGCATGTCGTACGACATGCACCACGTGCTCCGTGCGGTGGTCGACGGCGGGGTGCTCGACGAGTTCCAGGCGAACCTCGCCAGGGAGATCCTCTGCGGCGACGCGCGCATCGCCGGGATCCCCGTCGGTGTGATCGCCAACCAGCGCGGGCTGATCAAGGGGCGGCCGGGGGAGAAGCCGCGCTTCGGCGGGATCCTCTACGCCGAGAGCGCGGAGAAGGTCGCGTTCTTCATCGACCGCTGCGACCGACAGGGGATCCCGCTGCTCTTCGTGCAGGACGTCTCGGGCTTCATGGTCGGAGGCGAGGCCGAGCACGAGGGGATCATCCGCTCGGGGGCGCGCTTCGTCGAGGCGATGGCGACGGCGCGCGTGCCCAAGCTCGTGCTCACCGTCAACCACGCCTCGGGCGCCGGCTACTACGCGATGGCGGGGCAGGGGTTCGACCCGGACTTCATCTTCTCGTGGCCGACGGGGCGCATGGGGGTGATGGAGGGGGAGAGCGCGGTGCAGGCGGTGCACGGCCCCTCGATCGAGAAGGCGCGCCGCGCGGGGGTGCCGCTCGCCGCCGAGGTGCAGCAGTCGATCGCCGAGATGCGCGAGGACTACGAGCACCAGCTCGACGCGCGCTACGCGGCGGCGCGCGGCTACGTCGACGCGATCGTCCACCCCGATGAGACGCGCGAGGTCCTGGCGACGGCGCTCCGCGCGGCGCTGCAGAACCCCGGCCCGCACCTCGGGCCCTTCGTCCTCCCCGCGGGGCTCTGACCCGCCGACCCTCGACGGACCATCGCGTGACAGTGACCAGCACGAACGACCGCATCGTCCGCGTGGCGAGCGGGCAGGGCTTCTGGGGCGACTCGCTCGACGCGCCGCGGCAGCAGGCCGAGGGCGGCCCGATCGACTATCTGATGCTCGACTACCTGGCCGAGGTCACGATGTCGATCCTGCAGAAGCAGAAGGAGCGCGACCCGGCGATGGGCTACGCGCGCGACTTCCTCGGCGCCATCGAGAGCGTGCTCCCGGCGATCACCGAGCGCGGGGTGCGCGTGGTCGCCAACGCCGGCGGCGTGAACCCCGAGAGCTGCGCCCGCGCGGTGCTCGCGGTCGCGGCGAGGCGCGGCGCCACGGGGAAGGTGCGCGTCGGCGTCGTCACCGGCGACGACCTGCTGCCGCGCCTCGACGAGCTCCTCGGGTCCGGGCACGAGCTCCGGCACATGGAGAGCGGCGCGCCGCTCGCCGACGTGCGCGACCGGGTGCTCTCGGCCAACGCCTACATCGGCTCCGCGCCGATCGTCGAGGCGCTCGCCCGCGGCGCCAACGTCGTCGTCACCGGCCGCTCGACCGACACGGCGCTGACGATGGCGCCGCTGCGTCACGAGTTCGGCTGGGGCGCGGAGGATTGGGACCGGCTCGCCGCCGGGATCATCGCCGGGCACATCCTCGAGTGCGGGGCGCAGTGCTCGGGCGGCAACTGCCTGCACGACTGGCGCTCGATCCCCGACCTGGCGAACGTCGGCTACCCGATCGCCGAGGCGCGAGCCGACGGCTCGTTCGTCGTCACCAAGCACCCGGGGACGGGGGGGCGCGTGTCGTTCCACTCGGTGGCCGAGCAGCTCGTCTACGAGATGGGCGACCCGCACGCCTACATCACCCCCGACGTGGTCGCCGACTTCACCTCGATCCGCCTCGAGGAGGAGGGCCCCGACCGCGTGCGCGTCCACGGCATTCGCGGCCGGCCGGCCACCGACAAGCTCAAGGTGTCGATCGCCTACCGCGCGGGGTGGAAGGCGGTGGGCACGCTGGTGTACGCGTGGCCCGACGCGCTCGAGAAGGCGCGGCTCGCCGACCGCGTGCTC
>ERZ1066119.912-NODE-912-length-17998-cov-8.842724_pt1 | contig 17998 bp, 11 predicted proteins | sample MGYA00382766_ERZ1066119 | MGnify/ENA primary metagenome ERZ1066119 (study PRJEB33369, sample SAMEA5778349) | biofilm metagenome | biome: Industrial cooling water; feature: Water cooling tower basin; material: Biofilm | place: United Arab Emirates | collected...
CCAGCGCCAATTGTCGACATGGGCCTTCAGCGCGACAAAGGTCTCGGTCCGGCTCTCCCGGCCGACCTCCTCGGCATAGGCCGGCACCGGCTGGCTTTCCACTGCACCGGCGGCATATTGGCCGGTAACCGTGTCCTCCGCACGAAGCGGGCGGAGCGAGCGCAGTACCTTGACCTTCTCGTCGCGAACGGCGGCCTGGTCGAAGTGGCTCGGCGGTTCCATCGCCACCAGCGCCAGCAGCTGCAGCATATGGTTCTGCACCATGTCGCGAAGCGCGCCGGCCCCGTCATAGTAATCGGTGCGGCCTTCCAGGCCGACCGTTTCGGCGACGGTGATCTGGACATGGTCGATGTGGGCACTGCTCCACACCGGCTCGAACAACAGGTTGGCAAAGCGCAGCGCCAGCAGGTTCTGGACCGTCTCCTTGCCGAGGTAATGGTCGATGCGAAACGTCCGCTCCTCCGGGAAGGCAGCGGCAACGGCGTCGTTGATCTCGCGGCTGGAGGCAAGGTCGGTGCCGAGCGGCTTCTCAAGCGCTAGGCGCACGCCCGGTCCGCTCAGTCCGACCGCCTCGAGATGATCGATCGTCGGCTTGAACAAAGACGGTGCGGTGGAAAGGAAGATGGCGATCTCGCCGTCCGTCCCGGCCTTGTCCGCCAGTCGCCGATAACCTTCCGCGTCCGTCGCATCGAGGGTGACATAGCTCACCCGCTCCGCGAACTGCCGTGCAGCCTGTTCGTCGAAGAAGGTGGCGGGCACATGCTCCGCGAGCGCGGCGACGGCATGGTGCCGGAAGCTCTCATCGTCGTGCGAGGAGCGGGCGGTGGCGACGATCCGGACCCCGTCGGGGAGCAGGCCGTCACGGTACAGGCCATAGAGCGAGGGCAGGAGCATGCGCGCGGCAAGATCGCCCGTTGCACCGAACAGGACCAGCGTGGAGGCCTTGGCCGGCATCAGCGCTTCCAGTCGGCGAGCAGCCAGCCGAGGACCTCCGGAAGCCGCGCCGCCCAGGCATTCTCCTCGTGCGCCGCGCCCTTGTACACCTTGCTCTCGAAGTCCTTGCCTCGGGTCCAGCCGGCCGCCGCGACGCTCTCGTCCAGCACCGCCTGGTAAGGCGCGTAATGCGCGTCGAGAGCCTCCGTGCCATGGTCCATCCACAGCTTGCGCCCGCCAGGCGCGCCAAGGCGAGCCGAAAGATAGCGCTTCCAGTCTGCCTTGATACCCGCTGCCATTGCCGGCTGCTGCTGAAGAAGGTTGGGGTCGATCAGCGGGCTGTGGGTGGAAACCGCTGCCGCCTTGCCGAACACGTCGGCCCGCTCGACCAGCGCGTAAAGGCTGATGAGGCCACCCATGCTGGCGCCCGCCGTGGCGGTGAAACGAGCCTGCGGGCGGGTGCGGTAGCGCTGGTCGATGGCGGGCTTCAGCGTGTCGGCAAGGAAGGAAAGATAATCATCGCCGCCGAGTCTGCCGCGAGCGAAGCCCTCGATCCCCTGGCGCAAGGGGCCGCTCGCCACGCGCGAGGGAAAGTAGCGCAGGAACCGGGTGGCACCGGGATGGTCCACCGCAACGATCAGGAAGGGCGCGACCTTTCGCTCCCGGATCAGGCGAAGCGCTGCCTGGTCCGCTGCCCACACCTTGTTGAAGTTGGAGCGCTTGGGATCGAAGACATTCTGCCCGTCGTGCATGTAGAGGACCGGGTAGCGTCGGCGCGTGTCGCGCTCGTAGCCGGGCGGAAGCCAGACGGTGACCTGCACCGAGCCGACGTCGGCCTTCTGCTCGAAGGTGTTGAAGCGGCCCTGCGCCTCCGCCTTCGCGATCATGGCGAATAGCAGGGCGCAGAAGGCGAGCAGCCAGCGCATCAGCGGCCGAGCCTCACCAGCCGGACAGCAAAGCCGCCGCCCGGTGCCATGCGCAGTGCCAGCCGGTCGGCGCTGGTGACATTGCGCCGCTCGATGGCGATCGCGCGCGGGTTGGTGCGGAAATCGGCGCCGTCACCGTCGCGATAGATTTCCGCGCGGTAGCGCCGGCCCGGCTCGAGAAAGTCGAGGGCAAGGTCAAGATTGCGGCCGTTCTCGTCGGTGATCCCGCCCATGAACCAGGTCGGCTGCCCCCGTTCCTTGCGGGCAAAGACGGCATAGTCGCCGACGGCTCCTTCCAGCATGCGCGTGTCCTCCCAGTCGACCGCGACATCCTTGATGAACTGGAAGGCCGCGCGATTCTGCTCATAATGCTCGGGCAGGTCGGCCGCCATCTGGATCGGCGAGTAGATGGTGACGTAGTAGGCCAGCTGCCGCGCCAGCGTGGACGGGATCGGCGTATTGCCGCGGCCCATCAGGCTGAGAATGCCGGGCGTGAAGTCCATCGGTCCCGACAGCATGCGGGTAAAGACTAGCTCCGTGTCATAGTGTGGCGGGTTCTTGGGTTCGCCCCACGCATTGTACTCCATCCCCCGCTGGCCCTCGCGGGTGATCCAGTTGGGATAGGTGCGGCGCAGGCCGGTGTCCTTGATGGGCTCGTGCGGGTTGACGGAGATCCGCCGCTCCGCCGCTTCCTGCACGACCTTGAGATGATGCCGGCTCATCCGCTGGCCTTCGTGCCACTCGAAGATGCGGCGGCCGTTGGCGTCGGTGGTCTGCACTCCGCCCGCGTCGGCGACATAGCCAGTCTTGACGCTGTCGATGCCGAGCCGCTGGTAAAGGTCGAGCCCGGCCTCGAGCTGCTTCTCATAATTGTCGATATTGGCGCTGGTCTCGTGATGGCCGATCAGGCGCACGCCCTTGCGCAGGCCGTAGCGGGACAGGGCTTCGATATCGAAATCGGGATAGGGCTGGGTGAAGCTGAACTCGTCGCCGGTGGCGAACCAGTCGCCGTCCCAGCCCTTGTTCCAGCCTTCCACCAGCACCCCGCCGAAGCCGTGCCTGGCCGCGAAGTCGATCATCTTCCTGGTGTAGGCGGTAGTCGCCCCATGCTTCGGCCCCGACGCCCAGCTCTGCGTGTCGAGGTGCATGCCCCACCAGACACCGACATATTTGCGAGGCTTTACCCAGCTGACGTCGCCAAGCTTGTTGGGCTCGTTCAGGTTCAGGAACACGGTGTTGGCATGGTAAAGCGAGGGCGCGTCGGGCGCGATCATGATCACCCGCCAGGGCGTCTCGAACGGCGTGTCGCGCACCACCTTGGGACCGCTCGACGAGGGCGTCAGGTCGGCCTTCAGCAGCCCGTCCTGCACATGGGCGATGTTCATGCCCGAATAGTCGACCAGCGCCGCTTCGTGGATGGAGACGTGGATGCCATCGTCGCGGCGGATGGTCAGCGGGGTTTGGCCCGTGCCGATGCCGGTGATCGGCGTGTCGTTGTAGAGATATTCCTCGCGGTTGCTTTCATAGGCCGGCGCCCACCAGGCACGGCCCTGGCCGAGCACCCGGAACTGCGTCAGCTCCTCGACGATATTGGCAGTCGGAAGGTTGGGCTGCTCCGGCAGCTCGTAGCGGAAGGCGACGGCGTCATCGAACACACGAAAGCGCACCCGCATGGTGCGCTTCAGCTTGTCGCGCTCCTGAAAGGTAAGAGCGACCTCATTGTGACGGTCGCGGACCTGCCGCCACTCGCCCCAGGGCTGTTCCCATAGTTGGTCGCGCGAGGCCGTGGTCTGCCCTTGAAGCTCCATGTTGCGGAGCATCTGGCGGCTGTCGGTGAACAGGAAGCCGAGATGGCTTTCGCCGATCACCGGCGTTTCTCCACGCTTCACGGCATAACCGACCCGCCCCTCGCCATTGGTGGTCACCGTGAGCGTCAGCGCGCCCGAAGGCGAGGCGGCGGTCGCCACCGTGCGGGTCTGCGCCAGTGTCGGCGCAGCAAGGAACAGGGCGGTGAGACCAAGCAGAAAACGCATCAAAGTTCCTCGATTGCCGCGGCATAGCCGCCGATGGTGTCGGTCGTGACGTGCCCGGTCGCGAACAGGGTCCGCCCGGCCGGGGCAAGTGCCAAGGCACCCTCCGAGAGGTTGAAGGTGCAGCGCAGCCGCTGTCGTTCGCGGACCCGGTCGAACACCAGCCTTTGTTCGCCCGCCTCCACGATCTCCAGCGTTCCCCAGCGAAGCGCCGGCTGGCTGTTGCGAAGTGCAATCACCGCGCGCGTATAGTGGAGGAGCGAACGCTCGTCTGCCACCTGCGCGTCGACGCTCAGCGCCGCATGGTCCTCGCCAAACGGAAGCCAGGGGCGCCCCCGCGTGAAGCCGTGCCCCGGCTCGCAGGCGCACCAGGGCATGGGCGTGCGCACGCCGTCCCGGCTCAAGGTCTGCGGCCAGTTGGCGATGGCCTCGGGGTCCTGCAGCAACTCGAATGGCACCTCGACCTGGGTCAGGCCGAGCTCCTCGCCCTGGAAGAGGATGATCGACCCGCGCAGCGCCGCCAGCAGCAGCATCTTCAGTCGGGCGAACTGCAAGCGATGCTCGGGCGCTACCCAGCGTGACACGGCCCGCGGCGCGTCATGATTCTCGAACGCCCAGCTCGGCCAGCCCAGGTCCGGCCGATCGGGCCAGCGCGCCGCCGCTTCCGCCACCAGCGTCGGCGTCAGCTGCTCGGCATAAAGGAAGTCGAAACCATAAGCGCTGTGGAGCCTCCCCGGCGCCGTATAATCGATCATTTCCTGAGCGGCCTGCTCGCCCCCCACTTCGGCCAGGGCGAAGGCCGCGCCATGCGCGTCGCACAAGGTCCGGAGCCGCTCGAGGAAGGTCAGGATCTCGGGCTGCGACTGATTGTGGAAGTGGTGCTGGTAATCGAACGGCCGGGTCCGCTGCTTCGGGTTCGCGACCGGCGGATTATCGGTCAGCGCCCGATCGTGCATCATGAAATTGACTGCATCGAAGCGGAAGCCGTCCACCCCGCGCTCCAGCCAGTAGCGGACGATGTCGAGCAGCGCTTCCTGCACGCCGGGCGAGTGGCCGTTGAGCTGCGGCTGCTCCTTCAGAAAATTGTGGTGGTAATATTGCTCGCGCCGCGCGTCCCAGGTCCAGCTCGGACCGCCGAACACCGACTGCCAATTGTTTGGCGGCGACCCGTCGGGCTTGGGATCAGCCCAGACGTACCAGTCGGCCTTGTCGTTGTCGCGGCTTGCCCGGCTTTCAAGGAACCAGGGATGCTCGTCGCTGGTGTGGGCGAAGACGAGGTCGATCAGTACCCTCAGCCCAAGCTGGTGCGCCCGCGCGACCAAGGCGTCGAAATCGGCATTGGTGCCGAAGATGGGGTCGACCGAGCGATAGTCCGACACGTCATAGCCGAAGTCCCGCATCGGCGACGCGAAGAAGGGCGAGATCCAAACCGCATCCACCCCGAGCTCCGCCACATGGTGGAGTCGCTCGGTAATGCCCGGCAGATCGCCCACGCCGTCGCCATCGCTGTCGCAGAAGCTGCGCGGATAGATCTGGTAGATGGTCGCGCCGCGCCACCATGGCTCGGCAGCGGCCGCCACCGTCTCGCGCAGGGCCTCAGCGTGCGGCACGGCAGATGACGTGACCGAAAGCGGGCAGGGTGACAGCAATGGTGCCAGGCGCAACCGGCCGGGCAGGGCAGGGGCCAGCGAGCGAGGCAAGGCTGGTCACATCCGCCGCAACCGCGATGTTGCGTGTAATCGGCTTGGCCGAGGTGTTCACCGCCACCACAACCTCTTCCGCTGCCGTGCGCCGGCTGTAGGCGAGCAGCCCCGGCGCGTCCTCGGCTGCCAGCAGGCGCGTGTCGCCCCGGCGCAGCGCCTCGCTGCCGGTCCGGATGCGCGCTAGCTCGCCGATCAGCCGATAGAGCGAATGACTCGTATCGAAGTTCTCGACCGCATTGGTCCGCTCGGTACCGAGCAGGTCGTTGTCGAGATAGACGGCCGTCTTCGAAGGGAAGAGCGTCTCGCGCGCGTCCTGGTCGCCGCCGTCCCCGACGAAGCCCTGCTCGTCGCCATAATAGACGGTCGGAACGCCGCGCCAGGTGAACATTAGCACATGGCCAAGCTTCACCCGGGCAAGCAGCTCCTCGGGCGTCGCGCCCTTGTTGCCCTCCCGCACGTAGAAGGCGAACCGACCCTGGTCGTGGTTGCCAAGAAAGGTCGGGAGCTGCTTCGCTGTCGCCCGGCCGCCCGCGTAAAGCACGTCCTGCAGCAGGAACTCGCGCCAGATCTCGGTCGGCTGCCCACCCGCAAGGCTGCGAAGCGCGGCTTGCTTGAAGGCGAAGTCGAGAACGCTCGGAAGCCTGTCGTCGACCGTATGTTTGGCAAGAAAGCCGACGTTGAAATCGTCGTTCGCGACCTCGCCGAAGATGTGGAAGTTCGGAATGCCGCGCGCCCGCGCCCTTTCCTGCATCGCGGGCACGAAGGCCTGCCAGAACTCAGGGTTGACGTGCCGCGCCGTGTCGATCCGGAAGCCGTCGATCCCGAACCGATCGATCCAGCTGCCATAGACCTCGATCATGCCCTGCACGACCCGCGGGTTCTCCGTGAACAGGTCGTCCAGCCCGACGAAGTCGCCCATCGTGTTTGACTCGCCGCGAAACACCGAGTCGCCGCGATTGTGGTAGAGAAGCGGATCGTTGAGCCAGGCCGGAACCTTGACGTTCTTCTCGGGCTCGGGCGTCGCTAGCGTGTAGGCGTAATTGGGATCGGTCAGGCGGTTGAAGTTTTCCGGCGTGCGCACCGTTTCGCCGAGAAAACCAGGATTGATCGGTGCGCCATTCACCCCGCCACGGCGCTGATAAGGATAGTCGGCGATCGAGCGATAGGGACAGGCACCCATCTCCTCGCATTCACGGAACTTGATCACGTCCGCCGTGTGGTTGGTGATGATGTCCATGTAGACCTTCATGCCGCGCGCATGGGCCGCGTCGACAAAGGCCTTGAAGTCTGCATTCTCGCCGAAGTGCGGATCGATGCGGGTGAAGTCGGTCACCCAATAGCCGTGGTAGCCGGCGGTCTCCTGACCGCTCGGGCCCTGCACCGGCTTGTTCTTGAAGATGGGCGCGAACCAGATGGCGGTGACGCCCATGCCCTGGAGATAGTCCAGACGGCGGATCAACCCCTTGAGGTCGCCGCCCTGAAAGAAGCCCTTGTGGGTCGGATCAAAGCCATGCTGCAGCCGCCCGCCGCGGATCCCGCCCCGATCGTTGCGCGGATCGCCGTTGTCGAAACGGTCGGGGAGAAGAAAGTAGATGACCTCGTCTTCCGGCGGCCGGGCGCGGAAGGTCGCGGAAGGTCGCGGAGCAGGCTGCGCGGACGCAAGGGCAAGGGCAAGGATACTAAGGGTCATGCGGCCTTCTCGTTGGTGCGCATGGGCGCGAAGCGGGACAGGTAGTCGGCATGCCCGGGCAACCGGGCGGCGTCGCGGGCGTAGGCGCTTTCGAGCGACTGGACGAACTTGGCGAGAGAGTCGCGCGATACTTGGCTTGCGATCGGGTGCAAACGGGCCGGCCGCAGGTTCTGGCCGATCATGACCTGGGCCCAACCGGGCACGTCGAACAATTCATCGCCGTCGCGCTGGATAAAGCCGCTGTCGCGAAACAGGTCGAGCTTGCGCTGCAGCGTTTCCGGCACCGCCATGGACCGGACCTCGTCCCAGAAGGGCAGGCCTTCGCGCTGATTGGCATGATAGTGAAGGATCACGAAGTCGCGCAGGCGGCTCATCTCGAAGTCGGTGCGCCGATTGTACTCGGCCCGTGCCGTGTCGCTTACCGGTCCGGAAGGGAGAAGGTCGAGGATCCGGTTCACGGCCGTCTGGATGAGATGGATGCTGGTCGATTCCAGCGGCTCGATAAAGCCTGAGGACAGACCCACCGCTACGACGTTGCGGATGAAGGCCCTGCGGCGCTTGCCCGTCTGAAAGCGAATGGTGCGCGGCTCGGCGAGGACCTCGCCGTCGAGGTTCGCGAGCAGGGTGGCGCAGGCTTCGTCCTCGCTGATGTGGCGCGAGCAGAAGACGTGGCCGTTACCGATCCGGTGCTGAAGCGGAATGCGCCACTGCCAGCCTGCCTTGCGGGCGGTCGAGCGGGTGTAGGGCGTCAGCGGCGACACGCTGGCGCAAGGAACTGCGATGGCCGTGTCGCACGGCAGCCAGTGCGACCAGTCCTCGTACCCCGCCTTCAGTTCCTGCTCGATGAGGAGGCCGCGAAAGCCCGAGCAATCAACGAACAGGTCGCCTTCGATCCTGCGCCCGTCGCGAAGGCGAACCGCGGCAATGTCGCCGGTCTCCTCATGGCGTTCGGTACCGGCGATCATCCCTTCGTGCCGGACGACCCCGCGCGCCTCGGCGAAGCGGCGAAGAAAGGCGGCATAGAGGCCGGCGTCGAAGTGAAAGGCATAAGGGAGCGGCGGGAGCGCGCTGTCGGGCGCACGGGTGACGTGGCCGAAGCGGTTGGCCTCCGCCGCCACCGTGTTCAGGACATAGTGGCCAAGCGGGCCGGCAAGTCCCTCGGCCTCGGCCCGGCACCAATATTGGTGGAAGGGAAGGAGGCTTAGCCCGCGCCCGACCAGGCCAAAGGCGTGCAGATAATGATCGCCTTCCCGACCCCAGTTCTCGAAGGCGATGCCGAGCTTGTAGGTGCCACCCGTGGCTGCCAGGAACTCGGCTTCGTCGATGCCGATCGCCTCATTGAAGACCCGGATGGCAGGAATGGTCGCTTCGCCAACTCCGACCGTCCCGATCTCGTCGGACTCGATCAGGGCGACGTCGGATCCGGGCAGGAGAAAGCGGGCAAAGGCAGCCGCCGTCATCCACCCGGCCGTACCGCCGCCGACGATCACGATCCGGCGCCGTTCAGGGGTCATGGCACGCCCTTTCGAGCCCTTTCGGCTAAGTGGGCGGCACCGAGCTACCGGCGCCGCCCTGATGATCAGAACTTGAAGGTCGCCCCGGCCGTGAAGCGGCGACCGTAACGCTGGAAGTTCAGGATCTGGTTGGGATCAAGATTGTCGTAGGACACGAACGGCTCATCGGTAAGGTTCGAGCCCTGGATGAAGACCGACAATCCGCGCAGGGCACTGCCTTCCTGGAAGTCGTAGCCGATCTGCGCGTCGTAGATCGTCTCCGGCCGCACCGTGCGCCGGTTGGACGTGCCGTCAAAGTCGGTGAAGTCACCAAGATACTTGGACCGGTGGCGCATGGAGCCACGGATGTTGAAGCCATAGCGTTCGTAGAAGGCCGTCAGATTGCCGACCCACCGCGAATAGCCGGGGATCGCCTCCGTGGGGCCGCCCTGCCCGCGCGTGATCTCCGACACGGTGTAGCTGACGCCGCCGGTCAGGCCGAAGCCTTCGAGCAGCGACGTGACGGTCTCGAGCGGAAGCGTTCCTGCGGCTTCCCAGCCGTAGATCTTGCCCGTGCCGATGTTGACCGGAGAGCTGTACACACCGGTGAGGTTGGGGACCGGACCGCCACCCAGCTCCGGCGGCAGGCCGGGGTTGGGGAAGCCCGTGTAATCGAACGCCCGCTGGTCGGAATAGATGTAGTTCTTCAGATCCTTGTAGAAGAGCTGGGCGGCGATGTAGCCGCGCGTTCCGAAATATTGTTCGATGGTGAAGTCAAAGGCATTCGCCCGGTAAGGCTGGAGCCTGGGATTGGCGCCGCTGCCCTCGATACGCTGCCGCTGCGGATTGTAGCCGTAGCTGAATTCCGTCGACATCTGGTCGAAACGCGGGCGCATGATCTGGCGCGCGACAGCGGCGCGGATCACGAGGTCGCCGTTGGTGCGGAACGCCAGGTTGAGGCTCGGCAAAATGTCCCAGAACTTGTCGCCATCCGAGAAGGGCTGAAGGCCCGTCGCCGAGGTCACTACGAAGCCGTCCGACTGCTGGTCGGTGCGCTCGGCCCGGACGCCGATGTTGCCGGTCAGCAGGCCGCTCGCGAACTCCTGCTCGAGGTCGACCATGCCATAAAGGCCGAGCACGCGCTCCGACAGGCTGTAGCCCTTGGCGATCACGCCCGCCGACGTGTTGGCGACGCGTGAGAAGAAGCCGGAGCCGAGCAGCTCGCGCGGATCGTAGGAGAGGATGTTGCCGAGACCGACATAGCTTTCGACCGGATCGACAAGGAACTGCTGCGGCACCGGTGCCTGCAGCGCTCCGCTGGCGATCTGAAGGTAGAATTCGTCGGGCGTCAGGGTCTTGTCGCGCTTGACGTGGCTCGCGCCCAGCCGGACGCTGCTGAGGAAGCTGTTCTCGAACTCCTGCTCCAGTTCGCCGCTGAGCTGCAGGATCTCGTCGTCCACCGACCGGTTGTTGAGGTAGCCGTGCTGCCGCCCACCGGGCGCGCCGCCGCCCCAGCCGTTGGGATCGGTGATGAAGATCCGCGTCGGATCGGCATAGTTCAGGAGGTTGCGGGTGATGACATAGCCATCGCTGCCGAGTTCGAAGTCGACGGTGTCGTTGGCGCCGAGCGCACCCGGGCCGGTGCCGGCGTTGGTCTGAAGATCCGTTTCGGTACGGTCGGTCTTGGACCAGCCCACGTCGACCATGGCGTTGAGGCCGCTGTTGCCCTCGTAGCGGAGGTTGCCGCCGAACGAATAAAGATCGGCTTCGCGGTTGTAGGCCTTGTTGTTGACCACGGCGGGCACGTTGGTGAAGGTACCCGCGACCACCACGCCGTCGACGACACGGGCGTTGGACAGGGCCGCGCCGCCCCACTGTAGCGGGATCTCGACACCGCGGCGGATCTGGTTGTCCTTGAAGTTCGAGTAGAAGCCGTCGGCGGTGAAGACGAGCTCGGGCGCGATCTCATACTGGATCGTGCCGTTCACGCCGAGCCGCGTGAGCTGGGTCGAGGTGTTGTTGGTCTCGAGCCCGCCGAGCACGCGCGGATTGCCGGTCAGCGTATCGACGTTGGGATAACCCCAGCTGCGCTGCTCCTGCGTCTGGTAGGGCTCGTCGACATAAGCAACCGAGGCGGCGATGCCGAGGCGGTCGCCGAGGAAGCGATCAACAAAGGTCGCGTTGACCCGATAGCCATATTTGTCGCTGTCAGGATTGACCTTGCCGATGTCGGCCAGAACGCCCTTGACGCCGACCGCCAGGACCCGACGGTTGTAGGTCAGCGGGCGAATGGTGCGAATGTCGACGGTGCCGGCGAGCGCCTGGCCGATCAGCCTGGCATTCTGCGTCTTGTAGATGTCGACGGCGCTGACGACTTCGGACGGATACTGGTCGAACTCGACCCCGCGGGCGTCGCCGGTCGAGGTCTGGAGACGGCCGTTCAGGGTGGTGACGGAGAAATCGGGACCAAAGCCGCGAACCGTGATGAGGGCGCTGCGGCCAGGCCCCGGCAGGCGCTGCGAGGTCAGGCCTGGAAGGCGCGCGATCGACTCCGCGATGGAAGCGTCCGGCAGCTTGCCGATGTCCTCGGCCGAGACCGACTCGATGACCTGCTCGTTGCGCTTCTTGGCGTTGACCGCATTCTGCAGCGCGGCCCGGAAGCCGGTGACGATGATCTCATCCCCTTCGGCATTCTCGTCCGTCTGAGTGGCGGCATCGGCCGGTGCCGACTGCGGCTCCACCTCGGTCGCGGATGTGCCCGTGTCAGCGGGCTGCGCATCCTGCGCGTGGGCCGGGCTCGAGAGCAGCGCAAGGGCGAGCGCAAGCGGGCTCGCGGCGAGCGCAAAGCGGCCCGAGGAACAAGTCAGGGTCATTTCTGGTCACCTCCTCCGACACCGCGCCGCGCTCCACTGGCGGGCACCATGTCATGGACGTGAAGCCTATCAGTCATTTCGAGGGTGAACAGGCGAAGGGCCAGCTATACATACGTATTCAACTCGTTACACTGTGGCCTCGATGACGCAGCGGCGCCCGACCTCGTTCGACATCGCAGCCCTTGCGGGTGTGTCGCAGCCGACGGTCAGTCGCGCCTTGTCCGGCAACCCGGCGGTGAGTGCCGACACCCGGGCGCGAGTCCTCGCCGCCGCCGAGCAGCTTAACTACAAGGTCGACAAGAATGCCTCGGGCCTGCGCCGCCAGCAGAGCCGAACCCTTGCCCTGCTCTTCTTCGAGGACCCGACACCCGACGAGACGCTGATCAATCCCTTCTACCTGTCGATGCTCGGCGCCATGGTCCGGACCTGTGCCGATCATGGCTTCGACCTCCTGATCAGTTTCCAGCAGCTCTCGGACGACTGGCACGTCGACTATGAGGACAGCCGCAAGGCCGACGGCATCATCCTGCTTGGCTACGGCAACTACCTCCAGCACCGCGCACGGCTGGAGCAGCTGGTCAGGCGCGGCGCGCACTTCGTCTGCTGGGGCAATCCCCGGGCGGCCGAGTTCGGCGCCATCGTTGGCTCCGATAATGAAGCCGGCGGGCACGAGGCGACCCGCCACCTCCTCGGGCTCGGCCGCCGCCAGGTCGCCTTTGTCGGCACGGCGAGCGAAGCTTATCCTGAGTTCCTCGACCGTTACCGCGGTTATGTCCGCGCCCATGACGAGGCTTCGCTCAGCCTGTTCGAAGGCTTGAGGGTCAACGCCGGCCCGAGCGAGGCGGAGGGCCGTGCGGCGGTGGCCGAGCTCGAGCGTCGCCACGTCGTCTACGACGCCATCTTCGCGGCCAGCGACCTTGCGGCGATCGGCGCGATGAAGGCGCTTCAGGAACGCGGCCGGCGCGTGCCGCAGGACGTGGCGGTCGCGGGCTTCGACGACCTTGCCGCAGCATCGCTGGCCTCACCCCCGCTCACCACCGTAGCTCAGGACGCCAAGGCCGCAGGCAGCGCCTTGGTCGAAGCCCTGCTCGAGCGGATCGAGGGACGCGACGGCAGGCCGCGGCTGCTCCCCGTTACGCTAAAGGTCCGGGCGTCGACTTTAGGCTGACGCCGGCCGCCGGGCGTAGATCCCGTAGGCGGCGATCACCGCGTAGCAGGCCGCCGGAAGCAGCATCGCCACGCGGAGGCTGCCGCTCAGGTCGGCCAGCACGCCGGTCAGCAGCGGAATGACCGCGCCGCCGAAGATGGCTATGTTGATGATTCCCGACCCGTCCGCTGCCCGCGCGCCCAGCCGCTCGCAGGCGAGGCTGAAAATGGTCGGAAACATGATCGAATTCATGAGGCCAATGGCAAGCAGGCTGTAGCCCGACAGCGCACCCGTCGTGCTGATCGACACGAGAATCAGGCTGATCGCCCCGACCGCCACGGACGCGAGGATCTTGCCCGGGCTCATGATGCGCAGGAAATAGCTGCCGATGAAACGCCCGACCATCGCGCCGCCCCAGTAGAGCGCGATGAGGTCGCCTGCACCGCGCTCGGACAAGCCCATCACATGCGCCTGCATCAGATAGTTGACGATCAGGCTGCCGATCGCGACTTCCGCCCCGACGTAAAGGAAGATGCACAAGGCGCCGAAGCCAAAGCGCCGGCGCTTCAGCAGCGCGAAGCCGGCGAGCGGCGAGCCCTGCTCGTGCGTCTCGCCGACCAGACGATTGCGGAACAGGAACACCGCGCCTGCAATCACCACCAGTGCCGCGGCGAGTCCCAGATAGGTGTTCACGATCGCCTGCGTCTCCGCACGGCGATACTGCTCCAGCGCCGCGCCGGTGAAGTCGCTTGCGCTCACCCCCGCCAGGCTGCCGAGGATCAGCGCCGAGCCGACGATCGGAAAGACGGTCGTACCGAGGCTGTTGAACGCCTGGGCGAATGTCAGCCGGCTGTGCACCGTCCGCGCCTTGCCCAGCAGGCTGATCAGCGGATTGGCTACCACCTGCACGATCACCACCCCGCTCGCCAGCACGAACAGGGCGAACAGGAAAAGTCCGTAGGTCGCGGTGCGCGAAGCCGGGATGAACAGCAGGCAACCAACCATCATCACCAGCAGCCCGGCGATCGCGCCGCGCATGTAGCCGATCTTCTTGACCAGCTGCGCACCGGGAATACCGATCACCAGATAGGCGGTGAAGAAGCAGAACTGCACCAGCATCGCCTGCGTGTAGTTGAGCGTGAACAGCTCCTTCAGCTTGGGCAGGATGACGTCGTTGAGGCTGGTGATCCCGCCGAAGATGAAGAACAGCGCGAAGACGAAGTAGCGAAGCTCCGGCGCGTCGACGCCGTCGCCCGCGGCCGTGCCGTTCGTGTCTGCTGGTGCGGCAACCGCCATGCTGATGTCCCCCTGTGCGATCACGGAGCTAAGCCGCCCCGCGCATCGCTGTCACCTGTGAATACCTATTCTGCTGCAGCGCACAAAGGATTGGCAGTGCTGTCAATCCCTGCCAGCTTCGCCATCATGAACGAGATGACAAGGCTTAGCGAGAAGCCGCGCCAGCGCTGGACGGGATTGTGGAACATCTCGTTCGGCTTCTTCGGGATCCAGATCGGCTTCGCGCTCCAGAATGCGAACATGAGCCGCATCTTCCAGAGCCTCGGCGCCAGCATCGACGACCTGCCCTGGCTGTGGGCCGCAGCCCCGCTCACCGGCCTTCTCGTCCAGCCAGTCATCGGCTTCATGAGCGACCGTACCTGGCTTGGCCGCTTCGGCCGGCGCCGCCCCTACTTCGTTGCCGGGGCAGTGCTTGCGGCGCTGTCGCTGTTCCTGATGCCGCTCGCCCCCGTGCTGCTGGCTGCGGCGGCGCTCCTGTGGATGTTGGACGCCAGCCTCAACATCTCGATGGAGCCATTCCGGGCCTTTGTCGGCGACCAGCTGCGCAAGGATCAGCATACGTCCGGCTATGCTGTGCAAACCGCCTTCATCGGCGCCGGAGCGGTGGTCGGCTCGATTTTCCCCTGGCTGCTCGAGCAGTGGGGCGTCAGCAACACCGCGGCTGACGGCACCATTCCGGATACGGTGAGGTGGAGTTTCTGGGCGGGCGGAGCGGCACTGTTCCTGGCCGTCATGTGGACCGTCTTCACCACGCGCGAATACAGCCCCGACCAGATGCGGAGCTTCGGCGAGCAGGCTGATGAGGACGCGGGCCACAGCGTTGGCGTGCTCGCGACCCGATCCCTCCTGGTGCCTATAGTCTGGGGCGCGGCCGGCGGCTTGGTCATCGGGCTCGTTGCAGAACTGGGTCTCGAGAAGGAGGTCTACCTGCTCGGTGCGCTGCTAGTGTTCTACGGTCTTCTTTCTGCCGTCGCCATTGCACGCGCCAAGCGCGGCCTCAGCGCCGGCATGCTCGGCAGCCTCGTCGGTGATTTTTCCGGCATGCCACCGATCATGAAGCAGCTCGCCCTGGTGCAGTTCTTCAGCTGGTCCGCCTTGTTCATCATGTGGATCAACACGACGCCGGTGGTCGCGCAATATTTCTTCGGGACGACCGATCCCGACAGTTCGGTCTACCAGGAGGCCGGCAATTGGGTTGGCGTGCTGTTCGCCACCTACAATGGCGTTGCTGCCGTTGCAGCGCTGGCCATGCTGCCCTTCCTCGCCCGCCGGATCGGCAAGGCCAGGACCCATGCCGTTTGCCTGACCCTCGGCGCTCTCGGTTATGCGAGCTTCTTCCTGCTGCGCGATCCGCAGCACCTGTTGTTCGCGGAAGTGGGCATCGGCATCGCCTGGGCCTCGATCCTCGCCATGCCTTACGCCATCCTTGCGAGCGCCCTGCCTCAGGCCAAGCTCGGCACCTACATGGGGCTGTTCAACATCTTCATCGTCGTTCCGCAGCTGCTGGTTGCCACCGTCATGGGCACGATCATGAAGGCCTTTTTCCCCGGCGACCCGATCTGGACCATGGCCTTCGCCGCGGGAGTGATGGGCCTTGCCGCCCTTGCAACGCTGCGAGTGCGCGAGGCTTAACGCCGCTCAGCTTCTCCGGGTTGAAAGCTGTGCTTGCCTAGTAGGATGAGCGTAACTTCGCTTGCACCGGCAACCATCTTCAAAGCTCCTCGTTGAGGCGGTGAAACGAAGGGGAGCCCCGTGACCACCACCACCATGCGCGCCGCCGTCCTGGCCGCGCCGCAAACCATTCGCATCGACGAACTGCCCTTGTGCGAGCCCGGCCCTGGCCAGGTCCGCGTCAAGCTCGAGGGCTGCGGAGTCTGCGCTTCCAACCTCGGCCCGTGGAGCGGGCCCGAATGGCTCCAATATCCGGGCGAACCGGGCGGCATGGGCCATGAAGGCTGGGGCGTGGTCGAGGCGGTAGGCGAGGGCGTCGAGGACTATGCGCCGGGCGACCGCGTCGCCGCGCTCTCCTACCACAGCTATGCCAGCCACGACCTCGCCGACGCCGACAAGCTCGTGAAGCTGCCGCCGCAGCTCGACGGCCAGCCCTTCCCGGGCGAGCCGCTCGGCTGCGCCTTCAACATCTTCCGCCGAGCGGACATTCAAGCTGGGCAGACGGTGGCGATCGTCGGGATCGGCTTTCTTGGCGCGCTGCTCACCCGTCTGGCCACCGACGCGGGTGCTCGCGTCATCGCGATCAGCCGGCGCGACTACAGCCTCGACGTCGCCCGCGAATTCGGCGCGGCCGAGACCATCCCGATGACCGACCACCAGGGCATCATCGAACGTGTGAAGGAGCTCACCGACGGCAAGTTCTGCGAGCGGGTGATCGAGGCTGTCGGCAAGCAATGGCCGCTCGACCTCGCCGGCGAACTCACTGCGGAACGCGGCAAGCTGATCGTCGCCGGCTACCATCAGGATGGCCCGCGCACCGTCAACATGTGGCTGTGGAACTGGCGCGGCATCGACGTCATCAACGCCCACGAGCGCGACCCCCAAGTCTATATGGACGGCATCCGCGAGGCGGTGGACGCGGTCGCGAGTGGCAGGCTCGACCCCACCCCGCTCTACACCCACCGTTTCAAGCTGGACGAACTCGCCCAAGCCCTTGATGCAACCCGCGACCGCCCGATGGGCTTCCTCAAAGCGATCGTGGAGCCATGACCACCAAACCCCGACTCGGCTTTCTCGGAGTCGGCTGGATCGGCCGCAACCGGATGGAGGCGATGCTCGCCACCGGTGCCGTCGAGGCTGCCGCGATCGCCGATCCCAGCCCCGAGATGCGCCTTGAAGCTGCCAAGGCTGCACCCGACGCTGCCATGGTCAAGACCCTCGACGAGCTCCTCACCCAGGACCTCGACGGCCTCGTCATCGCTTCGCCCAGCGCGCTCCACGCCGAACAGTCGATCCGCGCGCTGGAGGCAGGCCTTGCCGTCTTCTGCCAGAAGCCGCTCGGCCGTACCGCCGACGAGACGGCAGCGGTGGTGGACGCCGCCCGCGCCGCCGACAAGCTGCTGGGCGTTGACCTCAGCTACCGCCATACGAATGGAATGAGGGCAATCCGTCGCGCCATCGCTGCAAGCGACCTCGGCACGCCTTTCGCGGCCGACCTCGTCTTCCACAATGCCTACGGTCCGGGGAAGGACTGGTTCTTCGACCCGAAGCAATCGGGCGGGGGCTGCGTCATCGACCTTGGCGTGCACCTCGTCGACCTGGCGCTCTGGGCGATGAACTGGCCCGCGGTGGTTGACGTGGAGAGCCACCTCATGAGCGGCGGATCACCGCTTACCGAACCGGCCAGCACCTGCGAGGATTATGCGGTCGCGACGCTGCGCCTGGCGAATGGGGCCGTGGTTCGCCTTGCCTGCTCGTGGAAGCTGCCGGCTGGGCAGATGTGCGAGATTGCGGCGGACTTCTACGGCACCGGCGGCGGCGCCTTGTTTCGCAACATCGCAGGTAGCTACACCGACTTCGAGGCTTTCCGCACCGCCGGCACCGAGCGCTGGCACGCGGCCGAGCCCGACAGCGATTGGGGCGGGCGCGCCGCTGCCGACTGGGCCCGCCGGCTCGCCTCAGGTCAGGGCTTCGATCCCGAGGCCGAGCGGCTGGTCGATGTCGCCCGGGTCCTCGACCGCATCTACCAGCGCCCGGCTGAAGCGGATCGCAGCACGGGCGTGTCGGAGGGCCTCCTCGCCTGACAGCATGCCTTCGCTCATCCGATGCGCGCCAAGGCGGAAGGCGGCGTAGGCGATGCGGTAGAAAGCGGTGAGCTCAGGGTCGATGCCCAGCGCCCGCTCGAGCACGTCGACGTCCGCGGGCGCCAGATCGAGCTCGATCGCCGCGCCCGCAA
>ERZ1066119.913-NODE-913-length-17995-cov-19.559253_pt1 | contig 17995 bp, 23 predicted proteins | sample MGYA00382766_ERZ1066119 | MGnify/ENA primary metagenome ERZ1066119 (study PRJEB33369, sample SAMEA5778349) | biofilm metagenome | biome: Industrial cooling water; feature: Water cooling tower basin; material: Biofilm | place: United Arab Emirates | collected...
CCCCCTCCACGAAGCTCCCCGACCCGTCCACGGAGCCGCCGTCCAGCGCCGCCCCGGGGGCCTCCTCCGGCGCCTCCCCCGGGCCCGGCCAGGGCCCCACGATGACCTCGGCGATCTCCTCGGCCATCTCCTCCGCGGCCAGGTCCATGGGCGCCTCGCCCTCCTCGGGCAGGGGGATCTGGCACAGCGTGGCGACGTGGCGCGGCCCCTGCTCGCGCAGCATCTTCTGCACGCCCCGGATGGTCATGCCCTGGTCGTGGAGCAGCGCCTTGATGCCCCCCAGCAGCAGGATGTCGTCGCGCCGGTAGTAGCGCCGCCCGCCCGCCCGCTTGACGGGCCTGACCTGGGGGAACTTGGACTCCCAGAAGCGCAGCACGTGCGCGGGCGTCTCCAGCCAGGCCGACACCTCGCTGATGGTGCGGAAGGCGTCGGGGCTCTTGGCCATCAGGCCGTCCCGCCGCCCTGGGCGTTGCCCTGGGCCACGCGCTCGCGCATCAGGTGCGACGACCGGAACGACAGCACGCGCCGGGGGTGGATGGGCACCTCCTCGCCGGTCTTGGGGTTGCGGCCCACGCGCGCGGCCTTGTCGCGCACCGAGAAGGTCCCGAACGAGCTGATCTTGACCGTCTCGCCCGCCACCAGCGCGTCCGAGACGTGCCCCAGCACCGCCTCCACCAAGGCCGCGCTGTCGTTCCTCGACAGGCCCACCTCGCTGTGCACCGCGTCCGCCAAGTCCATCCGCGTCAACGTCTTGTCGGACATTCCCACCATCCCCCCAGGTGCCGGGCAGGATATGGCAGCGCCCGGGGGGGGTCAATCGCGCCGCCGTGAGGCCGGCGCGCCCCGGCCGTCACCAGCGCAGCACCACCGACCCCCAGGCGAGCCCGCCGCCGATGGCCTCCGTGACCAGGAGGTCGCCCTCCCTGATCTGCCCCCGCCCGGCCGCCACCGACAGCGCCAGGGGGATGGAGGCGGCGGACGTGTTGCCGTGGTCCTGGACCGTGACCACCACGCGCTCCATGGGCACGCCCATGGCGCGGGCGGTGGCCTTGATGATGCGCAGGTTGGCCTGATGGGGCACGATCCAGTCCACGTCCGCCCCCGTCAGGCCCAGCCGCTCCAGGGAGGCCTCCGCCGTCTCCGCGAGCTTCTCGACCGCGTGGCGGAACACCTCGCGCCCCTCCATGCGCAGGACGCCCCGCTTGTCGGTGCTGACGCCCCCGTCCACGAACAGCAGGTCGCGGAAGCGCCCGTCCGACCGCAGGTCGGCCGCCAGGATGCCCCGGTCGGAGGCGTCGCCCGCCCCCTCGGCCGCCTCCAGCACCAGGGCGCCCGCCCCGTCCCCGAAGAGCACGCAGGTGGCGCGGTCCTCCCAGTCCAGGATGCGCGAGAAGGTCTCGGAGCCGATGACCAGGACGCGCCGCGCCTGGCCCGCGCGGATCAGGGCGTCGGCCGTGGCCAGCGCGTAGACGAAGCCCGCGCAGACCGCCTGCACGTCGAAGGCGAAGCCCCCCTCCATGCCCAGGGACGCCTGCACCATGGTCGCGGCCGAGGGGAAGGTCAGGTCCGGCGTGGAGGTCGCCACGATCACCGCGTCCACGTCCCGCGCCCCCAGGCCCGCCACGGCCAGGGCCGCCTCGGCCGCGCGGGCGCCCATGCTCGACGTGGTCTCGCCCGGCGCCGCGATGTGGCGCCGCTCGATGCCGGTGCGCGCCACGATCCACTCGTCGCTGGTGTCCAAGGTCCGTTCGAACTCGGCGTTGGGCACCACCCGCTCGGGCAGGTGATGCCCCCAGCCCCTCACGGCCGCCCTGATCGTCATCCGTCCCCCCCGGGCGCCGCGCCGTCGCCCGTCCCCGCCGGGGCGGGGCCGTCCCCGGCCGCACCCTGCTGCGCCCCCCCCGCCGAGGCAACCCGCGCCGCCACGCGGGCGGTGAAGCCCGCCCGCGCCAGCCTCTCGGCCAGGTGCAGGGCGGCGGCGACCCCCGTGGCGTCGGCGCTGCCGTGGCTCTTGACCACCGTCCCGCCCAGCCCCAGGAACACCCCCCCGTTGACCCGCCGCGGGTCTATCCGCAGGCGCAGCCGGTCGAGCGAGCGCATGGCCAGGAGCCCCGCGATGCGCCCCAGGGGCCCCCGCGTGAGCGATTCGCGCAGCTCGCCCCCCACGAAGGTCGCCGTGCCCTCCCCGGTCTTGAGCGCCACGTTGCCCGTGAAGCCGTCCGTGACGATCACGTCCACCCGGTCCGAGAGCACGTCCACCCCCTCCACGAAGCCCACGAAGTCGAACTCCCCCGCCGGGGCGGCCCTCCCGATGAGCTCGTGGGCGCGGCGGATCTCCTCGCGCCCCTTGTGCTCCTCGGTGCCCACGTTGAGCAGCCCCACGCGCGGGCGCGCCACGCCCAGGCCCTGCCGGCAGTAGCTCGTGCCCATGAGCGCGTAGGTGAGGAGGTCCGGCGCGTCCGCCCGCACGTCCGCGCCCACGTCCAGCATGACGTTGAACCGCTGGGCGTTGCGCGACGGCCAGAGGCAGGCGATGGCGGGGCGCGCGACGCCCGGCAGGCGCCGCAGCCGCAGCATGCTCACCGCCATGAGCGCGCCGGTGTTGCCGCAGCTCACCACCGCCCCCGCGCGCCCCTCGCGCGCGGCCTCCACCGCCGACCACATGGAGGTGGCCTGCCCGTGGCGCATCACCTGGGAGGGCTTGTCGGCCATGCTGACCGCCTCGGAGGCGTGCACGACCTCGACGCGCCCCCCCAGGGGCGCCGCCAGCGGCCCGAGCGCCTCGGCCGGCCCGTGCAGCAGCACCCGGGCCCCGGGCGACTCCCCGAGGAACCGGGCCAGGCCCGCCACGACCGCCGCCGGCCCCTTGTCGCCGCCCATCGCGTCGAGCGACAGGACGGCGGGGCTGTCTGGGGCGGTCACGGGGCCACCGGCCGTCAGGCCGCGTCGTCGTCCACGAGCACGCCCGCCTCGCGCGCCACGACCTCGCGGCCCGCGTAATGCCCGCAGGACGGGCAGACGTGGTGCGGGCGCTTGAGCTCCCCGCAGTTGGAGCACTCGTTGGGGTTGGCGGCGACCAGCGCGTCATGGGCGCGGCGCTGGTCGCGGCGCGCCTTGCTGATCTTGTTCTGCGGGACGGCCATGGGACAACCTCGGCTTGGGGGGGCCAGAGGCCCGAAGGGGGAAGGGCGCGGGGACGCGCGGTCCCGCGCCCATAATGCCTCGGAGGGGCCTTGTCGAGACGCCCCTAGCCGCCCCCCTCCAGCCGGTCGCGCAGCCCCGCGAAGGGCCTGGCGCCCCCCTCCTCGGGCGCCTCGTCCGCCTCGGCCAGCGCCACCCCCGGCGCGCGCGGCCAGGGCGGCAGGGCCAGGCTCAGCGCCTCCACCATCACGCCGCCGAGGTCCAGCAGGGCGGGCAGGGGCTCCACGTCCTCCTCGGGCACCTCCGCCTCGCCCCCCTCGGGCTCGGCCAGCCCCGCGAGGTAGCGGATCAGGACGGGCTCCTCGATGCGCGTGACCACCGGGGCCAGCGTCACCACGCAGTCCTGCACCACCGTCGCCCCCAGCCGCGCCTCGATCCGCCAACCCTCGCGCCCCTCGGGCACGAGCCGCCCGTCGAGCCGGAGCCTCCTGACCTCCCGGACGCCCAGGTGGGCGGCCACGGCCGCGCGCCCGGCCGCGTCGGGCAGGATCGCCACGGCGATCGGCTGGCGCCTCGGGTCGGACAGGCGCACCGGATGGTGGGGCAGGGGGGCGGCAGGGGCGGGGGCCATGGCCGCGTCCTTTCTTGAAGGGGGGGACGCCTTGGTCTAAGCCCCTAGGGGGCAGGGCCGCGCGAGGCAAGGGGGCAATCCATGGCGACCTCAGGCTGGCGGGCCGCGCGCCTCCTCGTGCTGCTCCTCGCGCTGGCGGGCTGCGCGCAGGTCCGCAACAGCGGCTACGCCCCCACCGACGCCGAGCTGGCCGCCCTGGAGGTCGGCCGCGACACGCGCGAGGACGTGATCGCCGCCGTGGGCCGCCCCACAGCCGGCGGCGTCCTGGGCGACACGAGCTTCTACTACGTCCAGAGCCGCTTCCGCACCCTGGCCTTCCTGGCCCCCCAGGAGATCGAGCGCGAGGTTCTGGCCCTCACCTTCGCCCCCGACGGCACGCTCGGCGCCATCGAGCGCTTCGGGCTCGAGGACGGCCGCGTGGTGCCCCTGTCGCGCCGCGTCACCGACGAGGTCTTCGCCGACACCACCTTCATCCGCCAGCTGCTCGGCAACATCGGCCGCTTCGACGCCGGGCGTTTCCTGGGCGGGGACGGGGATGGCTGAGTCGGGCCGGAACCTGGTCCACAACGAGCAGACCAAGCTGTCGGCCAAACTACCTGAACGGAGCCGCCATGGCCCTCCTGGCGATCGGGGGATTCACGCCGATCATCGCGGCGGCCACCGCCACCCCCGCCACCATGAGGGGGGTCCTCGTGGGCGGCATTTGCATCCTCCTGTCCCTCGCCCTACATCTCACCGCGAGGCTCCTGCTGCGGAGGCTGCGCCCATGACCCTCCAAGACCTCTATCTCCTGAGCGGCCCGCTGATGGTCATGGCCGCCGGCTTGGTCGTCTACTGGATCGCGACCCGTCCCCAGAGGCCGGACCCCAAGGCCCGGCCCCCGGCCGAGTGAGTCACCCCTCCGGCTCGAACCGCAGCGCCGCCCCGTTGATGCAGTAGCGCAAGCCCGTGGGCCCCGGCCCGTCCGGGAACACGTGGCCCAGATGCGACGCGCAGCGCGCGCAGTGCACCTCCGTGCGCGTCATGCCCAAGGAGCGGTCCACCGTCTCCCCCACGGCCTCCCCCTCGACCCCGTCCACCGGCTGCGTGAACGACGGCCAGCCCGAGCCCGACTCGAACTTCGCACCCTGGTCGAACAGCGGCTGCCCGCAGGCCACGCAGAGGAACGTCCCCGGATCCTTGGGGAAGGCGTCGTTGCTCCAGGGCCGCTCCGTGCCGTGCTGGCGCGTGACCCGGTAGGCCTCGGGGCTCAGCGCCTCGCGCCACTCGGCATCGGTCTTGGTGACTTTGTCCATGCTCGCCCCTAGTCTCGCTCTCGCGCCCGATGTAGGCGCGGGACGGGGCAGGGCCAAGGGACCATGACGGCTGCGCCGCGGCGCGACGGCGCCCGCCTCCTCGCCCGCCTGGCCCGGACGCCCGGCGACCTGCGCGCCGCCCAGGGCTTGCGCCACCGCCTCTTCCGCGACCGCCGGGGCCTGCCGCCGCGCCCCCGGGGCCTGGACGCCGACGACCTCGACCCCCTCTGCCGCCACCTGCTGGTGGAGGACGAGGCCGGCGCGCTCCTGGGCTGCTGCCGCCTCATGCTCTTCGCCGACGGGCGCGGCCTTGGAGGCAGCTACGCCGCCCGCGCCCACGACCTGTCGCGCCTCGCGGCCTACCCCCGCCCCCTCCTGGAGGTCGGCCGCTTCTGCGCCCTGCCCGAACGGGACGCCGAGGCGCTGCGCGCCGCCTGGGGCGCCCTCGCGGCCCTGGTGGACCGCCACGCCGTGGCCCTCCTCTTCGGCTGCTCCTCCTTCGAGGGCACCGACCCGGCCCCCCACGCCGAGGCCCTCCGGCTCCTCGGCGCCGCCCATCTCGGCCCGCCCCGCTGGCGCCCCGGCCCCGGGGCGGGCGAGTGCCTCCCCCTCCCCACCGCCCCCCCCGCCGACCCCCTCGCGGCGCTGCGCGCGCTCCCGCCGCTCCTGCGCAGCTACCTCGCCATGGGCGGCTGGGTCGGCTCCCACGCCGCGCTCGACCGCGACATGGCCACGCTGCACGTGCTGACGGCCGTGGAGATCGCCGCCATCCCCCCCGCCCGCGCCCGCGCGCTGCGCGCGCTGGCCGCCCCGCGTTGACGGGGCCGCCCCGCCCCCTTACCTCGCCCCCATGCCCCGCGCCCTCCTCCAGCTCGCCGGCGCCGCGGTCGGCCCCGGCCTCCTCGCGGACGCCTCGCTCTCCGTCCACGAAGGCGACCGCCTCGCCCTGGTCGGCCGCAACGGCTCGGGCAAGAGCACCCTGCTGCGCGTCCTCGCCGGCCTCCAGGAGCCCGACGCGGGCACCCGCGCCGTCCCCCAGGGCGCCACCGTCGCCTACCTCGACCAGGACCCCGACCTCTCCGCCCACGCCACCCTCGGCGCCTTCGCCGCCGCCGGCCTCCCTCCGGGCGAGGAGTATCGCGTGGCCCTCGCCGCCGAGGGCCTGGGCCTGGACCCCGCCCGCCCCACCGCCAGCGCCAGCGGAGGGGAGCGCCGCCGCGCCGCCCTCGCCCGCGCCCTGGCCTTCGACCCCGACCTCCTCCTGCTCGACGAGCCCACCAACCACCTCGACGTGTCCGCCATCGCCTGGCTGGAGGAGCGCCTCCTGGGCCATCGCGGCGCCCTGGTCCTCGTCTCCCACGACCGCGCGCTGCTCAGGCGCGTCGCCACCGCCACCCTGTGGCTCGACCGGGGCGCGCTCCGCCGCCTCGACCGCCCCTTCGCCGACTTCGAGCCCTGGCGCGACAAGCTCTGGGAGGAGGAGGAGCTGGCCCGCCACAAGCTCGACCGCCTCATCAGGTCCGAGGGCAGATGGGCCGTGGAGGGCATCTCGGCGCGTCGCAAGCGCAACCAGGGCCGCGTCCGCGCCCTCCAGGCCCTGCGCGCCGAGCGCGCCGCCCAGATCCGCCGCGCCGGCGGCGCCGCCCTCGCCCTGGAGGCGGGCGAGACCTCCGGCAAGCGCGTCATCGAGGCGCGCGGCCTCGCCAAGTCCTTCGACGGCCGCCCCATCGTCCGCGCCCTCGACCTCGCCGTGCAGCGCGGCGACCGCCTGGCCCTCGTGGGCCCCAACGGCGCGGGCAAGACCACGCTGGTCAACCTCCTCCTCGGCCGCCTCCCCCCCGACGCGGGCACCGTGCGCCACGGCACCAACCTCGACGTGGCCGTGCTCGACCAGGCCCGCGACGCGCTCCCCCCCGACCTGACGCTCTGGGAGGCCCTGACCGCCGACCCCGCGCTCGCCTCACCCGGCCGCTCCGACCAGGTGATGGTGCGCGGAGAGCCCCGCCACGTCGTGGGCTACCTCAAGGACTTCCTGTTCACCGAAGCCCAGGCCCGCGCGCCGCTCCGATCCCTCTCGGGGGGCGAGCGCGCGCGCCTCCTGCTCGCGCGCATCATGGCGCGGCGCTCCAACCTCCTCGTGCTGGACGAGCCCACCAACGACCTCGACGTGGAGACGCTCGACCTGCTCCAGGACGCCCTGGCCGGCTACGACGGCACCGTCATCGTGGTCAGCCACGACCGCGACTTCCTGGACCGCGTGGCGACGCTGACGCTCGCCCTCGAGGGCGACGGCACGGCCACCCCCTACGCCGGCGGCTGGAGCGACATGATGGCCCAGCGGCAGGGCCGCCCCCTCGGCGCGCCCGCCGCGCCCGCGCCCCCGCCCGCGCCCCCGCCCAAGCCCGCCAAGGCCGCCCCTCCTCCCGCCGCCGCCCCCCCGCGCCTCACCTTCACCGAGCGCCACCGCCTGGACCTGCTGCCCGCCGAGATCGCCCGCCTCGCCGCCGAGGCCGCGCGCCTGGAATCGCTCCTCGCCGACCCCGGCCTCTACGCCCGCGAGCCCGCCAAGTGGGCCAAGGCCACCGCCATGCTGGCCGAGAGGCAGGAGGCCCAGGCGAGGGCCGAGGAGGAGTGGCTGGGGCTGGCCGAGAGGGCCGAGGCTCGGACGTAGGGGAGGTCGCCGCCGCCGAGGTCGAAGGCGGTCGGGCCCGTCTCGACGATCACGTCGCCCGCGCCGTCCCCGGCGAGGTCGTGGAGGCCGCCCCCCTCCAGCGTGTCCCGGCCCTGGCCTCCGAAGAGGCGCTCGCCCCCGCCCCCCCGTTGCGCGGGAGGGCCATGCAACGCGCGGTGCCGGAACGATCCGTGAACCATTCGGGCGCATCCTGCCTCGCGAAAGGAGAGCCCCATGCCCGCCTCGGCCCTCGCCCTCGCCGCCTCCTCGCCCCTGCCCTCGCTCCGCGCCCTGGCCGCCCTGGCCTCGGCCCGCCCCCACGCCGGCTGGTGCGCCGTGCCCGCCCGCGTCCGCTCCCTCGCCCGCGCCGACGCCTTCGCGCTCCGCGCCCGCCGCGCCCAGGGCCGCGCCCGCGACCCCCGCCCCGAGGAGCCCCCGCCCTGCGTCATGCCCACGCTGGCGCGGATGCTGCGCGGCTTCGGCGTCTGGGCCGTGGACGCCCGCGAGGGCTGGCGCTGGCTCGACCGCCACCCCGAGGCCCGCCCCCAGGCCCTCAGCATGCCCATGCCCGACTTCCCCAGCCGCCCGCTGAGCCTGCCCCCGCCCGATCCCGAGGAGCCCGAGGAGCCCTCAGCCGAAGAGCCCCAGGACCTCCCGGCTCTGCCCCTCCAGGCTGCGCCGCATCTTGCCGAAGGCGGCCGCCTCCAGCTGCCGGACCCGCTCCTTGCTGAGCCCCAGCTCGTCGCCCAGGCTCTCCAAGGTCCGGGGCTCCTCCCGCAGCTTCCTCTCGCGCACGATGAACCGCTCGCGGTCGTTGAGCGCGCAGAGCGCCGTCAGCAGCCACTGGCGCAAGGTCTCGGCGTCGTGGGTCGCCTCCACCGTCTCGGCCGCCTGCGGCCCGTCGTCCTCCAGGGCCTCGATCCACTCGCGCCCCTCCTCCTCGGCGCTCTGCGTGGCGTTGAGCGAGTAGTCGGACCCCGACAGGCGCCCCTCCATCATCTCCACGTCCGACAGCGGCACGCCGACCTCCTGGGCGATCATGCGCCGCACGACATGGGCGGGCAGGGTGACGCCCTCGCCCTGCGCCTCGCGCTCGATGCGGGCCTGGACGCGGCGCAGGTTGAAGAACAGCGACTTCTGGCTGCTGGTGGAGCCCGTGCGCACCAGGCTCCAGTTCCTCATCACGTAGTCCTGGATGCTGGCCTTGATCCACCACACCGCGTAGGTCGAGAAGCGCACGCCCCGGTCGGGATCGAACTTGTCGGCCGCCTTCATGAGCCCGAGCGAGGCCTCCTGTATGAGGTCGTTCATGGGCGCCCCGTAGCGGCGGAACTTGCCCGCCATGGAGATGGCGAGCCGCATGTAGGCTGTGATGAGCCGGTGCAACGCCCTCTCGTCGCGCCGGTCGCGCCAGGCGTAGGCGAGCCGCAGCTCCGTCTCCGCGTCCAAGAGCTCCGCCCGCATGGCCAGCCGCGAGAGGTGCTGGTCGCCACCGCCGTCCTGGGCCATGCCCCGTTCCCCCGTCACCCCCCGGGGCTTCCGCCCGGGGCCCGTTGCCGATACGCCTCGGAAACGGCCTCCGATCACGAAAGGTTCCCCCTGCCCTTGCAGAAGCTCACCTTGGCCCTAGGTGGCGCCGCTTCGGGCAAGTCCCTCTGGGCCGAGAGGCTGGTCGAGGCCTCGGGCCGCCGCCGCCTCTACCTCGCCACCGCCCAGGCCCGCGACGGCGAGATGGCCGGCAAGCTCCTGCGCCACCGGGCGCGCCGCGGCCCCGCCTGGCGGCTCCTGGAGGCGCCCCTGGACCTCGCCGGCGCCCTGGGGGCGGCGCGGGCCGAGGAGGCGGTGCTGCTCGACGGCGTGACCCTGTGGCTGTCCAACCACCTGCTCGCGGGCTCCGACCTCGAGGCCGAAGGCGACCGGCTCCTGCGGGCGCTCGGGGCCTGCCCCGCCCCCGTGGTGGCGGTGAGCGACGAGGTGGGACAGGGCGTGGTCCCCGACCACCCCCTCGGCCGCCGCTTCCGCGACGCGCTGGGCGGCCTCAACCAGCGCCTGGCGGGGGAGGCCGGGCTCGTGGTCCTGGTCGTCGCCGGGCTCCCCCTCCTCCTCAAGGGGCGCCTCCCGTGACCCGCCTCTGGCTCGTCCGCCACGGGCCCACCGGGGCCAGGGGCATGTGCGGCTGGACCGACCTGCCCGCCGACCTCTCGGACCGCCCCGCCCTCGCCCGCCTGTCCGCCGCGCTCCCCCCCGCCCCCGTGGCCGCCTCCGACCTGCTGCGCGCGCGCCAGACCGCCGACGCCGTCGCCGGGGATCGCCCCCGCCTCCCCCCCGACCCCAGGCTGCGCGAGATGCACTTCGGCGCCTGGGAGGGCCGGACCCACGCCGAGGCCGAGACGGAGGACGGGACGCTCGCCCGCCGACTCTGGGAGGAGCCGGGCGAGCCGGCCCCCCCCGGCGGCGAGTCCTGGGACGCGCTCCGCGCCCGGGTCCTGCCGGCGCTCGACGCCCTCCTCGACGCCCACGGGGAGGCGGTCGCCGTGTGCCACTTCGGCCCCATCCTCTGCGCCCTCCAGCGCGCCCGGGGCGTCACCGCGCGCGAGGCCATGGCCCAGGCGATCCGCCCCCTCTCGCTCACCGTGCTGCGCCGCGACGCCGCCGCCTGGACCGTCGAGCGCGCCGATCACCGCCCCTGATGGGCGGCCCCACGACGCGGCGTTTCCCTCGCCGCGCCCTCGCCGCTAGCCTCGCGCCCCAAGGAGGACGCCATGACCTACGACCTCGCCATCGGCGACCGCGCCTACTCCTCCTGGTCGCTCCGGGGCTGGCTCCTCTTCGACGCCTTCGGCATCCCCGTGAGGACGCGCTCGGCGCGCCTCCACACCGACGAGCTGCCGGACCTGCTCCGGGAGTTCCGCCCCGCCCGCACCGCGCCCGCGCTCCGGCTCCCCGACGGCGCCGTGGTCATGGAAAGCCTCGCCCTCGCCGAGGAGCTGGCCAGCCGCCACCCCGAGGCCGGCCTCTGGCCCGCGGACCCGCGCGCGCGGGCCGTCGCGCGCAGCCTGGCCGCCGAGATGCACGCGGGGTTCGGCGCCTTGCGCTCGCAGTGCCCCATGAACCTGCGCGTGAGCTACGACGACTGGCCCATGACGGCGGGCCTGCGCGCCGACCTCGACCGCCTCCAGGAGATCTGGGCCTGGGCGCGCGAGACGGTCGGGGCCCCCGGCCCCTGGCTCTGCGGGCCCTACTCGGCGGCCGACGCCTTCTTCGCCCCCGTGGCGGGGCGCGTGGCGACCTACGCGTTGCCGGTGTCGGAGGCCGCCATGGCCTACGTGGCGGCCCACCTCGCCCACCCCTCCTTCCGGCGCTGGCGCGCCACGGGCCTCGTGGACGGGGCGGACCAGGACTCCTACGCCCGCTCCCAGCCCCGCCGCCCCTGGCCCGGCCCCGAGCCCCTCCCCGCGAGGGCGGTCGAGGAGGGCGCGCCCGAGAACGCCCTGTGCCCCTACTCGGGCGGGCCCGTCACGCATCTCCTGGAGGCCGGGGGCCGCGTCTTCGGCTTCTGCGGCAGGCTCTGCCGCGACAAGACCGTCGCCGACCCGCTCGCCTGGCCGGCCTTCGCGGCGGCCTGGGGGCGTTAACGCTTCCCTAACGCCTCGGCGGGATGGTTGAGCGGGGGTGGGATCATGGTGGCCTTGGCCTACACGGTGGCCTTCGAGGGCGTCGAGGCGCGGCTCGTGGAGGTGCAGTGCGCGGTGGCGCCGGGCGTGCCGTCCTTCACGCTCGTGGGCCTGCCCGACCGCGCCGTGGGCGAGGCGCGCGAACGGGTCCGCGCGGCGCTCGCGGAGATGGCCATCGCGCTGCCCTCCAAGCGCATCACCGTCAACCTGAGCCCCGCCGACCTGCCCAAGGAGGGCTCGCACTTCGACCTGCCGATCGCGCTGGCCTTGCTGGCCGAGCTGGAGGTGGTGCCCAAGGACGACGTGGCGCGCACCGTGGCGCTGGGCGAGCTGTCGCTCGGGGGCGCGCTCGTCCCCGTGCTGGGGGCGCTTCCGGCCGCCATGACGGCCGCCGCCGAGGAGCGCACGCTGCTCTGCCCCCGCGCCTCCGGGGCGGAGGCCGCCTGGGTGGGGGCGGCCGAGGTGATCGGGGCGCAGTCGCTCGCCGACGTCATCGCCCACTACACGGGCGCCCGCCCCCTCCTGCCCGCCCGCCCCGGCGAGGTCACGGGGGCGGAAGCCGCGCGGGACCTGCGCGACGTCAAGGGCCAGGAGAGGGCCAAGCGGGCGCTCGAGATCGCCGCCGCCGGGCGCCACCACCTCATGCTGGTGGGCGCGCCGGGATCGGGCAAGTCCATGCTCGCCGCCCGCCTGCCCGGCATCCTGCCGCCCCTCACCCCCGTGGAGGCGCTGGAGACCAGCATGATCCATTCGCTCTCGGGGCTGCTGAGCGAGGGCGGCATCTCGCGCGCGCGGCCCTTCCGCGAGCCCCACCACACGGCCTCCATGGCCGCCATCGTCGGCGGGGGCCGGGGCGCCCGCCCCGGCGAGGTCAGCCTGGCGCACAACGGCGTCCTGTTCATGGACGAGTTCCCCGAGTTCCCCAAGGCCGTGCTGGAGACGCTGCGCCAGCCCATCGAGACGGGCGAGGTGGTGGTGGCCCGCGCCAACGCCCATGTGCGCTACCCCTGCCGGTTCCTCCTGGTGGCCGCCGCCAACCCCTGCCGCTGCGGGCACCTGGCCGACGCCGCGCGCGCCTGTGCCAAGGCGCCGCTCTGCGGGGAGGACTACATCGGGCGCATCTCGGGGCCGCTCCTGGACCGCTTCGACCTGCGCGTGGAGGTGCCGCCGGTGGGCTACCGGGACCTGGACCTGCCGGCCTCGGGCGAGTCCTCGGCGACGGTCGCCGCGCGGGTCGCCCGCGCCCGCGAGGTGCAGGCGGCCCGCTACGAGGGCGTGGAGGGGGTGCGCGTCAACGCCGACGCCGAGGGGCGGCTCCTGGAGGAGGCGGCCGAGCCCGACGCGGAGGGGCGCGCGCTTCTCCTCAAGGTGGCCGAGCGGCTGCGGCTGTCGGCGCGGGGCTACCACCGGGTGCTGCGCGTGGCCCGCACGGTGGCGGACCTGGAGGGCAGCGAGAGGGTGCGCCGGCCACACGTGGCGGAGGCGGCGGGATATCGGCTGGCGCTGGCGGGGGTGGCGTAGGGGAACCCGGGCGGCCCGCTGCCGTTGGCGGGCAGGCAAGAGGGAGGACGCCATGCCCAGGGGCGACAAGGGAGCCTACACGGACAAGCAGAAGAGGAAGGCCGCGCACATCGCGGAGGGCTACGAGGCGCGGGGCGTAGCGCGGGAGGAGGCCGAGGGCCGCGCCTGGGCCACCGTCAACGCCCAGGACGGGGGCGGCAAGAGGTCGGGGTCGGGGCGCGCGGCGCGCACCACGGAGGAGCGCAGCGCCACGGCCAAGCGAGCGCAGGCCGCGCGCGGCCCGGAGGCGCGCGCCGCCTCGGCGCGCAAGGCGGCCGAGACGCGCGCCGCCAACCGCTCGGCCGAGGAAAGGAGCGCCGCGGCCAAGCGGGCGCAGGCCGCGCGCTCGCCCGAGGAGCGGGCGGCGTCGGCCCGCCGCGCCGCCGAGACGCGCCGACGCAACAGGGGAGCATAGGGGCGTGCGCCGGGGCCGTGCCGGGGTCGGCTGGCGCGACGCGGCCCCGGCCAATCGCGGGACCGCCCGGGCGGCGGGCTCAGGCGGCGCGTGGCCCCCACGCCCCCCTCACGAACCCCGCCGCCTCCCTCACCGCCGCCCGCGCCTCCGGCACCCAGCCGTCGAGCACGTGGATCACGTGCGGCGCCCCGGGCAGGAGCGACAGCCGCGCGCCCAGGAGCGCCGCAGCCGCCTCCGCGTCCGAGCGCAGGGCCTCCCCCGTGCCCACCTGCACCAGCGCCGGCGGCGGGTCCGGGAAGGCCGCGAAGAGCGGCGAGGCGCGCGGGTCCGTGGGGTCGGCGCCGGCGAGGTAGCGCTCGACCACCTCCCGCATCCGACCCACCGGGATCAGCGCGTCGCGCGGCCCGAGCGTCCCGAGCGAGGCGCCCGACAGCGTCAGGTCCATCCAGGGTGAGACCAGCACGACCGCCGCAGGCCTCTGCCCCCGCGCCAGCAGATGCGCGAGCAGCGCCGCCGCCAGCCCGCCCCCGGCGCTGTCGCCGCCCAGCGCCACGTCGCCGGGCCGGTAGCCCAGGGCCCGCAGGCCCTCCCAGGCGGCCCGCGCGTCCTCGAAGGCGGCCGGGAAGGGCGCCTCCTGGAGGAGCCGGTAGTCGGGCGCCGCGACCTCGACCCCCGCGAGGCGCGAGAGCCGCGCGAGGAAGGGCGCGTGGGTCTGCCCCGACCCCGAGAGGAAGGCGCCCCCGTGCAGCCACAGGACGACCCGGCCCGGCGCCACCGGGCCGGCGCTGATCCAGTGGGCCCGCACGCCCCCCAAGGGGCGCTCAAGGCGCAGCAGATGGGGCGGCGGGCGGAAGTGGCGCGAGCCCCGGAGGAAGTCGGCGGCCGCCTCCTCGGGCGTCCGGGTCCGGCGCAGCTGCGGCTTGACCAGGGCGCGCATGAGCCAGGTGGCGGCCCGGAGCCGCCAGCTCACGGGCGCCGCTCCACCGCCTCCCAGATGAGCGCGGCCGCGTCCGTGCCGTCGAACCGCTCCAGCTCCTGAAGGCCCGTGGGCGAGGTCACGTTGATCTCGGTGAGCCAGTCGCCGATCACGTCTATGCCGACGAAAAGGAGCCCGCGCTCGCGCAGGGCGGGACCGATGCGCGCGCAGATCTCGCGGTCGCGTCGCGTGAGCCGGACGGGCTCCGGCCGGCCGCCCACGTGCATGTTGGAGCGCGTCTCCCCCTCGGCCGGCACGCGGTTGATGGCGCCCACGGGCTCGCCGTCCACGAGGATGACCCGCTTGTCGCCGCGGGCCACCTCGGGGAGGTACTTCTGGACGATCAGCGGCTCGCGCGAGAAGCCGGTGAAGAGCTCGAAGAGCGAGGCGAGGTTGCCGTCGCCCTGGGCGAGCTTGAACACGCCCGCCCCGCCGTTGCCGTAGAGGGGCTTGAGGATGACGTCGCCGTGGCGGGCCCGGAAGTCGCGCAGCACCGAGAGGTCGCGGGCGATGGCCGTGGGGGGCGTGAGGTCGGGGAAGCCCAGCACCAGGAGCTTCTCGGGCGCGTTGCGCACGCTCGCGGGGTCGTTGAAGACGCGCGCGCCCGACATCTCCAGGAGGTGCGTGGAGGTGATGTAGTGCATGTCGAAGGGCGGGTCCTGGCGCAGCCAGACCACGTCGAGGTCGCGCAGGTCCACCTCGGCCTCCGGCCCCAGGGTGGCGTGCTGCCCCTTGGGCGCGCGGCGCACCTCGAGCGCCTGGGCGCGCGCCACCACGCGGCCCTCGCGGAAGCTGAGCTGGTCGGGCGTCCAATGGACCATCCGGTGCCCCCGCTCCTGGGCCGCGAGCGCGAGGCGGAAGGTGGAGTCCGCCTCGGGGCTCACCCCCAGGACGTGGTCCATCTGGAAGCCGACGCTGAGTGCCATGGTGGTCCTCCCTGCCCCGCCCATGTGGCGGAGAGGGCGCTACCAGTCCACCCCGAAGGCGTTCTCGACCACCCGCACCCGCCCCTGGGCGTCCACCAGGGCGAGGTCCAGCCGCTGCTCGGTGAGCGAGCCCCCGGGCTCGGCCTCGCAGGCATGGGCGAGCGCGGCCAGCAGGCGGTCCATCTGGCGCCGCGTCAGGCGGTGGGCGGCCTCGTCGAGCGTGCGCGCCCGCTTGACCTCCACGGCGACGACGCGCGCGCCCTCTCGCACCAGGAGGTCTATCTCGCCGTGAGGGGTGCGCAGGCGGCGCGCGGCGATGGTGGCGCCCCTGTCGGCATAGGCCCGCGCCACCGCCTCCTCGGCGAGCGCGCCCGCCCGCCAGTTGAGCGCGCCGCGCCGGGCGCGGTCAGCCATCCTCGAGCCCCAGGGCGAGGCGGTAGACCTCGGCGCGGGGGAGGCCCAGCGCGCCCGCCACGGCCGTGGCCGCGTCCTTGACGCGCATGGTGCGCAGGGCCTCGCGCAGCCGGTCGCGCACCTCCTCCTCGGGGGCGCGGGGGGCCTCGCCGCGGCCCACGACCACGACGACCTCGCCCCTCAGCTCGCCCGTCACGGCGGCGGACAGCGCGGGCAAGGGCAGGCGGACGACCTCCTCGAAGCGCTTGGTCAGCTCGCGGCAGAGCGCGGCCGGCCGGTCGCCCAGGAGGGCGGCGAGGTCGGCGAGCAGCGCCGCCGTCCTCTTGGGGCTCTCGTAGAGCACCAGCGTCGCGGGCACCGCCGCCAGCTCCTGGATGGCCGCGCGCCGCGCCGCCTGGCCCGAGGGCAGGAAGCCCGCGAAGAGGAAGCGGTCGGCGGGCAGGCCCGAGACGGCGAGCGCCGCCAGCAAGGCCGAGGCGCCGGGCGCGGCCGTCACGGGCAGCCCCCGCGCGATGGCCGCGCGGGCCAGGGCGAACCCGGGGTCCGACAGGACCGGCGTGCCCGCCTCCGAGACGTAGACGACGCTGGCCCCCCCGGCCATGGCCTCCACCAGCCCCGCCACCACGCCCTCGCCCGAGTGGTCGTGGCAGGCCACGAGGCGGCGGCCCGAAAGGGGCACCCCATGGATCTCCATGAGGCGGCGGGCCGAGCGCGTGTCCTCGGCCGCCACGATGTCGGCCGCGCGCAGCAGGTCCAGCGCGCGCAAGGTCACGTCGCGCGCCGCCCCGATGGGCGTGGCGGCGAGCGTCAGCCCGGCGGGGGCGGCGGCGGAAAGTGGCGGGGAGGCGTCGGTCACGTCTGGCATCCCCCGCCTCCTTCGCCCAATATGCCGGCCGAGTGCCCCGGCCGGGGCGAGGCCAACCCGGAGGGACCCCCATGCTCGCAAGCCTCTTCAGCCGCCGCAAGGCCCTGGCCGTCCTGGGGGCGCTGGCGCTCTCGGCCTGCGCGCCGGTGGCCATGACCGGGGGCGGCGGCGCGGCGCCCGAGCTGGTGGCGGGCGCCCCCGTGCCGGTGGCGCTGCTGGTGCCGGCGGGCTCGCCCGACCCGGCCGACGGCCTGATCGCGCGCAGCATGGAGAACGCCGCGCGGCTCGCCATCGCCGACCTCTCGGGGGTCGCGGTGGACCTGCGCGTCTACCCCACGGCCTCGAGCCCCGCCCAGGCGGGCCAGGCGGCGCGGCAGGCGGTCGCGGACGGCGCGGCCGTCATCCTGGGGCCGCTGCGCCAGGAGGAGGCCAACGCGGCCGCCGTGGCGGTGGCCGGCACCGGCGTCAACGTCCTGGCCTTCACCAACAACACCACCATCGCGGGGGGCAACCTCTTCGTCCTGGGGCCTACCTTCCAGAACACGGCCGAGCGGCTGGCGCGCTACGCGCGCTCGGCCGGGGTCAGCAGCTTCGCAGTGGCCTACGGCAGCGACCCGGCCGGGACGCTCGGCCGCGACGCCATCGTGGCGGCCGTCAACACGGCGGGGGGGACGGTGCCCTTGGCCCAGGCCTACCCCCTCTCCCAGCAGGGCATCGCCGGGGCCGCGCCCGCCATCCTCCAGGCCGCGCAGGGCGCGGGCGCGCAGGCCCTCTTCACCACGGCGGTCCCCGCCTACGACCTGCCGGTGCTGGCCGAGGCCCTCACCGCCGCCGGCCACGACCCCGGGACGCTGCGGCTGGTCGGGCTCACGCGGTGGGACTCGGTGCCGGGGATCCTGGCGCAGCCGGCGCTGCAGGGCGGCCTCTTCGCCATCCCCGACTACGGCATGACCCAGGCCTTCGAGGCGCGCTACCAGGCCGCCTACGGCGAGGCGCCCCACCCGCTCGCGGCCCTGGCCTACGACGGCATCGCCGCCGTGGGGGCGCTGGCGCTCAGGGGCGGGCCGCAGGCGCTGGGGCGCGCCTCGCTCACCCAGGGCCAGGGCTTCGAGGGCACGGCCGGCATCTTCCGCCTCCTGCCGGACGGCACCAACCAGCGGGGCCTCGCGGTGGCGACCGTGCAGAACAACCAGGTCGTGATCCTTGACCCCGCCCCCCGCAGCTTCCGCGGCGCCGGCCTCTGAGGCCGCCGGCCCGACCCCCTCGCCCCCCGACGCCCCCCTCCTCCCCGACCAGGCCGCCTGGGACGGCGCGGGGGTCGCCCGCCGGCTCGACGCGGCGCTCGCCGCCGGGCCGGCGGAGGCGCGCCGCGCGGCCCTCTCGGCCATCGCCGAGGCGCGGAGGGCCGGCCTCGCGGCCGTCGAGGC
>ERZ1066119.915-NODE-915-length-17969-cov-12.607514_pt1 | contig 17969 bp, 13 predicted proteins | sample MGYA00382766_ERZ1066119 | MGnify/ENA primary metagenome ERZ1066119 (study PRJEB33369, sample SAMEA5778349) | biofilm metagenome | biome: Industrial cooling water; feature: Water cooling tower basin; material: Biofilm | place: United Arab Emirates | collected...
AGCGGAGAGATTCCGATGACGACGACGGTCAAGACCCTGGCGCTCGCGCTGGCCACCGGATTCGCGGCGATGCCTCTCGTGGCGGCGGCGCAGACGACCGATCCGACGACGATGACCTGCGCCGAGTTCACGGCGCTCGACGACGCGGGCAAGACCGCGGCGGTGATGGCGCTCCACGCGGCGGGCCCCAACGCCGCGACCCCGATGGACGAGGCGGGGACGACCGCCGCCTCGACCGCGCTGACCTCGGCCTGCGAGGCGACGCCCGAGGCGACGGCGATGGAGGTGATGGCCACCGTCGCGCAGTAGCGCCGAATCCGGCCCGGCGGCGCGCGGCCCCCGGTGCCGCGCGCCGAACCGGGCGGTCACCCGATCCCGAAGGCGAGGACCATCACGTTGCGGTAGGCCTCGCCCGGCCGCAGGATCGCCGAGGGGAACTGCGCGTGGTTGGGGCTGCCCGGAAAGCGCTGCGTCTCCAGCGTGAAGCCCGCGTGGGGCAGCAGCGGCCGCCCGCGCTTGCCGGTCATCGTCCCCGTCAGGTAGCCGCCGGTGTAGACCTGCACCCCCGGCTCGGTCGTGTGCAGCGTCAGCGTCCGGCCCGACACCGGGTCGCGCGCCTCGGCGCAGGGGCGCAGCCTGCGGCCCGCGCCCGCGAGGCACCAGTTGTGGTCGTAGCCGCGCATCGCCGCCAGCGCGCCGATGTCCTGCCCGATGGCCTTGGCCGCGCGGAAGTCGAAGGGCGTGCCCGCGACCGACCGGATCTCGCCCGTGGCGAGGAGATCCGGCCCCACGGGCGTGTAGAAGTCCGCGGCGATCCGCAGGTCGTGCCCCAGCACGTCGCCCCCCCCGGCGAGGTTGAAGTAGGAGTGGTGGACCATGTTCATCGGCGTGGCGCGGGTCGTCACCGCCTCCATCGCGACGGTCAGGCGCGCGCCGTCCAGCGCATAGGTGCAGGTGAGGTCGCAGCGGCCGGGAAAGCCCATCTCGCCGTCCTCGGACACCGCGCGGAACACCGCGCGCCCGGCGTCCTGCGCGGCGAGGGTCCAGACCTTGCGGTCGAACCCCTCGCGCCCGCCGTGCAGGTGGTTCGGCCCCTCGTTCGCGTCCACCGCATGCTCCGCGTCGTCGAGGACGAACCGGGCGCCGGCGATGCGGTTGCCGTAGCGCCCGCAGGTGGCCCCGAAGTAGGCGGGCGAGGCGGCGTGGTCCGCGACGGTGTCGTGGCCGAGGACGACGTCGGCGAGCCGGCCGTCGCGGTCGGGCACGTGAAGCTCGGTCAGGCGCGCGCCGAAGGTGCTCAGCCGCGCGCGGATGCCCCCGCCGCCCCGCAGGGTGACCGCGTGGACCGCCCGGCCGTCGTGCTCGCCCTCGACCTCGATCGCTGCCATGCGCCGCCCCCTTGCCCCGCGCCAGCCTAGCGGGGGACGGGGCGATCCGCCACGGGCCCCTTTTGCGCACCGGCCGGAACCCGCGCGGCGCGCGCCTCGTTGCCCGGGGCAGCCAAGGCCGGGGAGGGCCGCATGGACCAGATCGCCGGGTGGGTCGCCCCCGCCGCCACCATGATCGCGGCGATGATGACCGCCGCCAACCTCGGCACGCGGGTGACGGGGTGGGGCTTCGTCGTCTTCGTGGTCGGCTCGATCGCCTGGTCGGTCGTGGGGCTGACCAGCGGGCAGACGAACCTGCTGCTGTCGAACGCCTTCCTGCTGGTGGTGAACATCGTCGGCGTCTGGCGCTGGCTGGGCCGGCAGGCGACCTACGAGGACGGCAGCCGGGCCGCGGCGGCGCGCAGCGCGCGGGCGCGGGTGCCCACGCTCTTCTCGGCCGGCGGGCTGATCGGGGCCGGGGTGACCGGGCCCGATGGTGCCGCAGTCGGCACGGTGGTCGACGCCATGCTGCGCTGCGACGGGCGCGACATCGCCTACGTGGTGCTGGGACGCGGCGGGGTGGCAGGCCTTGGCGAGGAGCTGGTCGCGGTCGATCCGCACCGCCTCGTCTTCGGGCCGGAGGGCGTCGCCACCGACCTCACCCGGGACGAACTGGCGCGGCTGCCCGTGCTCGAGGACGGCAACTGGCCCGAGGCGCTGCCGCCCTGCGCGCCCCGCGCCGTTTCGCCGGCGGGCGGCCGCGCCGCCGCGACCTAGCCCGCCGCCCGCCCTGCGGCCGGTCCGGTGACGCGGTCGAGCGCGGCCTGAAGCTCCTCCTGCCGGAAGGGCTTCGCGAGGCGGACGAGCCCCGGGTCGCCGCCCTCGGGAAGCTCGGCATAGCCCGTGGCGAGGATGACCGGCAGCGCCGGGTCGCGCGCGGCGAGCTGGCGCGCCAGTTCCACCCCCGTCATGCCCGGCATGGCATGGTCGGTCACCACCACGTCGATCGCGGGGTCGGCCGCATGCGCCTCCAGCGCTGCGCGGCCGGAATTGGTCTCGATCACCGAATGCCCGAGGTCCTCGAGCATGGCGACGGTGCCCATCGCGACCAGCAGGTCGTCGTCGACGACGAGGATGCGCAGCGGGCGGAAGGCGGGGTCGGCATCAGGCGCGGTCGCGTCGGTCATGGCGGTGTCGGGGTCCGTCTCCTGGGTGTCGGGGGCTTCGGGCAGCCAGAGGCGGACGCAGGTGCCCCGCCCCGGCGCGCTGTCGATCTGCATGGTCCCGCCCGACTGCGCGGCGAGCCCCTGGACCATCGACAGGCCGAGGCCGGTGCCCTTGCCGAGGCCCTTGGTGGTGAAGAACGGCTCGGTCGCGCGCCGCAGGGTGGCCGCGTCCATCCCCGTCCCGGTGTCGGACACCGACAGGCGGACGAAGGCCGCGCCGCGCAGCGTGCCGCCCGCGGGCGGGGCCGTGCGGTCGGCGGCGATGGCCAGCGCCCCCCCTGGGGCATCGCGTCGCGCGCGTTCACCGCGAGGTTCAGGATCGCGAGCTCGAGCTGGTTCGGGTCGACGCTGACGGCGGGCAGTCCGGCGGGCACGTCGGTCTCGATGCGGATCGCCGGCCCCAGCGAGCGGGCGAGCAGGTCGCGCATCCCCTCGACCAGCGCGGGCAGGGCCACGCGCTCGGTCCGGAGGTCCTGCCGCCGGGCGAAGGCCAGCAGGCGCTTCGTCAGCGCGGCCCCGCGCTCGGCCCCGCGCACCGCGCCCTCGATGAGCTGGGCCGCGCGCGCGTCGGTCGTGCGCTTCCGCAGCAGGTCGAGGTTCGACAGGATCGCGGCCAGCAGGTTGTTGAAGTCGTGCGCGACGCCGCCCGTCAGCTGGCCGATCGTCTCCATCTTCTGCGCCTCGTGAAGCTGGGTCAGCGCCGCCTCGCGCTGGGCCACGGCGTCGGCCACCCGGCTTTCGAGCGCGGCGTTCAGCTCGCGCAGTTCGGCCTCGATCCGGCGCTCGCGGTCGATGTCGATCGAGGCGACGACGCCGCCCACGACCGCGCCTCCGTCGTTGCGGATCGGGGCCGCGACGAAGCGGATCCAGGCGAGCCGGCCGTCGCCCCTCTGGTAGCGGACCTCGAGCTCGGGGCGGTCCGCCCCCGCGATCGCCTGCGCCAGCGGGTATTCGTGCCCCTCCACCCGCCGCCCGTCGGCGTGGAAGCCCACCCAGTCGCGATAGGCGCCCACCTCCGGCGAATGCAGGACCGGATGGCCCACGATCCGCTCGACCAGCGCGTTGCCGAGGGTGATCCGGCCCGAGGGCGCCTCGGCGAAGACGAGGCCCACGGGCATCGCCTCGATCACCGCGCGCAGCCGCGCCTCGCTGTCGCGCAGCGCGGTCTCGGCAACCTTTCGCTCGGTGATGTCGATGACCCAGACCCCGACCTGCGCGATCCGCCCGTCGCCGGCAAAGACCGGGTAGAAGTTCGCGAGCCAGTGGCGGATCACGCCCGGCGCCTGCGGCGTGTCGCACGAGAACTCGACGTTGCGCGCGGTCTCGCCCGTCTCGAACACCCGCCTGACCAGCGCGTCGATCGCGGGGGCGAGCGTCGGGCGCATCGCCCCGATGGTCTGGCCCACATGCGCCGCGGGGGGGTGGCCGTTGGTCGCGGCCAGTTCGCTGTTGATGCGGACGTAGCGATGGTCGCGGTCGAAGAAGGCGGCCCCGAGCGGGGCGCTCTCCACCACCGACTCCAGCTCCTCGGTCTTCAGGCGGAGCGCGGCCTCGCTGCGCGCGCGCCCGATCACCGCCCAGGCGCGCTGCGCCACGTCCTGCGCGAGGGCCACCTCGTCGTCGGACCAGTCGCGCGGGGCCGGGTGGTTCACCGCGACCAGCCCGACGACCCGGCCGTCGCGCATCAGCGGCACGTCGAGCGTGGCGCGCACGCCCATCGCCGCGATCTCGGGGCGGCGCGCGTAGGCCGCGGTGCGCGGGTCGGCCAGGACGTCCGCGACCACGAGCGGCCGGCCGTCGCGGAGCAGGTCGAGGATCGTGCGGTACTCGCCCATCGGATAGCGCCCGGCGATCTCGGCCTGGCCCTCGGCGAGGACGGTGTGGCGGACGTGGATCGAATCGCCGGCGTCGTCGATCTCGACGTAGGCCGCGCGCCCCGGCCGAAGCTCCTCGGCCAGCATCCGGATCGCCGCGCGGGCGACCTCGTCGGGGTCGGTCAGCAGGCGCAGGTCGTCCTGCAGGCGCAGCAGGAAGCGGTCGCGGCGGTCGCGCGCGGCCTGCAGCGCCTCGGCCTGCTTGCGGTCGTGGACGTCGATCGAGGTGCCGAACCAGCCGGCGATCCGGCCCTCGGCGTCGAGCTCCGGCTCCGCGAAGGTGTAGAACCACCGGTAGGCGCCGTCGTGCCGGCGGCAGCGATACTCGGTCGCGAGCGGCGTGCGCGTCGCGATGGCGCGCTGGAAGTCGGCCCCGACGCGCGCCCGGTCGTCGGGGTGCACCGCCCGGATCGAGCCCTCGCCCAGCGATTCGGCGAAGGTCAGGCCGGTGTAGTCGATCCAGCGCTGGTTCGCGTAGGTGGTCCGGTTGTCGGCGTTCATCCGGTAGACGAAGGCCGGCACGGCGTTGGCGAGGCGCACCACCTCGGCCTCGGCGGTGACGCGGGCCGACACGTCCTCCACCAGCGCCAGCAGGTCGCCCCCCGCAAGCCGCGTGACGTTCAGACGCACCCAGATCGGGCGCCCGTCGGGCAGCAGATAGCGCGTCTCGAACACGGCGCCGGCCCCTTCGCCCGAGGTGAGGCGCGCGATCTCGGCGAGGTTGTCGGCCACGTCGTCGGGATGGGTGAACGAAAGGCAGGTCTCGCCGGGAAGGGCCGCCCGGTCGCGCCCGACGATCCGCGCGAAGGCCGCGTTGACGCGGAGCATCCGGGCCTCCGCGTCCATGACGACCATGCCCACGCCCGCCTCGTCGAAGAGCGCGCGGAACCGCGCCTCGCTCGCGGCGAGGGCGCGCTCGGCGTGGACGCGCTGGATCGCGGCCCAGGTCCGCTCCGCCGTCGCCTCGACCAGGGCGACCTCGCCCGAGGTCCAGCGGTGCGGGCGCGGATGGTGGGCCGACAGCGCCGCGACCCAGCGGCCGTCCTTGCGCAGGCCCACGGTCAGCGCGGCACGGGTCCCGACCGCCGCGAAGGCCGCGCGGTCGCCCGCGTCGAGCCGGGGATCGTCGGCGGAGTCCGCGATCGCCATGGCGCGGCCCAGCCGCAGCGTCTCCACCACCTGCGCCCCGTAGGCCGCGACGCCGAAGCGCCCCTCGACCGGGGCCATGCCGTCGACGTGGCACGGGCCGGCGGTGCCCCAGGCCTCGTCCTCGACGCAGGCGTAGAAGACCCGCCCCGCGCCGATCTCGCGCCCGAGCAGGGTGGCGGCCGCCCGCTCGATGTCGGCCGCCGACGACAGGTCCCGCAGCGCGTCCTCCAGCCGCAGGAGGAAGGCGTCGGTCCGCCGCAGGTCGTGGCGCTGCGTCACGTCGAGCATGATGCCCACGGTGCGTTCCGGCCGTCCCGCGGCGTCGAGGAACGTCCGCCCGTAGCCCGAGAGCCAGCGCACCTCGCCGGTGTCGGCGCGGATCACCCGGTATTCCGCCTGGTAGGGCGTGCGCCCGTCGAGGCTCGCCCGGAAGGCCGCGTCGATGACCGCGCGGTCGGCGGGGTGGACCCGCTCGCGCCAGGCGGCCATGGTGCCGCCGCCGCCGGGCGACGGGGGAAGCCCCAGGAACTCGAAATGCGCGGGCGACCAGACGCCCTGCCCGGTCTTCAGGTCCACGTCCCAGGACGCCGCGCCCGAGCCCTCGATGGCGATCCGCTGCCGCTCCTCGGCGGACTCGAGCCGGGCCTTGGCGCGGCGGCGGTCCTCGAAGGTCGCGGCCAGCGTCAGGACCGACAGCACGCAGGTGACCATGAGGATCTGCGCGAAGGCGACCGGATCGGCCAGCCGGCCGCCGGGGCCGAAGAGGCCCGCCCCCTCGACGATGGCCACGGTCGTGACCGCCGCGATGACGAATCCGCTCCAGGCGGCGGCGAGGATCGACCGGCGGATGCCGATCCAGAACAGAGCGGGAAGCAGCGCCGCGACCGGCAGGTCGCGGAACGCGCTGGCCGCGGCCCAGGGCGAGGCGACGACGGCCCAGGCCAGCGCCGCGACCGCGCCGACCGCCAAGATGTCGAGGGCCGGACCGCGCCGGCCGCCGGCCGCGTCCCGCGCCCGCCGGGCGAGGAAGACCGGCGCGGCCGAGAGGATCCCGGACACGTCGCCGGCCATCCACTGCCGCCAGCGTTCCGCCGAGACGCCCGCGCCGTCGCCCGCCAGCGCCAGCGCCCCCGTCCCCAGCGTGGCCCCGGCCACGCCCGCGGCGACGGCGGCCACCGCAAGGCGCAGCACGTCGGCCGGATGGCGCAGCCCCCCGCCTGAACCCGCGAGCCCGCCGAAGGCGATCGCGAAGACCGCCGCGCTGGCGGTGTTCGCCGCCGCGAAGGCCAGCGACCGCCCCGGCCCCGCGCCGAACCCGAGGTTGACCGCCACCACCGCGACGACGATGCCGAGGGCCATCGGCCCGCGCGCGGCGGGCCGCGCGAGCGCGAGCGCCCCTGCCGCGACGCCCGCCGCGGGCCAGAGCGCGGCGATTCCGGTCGACGCGTCCACGTAGGTCATCGCCAGCGCCGCGAACGCCGCGTAGACCGCCGCCACGAGCGCGGCCTGCGCCCAGTCCGCCGCGGCGGCCCCGGCGATCCACCGGACCGGCGGCAGGTCGGCCGGCCGCCCGGTCGCATGGTCGGGTCGACTCATCGCAGGCCCCACGGATGCGGCGCGCTCGCGCCCGGTCGCGCCGGATCGTCCCGGCCGTCGCAGCGTAAGGCGGACGGCGGCACGATCAACGGGTTTCGGCGTGGAGGACCTGCGCCGTGGCGTCCGCCGCGGAGACCCGGGCGGAGCCGGAACGGGAGACGGGGCGAAGCGACGGCATGCCCGGCAACGCGCAGGCCGGCCCCGGGTTCCGGGCGGCCGGCGATTTTTTCCGGCCGGCCCGCGTCCGCCGCGCGGCGGCGCTCAATGGCGCCGGATCCGTCGGGCCAGGCGCCGCAGCCAGCCGGGCGTCCGGCGGCGAAGGGCGAGCTTCAGCTGGTGCCGCAGGGTCGCCCGCGCCTGCGCCTCGCGCAGCATCCGCGCCAGCGCCGCCAGTTCGCGCGCCTGCCGGTCGTGGTCGGCCCGGCGCGCCGCCGCCGCATCGAGCGCCGCGCGCAGCCCGATCGCCGCCCGCTCCAGCCTTGCGGCCCGCCGGCGCTCCTCGGCGAGGCTGGCCTCCAGCGCGGCGCAGCGGGCGATCGCCGCGTCGCGCTCCGCCGCCGGATCGCCGCCGGGCCCGGTCACGCCGTCGCCCCCAGCGCCGCGTCGAGCACGTCGCGGTAGAGCCCGGCCTGGCCCTGCACGGTCCGTCGCGCGGCCACCTCGCGGTGCGCGGCCCCGGCGAGGCGGCGGCGCAGGCCGGCGTCGGCGATGAGCCTCTCCAGCGCCGCGATCCAGGCCCCGGTGTCGTTGGCCACGCAGAGGCAGTTGTGACCGTCGCGCGCCACGTCGCGGTAGGTCGGCACGTCCGAGCAGACGATCGCCGCGCCCAGCGCCGCCGATTCGAGGAACTTGAGGTCGCTCTTGGCGCGGTTGAAGCCGTCGTCGACCAGCGGGATGATCGCGATGTCCCAGTCGGCGGCGGCGCGGATCCAGCGGACGAAGGCGGGATAGCGGGCGTCGGCGGGCAGCGCGATCCGCGCGCCGAACAGGGGCTCGGCCCGCTCGAAGGCGCCCGCCACCTCGATCGCGGCGCGGCCCGCGAAGCGGGTCTCGATCGCGCGCATCGCCTCGGACACCAGCGCGAGGTCGGCACCGTGCGTGGCGGTGCCCATGTAGCCGATGCGGACCGGCCCCGACGGCCCCGGGCGCGGGCGGAGGGCGCCGCCGGGCTCCCCCGTCCGCCAGAGCCGGGCATCGAGCGCGTTGGGCACGACGCGGACCTTCGCCGCATGGTCCGCAAGGCGCCCGGCCAGCGTCGGGGTCGAGACGGTGACGAGGTCCGCCGCGGCGGCGTAGGCGCGCACGCGGTCGGCCAGCGCCCCGGCGTCGCGCGGGGCGCTGCGCAGGCGCAGCGCGTCGCCGTCGAGGAGGTCGTCGTCGAGCTCGTAGACCAGCCGCCCGCCGGCGTTGCGGAAGTCGCGGTGCCAGGCGGCGAAGCCGTCGCGCAGCGGCTCGGGCAGGTCGCGCTGGAGCACCGCGAGGTCGGCCGAGCCGACCGCCGGCAGCGGCCCGCCGGCGGTCACGCCCGGGTCGAACCAGCCCAGGAGGGCGGGCTGCGTGTAGGGAAGCGCCACGCGGACATAGCCGGCCGGGGCGATCGCCGGGCCGTCGCGTCGCCGCCCGGCCGTTGCGGCGAGAAGCGCCACGCGCGGCCGCACCGGCGGGCGCCGCCAGTCCGTCGGCGACCCGCGGGCCGGCCGGCGCCCGGCGCGAGGCGTCGGTCGGCGCGTCCGGGCGGAGGGCGGCAGCCACCATCGCGATGACGCCGGCGGCCACAGCCGCGCCAGCCGTCCAGGTCGCGGCGCGGGCGCGGGACGGCAACCTGACGGGGCCCGGCACCACCACCGTCGCCGCCCCGCTCGGCCGCCCACCGCGGGACGCCTCGAGCGCGCTGGCCAGTTCGTCGGCCGTGGCGAATCGGTCGTCCGGGCGCTTGGCGAGGCACCGGGCGATGACGGCGTCGAGCCCCGGCGTCACGGTCGGCACCAGGGCGCGGACGCGCGGCGGCGCGGCCTCGACGTGGGCGCGCATGACTTCGTACCAGTCGTCGCCCGGGAAGGGCAGCACGCCGGTGGCGGCGCGGAAGAGCGTCACGCCGAGGGCGTAGATGTCGCTCCGCCCGTCGAGCGGCAGCCCGCGCGCCTGCTCTGGCGAGAAGAAGGTCGGGGTGCCGAGCACCACCTGGCGGCTGGTCGCCGTCGGTGAGCCCGCGACCGCGCGGGCGATGCCGAAGTCGGTGACCACCGCGCGCCCGTCGCGGGCGAACAGCACGTTCTCGGGCTTCACGTCCCGATGCACGATGCCGTGCCGGTGCGCGAACGCCAGCCCGCGCGCCACCTCCGCCCCCACGCGCGCGACCTCGTCGCTCGGCAGCGTGCCCGCGCCGGCGATGCGGTCGGCCAGCGAGTCCGGCAGCAGGTCCATGACGAGGTACGGCGTCCCCGGCGCGGCCCCGTCAAACGCCTCGTCCAGCCGCCCCACGGTGAGCACCGTGATGACGTTCGGGTGGCGCAACTTGGCCGCCATCGTCGCCTCGCGGCGGAAGCGCTCGACCGTGTCGGGGTCGGCGGCGAGTTCGGGGCGGAGGATCTTGAGCGCGACGTCGAGCTCGAGGTCCGGGTCGAGCGCGGAGTAGACGCGGGCGAAGCCGCCCGAGCCCAGGCGGCGGGCGACCCGGTAGCGGCCCACGAAGCGCCCGGCCGGGAAGGTCCCGGTCGTGGTCACCGACCCGGCTGCCGGGTCCCGCGCCAACGCGCCGGGCTCCGCCAGCGCGCCGGCCTCCGCCGACGCGGGCCCCGTCGCGACGGTCGAGCCCGCGGCGCGGACCGACACCTCGGCGTCCGGCACGTCGGCGTCCGGGGGCGTGGCGGGCGGCGCTCGGCGACGCCGGCCTCGGGGCGGCCGGGCACGGGGGCGGGCGCGGGGCGGGGGTCCCCGGCGCGACTTTACAAGCGACCCGAGGCCCGCTAAGCTGCTGTGCTTACGACGATTGCGCGATTCAGCGCTGCCGGACGTGCGCAGAGAATATACCATCATGGCATTCGCGAAAGCACCGACCATCGAGAAGTACCAGACGGCCGAGGGCGACACCGGCTCGACGCGCGTCCAGGTCGCGATCCTCACGGATCGCATCAACTACCTGACGGACCACTTCCGCACGCACCACAAGGACCACCACGGGCGGCTGGGGCTCCTCAAGATGGTCGGCAAGCGCCGCCGGCTGCTCGACTACCTGCGGCGCACCGACGTCGCCGGGTACCGCCAGCTCGTCCAGGAGCTCGGCCTGCGCCACTAGGGCGCACAGCGCACGACGCGCGCGGGGGCAGCGATGCCGCCCGCGCGCTTTTGTATTCCGGGCCCCCGACCTGCGGGCCTCCTGCGCTCGGCCCCGCGCGGCCGCCCCGGCGCCCTGACACTACGGTCAGCCCGCCGGCGCGCCGCCCCGAGTGCGCCACGCGCCGCGACCGCGGCGCCCCATTGAGAGAGCACCACATGCATCGCGTCGAACGCACCTTCGCCGGCCGGCCGCTGGTCATCGAGACCGGCCGCATGGCGAAGCAGGCCGCCGGGTCGGCCGTCGTCCGCTACGGCGACACCATGGTCCTCGCCGCCGTCACGGTGAGCGAGAACCAGAGCACGCTGCCCTTCTTCCCGCTCACGGTCGAGTTCAAGGAGAAGACGTACGCGGCCGGCCGCATCCCCGGCGGCTTCATCAAGCGCGAGGGGCGCCCGCACGACCACGAGATCCTCGCGGCGCGCATCATCGACCGCTCGATCCGCCCGCTGTTCCCCGAGGGGTTCAAGAACGAGGTCCAGGTCTTCATCACCGTCGTCTCCGCCGACCAGGAGAACGACGCCGACGTGCTCGCGCTGGTCGCCGCGAGTTATGCGCTGAGTGCGAGCAAGGTGCCGTTCGCCGGCCCGATCGCCGGGGTGCGCGTGGGGCGCGTGCAGGGCAACTGGATCCTCAACCCTACCTTCCAGCAGCTCGAGTACTCGGACCTCGACCTCGTGGTGGCCGGCTCGCAGGACTCGATCGTGATGGTCGAGGGCGGCGCGCTCGAAGTCAGCGAGGAGGACGTGGTGCAGGCCCTCACGGTCGCCCACGGCGGCGTGCGCGAGCTGATCGCGGCCCAGGAAGAGCTGCTCCAGGCCGCCGGCCGCGCCGAGACAATGGCGTGGGTCAAGCCCGAGATCGCGGAGCACGTAACCGCGCGCGTCACCGAGCTGGCGCAGGCGCAGATCGCCGAGGCGATCAACCAGGCCGACAAGGCCACGCGCGTGCAGTCGGTGGAGCGCGTGAAGAAGGCCGTGAAGGAGCAGCTCGCCGGCGAGCTGCCCGAGCACACCAAGGAGTTCGGCAGCATCCTCGGCGACCTGGAGTACAACGCCCTCCGCGGCCAGGTGCTCGACACCGGCCTGCGCGTGGACGGCCGGAAGCCGAACGAGGTCCGCCCGATCGCGATCGACGCCGGCGTGCTGCCGCGCGCCCACGGCTCGGCGCTCTTCACGCGCGGCCAGACGCAGTCGCTCGTCGCCGTCACGTTAGGCACCGCGAAGGACGTGCAGCGCGTCGACAACATCGACGACAAGGGGGAGTCGGAGCGCACGTTCATGCTCCACTACAACTTCCCGCCGTACAGCACCGGCGAGGTGCGCCCGCTGCGCGGCACGAGCCGCCGCGAGATCGGCCACGGCAACCTGGCCGAGCGCGCCCTGCAGGGCGTGCTGCCGCCGTTCGAGGAGTTCCCGTACACGCTGCGCATCGTCAGCGAGATCCTGGAGAGCAACGGCTCCAGCTCGATGGCCTCGGTGTGCGGCGGCTCGCTCGCCATGATGGACGGCGGGGTGCCGATCCGCGCCGCGGTGGCCGGCGTGGCGATGGGCCTCATCAAGGAGGGCGACAAGTACGCCATCCTCACCGACATCCTGGGCACCGAGGACCACCTCGGCGACATGGACTTCAAGGTGGCCGGCACGCGGGACGGCATCACCTCGATCCAGATGGACATCAAGATCGAGGGGCTGGACCTCAAGATCATGACCGAGGCGCTCGCCCAGGCGCGCGAGGGGCGGCTGCACATCCTCGGCGAGATGGACAAGGCGCTCGCGGCGCCGCGCGAGGAGCTGAGCCCGTACGCCCCGCGCATCATCACGATCCAGATCAGCCCCGAGAAGATCGGCGACCTGATCGGGCCGAAGGGGAAGACGATCCGCGGCATCCAGGAGGAGACCAACACCGAGGTCACGGTGGACGACACGGGCCTGGTGACGATCTCGGGCGTCGGCGCCGACGTGATCGACAAGGCGCGCGCGATGGTGCTCGCCCTCACCGCCGAGCCGGTGGTGGGCGAGGTGTACGAGGGCACGGTCAAGAGCACGACCGCCTTCGGCGCGTTCGTCGAGATCATGCCGGGCACCGAGGCGCTGCTGCACATCTCCGAGATGAAGCATGCCCGCGTCGAGAAGACCGAGGACGTGGTGCAGAAGGGGCAGACGGTGCGCGTCAAGCTGATCGAGCGCGACGAGCGCGGGCGCCTCCGCCTGAGCATGAAGGCGCTGGAGCCCAAGCCCGAGGGCATGTCCGAGGAGTCGAACGGCAGCGGCGAGGGCGGGAACGGCGACGGCGGCGACCGCCCACGCCGGGAGTACCGTGGCGACCGCGGGGACCGCCCGCGCGGCGACCGCGGCGACCGCGGCGAGCGCGTGCGCGGCGGCGGCCCGGGCGACCGGGGCGGCGACCGCGAGCGCGGCGGGGACCGCTAACCCCGCCGGGATCGCGTGACCTACCTGCTGGCCCCCGACCGGTTGGCCGCCGCCCTGGCGGCCGACCCCGGGCCGAGCCGCACGACGCTGCCCAACAGACTGACCGTACTCTCGGAGCACATCCCGAGGGTGCGGTCGGTCGCGTTCGGGGCCTTCGTGCGCGCCGGCTCCCTGCACGAGCCGCGCGAGCGGATGGGCGTGTCGCACCTCCTGGAGCACATGGTGTTCAAGGGGACGCCGACGCGCACCGCCCGCCAGCTCTCGTTCGAGCTTGAGACGTTAGGCGGCTCGCTCGACGCCTACACCACCCGCGAGTACACGAGCTACCAGGCCCGCGTCCTCGCGGCCGACCTCGGCGTGGCGGCCGACGTGATCGGCGACCTCGTCTTCCGCCCGCTGCTGCGCGAGGACGACCTCGCCCTGGAGCGGAACGTGATTCTCGAGGAGATCGGGATGGTGGACGACACCCCCGACGACCTCGTGTTCGAGCGGCACCACGCGCTGCTGTGGGGCGACCACCCGTACGGGTACTCGATCCTCGGCACGCGCGAGACGGTCCAGGCGCTCACGGTCGACGACCTGCGGGCGCTACACACGCGCGCGTACCACCCGGCGCAGCTCGTGGTCGCGGCGGCCGGGGCCGTGGAGCACGAGGCGCTGGTCGACGCGCTCCTGGCAGCCGGATGGGGCGACGTGCCCGCGGGCGACGCCGCCCCACTCCCACTCGTGCCGCCCGCCGCGTGCCCGCCCGCCTATCGGCACGTGGCCGACCGGGAGCTGACGCAGACGCACGTCGTTGTCGGCTCCGCCGCCCCGCCCACGGCCGACGACCGGCGCGACGCGCTCGCGCTGGTCAGCATGGTGTTGGGGGGCGGCATGAGCTCGCGCCTGTTCCAGACGGTGCGCGAGGAGCTGGGGCTCGCGTACGCCGTGCACACCTTCCAGAGCGCGCACGTGGACGCCGGCATGCACGGCGTCTACCTGGCGACCGCGCCCGGCACCGGGGCCAAGGCCTACGACGCGGTGCGCCGCGAGCTGGCGCGCCTCACGGCCGAGGGGCTGCCGGACGCCGAGCTGGCGGCGGCCAAGCGGCAGCTCCGCGGGCAGATCACCCTCGGCGCCGACGGCGTGACTACGGCCATGTACCGCGCCGCCAGCCTGGTGCTGTACGACGAGCCGTACCGGCCGCTCGACGAACTGCTGGCGCGGGTGGACGCCGTCACGGGTGACGAAGTGCGCGCGGTGTGCCGAGACTTCTTCGATCCGGACGGGCAGACGGTGCTGAGCCTAGGACCCAAGCCGGTCCAGGGCTCCCGGGCCCGGGGCTAGATTGCCCCGTCCCGGACGCCCCGCGCGTTCGGTTCCACCCCCAGACTCGTCCCGTCCCGCCCGCATATGCAGATCGGCGTCCCGAAGGAGATCAAGACCAACGAGAACCGCGTGGCGCTCGTCCCCGCGGGCGCGGAGGCGCTCATCGCCGCCGGCCACCAGGTGCTCGTGGAGACCGGGGCGGGGGAGGGGAGCGGGTTCACGGACGCGGACTACACGGCCATCGGCGCCGAGATCGGGCCCGACGCCGACGCCGTGTGGGCCGCGGCCGACATGATCATGAAGGTGAAGGAGCCGATCGAGCCCGAGTGGCGCCGGATCCGCCGCGGGCAGACGCTGTTCACCTACTTCCACTTCGCGGCCGACGAGCGGCTGACGCGCGCGCACCTGGATTCGGGCGCCACCTGCATCGCGTACGAGACCGTGGAGTTGCCGACCCGGGAGCTGCCGCTGCTCACGCCGATGAGCGAAGTGGCCGGCCGGATGGCGGTGCAGGAAGGCGCCAAGTACCTCGAGAAACTGTACGGCGGGCGAGGCGTGCTCCTCGGCGGCGTCCCCGGCGTGCCGCCGGCCAAGGTGGTGATCCTCGGCGGCGGGATCGTCGGCATCAACGCCGCCAAGATGGCGGCGGGGCTCGGCGCCCGCGTCGTGCTGCTGGACATCAGTCTGGACCGGCTGCGCTACCTGAGCGACGTCATGCCGGCCAACGTCCAGACGATTTACAGCAACCACCAGAACGTCCTCGACCAGATCTCTACGGCGGACCTGGTGATCGGCGCGGTGCTGATCCCCGGCGCCAAGGCGCCCAAGCTGGTCAAGCGCGCCGACCTGGCCAAGATGCGGCCCGGCGCGGTGGTGGTGGACGTGGCCGTCGACCAGGGCGGCTGCATCGAGACCATCAAGCCGACGACGCACGAGAACCCGACGTACGTCATCGACGGCATCATCCACTACGGCGTGGCCAACATGCCGGGCGGGGTGCCGCGCACCTCCACGCTGGCGCTGACCAACGCGACGCTGCCCTACGCCCTGCAGCTCGCCAACAAGGGGTGGCGCCGGGCGTGCCGCGAGAACGGGGCGCTGGCCAAGGGGCTGAACGTGGTGGACGGCCGCGTCACCTACCGCGCGGTCGCCGACGCCTTCGGGCTGGAGTTCGCGGAGCCCGGCGAGATGCTCGCCGCCGAGCCGGCCATGGCGTGACGCAGGCCCGCCCGGAGGCGCACGGCGGTCTCCGGCGCGGGACCCGGGCGGGTTAGCTTGCGGGTTCACCTCCTCCGCAGCGCCCGACCGCACGCATAGATGATCTGGCCCTTCAAGAGGGCGGGTTCGTTTTTCCCCGCCAACGCGATCGCCGTCGACCTCGGCACCGCCAACACGCTGATCCACGTCAAGGGCGAGGGCATCGTCCTCAACGAGCCCTCGGTGGTGGCGATCGACCGCGAGAGCAAGAAGATCAAGGGCGTCGGGCTGGAGGCGAAGCGCATGCTCGGCCGCACCCCCGAGGGCATCCTCGCCGTGCGGCCGATGAAGGACGGCGTCATCGCCGACTTCGACGTGACGGAGAAGATGCTGCGCTACTTCCTCACGCTCGTCATCGACAAGCACGTCTTCAAGGTGAAGCCGCGCGTGATCGTGTGCGTGCCGTCGGGCATCACCGAGGTGGAGAAGCGCGCCGTGCGCGACTCCGCCATCGGCGCCGGCGCCAAGGAGGTGTTCATGGTGAGCGAGCCGATGGCCGCCGCCATCGGCGTCGGCCTGCCGGTCGAGAGCCCGACGGGCAACATGGTGATCGACATCGGCGGCGGGACGACCGAGATCGCGGTCATCGCGCTGTCGGGCATCGTGAGCGACACGAGCATCCGCACCGGCGGCGACGAGCTGGACGTGGCGCTCGTGCAGTTCATGCGCAAGAACTACAACCTGCTGATCGGCGAGCCCACGGCCGAGCAGATCAAGATCAACATCGGCAGCGCCTACCCCATCGGCGACGAGCGCGAGATGGAGGTCAAGGGGCGCGACCTCGTGAGCGGCATCCCGAAGACGGTGCGCGTGCACTCGGGCGAGGTCCGCGAGGCCATCCAGGAGCCGATCCAGCAGATCGTGGACGCGGTGCGGCGCGCGCTCGAGATCACGCCCCCCGAGCTGGCGAGCGACATCGTGGACCGCGGCATCGTGATGACCGGCGGCGGGGCGCTCATCCGCGGCCTGGACGAGATGCTGAGCCGCGAGACCGGGCTACCGATCCACGTCGACGAGGACCCGCTCACCTGCGTGGTGCGCGGCGTGGGCAAGATCCTCGACGACGAGGAGAAGTACTGGTCGGTGCTCAGCACCTGACGGGCCGTTAGGCAGGCGCAGGCGCGGCGACGGAGGCGACGAGGCGTAGGTGGCGACGACGCTACGAGGGAACGGGGCGGGGCTCGGGACGCGGCGCGGCGGGCCGCGGCTCGGCGCGCGCGCGCCGGTGCGCGCGGGCGCGGCCGTGGACACCGCGGTGCTGGCGACCTGCGTGATCGCCGCGCTCGTGCTGCTCTTCCTGCCGGACGCGCAGCGGGACGTGGTGGCCGCCGCGCTCCGCCGTACGGCCGTCGCCCCGCTCGTGCAGTTGCAGCGCGAGGCCGAGGTCCGCCGCGCGCGATACCTGAGCTACGACGAGCGGGTGCGCGTGCGCGGCGCGCTGGCCCGCGACGCCGCCGACGCGACCGGCGTGCGCGCCGAGAACGCGACGCTGCGCCGCATGCTCGGCCTGGCGGCGCGGCTCCAGTGGGGGTTCGTGGCGTCCGAAGCGGTGCCCAACCAGGTGGCCGGCGAGCTCGTGCGCAAGCCGATCCCGCTCACGTTCATGCTGACGGTGGGCGGGCGGGCGGGCGTGACGCCGTTTGCCCCGGTCGTCGCCGCCGACGGGCTGGTGGGGATGGTGCAGCAGGTAGACGCCGCGACGAGCGTCGCCATCTCGTACGCCAACGCCGACTTCCGCGTGAGCGTGCAGACGCCCGACGGGACCGCGTTCGGCATCGTGCAGCCGCACCTGGGCACGGGCGCCGATCGCGGCCTGCTGGAGATCCGCGGCGTGCCGTTCCGGAGCCCGATGAAGGCGGGGCAACTGGTCGTGAGTTATGGGCAGGGGGGTACGTACCCGCGCGGGATCGCCGTTGGCACGGTGATCCGCGAGCTGCAGACGCCCGAGCGGTGGGCGCGGACGTACCTCATCCAGCCGTCGGTTAGCCTGGGGGACGTGGGCGCGGTGTTCGTGCTCACCAAGGCCCGCGCGACGGCCGGCGTCGATTCCGTGTGGACGACGGTCGCGTCGGCCGACTCGGCCGCGCGCCGCGTGGCCGCGGCCGGCGACTCGCTGGCGCGCGACATCCTGCTCCGCGAGGCCGCCGCCCGGCGCGCCGCGCTCGACTCTGCCCGCGGTGACTCGACCGCGCGCGACACGACCTCCGCCATCCCGGGCGACCCCGCCGTCGCGGTCCCGCCGGTACCTGGCGCCGTGCGCCCCGCGACGCCGGCCGACACGGCGCAGGGCCCCCCGGCCGGCACATCACCCACCGGTGGCGCGGCGGCGACGCCGGGCACGGCCGGTGGCCCCGGTGGCGCCGTCGTGGCGCCCCGCCCGGTGCGCCCCACCGTCCCCGCCCCGGCCGCGCCGGTGGCGGGTC
>ERZ1066119.924-NODE-924-length-17780-cov-19.994922_pt1 | contig 17780 bp, 16 predicted proteins | sample MGYA00382766_ERZ1066119 | MGnify/ENA primary metagenome ERZ1066119 (study PRJEB33369, sample SAMEA5778349) | biofilm metagenome | biome: Industrial cooling water; feature: Water cooling tower basin; material: Biofilm | place: United Arab Emirates | collected...
AAAAACATCCACCGATCAGATCGATCCCTCAGCGGTCCTCATCGGAAGGTTACGGGGGGTCTGGGGGGGCCTGCCAGGCTCCCCCAGCCTTGCTATACCCGCCCCATGGACCTCTTCAGCACGTCCGCGCCCCCCGAGGCCCCGCGACCGCTCGCCGACCGGCTGCGGCCCCGGCGGCTCGCGGAGGTGGTGGGGCAGGATCATCTGCTGGGGCCGGAGGGGCCGCTCGGGCTGATGCTGGCGCGCGGGTCGCTGGGGTCGGTCATCCTCTGGGGGCCGCCGGGGGTGGGCAAGACGACGATCGCCCGGCTGCTCGCGGAGGAGGTGGGGCTGGCCTTCGAGCCGCTGTCGGCGATCTTCGCCGGCGTGCAGGACCTGCGGCGGGCCTTCGAGGGCGCGCGGCTCAGGCGGTCCCAGGGCCAGGGGCGTTCCCGGGGGACGCTCCTGTTCGTGGATGAGATCCACCGCTTCAACAAGGCGCAGCAGGACGCCTTCCTGCCCGTCATGGAGGACGGGACGGTGGTGCTGGTGGGCGCCACGACCGAAAACCCCTCCTTCGAGCTGAACGCGGCGCTCCTGAGCCGGGCGCAGGTGCTGACGCTGCGCCGGCTGGAGCCTTCGGACCTGGAGGCGCTGCTGCTGCGGGCCGAGCGGGAGCTGGGGCGGCGGCTGCCGCTCGATCCCGGCGCGCGGGACGCCTTGGTGGAGATGGCGGACGGGGACGGGCGGGCGCTCCTCAACCTCGCCGAGCAGGTGGCCTCCTGGGGGGACGCGCAGCCCCTGGGGGCCAAGGCCCTGTCCGAGAGGCTGCGCCGGCGCGCGGCGCTCTACGACAAGGCGGGGGAGGGGCACTACAACCTCATCAGCGCGCTCCACAAGTCGGTGAGGGGTTCGGACCCGGACGCGGCGCTCTACTGGCTCGCGCGGATGCTGGAGGGGGGCGAGGACCCGCGCTTCCTGGCGCGGCGCATCGTGCGCATGAGCGTGGAGGACGTCGGGCTCGCCGACCCCGAGGCGCAGCGGCTGTGCCTGGACGCCTGGGAGACCTACGAGCGGCTGGGCAGCCCGGAGGGGGAGCTGGCCCTGGCGGCGGCCGTGGTGCGCCTCGCGCTCGCGCCCAAGAGCAACGCCGTCTACGTGGCCTACAAGGCGGCGCGGGACCTGGCGCGGCGGACGGGGTCGGCGCCCCCGCCCAAGCACATCCTCAACGCGCCCACGCGGCTGATGCGGGAGGAGGGCTACGGGGCGGGCTACGCCTACGACCACGACGCGGCCGACGCCTTCTCGGGGCAGGACTACTTCCCGGAGGGGATGAAGCGGCCCGTCCTCTACGTGCCGGTGGAGCGCGGCGCGGAGCGGGAGCTGAAGCGGCGGCTGGAGCACTTCGCGGGGCTGAGGGCGAAGCGGCGGGAGACGTGAGGCGGCCGCCAGTTGACTTCCGGCCCCCTCGGCGCGAAGGCGCCGGGATGCGGTTCGTCCTCCTGGCCTCCCTCGGCGGCGCCATCGGCTCGGGCCTCCGGGCCGCCGTGGGGCTGTGGCTGCCCTTCCCGTGGGGGACCTTCGCGGTCAACGTGCTGGGCTCCTTCGCCATCGGGCTGCTGGCCGTGCCGCTGCTCATGGCCGAGAGGGGGCCGCACCCGGTCGCGCCCTTCGTGGTGGCGGGCGTGCTCGGCGGCTTCACGACCTTCTCGGCCTTCTCGCTCGACACGCTCAGGCTGATCGAGGCGGGGCGGATCGGGCTGGCCCTGCTCTACGTGGGGGCCTCGGTGGCCCTGTCGCTGCTGGCGGGGGCCTTCGGGCTGGCGCTGGCGAGGGCGGCGCCGTGAGCGCGGTGCAGGTGATCGCGGTGGCCGAGGGGGAGGGCGGGCAGAGGCTCGACCGCTGGCTGAGGCGCCGCTTCCCGCACCTGACGCAAGGCTTCATCGAGAAGGCCTGCCGCAAGGGGGAGCTGCGCGTGGACGGCGGCCGCGCCACGGCCGCGACCCGCGTGGCCGAGGGCCAGGAGGTGCGCGTGCCGCCCCTGGGCGACGCTGCCGCCACGCCCGCGCCCGCGCCCTCGCGGCTGGGGCGCGAGGACGAGGCCATGATCCGCGCGGCGGTGCTGTGGAAGGACGACCACGTCATCGCGCTCAACAAGCCCTCGGGGCTGCCCTCGCAGGGCGGCAGCGGGCAGGGGAGCCGGCACGTGGACGGGCTGGCCCCCGCGCTCGCCTTCGGGCTGCCCCAGCCGCCCAAGCTCGTGCACCGGCTGGACAAGGACACCTCGGGCGTCCTGCTGCTGGCGCGGACGGACAGGGTGGCTCGGCTGCTCTCCGAGGCGCTGCGGCACAGGGCGGTGCGCAAGGTCTACTGGGCGGCCGTGGCGGGCCGGCCGGAGCCGCGCGCGGGCACGATCCGCTTCGGGCTGGAGAAGGTGCCGGGGGGCCCGCGGGGCGACGACCGGATGCGCGCCGTGCATCCGCGCGACCTGGAGGCCCGTCCGGGCGCCAAGCGGGCGGTCACGGAGTTCGTCACGATCGAGAACGCGGGCGGGCGGCTGGCCTGGGTGGCGCTGGAGCCCGTCACGGGGCGCACCCACCAGCTGCGCGTGCACATGGCCGAGATCGGGCACCCGATCCTGGGCGACGGCAAGTACGGCGGGCACGCGCAGGAGAACCTCGGGGACGGCTGGGGCGCGGGCGTGGGGGGCGAGGTGGAGCGCCGGCTGCACCTGCACGCGCGCGCCATCAGCTTCGAGCATCCCGTGACCAAGGCGATCCTGCGCATCGAGGCGCCCCTGCCGCCGCACATGGCGCGCACCTGGGACCTCTTGGGCTGGGACGCGCGCGAGGCGCCGGCCGACCCCTTCGAGGGCCGGCGGTGAGCCAGTGGGCGCCCCGGCGCTTCTGGCGGGACGCGTCGGTGTCGCCCGGGTCCGACGGGTTCGCCGTCCTGCTCGACGGCCGGCCCCTGCGCACGCCGGCCAAGGCGCCCTTCCTGGTGCCCTCGCGCGCGCTCGCCGAGGCGGTGGCCGAGGAGTGGCGACAGGTGGGCGAGGCCGTGGACCCGCGCCTCATGCCGGCCACGCGGCTGGTCAACGTCGCCCTGGACCGCCTGCCCGCCGCGCGCGACGCGGTGGTGGCGGAGGTCGCGGGCTTCGGGGCCTCGGACCTCCTGTGCTACCGCGCGGCCTCCCAGCCGGAGCTGGCCTTGCGCCAGGAGGCGGAGTGGGGGCCGTGGCTGGCCTGGGCGGCCTCGCTGGGGGCGCCGCTCCTGGTGGCCGAGGGGCTCATGCCGGTGGACCAGCCGCCGGCCTCGCTCCGGGCGCTGGCCGCGCGCGTGGCGGCGCGCGACGACCTCGCGCTGGCGCTGCTGCACGAGCTGGTGGCGCTGTCGGGCTCGCTGGTCCTGGGGCTGGCGGTGGCCGAGGGGCGGCTCGGGGCCCCGGAGGCCTGGCGGCTGTCGCGGCTCGACGAGGACTTCCAGGCCGAGGAATGGGGCCGGGACGAGGAGGCGGAGGCGGCCGCCGAGGGCCGCCGGAGGGCCTTCCTGGGCGCGGCGCGGCTCCTGGGGATGCTCGGCTGACGGGGCGTCCCCATCGGGGGCCGTGATGTGGGCCTTGACCGGCGGGAATGAATGCCCGCAGGGTGCCCGGCAGTGTTGGGGGCCAACCCCACCTCCGCCAGCGGGCGGACTCCCGGGACCGCGCCCCTGGGGAGGGGGCGCAGCAGGAAGGATCGACGATGCAACAGACGATGCTGGGCGCCGTGGCGCTGGCCGCGCTGGCCGCAGGCGCCGCCTCGGCCGCCACGCTCGACGACGTGCGGGCGCGCGACGCGCTCAACTGCGGGGTCAACACCGGCCTCACGGGCTTCGCCGCGCCCGACGCCAACGGCGTCTGGGCGGGCTTCGACGTGGACCTGTGCCGCGCCATCGCCGCGGCCGTGCTCGGCGACCCCGAGAAGGTCAACTACGTGCCGCTCACCGGCCAGACGCGCTTCACGGCGCTGGCCTCGGGCGAGGTGGACGTGCTGATCCGCAACTCCACCTGGACCTACTCGCGCGACACCGACCTCAAGCTCGACTTCGTGGCGGTCAACTACTACGACGGCCAGGGCTTCCTGGCGCCCACCGCGCTGGGCGTGACCTCCGCCAAGGAGCTGGACGGGGCCACGGTCTGCATCCAGACCGGCACCACCACCGAGCTGAACCTCTCGGACTTCTTCCGCGTCAACAACATCACCTACACGCCCGTGCCCATCGCCAACGACGCGGAAGGCCAGCAGCAGTACCTGGCGGGCGCCTGCGACGTCTACACCACGGACGCGAGCGGCCTGGCCTCCGTGCGCGCCTCCTTCGAGAACCCCGACGAGCACGTCATCCTGCCCGAGATCATCTCCAAGGAGCCGCTCGGGCCGGTCGTGCGCCACGGCGACAACGAGTGGGGCGACATCGTGCGCTGGACCTACTTCGCCCTGGTCGCCGCCGAGGAGCTGGGCATCACCTCGGCCAACGTGACCGAGATGGCCGCGGCGCCCGGGGCCAACCCCGAGGTCAACCGCCTGCTCGGCACCGAGGACGAGTACGGCCCCATGATGGGGCTCGACAACCAGTGGGCCGTGCGCGCCATCCAGGCGGTGGGCAACTACGGCGAGGTCTTCGAGCGCAACATCGGCTCGGCCACGCCCATCGGGCTGGCGCGCGGGCTCAACGCGCTGTGGACCCAAGGGGGCCTGCAATACACCCCGCCGTTCCGGTGAAGGACGTGGAGGGGCGGCCGGGCCGCCCCTCCGACCCCCGGGACGGGAAGACCCCATGACCGCCAGCGTCGAGCCCAGGGCGCCGTTCACCCTCGGCAGCCTCATCTACGACACCCGCTACCGCAGCCTCACCATCCAGGTGATCGCGCTCGTCCTCCTCGTCGTGGCCGGGGCCTGGCTGGTCTCGAACCTCGTGACCAACCTCGCCGCCCTGGGCAAGGACATCGACTTCGGCTTCCTGAACCGCCGCGCGGGCTACGACATCAGCCAGACGCTGATCCCCTACAGCGCCGAGAGCACCCATGGCCGCGCCGCCCTCGTGGGGATGCTCAACACGCTGCTGGTGGCCGTGCTGGGCTGCGCCGCCGCGCTCGTCGTGGGCGTACTCGCGGGTGTGCTGCGGCTGTCCAAGAACCCCGTGGTGTCGGCCATCATGTCCGCCTACGTGGAGGGGTTCCGCAACGTCCCCCTGGTGCTCTGGATCGTCCTGACCTTCTCCGTGCTGATCGAGACCGCGCCCCAGCCCCGCGACTTCGCGGGCGAGGACCCCACGGCCAGCATGATCTTCGGGGTCATCGCCGTCACCAACCGGGGCACGTTCCTGCCCAGGCCGATCTGGGGGGAAGGGGCCTGGGCGCTCCTCGTGGTGCTGCTGCTCGCCGTCGCCGCGATCTGGCTCTGGCGGCGGCGCGCCCGCGCCGTGCAGGCCGAGACCGGGCGACGCCTGCCGGTCTTCTGGCCCGCCGTGGCGATGCTCGTGGTCCCCCTCGCGCTGGCCTTCCTCCTGCTCGGCCGCCCCTTGGCCTTCGAGGTGCCCACGGCCGGGCGCTTCAACTTCCAGGGCGGCGTCAACGTGCTCAACGCGCTGGTGGCCCTGTGGCTGGCGCTGTCGCTCTACACCGGCGCCTTCATCGCCGAGATCGTGCGCGCGGGCATCCTGGCCGTGTCCAAGGGCCAGTCCGAGGCCGCCTACGCCCTGGGCCTGCGGCCCAGCCGCACCATGAGCCTCGTGGTGCTGCCCCAGGCGCTGCGCGTCATCATCCCGCCCCTCATCTCGCAGTTCCTCAACCTCACCAAGAACTCCTCGCTGGCTCTCGCCGTGGGCTACCCCGACATCCGCGCGACGCTCGGCGGCGTGACCATGAACCAGACGGGGCGCGAGCTGGAGTGCATCCTGCTGCTCGGGGGCTTCTACCTCGCCGTGTCCCTGTCCATCTCGGCCCTCATGAACGCCTACAACCGGCGCGTCGCCATCGTGGAGCGGTAGATGAGCGACACGGACGCCCAGACGGTCGCCTTCGCGCGCGAGACGATGATCCCGGCGGCGCCCCCGCCCGCGAGCCAGCGGGGCGCGATCCGCTGGCTGCGCGAGGGCGTCCTGTCGGGGCCGCTCAACATCGTCCTGACGCTGATCTCGCTCTGGGTCATCTGGCTGGTGCTGCGCGACTTCGTGCCCTGGGCCTGGCGGGGCATCTGGGCGGCCGGCTCCCTCGACGAGTGCCGCGCCATCCGCGACTCCCGCTACGGCGATGGCGCGTCGGTGGCCTGCTGGGCCGTCATCACCGACCGCTGGCGGCAGCTCACCTTCGGCTTCTACCCCGTGGCCGAGCTGTGGCGGCCGCCGCTCGCGCTGGTCCTCGCCCTCCTCGCCGTGCTGCCGGTGCTCTTCGCGGGCCTGCCGCGCCGGCTCCTGTGGCTCTCGGCGGCAGCACCCTTCGTCATCTACTGGCTGCTGTTCGGAGGCACGATCTGGGGGCCGCTGCTGACGGCCCTAGGCCTCGGGCTGGCGGGCCTCGCGGCCGTCGCCGTGGGGCGCCAGCGCGGGACCGGATGGGGCGCCCTCGCGGCCCTCGCCGTGCTGCTCGCGGCCTTCCTCGACCCCTTCGGTCTCGTCGTCGCGGGCGCGGGCTGGCTCGATGGGATCGTTCCCCTGGTCCCGGCGCTTGCCGCCTCCCTGTCCGCCCTGGCCCCCGGCAGTGCGGCCGTCTGGGCGCCCCTCCTGGTTGCGGCGGGGCTGGCGCTGGTGGGCTTCCTGGCGGCCGGCCTGTGGCGGGCGGGATCGCCCGTCGCGGCCGCCGTGGTGGGCGCGGTCTTGGCGGCGGTGCTGTTCCTGGACCTCTTCGCCTGGATCGCCTGGGGGCTCGACGCCGCTCGGCTTGACGGGCTCTTCCCGCTGGTGCCGCCGGTCTCGGACTGGCTTTCGGGCCTGGCGCCCCTGGGCCTCACGCCCGTGGACAGCGACGACTTCGGGGGCTTCACGCTCTCCATCACCATCGGGCTGTCGGCCATCGCGCTGTCGCTGCCCCTGGGCGTGCTGCTGGCTCTCGGGCGGCGGTCGGACCTGCTCCTGATCTCGGCCGTGTCCACGGCCTACATCGAGGTCATCCGGGGCGTGCCCCTCATCGTGTGGCTGTTCACGGCGCAGCTCCTGCTCAACTACTTCCTGCCGCCCGGCACCAACTTCGACCTGATGCTGCGCGTCATCATCATGAGCACGCTCTTCGCGGCCGCCTACATCGCCGAGGTGGTGCGCGGCGGCCTCGCGTCCTTGCCCAAGGGCCAGACGGAGGGGGCCGAGAGCCTCGGGCTGCCCTACTGGTCGGCCATGCGGCTCATCATCCTGCCGCAGGCGCTCAAGGTGTCCATTCCGGGCATCGTCAACACCTTCATCGGGCTCTTCAAGGACACCACCCTGGTGGCCTTCATCGGCATGTTCGACCCCATCGGCTTCGCCTCGGCCATCCGGGCCGACACCGACTGGCAGGGCATCTACTGGGAGATCTACATCTTCATCGCGCTCGTCTTCTTCGCCTTCTGCTTCGCCATGTCGCGCTATTCCATCTGGCTGGAGCGGCGGCTGGAGCGCAGCCACCGCTAGGAGTGACCCCATGACCGACGCCGCCCTCGCGCCAGCCCCCTCCACGGACGTGGCGGTGCAGATCGAGCGCATGAACAAGTGGTACGGCCAGTTCCACGTGCTGCGCGACATAGACCTGACCGTCTACCGGGGCGAGCGCATCGTCATCTGCGGCCCCTCCGGGTCGGGCAAGAGCACGCTGATCCGCTGCATCAACCGCCTGGAGGAGCACCAGCAGGGCCGCATCGTGGTGGACGGGACGGAGCTGACCTCGAACCTCAAGAACATCGACCGCGTGCGCTCCGAGGTCGGCATGGTGTTCCAGCACTTCAACCTCTTCCCGCACCTGACGGTCCTGGAGAACTGCACGCTGGCGCCGATCTGGGTCAGGAAGGTGCCCAAGAGGGAGGCCGAGGAGACGGCCATGCACTTCCTCACCAAGGTCAAGATCCCCGAGCAGGCGCAGAAATACCCGGGCCAGCTCTCGGGCGGCCAGCAGCAGCGCGTGGCCATCGCCCGCTCGCTCTGCATGCGCCCCAAGATCATGCTCTTCGACGAGCCGACCTCGGCGCTCGACCCCGAGATGATCAAGGAGGTGCTCGACACCATGATCGAGCTGGCGCGCGAGGGCATGACCATGCTCTGCGTGACGCACGAGATGGGCTTCGCCCAGGCGGTCGCCAACCGGGTCATCTTCATGGACCAGGGCCAGATCGTTGAGCAGAACACGCCGAGGGAGTTCTTCAACAACCCGCAGAGCGAGCGGACCAAGCTCTTCCTGAGCCAGATATTGGGGCACTAGGCAGGGCGGGGTTCACCCCCCCATCGGCCGGCGTGGCGGGGTGAACCCCGCCCTACTCGCCGTTCTTCAGCCCGATGTCGGCCGGCACCGCGAAGTGCGTGACCTCTCCGCGCCCCGGCTCCAGGGGGCCCTCGAACGTCAGCGCCGCCACCGCGCAGGTCGGGAAGTCGCCCCAGCGCCCATGCGCAGGCGCCTCGCGGGCGAGCAGCGCGGCCAGCGCCCCGATGCTGGGCGAGTGGCCCACGAGCGCGACGCTCTCCCCCTCCCCGTGCCGCCGCAGCAGCTCCATCTGCCCCGCCTCGTCGTCCTCCTCGAAGACCGCGCGCGAGAAGGCGACCCTGGGCGCCTCCGGCCAGTGCGGCACCATGGCCCCCAGCGTCATGCGCGTGCGCAAGGACGACGAGCACAGCACGAAGAGGGGCGCGAGCCCCCGGTCGGCCACCCAGGCCCCCATGGCGGGGGCGTCGCGCGCGCCCCTGGGCCCGAGCGGGCGGTCGTGGTCCTCGATGCCCTCGGGCCAGAGGGACTTGGCGTGGCGGATCAGGAGGAGCTTCATCGGAAGGCGTCCATGTGGAACTTCGACTGCTCGGAGGATCGCCGCGAGGCCCCCAGGGGGCAAGAGCGGCGCACGAGGCAGCCGTCGCGGCAGGCCGCCTCGGCCGCGAGGAAGGCCCGGCAGGGGGGCACGTCGTAGCCCTGGGCGGTCAGGGCGCGGGGCGGGCAGGCTAGGAGGCAGGGGGCAGGGCAGGCGGGGCAGGGGGGGACGCCGGCGGCCACGGGCGCCTCCTCGGGCAAGAGGATGGCCCCGCGGAAGCTGATCCACAGGCCGCGCTCCTCGTGGACCAGGAGGCCCACGGGCGAGGCCCAGCAGCGGCCCGAGCGCAGGGCCCAGGCCTGGAAGGGGGCGAAGGGCGGGCCGTCCGAGGGCAGCACCAGCTTGCCCCGCAAGCGGGCCAGGCGGCCCGCGACGCGGCGCGACCAGCGGTCCAGGGGGTCGGGGCGGCCGTCCCGCGCCTCCGGGGAGGCTTGGAAGAGGGGCCAGAAGGCGGGCTCGTCGGGGGACAGCAGCGCCACGGAGCGGAAGCGGGCGGGGGCGCCGTCCGAGGGCAGGAGCGCCGCCAGGCCCGCGACGAACAGGCCGCGCGGGCGGGCCTCCTCGTCGAGCGTCACCGCCTCTTGCGCCCCTCGTCGGGCAGGCCCGAGCGGATGATCGTCCCGGCGCCCTGGGGCGTGAACAGCTCGATGAGCGAGGCGTTGGGCAGGCGGCCGTCCATGATGACCACGGCGCGCACGCCCGCCTCGATGGCGGAGAGCGCCGTCTCGGCCTTGGGGATCATGCCGCCCACCACGACCCCCTCCTCGATCATGGCGCGCAGCTCGTCCGAGGTCGCCTGCGGCAGCACCGCGCCGCTGGCGTCCTTGACGCCCGCCACGTCCGTGAGCAGCAGGAGGCGGTCGGCCCTGAGCGCCCCCGCGATGGCCCCCGCCGCCGTGTCGCCGTTCACGTTGAACGTCTCGTTGTCGGCCATGCCGGTGGCCACGGGGGCCACCACGGGGATGATGCCGGCGGCCGTGAGGTCGCGCAGCACCTGCACGTTCATCTCCACGGGGCGGCCGACGAAGCCCAGCTCGGGGTCGTCGGCCACGCAGACCATGAGGTCGTCGTCCTTGCCCGACACGCCCACGGCGCGGCCGCCCGCGTCGTTGATGGCCTGCACGATGCGCTTGTTGACGAGCCCCGACAGGATCATCTCGACCACCTCCACGGTGGCCTTGTCGGTGACGCGCTTGCCCCTCACGAAGCGGCTCTCGATGCCCAGCTTATCGAGCATGGCGTTGATCATGGGCCCGCCGCCGTGGACGACCACGGGGGCGATGCCCACGTGGCGCATGAGCACCATGTCGCGGGCGAACAGGGCCATGGCGGCGTCGTCGCCCATGGCGTTGCCGCCGAACTTCACGACCACGGTGGCGCCCGCGTAGCGCTGGAGGAAGGGCAGCGCCTCCGACAGCGTGCGGGCGGTGGCGATCCAGTCGCGCCCGCTCATGCGAGGCCCGCGACGAGGGCGCGGAGGGTCGGGATGCCCTCGCCGGTCTCCGAGGAGGTCACGACGATCTCGGGGAAGGCGGCGGGGTGGGTGGCGAGCGCCGCGCGCACCTGGTCGAGTACGCGCGCGCGGTCGCGCGGCCCCACCTTGTCGGCCTTGGTCAGCACGACCTGGAAGGTCACGGCCGCGCGGTCCAGGAGCTCGAGGATGTCGTGGTCCACCGCCTTGATCCCATGCCGCGCGTCCATCAGCGCCAGGCAGCGCCGCAGGGAGGGCCGCCCCTGGAGGTAGTCCTTGAGCAGCGCCTGCCACCGGGCCACCACCGCCAGCGGGGCCTCGGCGAAGCCGTAGCCCGGCAGGTCCACCAGGTAGGCCGCGCCGCCCAAGGCGAAGAAGTTGACCTCCTGCGTGCGGCCGGGCGTGTTGGAGGCCCGTGCCAGCGCCTTGCGGCCCGCGAGCGCGTTGATGAGGCTCGACTTGCCGACGTTGCTGCGCCCCGCGACGCAGACCTCGGGGCGGTCGGCGGGGGGCAGGCCGGACATGGCCACCACGCCCTTCACGAAGTCCACCGGCCCGGCGAAGAGCCTGCGGCCCCGCTCCAGCGCCTCGGCGTCGGGCGGGGGCGCCTCGGCGAAGGGGATCACTTCTTGGGCGGCGCGGCCGCCGCCTCCTTGCGGAAGGCCCCGCGGATGTTGCCGAAGATGTCGGGCCGCGAGCCGTGGCTCCACATGATGAGGTATTGCTGGACGAAGGTGATGGTGTTGTTGGCGATCCAGTAGAGCACCAGGCCGGAGGCGAAGGACCCCAGCATGAACATGAAGATCCAGGGCATCCAGGCGAAGACCATGCGCTGGGTGGGGTCCGGGGGCACCGGGTTCAGCTTCTGCTGGAGCCACATCGAGACGCCGAGCAGGATCGGCAGGACGCCCAGGGCGAAGATGTGCAGGAAGGTGCCGGGCTCGGGGCTGCCCCAGGGCAGGAGGCCGAAGAGGTTGACGATCGAGGTGGGGTCGGGCGCGCTGAGGTCCCTGATCCAGCCCACCCAAGGGGCGTGGCGCAGCTCGATGGTGACGAAGATGACCTTGTAGAGCGCGAAGAAGATGGGGATCTGCAGCAGGATCGGCAGGCAGCCCGCGACCGGGTTCACCTTGTTGTCCTTGTAGAGCTTCATGATGCCCTGCTGGAGCGCCACCCGGTCGTCGCCGACCCGCTCCTTGAGCGCCTCCATCTGGGGCTGGAGCTCCTTCATGCGCGCCATGCTCGCGTAGCTCTTCCAAGCCAGGGGCAGCACCAGGGCCTTGATGACGAAGGTCAGCGCGATGATGGACCAGCCCATGTTGCCGATCAGGAGCTTGAGGTTGTGCAGCAGCCAGAACATCGGCTTGGTCAGGAACCAGAACCAGCCCCAGTCTATGCTGTCGATGAAGCCCCGGATGCCGGCCTGCTCGTAGGCGCGGATGGTGGCCCATTCCTTGGCGCCGGCGAAGAGCTGCTTGGTGGCCGCGCCGGTCCCGCCGGGGGCGACCGTGACGGGGGCCTGCCAGGCGAAGGCCTGGAAGATGTCGCGGTCGGGGATGTAGCGGGCGACCGAGCGGAAGGGCGTGCCGGGCTCGGGGATGAGCGTGGTCATCCAGTACTTGTCGGTGAAGCCGATCCAGCCGTTCTCCGCCACGTCCACGGGGTCCGAGAGCGAGCCGTCGGGCGCGCGCGCGTCCGTGCCCGGTGTGGGGTCCATGTCGGGCAGGTTGCCGTAGGTGATCTCCTGCAGCTCCCCGTCCGACATCCTGACCACGCCTTCGTGCAGGATGAAGTTGGCGGGGCTGGGCTCGCGCCCGTCGCGGGTGATCAGGCCGTAGGGCACCAGCGTGGCGGGCGCGCTGCCGGCGTTGGCCACGCGGTCGGTGATCGTGAACATGTAGTCCGCGTCCACCGCGATGGTGCGCGTGAAGGTGAGGCCCTGGCCGTTGTCCCAGGCGAGCGTGACGGGGCTCTCGGGCGTGAGCGTGGCCACGAGGTCGGGCTCCTCGGGGCCGGAGGCGGCGACGCCCTCGGCCTCGGCCTCGGCGTCCACGAGCGCGGCGTCGGCCTGCGCTTCGGGGTCGAGCGGCTCGGGGGCGGGGGGCGGGGCGCCCTCGACCAGGGTCCAGACCGTCTCGGGGCCGGGCACGGCGTCGGCCGCCAGGCCCTCGCCGGCGGTCCAGCCCTGCACCGCGTAGTAGGGGAAGGGCGAGCCCTCGGGCGTGAGCAGGCGCACCAGCTCGGGGTCGTCCAGCGTGACGCGGTAGTCGCTCAGCGCCAGGTCGTCGAAGCGCGCGCCTTGGAGGCTGAGGGAGCCTTCGAGCTTGGGCGTGCGGATGGCGACGCGAGGGGCGGCGGAGGCGTCGGGCGCGACGCTCTCGGCGGCGTCGGCGGCCACCGCGCCGGCCTCGCCCGCGTCGGGCGCGGCCACGGCGGCGGGCACCTCGGCCGAGGTGGTCGTGGCAGGGTCGGGCGAGGGCGCCACCTCGGGCGGCGGGAAGAGCCAGAACCAGACGAGGATCACCAGGAGCGACAGGCCCGTGGCCAGGATCAGGTTGCGGGTCTGGCTGTTGTCGTCCATCGGCGTCGCGGCCCCCCCAGGCGCCCCAAGGCATCGGCGCGCTTTGACGCGCGCGGCCGCCCAAGGTCAAGCGGTTTCGGGCGGACGCGCGGGGAGGTGAAGGAAGGGCAGGCCGGGGGACCGGGCGGCCCCCCGGGACCCCCCCCGTGCGGGTGCCGCCCTCGAGGGGTCGGCCCCCTCCCGCGCCGATGTCGCCCAGAGCTTGGCCTTCGGGCCGAGGCACCCGCGCGCGCATGGGTCCGGGGAGGCCCGCCCCCGGCGCGCTGCGCCTCGACCCCCCCGGCCTTCCTTCACCCCTCCCGGCAGACCACGAGCCTCGCCCGGCCCGCCTCCTTGGCCTGGTAGAGCGCGGCGTCGGCCTGGGCCATGAGGCGGTCGAGGGGCAGGTCGGGCGTCCCCAAGGCGGCGCCGGCGGAGAGGGTCAGGCGCAGCGGGGGGGCGGAGCCGGCCTCCACGGCGACCTCCCGGCAGAGGCGGGCGCCGAGGGCCTCGGCCTCGGCCCGGGTGGCGCCGGGGAGGAACAGGGCGAACTCCTCCCCGCCCAGGCGGCCCACGAGGTCGCCCTTGCGCAGATGGCGGCGCAAGTGGTCGGCCAGGGCGCGCAGGCAGGCGTCGCCCACGGCGTGGCCGTGGGCGTCGTTGACGCGCTTGAAGTGGTCGGCGTCGAGAAGGAGGAGCGCGCCGCCCCCCCCGGTCGCGGCGGCTTCGAGGAAGGCGCGGCGGTTGGGCAGGCCGGTCAGGGCGTCGGTGGTGGCCAGGAGCGCCAGGCGGTCCTGGAGCGCCTTCTGGTGCCGGAAGGCCATCAGGAGGAGCCAGATCACCGGCAGCGACACGAGCGCGATGATCTGCGCGCTCTCCTCGAAGACGTAGGGAAGGCGCAGGATGCGGTCCTGGACGAGCCACACGAGCACGTTGACCGCGACGAGCCACACGAAGGCCCGCGACAGCCAGTGGTGCCAGCGCGTGGGCGCCATCCACGCCGCGAACCTGTCCAAGCCCGCCCCCCGCCCGTCGCGGCGCCCCCTTCCGGCGCCTGTCCCGGGGCCATCCCTAGCACGTCCGCGTTAACGGACGCTAAGGACGTCACCAGCGGTCCGGCCCCTTGTCGGCGAAGGCCTCCACCAGGAAGTCAATGAAGGCGCGCACCTTGGGCTGGGTGAAGCGGCCGGGCGGGTAGACGGCGTAGATGCCCTGGACCTCCGTGGGCAGGCCCGGGATGGCCTCCTCCACCAGCCCCCTCTGCATGGCGTCGGCGTAGAGGAAGGAGGGCAGGTAGGCGATGCCGAGCCCCGACACGCAGGCGTTGAGCAGGCTCTGCCCGTCGTTGACGGTGAGCCAGCCGGCGGTCCTGACCTGGCGCTTCTCGCCCGAGGGGGCGGTGATCCTCCACACCGCGCCCTGGGCCTGGTTGGAGTAGTGCAGGAGCTTGTGCTCGTTGAGGTCGTCTATGCGCTCGGGGCGGCCGTACTGGGCGAAGTAGGCGGGCGAGGCGATCATCTTGCGCGCGGTCTCGGCGATCCGGCGGGCGCGCAGCGTGCTGTCCTCCAGCTCGCCGATGCGCACGGCCATGTCGAAGCCCTCGGAGATCAGCTCCACGTAGCGGTTGTTGAGCACCATGTTGACCTGGATGTCGGGGAACTCCTGGAGGAACTCCCCGATCACGGGGCTCAGGTGGTTGACGCCGAAGTCGGTGGCCACGGAGATGCGCAGGAGGCCCGAGGGCGCCGACTGCATGGACGTCACCAGCGCGTCCGCTTCCCCTGCGTCGTTGAGCACGCGGCGCGCCCGGTCGTAGTAGGCCAGGCCGATCTCGGTGGGGGAGACGCGGCGCGTGGTGCGGTTGAGGAGGCGCGCGCCCAGGCGCGCCTCGAGCGCGCTGACGTGCTTGCTGACGGCGCTCTTGGAGATGCCCATCTTCTTGGCGGCGTCGGTGAAGCCCCCCTGGTCCACGACCGTGGCGAAGGCTTCCATCTCGGTGAGGCGGTCCATGGGCTGCGCTCCGGCGGTCACGTTGGTCCGAGGGATGCCCGGGAAATGGGGCGCGAGGGCGACGGGCGGGCGACGAAGCGGGGGAATCGCCGGGGATAGGCTGCGGCGGGGAAACGGCTAGATGAGGGCGGCGGCCTCCACGCCCTCGCGGATGGCCCGCTCCGCGTCCACGCCGCTGGCGTCCCGCGCCCCCCCGACGACCACGGGCGCCACCCCCCTGGCCCGGAGCGCCTCGGCGAGCCCCGCCTCGCTCTCCTGCCCCGCGCAGAGCACCACCGTGTCGGCCTCGACCACGCGATGGGCCAGCCGCAGCCCCTCCGGCCCGATGCCCTCGTAGGCCACGCCCGACAGCGCCTCCACGCCCTTGGCGGCCAGCGCCAGCCGGTGGATCCAGCCCGTGGTGCGGCCCAGGTCGCGCCCCGGCTTGCCCGGCCGGCGCTGGGCCATGGTCACCGCGCGGGCGGGCGGGGCGGGGCGCGGCGGGGCGAGCCCGCCCGGCCACAGGGCGGGGTCGCCCACCCCCCACTCCGCGCGCCACTCCTCCAGGGTCCCCGGCGCCCCCACCAGCGCCGTCGCCACGTCGAACCCGATCGGCCCCGCCCCCACCAGGGCCACGCGCCCCCCCGCGCCCGCGGCCCCCGACAGCACCTCGGCGTAGCTGGGCGCCCCCTCCTCGCCGGGGATGCCCGGCCGGCGCGGCCGCACGCCCGTCGCCACGACCACCGCGTCGAAGCCCGCCAGGTCGTCCGGCAGGGGCGCCGCCCCCAGGCGCAGCTCCACCCCCGCCTCCCGCAAGGCGGCCTCGAACCAGCGCAGGAGCGGCCCGAACTCCTCCTTGCCCGGCACCGCCGCCGCGAGCCGCATCTGCCCGCCCACCGCCCCGTCGCGCTCCCAGAGCGTGACGCGGTGCCCCCGCTCGGCGCAGGCCAGCGCGGCGGCCATCCCCGCCGCCCCCGCCCCCACCACCGCCACGCGCCGGGCCACGTCCGCGGGCGCCAGCACCAGCGTCGTCTCCCGCCCCGCGCGGGGGTTGACGAGGCAGCTCGCCAGCTTGCCCTCGAAGGTGCGGTCCAGGCAGGCCTGGTTGCAGGCGATGCAGGGCGCGGTGAGGTCCGGCCGCCCCCCGCGCGCCTTGACGACGATGTCGGGGTCCGCGAGGAACGGCCGGGCCATGCTCACCAGGTCGGCGACGCCGTCCGCCAGGACCCTTTCCGCGTCCTCGGCCGAGGGCAGGCGGTTGGTGGCGACGACGGGGATGCCCACCTCCCCCTTGAGCCGCGCCGCGAGCCAGGTCCAGGCCCCCCGGGGCACGCTCGCGGCGATGGTCGGCACCCGCGCCTCGTGCCAGCCTACCCCCGAGTCCAGCGCGTCCGCCCCCGCCGCCTCCACCGCGCGGGCCAGCAGCGCCACGTCCCCCCAGGTCTGGCCCCCCTCCACGAGGTCGGCGAGCGAGATGCGGAACAGCAGCGCCCGCTCGGGCCCGATGGCCGCCCTGACGCGCGCGACCACCTCGACCGCGAAGCGCCGGCCGCCGTCCCCGCCGCCCCAGGCGTCATCGCGGCGGTTGGTGCGCGGGGCCAGGAACTGGTTGATGAGGTAGCCCTCGGACCCCATGACCTCCACGCCGTCGTAGCCCGCCTCGGCCGCCAGCGCCGCGGCCGTCCCGAAGGCCTGGAGCGTCCGCTCGACGCCGCCCGCGTCGAGCGCCAGGGGCGCGAAGGGCGAGATCGGGCTCCTGACGGCCGAGGGCGCCACGCAGTCCGGCCCCATGGCGTAGCGCCCCGCATGGAGGAGCTGGAGCGCGATGCGCCCGCCGGCCGCGTGCACGGCGTCGGTCACGCGCCTGTGGCGGGCCGCGTCCCTGTCCGAGACCATCGCGGTGGCGCCCGGGAACACCGCCCCCTCCTGGCAGGGCGCCACGCCCCCCGTGACGATCAGCCCCGCGCTCGCGCGCCGCGCGTAGAAGGCCGCCACCGCCCCCCAGTCGCCCGCCTCCTCCAGCCCCGTGTGCATGGAGCCCATGAGGAGGCGGTTGGGCAGGCGGAGCGGCCCGAGGGCCACGGGCGACAGGAGGCGGGGGAACATGGGCCAAACCATGGCGCCGCCTCCCCGCGGGGTCACGCGGGACGCGGCGTCAGCGAGGCGGCGCGGCCACGGGCTCGCCGGGCCCGCGCCGGGTCCGCGCGAGGTCCGGGGGGATGGCGAGGCGCTCCCCGCGCGCGGGGGTTGGGCAGGACGCCCGCGGTCTCGGCCCGGATCGGCTCGCCCCGGTCGAGCCGGGGGGCGAGGGCGCCCCGGCGCCGGGCGCGGCCTCAGCGCCCCCCCCGCCGGGCCGCGCGGCGCCCGCCCAGGGCGACCGTCGCCCCGAGGAGCGCGTAGCCCCAGAGCATCAGCGCGCCGAAAGCGTCGGCGCGGCCCGCGCCCATGTCGGGGAACAGGCGGTCGAAGGCCAGCACCGCCCCCGCGTCGAGCGCCATCCCCGGCAGGACCAGCCCCAGGGCGAGCGCGTCCGCCCCCCGCCCGCCGGGCGCGAGCCAGCGCCGCAGCGCCACCGCGCCCGCCACCACCACGACCGCCAGCCCCAGCACCGGCCAGGGCGACGGGTCCCGGTCGGGAGGCAGGACCAGCTGCCCGCCCAGCCGGAACAGGAGCGTGGCGACGGCCCACAGGAGGAGCCCGACGAGCGCCGCCCGCGCGAGGGTCGCGGGAGGCGGCGCGGGCGGCGGCGCGGGCGGCGCGGCGGCAC
>ERZ1066119.928-NODE-928-length-17649-cov-6.588837_pt1 | contig 17649 bp, 18 predicted proteins | sample MGYA00382766_ERZ1066119 | MGnify/ENA primary metagenome ERZ1066119 (study PRJEB33369, sample SAMEA5778349) | biofilm metagenome | biome: Industrial cooling water; feature: Water cooling tower basin; material: Biofilm | place: United Arab Emirates | collected...
GTTGCAGGGTGGGTACTTAGAAATGTAGGAACCGATCGCTGGCTGCGTAACTTTTCTAGAAAGTTAATCATGGCAACCTGGGCATAACCAGCTTTTCCTAAAGTTTGTACGCCTCTTGCATCGGCTTGGAATTCATCAGAGCGGCTATTGGGACGGCGCAAAGCTAGTTCTACACCTAATTGTACTGCCGTACTCTCATCTAGACCAGCAGCAGAAGCCAGACCGCGAGCGATCGCAGTTTCTCGCATCTGTTCGATTAAATGTCGTTCGGCGATGTGACCGATTTCGTGTGCTAATACACCCGCTAGTTGTGCTTCGTTATCTGCGGCTTTGAGTAAGCCCGTGGTGACATAAACGTAGCCGCCAGCAGTAGCAAAAGCATTGATACTGTCGTCTTTGACAACTTGAAATGTATAGGGGATGTCGGGGCGAGTGCTGTTTTTTGCCAACCGCTGACCGATGCGATCGACATAGTTATTGACGCGAGTGTTGTTATAGAGTTGAAACTGTTCGCCGACGAGCTGCTGGTTAATCTGCTTGCCTAGCTGGACTTCTTCTTTATCGGAAACGTTGTAAAGTTGATAGACTTGAGCGCCGCGAATCAGCAATTCCCACAAAGGAGCGGCTGGCGTGGGTTGAGGCGCACCGACAACGACACCAATTGCTACTGAAGAGGTAATTAATGGATAAAACCAAGGGCGGCGGGAACGAGGAATGTTAGACATAATTCGATTGGTGCTTGAGCGATCGCGCGTCAAGCTTGAGAAACAAGGTTAATTACAGCTTGAACTAAAAAAGTGGAAAAGTCGGGGACGATTGCCGTTCTTCAATTCTGTTATACAAATCTCTGTTATACAAATATTGTTGAGCCAGCTTTCCTCTTGCATTGGCTCGCTCACTAGCGACTGATTAAATCTATTCATAAATCTAACTGGATGCTTTCAGGTTTTTCGTGATTTATCGCTTGCGCCAACGATTGAAATCCGCTTGGGGTTGAGCCTTTTCCTCCGTACTGGAGTGTTTAAGGCACTTTCTAGATGAAAAGCTATCGTTGTATTAATTAGCTATGTAGGACGCTTTTTTCAGACAGCACTTGCCAATAAAGATGTCCCGACATTTTGGAGATTTTTATTCATCTACGCTGCCGTTTTTGTTATGGGTACGGCAATTGTAGTCATTTACCGCTACATGCAACAAAAGCTAGGGCTTTACCGGCGGAGATGGTTGACAAATAATTTTTTAGATAAATATTTTCACCAGCGGTCTTATTATCATCTCAATTCAGATAAGAAAATAGACAACCCAGACCAGCGAATTTCCCAGGATATTAATTCATTTACCAGCACTTTGTTATCTTTTCTGTTACTCTTACTAAGTTCGATTATCGATTTAATTGCATTTACAGGGATTCTTTGGTCAATTTCTGTGCCGCTAACACTCGTTCTGATTGCTTACGCTATTTTTGGTACTATTGTAACAGTTTTGTTTGGCAAACGATTGGTCGGGCTAAACTTCAATCAAGTCAGACGAGAAGCTAACTTTCGCTACGGCTTAGTTCACGTTCGTAATAACGCTGAATCAATTGCTTTTTATCGCGGAAAACAGCAAGAATCATTTCAGGTGAGAGAGCGTTTTCAAGAGGCGTTGGAAACTTTAATCTATTAATTGGATGTCAGCGAAATCTCGGTTTCTTTACTCAAGGATTCCAGTATCTTGTGGTCATTTTACCCACGCTAATTGTAGCTCCGCTCTACTTTGCGGGTAGAATCAAATTTGGCGCGATCGCTCAGGCTAATTTTGCGTTCGGTCAAGTCTTAGCAGCACTAGCAATAGTTGTCACTCAGTTTCAAGAATAAGTGCTTTTGCTGCTGGAATAAATCGTTTAGCAGCCTTTAAACAAGCATTGGAACACCAAATGCAGAAGCCAAACTCGAAGCAACTGTAATTAATACAAAAATAGATTCTTATATTGCTACAGATCGTCTCACTTTATTCACGCCAAACTACCAGCAGAATTTAGTTAAAGACCTCTCATTTAAAATGAAACCAAATGAAGGTTTACTAATTGTAGGACCGAGTGGCGTTGGCAAGAGTTCAATTTTACGGGCGATCGCGGGACTGTGGAATGCTGGTACAGGCACGATCGTTCGTCCTCAGTCAGAGGAAATGCTATTTTTACCCCAGCGTCCCTATATGATTTTGGGTTCGCTACGCGACCAATTATTGTATCCTCATACCGACAAGGATATTGACAGCGATCGACTGCATCAAGTTTTGCAACAAGTGAATTTGACAGACCTATCCAAGCGATTCGGTGGTCTTGATGTCGAGTTAGACTGGGCTAACGCTTTATCTTTAGGAGAACAACAACGCTTAGCATTTGCACGACTGCTACTAACGCAACCCCAATATGCAATTCTAGATGAAGCAACGAGTGCGTTGGATCTGAAAAATGAAGCACACCTTTATCGACAACTACAGGAATTGTCATAATGTTTGTTAGCGTCGGTCATCGCAGCAGCTTAGTTAAGTATCATCAACAAGTTCTGGAGCTAGATGGAAACTCAGGCTGGAAGCTCTTTCCGGTTCAATCCTATATCGAGCGACAAGACGAACGCTCAGAAGATCTTTTTGACGAAGGCTTCAGTGACGTTTAGAGAGATTGAGCAATAGTTCCTACCGCATCAGCTCTTTCATCACTCGGATCTCCCGCTTCTGGGTGGCGACAATCTCCCCGCATAACTGCTCGATGCGTTGGTCTGTAATTGCAGCCTGTTGACACACGAGAATTGCAGCAGCATGATGTGGAATCATCGAGCGCAAAAACTGCTGGTTTCCTACTCCCGCTTGCGTTCGGACGAGCATCCAGAATAGCCCGATTAGTGCCGTTCCCACAACAAGAAGCACGACGTTCAGCCGCTTGTTTTGATACATCGATCCCATCACGGTAAGCATGATGATGGACATCGGCGCTACCATGAGTCCTGCCATATATATCTGGTTGAGACTGAAAAACAGATTGCTCCACTCATTAACCCGCGAAAGCATGACGATCGCCATGACAATATAAGAGATTAACAGCGCGACCAGTAAACGGATATATGGCTTCATGGCAGATTTAGATTTCATCTTGAATTTTTGCAGTGAGGTAAGAGAGTCGGTAGGTACAGATAATATTCTCAGCAGCCAAGTTATCCATTAAGCCAGCTTTGCACGGCGCAACAGCACGGCATTAATTGCCACAATTACCGTAGACAGACTCATCAATAACGCACCTATGGCAGGAGATAACAGAATTCCCCAAGCATACGCAACTCCAGCAGCCAGAGGAATTGCAATGACGTTGTATCCCGTTGCCCAGAAAAGGTTTTGAATCATCTTGCTATAAGTCTTCTGTGCCAAATTTAAAGCTTTGACGGCATCGAGCGGATCGTCTTCAATTAGGACTAAATCTGCCGATTCAATTGCGACATTCGTTCCCGCACCGATCGCGATGCCGATATTTGCCTCTAAAAGAGCAGCCGCATCGTTGATGCCATCCCCCACAAAAGCAGTTGCTCCTTCTCGTTTCAACTGGCTGATAATTTTGACCTTATCTTCCGGTAAAACGCGGGCATAGTAGCGATCGATGCCTAAATCTTGAGCCACTGTTTTCGCAACAGCCTGGGCATCACCCGTAATCATCACGACTTGAATATCCTTGGCGTGTAACTGATTCACAGCTTCCCGCGCCCGTTCTCTGACTCGATCTGCCATCGAGATGACGGCAATAGCTTGGCGATCGTCCATCAACACGACCGCACTCTCACCCCGCTCGTCTGCTTTTGCTAATCCCGCTTGCAGAGATGCAGAAATGGGCAATTTTTGTTCCGATACCCATTCCGGTCGTCCAATTCGGTAAATTTGACCGCGAATCTTGCCCTCGACTCCCCTACCCGTCACCGTTTTGAAGTCAGACATCTGCGGTAACTCCAGGCTTTGTTGTTGGGTGGCTGTGACTACGGCTTTAGCTAAGGAATGTTCGGAAGGAGTTTCTAAAGCAGCCGCGATCGCCAGTGCTTGTCTTTCATCAATGGAATCAGCGTAAACCCTCTGCACGCCAAACCGACCTTCGGTAAGGGTTCCAGTCTTATCGAATGCCATTGTTTTTATTTCTTTTGCCCGTTCCAGCGCATCGCGATTGCGTACCAAGATGCCGTTTTTGGCGGCTAGACCTGTAGAATTGGCAATCACCAGGGGAATCGCTAACCCCAAAGCGTGAGGACAGGTAATTACAAGTACGGTGACGCTGCGATTGATGGCAAATAGTAGATCGCTCAGCCACAGCCAAACGACAAACGTAATCGTACCAGCAGCGATCGCGATTAACGTTAACCAATATGCAGTGCGATCGGCTAATACTTGATAGCGGCTTCTCGATCCTTGCGCTTCCTCTACCAAGCGCATAATTTGACTAATTGTGGTTTCGCCACCAATACGGGTGACTTTGACTTGCACCGAACCTTCGCCGTTAACCGAACCAGCGACCACTTCATCGCCTTGTTGCTTGGGGACGGGACGAGACTCACCCGTAAGAAATGACTCGTCCACGCTCGTATCTCCTTCAATCACCACGCCATCGTTGGGGATCTGTTCCCCTGGACGGATCAGGATGATATCTTCTACAGCAATTTCACTCACAGGCACATCTTCAATTTTGCTGCCTTGCAATCGATGTGCTTGCGTTGGTACGAGTTCGGCTAAATTCTCTAAGGCGCGGCTGGCTCCTGCTACAGAAGCCATCTCAATCCAGTGTCCCAGCAGCATGATATCTACTAGTGTTGCCAGTTCCCAGTAAAAAGGCATTCCAGGCAGACCGAGAGAAACTGCAATGCTGTAAACGAAAGCTACAGTAATCGCCAGCGCGATCAGCGTCATCATACCAATTTTGCTGTGCAGTTCGCTCCAGGCTCCGCGCAGGAACACCCAGCCGCCATAGAAGTAGATGACGATGCCGAGAATGGGACTAATCCAGTTGGAACCAGGGAAAGCGATCGCTTCGTATCCCAGCCACTCTTGCAATTGTGCAGAGAAATAAAGGATAGGTATGGTAAGGGCTAAGCAGATAAAGAACCGTCGCTTGAAAATTGCCGGATCGTGATGTCCGGCGTGTCCCCCATGTCCAGAGTGTCCGGCGTGTCCGTGATGGGGAGTGTCTGTATGTTGCTCGTGCTGGTGGTGAGCGTGATGTGGATTATGCTCGTCGTGATGCGATCGCTCTTGGTGCTGCGCCTGTCCCCTACCATCTCCTTTCATCTGGCTGACCCCACTAATAATTACTAATTCGTAATTCGTAATTCGTAATTATTGCTCCTTAATTACGAATTACGAACTATTAATTACGAATCGATTGAATTAAGCTCTTGCTGCGGCAATACCTGAAATTTTTCGATATTCTTCCACGGCTTGACGGCAAGCTTTAGCACAGTTCTGGCAGTGTGGGTTATCGTGCTGCTCGCATTCACTGGCGCAGGCTTCGCAGATATCTATGCAGGCACGAACGACATTCGGAATGAAGCGGGAACTGCGACTCATAAAACCTGCGATCGTCCAACAGATTTGAGCGCAGTCGCGGCACAGCCGAGCGCATTCTGGCATCGAACCCAAACATTCATCGGCGCAGTGTTCGCATTCATAAGCGCAGTGAATCGCAGCGTCAATACTAGTTTGATATTGTTGATGAGGCATAATATTTCTCCTTTTAAACGCTTACTTTGCGACTATATAAATTTCATATGCTCTACATCTCTATCTGACGAAGTAACATTAGTTTCTGTCAGATGAAGGACGGGTATTTCATCGTAATTTCATTTCTTTGTGCTGCGACGACTAACTGTGTTAAATATCACATTTCAACTTAGTTCGTGAAATTCAGGTGAGGAGATATTTCTTGAGAAATCTGTACTAAAACTAGATCGAACCAATTCAACCCATAAAATTCAAGCAGCAGGCGAGCAATGCCTACTCTCTCAAGCAATAAGCAAACAAAAAATTTTTTCAAGGCAAGATCGTTAATAAAGCTTAATTTTATTAATAGATGAATTTAAGTTGAGATAAACTAACAGAAGATAGGATCTACCATTGGAGGTAATTGTAGATATATCGTGCGCTTAGATCGAATTTTTGCCTTAGTCATAATTGTTATTTGCTTGCTGGCAGCACTAGGCAATTGGTTGGGCGGTCGCACTCCTAGAGCTGAAACTGCCATGTCTCCAGGCGGAAGAGGTAGCACAGCTAATGTTGCTCTAATAGAAATTTACGGCACAATTAGCGATCGCCCCACAACTCCTTTCGGTAGCGTTGATAATTCTAATTCTAATGCCATTATTAAATCGATTCGGCAAGCTCGTAAGGACGGAGTAAAAGCAATTTTATTGCACATTAATAGCCCTGGTGGTACTGCTGCTGCTTCCCAGGCTATTTACAACGAACTGATGCGAGTCCGCCAAGAAACGCCAATTCAAATTGTTGCCAGTTTTGGCGATGTTGCCGCTTCAGGAGGATATTACGTCGCGAGTGCGGCTCATCATATTGTCGCTAACCCCGCTACTACGACAGGTTCAATTGGAGTGATTATTCGCACTCAAAATTTATCTCCTTTACTAAATAAAATTGGGGTTGAAACAGGTAATATCAAAAGCGGTCAGTACAAAGATATTCTCTCGCCATTTCGAGATCTTTCAACTGGAGAACAGACTATTTTACAAGGAATTGTGAGCGAATCCTATCAACAATTTCTCAATGCCATAGTCGCAGGTCGTAACATTTCGTTAGAACAACTAAAACCACTAGCAGATGGGCGGATATTTACAGGCGCTCAAGCACAACAAGTTAAGTTAGTCGATTCCTTGGGAAATACCCACGATGCTTTGATAAAAGCAGCCCAACTAGCAAAAATTTCTGGGGAACCGAGCGTGCGTAACTATTCTTCTCCTGGCTGGCGCGATTCTTTAGGCATCTTTTTATCAACTTCCTTAGAACAGTTTCTTCCCAGTTATCGAGAATTTCAAATTGCTCGTTGGCATAAAATTCCACTAGCTTTATGGGAATAGGCGATGCTCAATTCTCTCTATACCACGTTTTTTAGACCAGTGGAAATGAGATTTTCAGCTCAAGTTGCGATCGCAATTGGGTTGCTGATCGTCTTCATACTGGCATTCAATGCAGCAGGTGCGGCAGGACTGGGTGTAGGTGGAATTATCGGATTTACATTACTGTTTCTGTTTGCTGGGTTGTTGGGGTGGTTTTGGTTATCTGCGGCGGTGAATTTGCTGGCACAGTTATTTGGCGGACGAGCAGATGGACGTGCCACCACGATCGCGATCGCTACCGGTCTTTATCCCCTGATTTTTACTGCGCCAGCGATCGCGGCGAGTCGATGGTCTGACGCTTTGGGAGATTTGTTCTCTTTTCTCATCAGCATCGCCGTGTTGGTAACGCTGACAATTGCTATCCATCGCGTACACGAAATTAGTTGGTGGAAAGCGATTTTCTGTTTGGCGATCGCGATAACTGTTTCCTTTTTTGCCCTATCAGGTTTAATCCTCTGGCCCCTGATGATTATTTTAGGGATGTAATTGTTCTCCTTTTACTTCCTCTTTCCGAGCTACCGATTGTAAAGCAGGTGATATTGGCATGGCGATCGCTTCTGTCAATTCCTGCGGTGGTACTTGACGAGTGGGGGACTGCAAATATTGACCTGTTAAAATTGGTTCAACCAACTTCATTCTGTGAGTCGTACTGTAGTAGCGGTGGGTTTGCTCAATTTGAGTCCGCTCTTGCATCGACTCGTTAGCAATCTTCTTCCGCAGTTTGATAATAGCATCCATAATTGCTTCTGGACGCGGCGGACAACCAGGTAAGTAGACATCGACAGGAATCAACTTATCTACACCCTTTACTGATGTGGGAGAATCAACGCTGAACATACCGCCAGTGATGGTACAAGCGCCCATTGCAATGACGTACTTGGGATTTGGCATTTGCTCGTAAAGCCGCACTAATTGCGGAGCCATCTTAATCGTAATCGTGCCTGCGGTAATAATTAAATCGGCTTGTCGAGGACTCATGCGGGGAAATACCCCGAAGCGGTCGAAATCAAACCGCGAGCCAATCAAAGTGGCAAATTCAATAAAGCAACAGGCAGTCCCAAACATCAACGGATATAAGCTAGACATCTTTGCCCAGTTATAGAGATCGTCAACGGTTGTGAGAATGACGTTTTCTGATAACTGCTGCGTTACTTGCGGATATTCAATCGGATTTATGATTTGGAGCTTGTCTATTTCTGGTGAGGTGTTAGCTGTTGGTTGCAGACTCATAGAAAACTCCCAATATTAGACCTATTAGGTATTCGTACAAGCGGTCTGTAGAAGAGGCGTAGCGTGGCTACATCCATTCTACGTCTAGCTGACTGCCTGTGAGGCAGCGATCGCCAGCCAACAGCTATTTAGAATCGTCTCAGCCTATTTAGCTGCTCTGGGAATTGCTGACTGATAGACAGATTGAACGACGAGTACGGGCTTTTGGCTGTATTCTGCTTCTAGCTGTTTTACAAAACCCTCATCCCAATTGAAATCATATTCTCTTTCGAGGTCAGCCACGACTAAGGGACGCAGTACACCTGTTACGGCAACTGTCTGATCTTCTTTAACTGCCGTATTTGCTGTAGTGCCTGTTTTAGGATTTGCCACTAACACTAGTAAGTCGCTAGCACCAAATAGTTGGTCTTCATCCAGAGTAAAAGTAGTTGGACTGAGTATTTCCTCAACTTCACCCGTTACAGCCAGGGTTCTGCCGTAGTACTGTTTTGGATTTGAAGTAATTTCCCCTGGTTCGGGTGCGGGAGCGATCGACTGAGCAATAATTGCTGGTTTGCCCTCGTATTCTACATATAGATTTGGCTCCAAATCCAGAAAATCGTAGTCTCGATTGACATCAGCTACTACAAATTGACGCACCTCACCTGTGACTTGAACTTCCGTATCGTCAGTAGGAAGAGCTAAAGGTTGCCCTGAAGCATTGACCACCAGAATTGTCTCATTGCCAAAAAATTCTTCGTCGCTAATTGTGAAGGTGTTATTACCAACTTTTCTCACGGGTTCGCTTCTTACCGTGACAGTTTTACCGATGAGTTGCTTCGTGTTGTCGGTCACTTCCTCGGTAGTCACGTTTCCTGTTGGAGATACAGGAGTATTCGCTTGTGGCTGTGTCGCAGTCTCTCCTGTTGGAGATGCAGGTCTGTTTGTTTCTAGTTGATTAGTACAAGCGGGAAGAACGATCGCGGCTAGTGCTAATGCGATCGCGCCTTTGGTATTCCATAACTTATTTAACATTGAAAAAACCTCCTTACACCTTTTATGTAAGTTGAAAGTGAAAAATCAAACATCAGAACGTTTAGATACTGTTTTGACAGGTGCGATAATTCTGAGTCAGAACCATCTAGCCTTTTTGAGAGCGAATTAGTTCAAGAAGACTTGACCATCTTTTTGAATTCTCAGAACGCCCTGGTTACTATCGCGGGGGTTCGCGTCCTCATCCAACGCCACCTCTAAAACTCCATCTTTAGATGCAGACATGGGCATGACTTGTACAAAACCATCGTCTTGGCGCACAAATGTTACAGTTACGGGTACAGGCAGATTTTGCAGTACAGTTTCTTCTCCGCCTGGTAAAACTCGGCGTTGTGTATACCCAACTGCCTCATAAGTAACGATCGCATTGGTATTATTTTTCAGTCTGACGCTGACGTTGCCATCCATCGGCATAACTTTAGCAACTGCTTGAGAGCGGTTCTCTGGTAAAGGTGGCGTGACAGGTGGGTTTGTTCGATCGCGCATTCTTGGGGAGTAGTAAGGATCTGCTGATGTAGCACTAGGACGGGCTGCTTCAGGTGTACCTTGTCCTTGCACTATTCTAGTTGCGGCATTAGGCGGACACCCTTCAGGAGACAAGCGCGTACTATTGAAAGGTTCTTCGTAGTAAATCCGAGGACAAGGATTGAGTACTTGAGAAGACTGTGCTGATGCCACTAGAGGAATTGCTGGTATACCGAGTAGTAAGCCACCAAAAACGGTTCCTACTATCCCAACTTTTTGAGGTTGAATTCTATTTTTGTTATGCATTTGTAACTCCAATTAAAAGTGTTTTGGTTAGATTCAAGCAGTTTGCATTAGCTACAAGAGGCGATCGCGCCTGCTACTTTTTGACAAAACAACTCATGACGGTTCGTTTAAAGTTGCAGTAGTATTTAATACCATTGGATCGATTGGCGCGATCGGTGCTGGTTGAATTGAATGATTGTTATTTGCAGGACGATAAGCATTGCTGACGCGAGCTTCATAATCGCGATCTAGTTTCAAATCGTCATTAAATTCAGGTAGATTCTCTGCTTGTTCTTTTGTTAAACTTTCAGTATCTACTCTTCTTTCTACAGCACTAACTCGCGCTCTTTCTATGGGGAGTAAAACTTCTTTCCCAAAAATCCAAAAACCAAGATCGACAATCAGATATCGAAACTTTCCCGTGTCTTCATCCACTAAAATATCTTTGACTGTGCCAACTTTTTCGTTTTCGTTTGCATATACAGTAAATCCAATAACAGCACTATCTCTCATTCTATTTATCATCTGCGGATAGATCTCTTTCAGTTTTAGTAAAGCCATTTTTTTAATTAGCGTTCCGTTTCAGCGAGCAAAAAGATTGTATGTAGATAAGAGGATCGGACTCACTCAAGTAAAGAAGCCAGCCATAGAGATTATTTGTTTGCGATCGCATCTGACTATCCCAGGCAGTAAAGAGAAAAAGTTGAGCGCTCAACTGGGGGTGTAAGTTCAATTGTTTGAACTGGTGTAGAGTTCGATCGTTTCCGTTTCGACCGAATCTATTTTCAGATTAGATTCAAATAGTGGAAAACTCGTGGAGAAACCTAATTTCTCCACCATTTGCTACTTAAGATAGACTTTGATTCAACCAATTGGAGTAGTTGCTAGCCTCAAAGCAGTTTTGAGTTAACTACTAAAATACTTGAAATCAAAATACATCCGCCTATTGAGATTCACGCTCTCAACTCTTGACTTTTAACTTTTGACTTTTAACTTTTGACTTACTTAGTCTATCCATTCGAGTAGTCCTAAAGAAGTAAGACTACCAACTAAGTGAGTACCAATTAAATTGACATTAGCTAGGATGACGAGAATATCGAACGAACGAATCACATTTCCCTGCTGGTACACAGCTACGCCTTGGGGTACAGCTAAAGATTGTGATAGCACGGCAATCGCGCTAACCTCAGATGCGATAAAAGCTAACAACATCCCGACAAAACTCGCAATTAAACCAATTTTTAAAGCTTGAATTACCTCTTCTTTACGCGGATGCACGGTGCGATCGCTCGACTGCAAGCGTCTGGCTAAAACTCGACCTCTAAATGCCCAAAATATTCTAAAAGCAGCAAGTAATACGCCAATTACAGCGAAAAAGATACTAAAACCAATGGCGGCATTATTTGTGACTGCACTGAGACTGCGGCTAAAAACGGCAAAGATTAAAACAATACCGGAAGTGCTAGCGAGCGCCAACTGTATCCAGAAGCTAAAGCGGCTGACAACGCGAAAAGTAGCAGCAAATCGTTGTTTCGTTGGGGTTGGAAGAGAATTTTGGATTAGCTCAGACATGGTTTTCTCCTGCAAGGGTATGTCGCTTATGTTTATAAAAAGTTTTCAACCGACCATAATTGCCTAGAAGTAGAGTTGACGATTTACAACCAAAAAGCTTCTATCTTGAGGGAGATGGTAACTGTTCTGGTTTCAAAGTTAGCTGTTGAGTTGAGCCATTACGATTGACTGTAACCTGTAATGACTTGCCTAAATTCGTTGCTTCTACTGCGTCTTGTACAGAGTCGGCAGTTTGAATTTCATTCCCGTTAATTTGAGTAATAATGTCACCAGGACGCAAACCAGCACGCGCTGCTGGAGAGTTAGGAGCAACTTGTACGATTAAAACTCCCCGTTCTCGATCGACTTTAAAACCAAGGTTACTCTGATTTATTTCCTGTTGAATTTCCGGTGTTAACTCAACCAGCCGCACGCCGATATAGGGATGTTCGACTCGACCAGTTGTAATTAACTGATTAGCAATTCTTTGAGCTGTATTAATTGGAATGGCAAAGCCTAAACCCTGTGCTCCGCCAATGATTGCAGTATTGACTCCGACAACTTCGCCTTGAGCATTGAGCAAAGGTCCACCAGAATTACCAGGATTAATTGCTGTATCGGTTTGAATAAAATCAAGTCGCTTGTCGTTGACACCAATATCAGAACCACTACGCCCTGTGGCGCTGATAATTCCTTGAGTCACGGTATTGTCTAAACCTAAAGGATTGCCAATGGCGATCGCCCATTGTCCGACTGCAATATTATCAGAATTAGCCAGCTCAACTGTAGGTAAATTTGTCCCCTCAATATCAACCACTGCTACATCCGTAACTGGATCTGCACCCACAACTTTTCCAGCAAAACGGCGACCATCTCTTAACACGACTGATACTTTATCGGCTCCTTCTACCACATGGGCATTAGTCAGGATGCGACCATCTTGGCTGATAATAAATCCCGAACCGATACCGCGTTGAACTTTCTGTTCGGGAGGAAATGGATTTTCCCCAAAAAATCGCTCAATCAGAGGATTGCCAAAAGCTGTGGGAACTTCAACTGTACGGGTAGCATTAATCCGTACAACTGCGGCTCCTACATCTCGGACAACTTCAGTGACAAAGTTAGGATTGTTTTGTAGATTTGCTGTTGGTTGAGTCGGTGAAGGTTGGACTTGAACTTCTCTGTTTCCTAAAGATTCGCATCCAGCAGAACTACCAATTACAAGTATGCTTAAATATAAGATTGGTTGCTTGAAAATTTGCTCGATCGTCTCCCCACGCCACTTTCTCATTTTCATAACTGCAAGCCTACTGATTCTAACTAGCTTTAGCTCGCTCTGAATCTGAAGACAGAGCTAACTTCAACTTAGATGGCAATGGTGGAAAACTCGTGGAGAGAGTAGTTTTTACGCTACAACTTGCGGTCGCACTTTTCCCAGCAGCCATGCCAGGATTGCACCAAAACCAAAGATATTCGCTACTGACAACACCAGTCCTCCTAGTACCGGAATCAAGCCGATTAAAGCCAAAATCAGCATACCGAGGAGAAATTGCTGCACGGGCGATTCCCTTCGGGATAGCTGCGCTTCACGCCCTGGCGCTTTCAAAGTTCTTTGCCCCAGCCAAAGAGCTATGCCGAGAGTTCCCACAAGTGCTGTAATACCGATGGCTAAACCCACTAGGGGTAACAAGGGAATGCCGATTAAGCTGACTGTCAGCAGGATGACTAGCACAATGACAGCCAGCATACCCCCCAAACCCCACAAGCCACTCTGGAGAGGATACTGACTGATAATCGCTGCTAGGGTAAGCAGGAAATTTGGTCGCCAAAGTAGGATTAAAACACCAATGATAGCGCCGATCGCGACGTTGAGCAGATGAAAGGCACTACCGAAGAGATAGCGAACGAGAAAGCTGTCAATTCCCCTCCTCCTAGAACCATGCATCCCCCATCTACCATCTTCTAAAACTGTACCCGAAGCGCCGCCAATAGTAACTCCTGGCTGGGCGATAATTTCTCCTCCTACGGCGTAGACATCACCATCAACGCGGACACCCTTTTCTAAGATCGCATCCCCACCAATAGCGATCGCAGTTTGGGTGACTCTTGCGCCCTCCCTAATTGTTGCATCACCCCCAATCGCGATCGCATTTTCTACAACTTGGTTGGGCGGAACTATAACATCGCCGCCAACCCGAATAATGTTCTTGTTGTTGACATTAATATCAGTTTGTGCCGTTGCTGTTATTGAGAAAAGCACTGCGCTCAGGGCTGATACTAAGACCAAGATCGCTCGGTTTCTTTTAAGACTTCTCATACCCCATCCCTCTTCTTAACGTGTAGCTACCGTCAATCGCTAATTCCGCCCTTGCAACTAATCTAGCGGCATCTGATTTATCCAGGCTTTGTGGCGACGAACTCCTTCTCGTCCTCATGGCAAATCTGCTGCATAATGTTGCGACCCGACATGGCGACTACGGGGACGCTACCACCAGGCTCAACCCACTGTCCGATCGCATAAAAATTGTCCAGCCCAGGCAGCGTTTTGCGGATACCAGCGATCGCTAGCCATAGCGTCTGCTTGGTCAGGAGCCAGCCACAGTTTGAACCCTGCCAGTTCCCCGTGTAACGCTCGTAGCTGAGTGGCGTAGCAACATCCACATACTCGATATCGGCTTTGATCCCAGGATAAACCCGATCCAACCAATCGATCAAAATACCGGATTCCTGAATTTGCTCGGCGTTGTAAATCGACCGTCCGTAGATGCGTTGCCAGTAATCGTAGGGTGTACTCAGCGTGACGATCGCCACCGACTTACCCGCTGGAGCTAACGAAGGGTCAAAGCAATAGTGTCTGACATCGATCTTGTAGCGTTCCTCGCCAGCGATGGTTACTGGACGATCGAGTAGGTATGTGACCCAGTGCGGCGTGTCTTTTAGATCGCGGTTGATGCCGAGCGATACTTGGAGTTGCGAGTAGGTAGGCAGGCGATCGTTGTAGAGCCTTTTTAACTGGCGATCGACATATCGACCCCCCAGCAGATCGAAAATTGTCCCGCGTCCATCACAGGCTGAGATGATGCGGCGGGCATAGTACTCCTGGTTGTTATACAGCCGCACTCCAAAAGCGCGATCGTTTTTCACCAGAATGCGTTCTACTTGAGAACAATAATGAATTTCGCCGCCCAATTCGAGATAGCGCCTCTCGATCGCACGGGCAAAATCGAGCGAACCACCCATCGGGAACCCAGCATTCTTGTTGTGCGCGTATGCTAACAGTGACATGCCGACCATGACGGGGATACTCGTCCAGGCAAACATTTGCGGGATGGCGCGACGTAGGAAAGGGTCTTGGAATTCCTGGGCGAATTCCTGAGCGGAAATCCTTCCCCATCTCGCTAACGATCCGACAAACGGCAGCAGCTTCAGACTCAGATGCACCCAGTCCGCAGTCCCCATTAAGGCTTTGGGCTTCTGTCGCAGCAATGATAGATCGAAGCGGGTAAAAGCCCGAATGCCAGCACACAAGTCAGCGATCGCTTCGCTATCGGCAGGCGAGAGTCTTGTCATTTCCTGTTCGAGGCGATCGGGATCGCTGTAAACGATTAGCGTTTTACCGCTTGGTTCGACAATCCGCATGAATTCATCATGATGGACGAATTGCCGACCCTGAACTGCTCCCAGCTCCTCCCACATCTGGTGGAATGGCTGACCAGACCCAGAGCCAAACAAGTAATAAAGGCAACCATCGAAGACATATCCTTTGCGCTCCCAGGCTGTACACAGACCGCCAGGCTGGTCGTGCAGCTCGAAAATCTGGGTGCGATAGCCGTTCATCTGGGCGTAGCAGCCCGCCGCTAATCCTGCAATGCCTGCCCCAATGATGATAATATCAGTCGAAAACATAGAGCTACAAATATTAAATTAGTTAGTCTATTGAATCGTAAATAGAATTATTTGTGGGCGGGATTGAAGTTGCCGAGTAAGAACAAGCTGGCTATCAAACTAGCAACGCACAAAAGCAACCATAGGGGAACCAGTTCAACACTTCCTGGCGCACCCGTTCGAGCGACGGATAACGAACTAGCGGTCAATGCCAGCATATAAATAGCACCTTTGGTATTAGCGATCGCCCCTAGCACATATCCCCAGGACTGACGCTGCCACAGCCAGATTCCCCCTAAGATAAACTCCGGTACGACCACAGATAAATCCAGTGCAGCAATTACGTTAGTGGAACCGTTCACCCTGACGAGTACGGGTGGAAGTTGTCCGGTGAGAATGAAATTGAGCGATTGAACGATCCAATGTCCACCCAGGACGATCGCTACAAGCAGCATATACGCAGCGATCCATTTGACGGGTGCTTTAACTCTGAACTTGCGAGCGATCGCGTTGATATCGAGAGCTGTTAACCCAAAGATGAGTGCAAAAATTGACAGCGCGAACAGCGCCACATAGATTAAAAAAAAGCGATTATATGCTGCCCCAAATAGGTAGAATCCGAAATTGTAAAGGGTGTAGTCCAGCATCCCCAGCCAAACCAGTTGTGCCTGCTGCGAGCCGCGTGCTGAAAGAATCAGGGCTGTGACTAAAATCGGGACGGCTACAACCAGCGTTACCCAGTCGTTGCCGAACCATCCCAAAGTGACATAGCGGTTGTCTCGGTATAGGTCATCGATGAAAAGTCCTCCTGCGGCTGCGATCGCAGCTAGGATTGCAATCGTGCTGGAGAGAACGTAAGCGGATTTGAGTTTAGCATCTAACATTTCCTCTACTCCTTCTTGTCTTCTCCCCAGCGCGGCATCATCACCTTTAGCGGTCTGCTTTTTAAGCCTAAAACGATCGCCGCTACCAGTCCGGCAATGCAGAGGTAAGCAAAAAGATTGCCCATGTGCGGGTAGAGCGTTGCCACACCTCGCGTTGGGATGTAGGTAACCATCACAGGGCGCTCGGTGGCGAAGTCATTTACCAGCGCCAGCACTTGCCCCTGGTAGTCCGTAGCAATGGAGATACCACTGCTAGTAGGACGTAGCAGATTCACCCCGTTCTCGATCGCCCGAAAAACTGACTGTTGCGGGTGTTTAAACTGAATTGCTCGATCGTCATTCGAGGGAACCAGCAGTAGATCGACCCTTGCCAGTCCTGCTTGACGCACTAGCATTGGAAAATCGGCATCGTAACAAATGATGGTTGCCAATTTGCCGTAGGGTGTCTGCACGGTTGCAACAATTCCGGTTCCTGCCCTTTGGTTTGCGGCTTCTCCACCCCCAGCCGGACAGGATTTGTCATATGCCCACACTACAGTTCCGGCTGGAGCGATTAAAATCGCACGATTTTCGTAAAATGGAGGTCCACCCCGCAGCGCCGTCCCCAATCCTAGTTGCAGATAGATATTTTCTTGACGCGCGATCGCTTGGGCGCGTTCAATCGCGGCGGGTTCATCTTCCTTGAGGATTGGCGCTGCCGCTTCTGTCCAGACAATAATTTTTGCTCCAGCACGCGCTACTTGTACGGTACGGACGAATAGATCGTCCAGCACTGGGTCAAACCGCGATCGCAGCACTGCCCGTTCTGCATCCGATGCCTGCGATAACTTGCTCCACGCGATCTCCTTAAGCGCGTCGTTGCGCCGTCCTTCGTCTGGAACTACTGCCGCCACCTGCACTGTTTGAGCCGTAGGTGGAAAGAACGCTAGTCGAACGCCCCCAAGCAGCAAAACCGCCAGCAGAAAGCTTGTAAATAGTGCCACAGGTATTCTGGGCGATCGCAGGTTCCAGCCTTGTTCCCAAACCGCATTTACCACCGCAGCAAACCAAGTCAGGAGAAACGTCATTCCCCACATTCCCGTCACTGACACCAACTGCATTAATGGCAGGTTGCCATATTGCGAATACGCTGGGATCTGACGCGATTTTGATGATGCATGGAGTAGCGATTTGCTATAAGAGGGTTA
>ERZ1066119.949-NODE-949-length-17380-cov-22.044444_pt1 | contig 17380 bp, 19 predicted proteins | sample MGYA00382766_ERZ1066119 | MGnify/ENA primary metagenome ERZ1066119 (study PRJEB33369, sample SAMEA5778349) | biofilm metagenome | biome: Industrial cooling water; feature: Water cooling tower basin; material: Biofilm | place: United Arab Emirates | collected...
GGGGCCTAAGGTGGGCCCGCCCAGGCCATGAAGACCACCTCGCGGGAAAGCCACAAGCGCTCCACAAGAACACGTCAACTCCAGCTCCGAACTCCAAGCCACCCGGGTCGCAAGGCTTGGGCGGCTCTCCTTCGTGGCGCACGACCTTCTGACTTCAAGCTGGGACGCTACCACCTGGGCGCCCCCCTGGCGGCGGGCCGCACGGCCGGTATCATGAGGGGGACGACGTCAACGCCAGCCGGACGCCACGGGGGCCGCCTCATGTTCTACCGCCCCGTGGACGGCCATGGGCTGTCGCACGACCCCTTCTCGGCCATCGTGGCGCCACGCCCCATCGGCTGGATCAGCACCAGGGACGGCACCGACAACCTCGCGCCCTACTCGTTCTTCAACGCCGTGGCCTATCGGCCGCCGCAGGTGATGTTCGCCTCCACCTCGGCCAAGGCGGACCGCCCCGGCACCAAGGATACGGTCGCCAACATCCGCGCGGCGGGCTGCTTCTGCGTCAACATCGTGCCGGCCGCGCTGGGGGAGGCCATGAACGCCACTTCGGCCGCCTTTCCGGCTGGGACGGACGAGTTCGAGGCCGTGGGGATCGAGAAGGCCGAGTGCGTGACCATCCCCTGCCCGCGCGTGGCCGCCGCCCCCGCGGCGCTGGAGTGCCGCCTCACGCGGCTCCTGCGGCTGCCGGGGGAGGCCAACTGGGTGGCCTTCGGCGCCGTGACGGGTGTGCACGTGCGCGACGACGCCCTCTTGGGCGGGAGGCTCGACGTGACGACCTACCGGCCTCTGGCCCGCTTGGGCTACCACGACTACCTGGCGGCCTCCGATCTCTTCGAGATGCGCCGCCCCCCGGACCCGTGAGGACAGCATGCACCTGGGACTGATCGGGGGCTCGGGCCTCTACGACCTGCCGCTGGAGGGGGCCGCCTGGGAGGCCCGCGACACGCCCTGGGGGGCGCCGTCGGACGCGGTCCTCACGGGGCGGCTCGGCGGCCTCCCCGTGAGCTTCCTGCCGCGCCACGGGCGGGGGCACCGCGTCGCCCCCGGCGACATCCCGGCGCGCGCCAACGTCGCGGCGCTCAAGGGCCTGGGGGTCACGCACCTCGTCAGCATCTCGGCGGTGGGCTCGTTCCGCGAGGCGCTGGCGCCGGGCCACGTGGTCGCGGTCGCGCAGGTGGTGGACCGCACGGTGGGGCGGCCCGCGTCCTTCTTCGGGACCGGCTGCGTGGCCCACGTGAGCCTCGCGGACCCCACCTGCCCCGCTCTCACGGCCGCGGCCGCGCGGGCCGCGCGGGAGGCGGGGGCCGTGGTGCACGAGGGCGGCACCTATCTCTGTATGGAGGGGCCGCAGTTCTCCACGCGCGCCGAGAGCCGGCTGTGGCGCGAGAGCTGGGGCTGCGACGTGGTGGGCATGACGCTCATGCCCGAGGCGCGGCTGGCCAGGGAGGCGGAGATGCACTACGCGGCGCTGGCCTTGGTGACGGACTACGACGCCTGGCGGGAGGGCGAGGCGGTGGACGTGGGGGCGGTGATGGCGGTGCTGGCGGCCAACGTCCGGCGGGGGCGCGAGACGGCCCTGCGGCTGCCGGGGCTGCTGGGGGCGCCCTGCCCCATCGGCTGCGACCGAGCGCTCGACCATGCGGTGATGACGGCGAAGGACGCGCGCGACCCCGCCCTCGTGGAGCGGCTGCGCCTGGTCGCGGGGCGCGTGCTGTGAGGGGGGTCGAGGACTACATCCGCACGATCCCCGACTTCCCCGTGCCGGGGGTCATGTTCCGGGACGTCACGACGCTCTTTGGCGACCCGCGCGGCTTCCGCATGGCGGTGGACCAGCTGCTGCTGCCTTGGGCGGGGGTGCGCATCGACAAGGTGGCGGGGCTGGAGGCGCGGGGCTTCATCCTGGGCGGCGCCGTGGCGCATCAGCTGAGCGCGGGCTTCGTGCCGGTGCGCAAGAAGGGCAAGCTGCCGCGGCGGACGGTGGAGCGGGCCTACAAGCTGGAATACGGCGAGGCCGTGCTGGAGGTGCACGACGACGCCATCGGGGCGGGGGAGAAGGTGCTGCTGGTGGACGACCTCCTGGCGACGGGGGGGACGGCCGAGGCGGGGCTGTCGCTGATCGGGGCCTTGGGCGGCGAGGTGGTGGGCTGCGCCTTCGTCGTCGAGCTGCCGGAGCTGGGCGGGCGGAGGCTGCTGGAGGCGGCGGGGCACCGGGTGCACGCGCTCTGCGCGTTCGGGGGGCACTAGTGGGGACGGTGACGCTCTGGCGGCCGGTGGGGCCGAAGGAGCTGGCCCTCATCGAGGCGTCCGGCATGAGGGCCTTTCCGCCTCGCCTGCCCGAGCAGCCGATCTTCTATCCGGTGCTCTCGGAGGAGTATGCGACGAAGATAGCCCGCGACTGGAACGTGCCCGCGAGCGGGGCTGGCTTCGTGACGCGCTTCGAGGTTCGCAAGGACTACGTGGACCGCCACGAGCCGCAGGTGGCGGGCGGCCGGGCGCATCGGGAGCGCTGGATACCGGCGGAGGATCTGGAGGCGTTCAACGCGGCCATCGTCGGGCCGATCGAGGTGGCGGCGTCGTTTCCGTAGGGTGGGGATTCGCCCCACCATGCGACCGACCCGCTCGCACTGACGGCGGGTGGTGGGGTGGAGCCCCACCCTACGGAGCGCGAAGGACGGCGCCCGGATTCAGGATGCCCGCCGGGTCCAGCGCCGCCTTCACCGCGCGCATCATGGCGAGCTTGGCGGGGTCGCCGTAGCGCTCCAGGTCCCCCACCTTGAGCCGCCCCACGCCGTGCTCGGCCGCGACCGATCCGCCGCGCGCCGCCACGAGGTCGTGGACCGTGTCCTTGACCGCCCCCCGCAGGTGATCCCAGTCGGCCCTCCTCCCTCCCTCCGGCGGGAAGACGTTGTAGTGCAGGTTGCCGTCGCCCAGGTGCCCGAAGGCGTTGACGCGGAAGGGGCCGAGGGCGGCGATCCGCGCCCCCGCCTCGGGGAGGAAGGCGGCGATCTCCGAGAGGGGCAGCGAGATGTCGTGCGAGGACACCGAGCCGATGCGCCGGTTGGCCTCGGGGATGCGCTCGCGCAGCTCCCAGAGGTGCCTCGCCTGGGCCTCGCTCTCGGCCAGCACGCCGTCCGTGGCGAGGTTGGCGTCGAGCGCGGCCGCGAAGAGCCCCTCCATCGCCGCCCGCGGGTCGAGCCCGGCGGGCAGGCCCAGTTCCACCAGGGCGCACCACTCCGGGACGGGAGAGAGCGGGCAGGCACCCAGGGACGTCTCCTCCAGGAAGTCCCAGCCCATCGCACCGATCAGCTCGAAGGACGACACGCCCTCCCCCACCCTCTCCTGCGCCATGCCGAGGAGCGACAGCGCCGCCGCCGGCGAGGACACGGCGAGGAGCGCCACGGCGACCCCGTCAGGCGGGTGCACGAGGCGCAGGGAGGCCGCCGTGATGACGCCCAGCGTGCCCTCGGAGCCTATGAGGAGATCGCGGAGGTCGTAGCCCGCGTTGTCCTTCCTGAGCCGCGACAGGCCCTGCCAGACCGTGCCGTCCGCGAGCACGGCCTCCACCCCCAAGCAGAGGGCGCGGGCGTTGCCCCAGCGCAGCACCTGCACGCCCCCCGCGTTGGTGGCGAGCAGGCCGCCCACGCGCGCCGAGCCCCCCGACGCGAGGCCGAGGGGGAACATCCGGCCCGCCCCCTCGGCCAGCGCGTGGACCTCCGACAGCGTCAGGCCCGCCTCGACCTCGGCGACGTTCTCCTCGGGCCAGAGGCCGCGCACGGCCCGCAGGCGCGCGAGGCTCAGGACGACCGGCCCGGGCCCATCGGGCATGAGCTGGCCGCCGACGAGGCCGGTGCCGCCGGAATGGGGGACCAGGGCCACGCGCGCCGCCGCGCAGGCGCGGACGACGGCGGCGACCTCGGCCGTGCTGCCCGGCGCGACCAGGACGCCCTCGCCGCGCAGGCGCCCGCGCGGCTCGGCGCGGAAGGCGTCGCCCTCGGGGAAGGCGGCGGGGGGCAGGAGGGCGCGGAGGGCGGGCAGGACGGCGTCGGCGGGGGCGAGGGTCATGGGCGAGGAGTGCCCGCGCGCGGCCGCCCCCGCAAGCCTAGCCCGCCTCCGTGCGCCCCCGGCGGTCGGTGCGCAGGGCCGCGTAGAGCACGTGGTTGCGCCAGCGCCCGTTGATCTGGAGGTAGGCCTGCGCGACGCCCTCGTACTTGAAGCCGCAGCGTTCGAGCAGGCGGCGGGAGGCGGCGTTCTCGGGCAGGCAGCCGGCCTCGACGCGGCTGAGGTCCAGCCCGCGGAAGGCGTGGTCCACGAGCGCGCGCACGGCCTCGCCCATGTAGCCCTGGCGGGCGTGGGGCTCGCCCACCCAGTAGCCGGCCGTCGCCGCCTGGGCGGGGCCGCGGCGGATGTTGTCGAGCGTGATCGCGCCGAGCAGCGCCCCGTCCTCCCTGCGGATGAGGAACAGGGGCAGGGCCGCCCCTTGCGCAATGCTGCGCCGCGCCCAGGACACGCGCTGGCCGAAGGCGCGCCGGCCGAGGTGGTCCTCGGCCCAGGTGGGCTCCCAGGGCTGCAGGAAGGCGGCCGAGCCGCGCCTCAGGTCGCTCCAAGCGCGGAAGTCGTGGGGCTGGGGCGGGCGCAGCAGGAGGCGCTCGGTCTCGATCCGGGGCTCGCGGCGGCGCCAGAGCAACTCAGGCGGCCAGGCGCTCGCGCAGGGCGTCGAGGCCGGGCGCGCGGCCCACGGGGCCGTAGAGCGCGAGCGCGAGCCCCGCCCCCGTGGCCATGCGCGCGCCGAAGTCGCGCGCCCGGCTCGCGTCCACCGCGTCCATGCGGGCGAGCTGCTCCTCCACGCTCGGCACGCGCCCCCAGACCTGGAGCATCCGCGCGAGCCGCTCGGCGCGGCTGGACGGGCTTTCGAGCCCCATGAGGAGCCCCGCGCGCATCTGGGCGCGGGCGCGGGCCACCTCGGCCTCCGAGAGGTCGGAGGCCGCGCGCCGGATCTCCTCGGCCGCGAGGCGAGACAGGGCGGCCACGTCCGCGCCCGAGGTGCCGGCGTAGATCGTGGTCATGCCGGTGTCCTCGGCCGCCCCCGCCTGCGCCCAGATCGAGTAGCAGAGGCCCCGCCTCTCGCGCGCCTCCTGGAACAACCGGGACGACATGCCGCCGCCCATGGCCGTGGCCCAGACCTGGGCGGCCTGGGCGTCGGGGTCGCGCCAGGACGGCCCTTCGAGCGCGAGCGCCCAGTGGACCTGCTCCAGCCGCTTGGGCTCGCGCCTCTCGCGCCCCTGGAAGCGGGCGGGGGCCTGGGGCGCCTGGCGCACGGGCGGGAGGTGGCCGAAGAGATCCTCGGCCATGCGCACGATGCGGTCGTGCTCCACGGCGCCGGCGGCGGCCACGATCATCTGGCCCGGCCCGTAGTGCTCGGCCACGAAGCGGCGCAGGTCGCCCGCGTCGAAGGAGGCGACGCGCTCCTCGGGGCCGAGGATGGAGCGGCCCATGGGCTGGTCCGGATAGGCCGCCTCCTGGAGCCAGTCGAAGACGATGTCGTCGGGCGTGTCGAGCGCCTGGCCGATCTCCTGGAGGATCACGCCGCGCTCCACCTCCATCTCGGCAGGAAGGAAGAGGGGGTTGAGGAGGATGTCGGCCACCACGTCGAGCGCGAGGCCCACGTCCTCCCGCAGCACGCGCGCGTAGTAGGCGGTGGCGTCGCGCGAGGTGTAGGCGTTGATGTAGCCGCCCACGTCCTCCACGGCCTCGGCGATCTGGAGGGCCGTGCGGCGCGGCGTGCCCTTGAAGGCCATGTGCTCGAGGAAGTGGGCCACGCCGTTCTGCTCGGGCCGCTCGTGGCGCCCGCCCGCCAGCACCCAGACCCCCACGGCGGCCGAGCGCAGCCCCTCCATGCGCTCGGTGGCGACGCGCAGGCCGTTGGGCAGGGTGTGCAGATGGACGGTCACAGGCGCTCCCGGACGAGGCGTTTCAGGGCCTCCGCGTCGTCGGGGACGCGCGTGAGGCGCTCGGGGCGGTCATACAGGTGCGACAGGCGCGCCGGAAGGGGCGGGCGGAGGCCGGTCGCGGCCTCCACGGCGTCGGGGAACTTGGCCGGGTGGGCGGTGGCGAGCGTCACCATGGGGGTCGCGCCCAGGTGCCCTTCGGCCACGTGCAGGCCCACGGCGGTGTGGGGGCAGACGAGCTCGCCCGTCTCGCGCAGCGTGCGGGCGATGGCGGCGGCCGTTTCCTCCTCCGACGCGCGCCCCGAGGCGTAGACCTCGCGCAGCGCGGAGAGGGCGCCCTGGCCCACGCGGAAGCCGCCATCGGCGCGCAAGGAGGCCATGTCGGCGCGGACGGCGGCCGCGTCGCGGCCGTAGGCGTCGAAGAGGGCGCGCTCGAAGTTCGACGACACCTCGATGTCCATGCTGGGGCTGATCGAGGGGCGCACGCCCTCCCTGCGGCTCTCGCCGGTGCGCAGCGTGCGGTCGAGGATGTCGTTCTGGTTGGTGGCCACCACGAGGCGCTCGATGGGCACGCCCAGGCGGCGGGCGATCGAGCCCGCGTAGACGTCGCCGAAGTTGCCGGTGGGCACCGTGAAGGACACGGCCCTGCGGGGCGCGCCGAGGCTGACGGCGGCGGTGACGAAGTAGACCACCTGCGCCAAGACGCGCGCCCAGTTGATGCTGTTGACCCCCGCCAGCCCCACGGCGTCCGCGAAGGCGCGGTCGGCGAACATCTCCTTGAGCCGCGCCTGGCAGTCGTCGAAGGTGCCCGCGAGCGCGAGCGCGTGCACGTTGGCCTCGGCCGGCGTGGTCATCTGGCGGCGCTGGACCTCGCTCACGCGGCCCTCGGGGAAGAGGATGAACACGTCCACGCCCGGCAAGCCCCGGAAGGCCTCGATGGCCGCGCTGCCGGTGTCGCCCGAGGTGGCGCCGACGATGGCGATGCGCCGGCCGGTGCGCGCGAGGACGGCCGCGAAGAGCCGCCCGATGAGCTGCATGGCCACGTCCTTGAAGGCCAAGGTCGGGCCGTGGAACAGCTCCAGGAGGAAGTGGTTCTCGGCCAGCTGCACGAGAGGGACGCGCGCGCGGTGCGAGAAGCCGGCGTAGGCGTCCACGATCAGCGCCCGGAACTCCTCGTCGCCGAAGGCGTCGCCCACGAAGGGGCGCATGACGCGGAAGGCGGCCTCCTCGTAAGGAAGGCCCGCCAGCGCGCCGATCTCGTCGGGGGCGAGGGCGGGGACGGACTCGGGCACGTAGAGGCCGCCGTCACTGGCCAGCCCCGTCATCATCGCCGCCTCGAAGGGCAGCAGGGGGGCCTCGCCCCTGGTGGACAGGTAGCGCATCAGCCCGGCACCTCGATGTGGCCGCGCAAGGTCGTCACGGCCCGCCCCGTGAGGATCACGCGGTCCCGCGTCACGTGGCAGCCCAGGCGCCCGCCCCGGCGGCTGGCCTGCACGGCCGTGAGCCGGTCGCGCCCCAGACGGGCGGCCCAGAAGGGGGCGAGCGTGGCGTGGATGGACCCCGTCACCGCGTCCTCCGGGATGCCCGCGCCCGGCGCGAAGTAGCGCGAGGCCATGTCGCTGGCCTCCCCCGGCGCCGTCACGCAGAGCCCCTGCGAGCCCAGCGCGGCGATGGCCGCGAGGTCGGGGGCGAAGGCGCGCACGTCCGTCTCCGAGGGGAGCACGGCGAAGAGGTTCTCGAAGGACCGGAACGCCTCCGTGGCGCCCGGCGCCAGCGCCGCGACGGCCGCGAGGCCCAGCGGCTCGGGGTCCAGGCGCGGCAGGTCGAGCGCGTAGCCCCCCGCCTCCACGCCGACCCTCAGCACGCCCATGCGGGCGGTGTGGAAGGCGACGATCCCCTGCGCGCGCCCCTCCTCGTGGAGCAGGTGCGCGCAGGCCAGGGTGGCGTGGCCGCAGAAGGGCACCTCGGTCGTGGGGGTGAACCAGCGCAGGTCCCAGCCGCCGTCCGCGCACGCCACCGCGAAGGCGGTCTCGGCCTGCGCCATCTCGGCGGCCACGTCCTGCATGGCCCCCTCGGGGAGGGGCGCGTCGAGCAGCAGGACGGCCGCCGGGTTGCCCCGGAAGGGGCGGTCGGCGAAGGCGTCCACGAGGGCGATGGGGTGCCTCATGGCGCCCTCGCGGAGCGCCACAGCAGCAGCCCGCTCATGGCCGCCCAGGCGGCGGCGAGGCCGAACCAGGTGACGGCGTAGCCCAGGTGGTCGTTGCGGACGGCCGAGGAGTCCGCCGGAAGCGGCACCGTGCCGAGGTCGGCCCCCTCGACCGTGCGGGCGACCACCAGGACCGGCTCGGTCCCCAGGCTCTCGGCCATGCGGCCCACGTCGCGGGCGAACCACAGGGAGCCGTCCGGGTCGGGGGTCCAGGAATCCGTCTCGTCGGGCCAGACGAGGTTGCCGGTGACCGTCACGCGCTCGGCCATGCGAGGGGCTTCGCGCGCCGCCTCCGGCACGAAGCCCAGGTCCACGAGGAGGCGGCGGTCGCCGGAGGTCAGCGCCGCGATCACGCGGTAGCCCGGCCCCTCCCCCTGGATCGAGGTCAGCACGTCCGCCTCCTCGCCCCCCAAGGCGCCCGTGACGACCACCGGCAGGTAGCGGTCGCGCTCGGGGTCCGGGTCGGCGGGCACCTCCACGGGGGCCGCCGCGATGCGGGCGTCCATGGCGGCGATGATCCCCTCCTTCCACTCCAGGCGCCGGAGCTGCCAGAAGCCCAGCGACAGCAGCACGGCCACGCCGAGCACGCCGAGGGCGAGGGGGAAGAGGGCGCGGCGGAGCAAGGGGGCCTCCGGGGGGCGGCCCCCGGGGGAGGCCTTCGGGGGGGAGCCTCAGCTCCCCCAGATGTAGATGGCGAAGAACAGGAACAGCCAGACCACGTCCACGAAGTGCCAGTACCAGGCGGCCGCCTCGAAGCCCACGTGCCGCTCGGGCGTGAAGTCGCCCTGGGTGACGCGCAGGAGGCAAACGGCCAGGAAGATGGTGCCGATGACCACGTGGGCGCCGTGGAAGCCCGTGGCCATGAAGAAGTTGGCCCCGTAGATGTTGCCGGCGAAGCCGAAGGCGGCGTTGGAGTATTCGTAGACCTGCAAGGTGGTGAACGACACGCCCAGCAGGATGGCGAGCGCCAGGCCCCACTTCATGTCCTGCTTGTTGTTCTCGTGGACGAGCGCGTGGTGCGCCCAGGTGGCGGCCGCCCCCGAGCAGAGCAGGATGAGCGTGTTGATGAGCGGCAGGTGCCAGGGGTTGAACGTCTCGATACCCGGAGGGGGCCAGACGCCGTCCACGCCGGGGCTCAGCGGCCCCATCGGGTAGAGCGCGTGCTTGAAGAACGACCAGAACCAGGCCGCGAAGAACATCACCTCCGACATGATGAAGAGGATGAAGCCCAGGCGCAGGCCGATGCGCACCACAGGGGTGTGGTCGCCCACGCGGCTCTCGGCCACCACGTCGGCCCACCAGCCGTACATGGTGTAGAGGACGGCCACGGCCCCGATCAGGAACATCCAGGGCCCCGAGCCCTTCATCCACAGGACGGACCCGAACAGCATGACGAAGGCGCCCACGGCGCCCAGGAAGGGCCAGATGGATGGGGTCAGGATGTGGTAGTCGTGGTTCTTGGCCTGGGCCATGGCCCCCCCTCTCGCGTCGGTCCTGTCACTCTATGGAGGTCGGCTGGGCGCCTGTCGAGGCGTCCAGGGCGGCCTGCTCCTCGGCGGGCAGGTCAATCTCGTAGAAGGTGTAGCCCAGCGTGATCTCCTGGACGAAGCGCCCCTCGGGGTCCTCCAGGATGGCCGGGTCCACGAAGAAGCTCACGGGCATCTCGACGGTCTCGCCGGGGCCGAGGACCTGTTCGGTGAAGCAGAAGCACTGCACCTTGTCGAAGTAGCCGCCCGCCGCGTAGGGCACGACGTTGAACGTCGCCCGGCCAGCCAGGGGGCGGTCGGTGGGGTTGTGGGCGGTGTAGACGGCGAGGTTGCTCTCGCCCACCCTGACCTCCATCGCGCGCTGGGCGGGACGGAAGGTCCAGGGGAAGCCCCTCTCGGTCGAGGCCTCGAAGCGCACGGTGACGGCCGGCGCGCCCTCGGCGGCGCCGGGGGCGGCCTCGGCTACGTTCGTGGCGCCGCCGAAGCCCGTGACGCGGCAGAACCAGTTGTAGAAGGGCACGGCCGCGAAGCTCAGCGACGCCATGACGACGACGAGGCCCCCGGCGAGGGCGGCGCTGCGGGTCGTCGCCTTCACGGCGTGGCCGCCGCCGGGTCTGGCGACGTCGCCGGCTCCATGGCCATCCCCCCCTGCGCGAAGGCGCCGGCCGCGCCGAGCTGCGTGACCTTGACCACGGTCACGCCGAAGGTGATGGCGACCAGCATCCCCAGCAGGACCCCGACGCCCAGGTTGCGCCCCCGGCGGCGCCCGTGGATCTCGTGCTCGACCTGGATCACGCGAGGCCCTCCAGGAGCAGCGCGCCGAAGTGGCCCGCGAGGTAGAACAGCGAGAGCCGGAAGAGCGCCCGCTCGGCCGTCCAGCCGTCCGCCTCCGCGGCGGCCGCGTCGCGGCGCCACACGCGCAGGGCCGCCAGCGCGAAGAGCGCGTTGAGCCCGGAGGCGGCGGCCCAGGTGACGGGGCCGCCCGCCACCCAGGCGAGCGCCCCGGCCGCCGGCACCAGGAGGGCGGCGTAGAGCAGGATCTGGCGCCGCGTGGCGCGGTCGCCGTGCGTCTCGGTCAGCATGGGCACGCCCGCGCGCCCGTAGTCGCCCCGCACGAAGAGCGCCAGCGCCCAGAAGTGCGGGGGCGTCCACAGGAAGATGAGGAGCACCATGAGGACGGGCGCCCAGGCCAGGGTCCCCGTGGCCGCCACCCACCCCACCAGCGGCGGCAAGGCCCCGGCGAGCCCGCCGACGACGATGTTTTGCGGCGTCCGCCTCTTGAGCCACATGGTGTAGACGACGGCGTAGAAGAGGATGGTGAAGAGCAGGAGCCCCGCCGCCAGCCAGTTGGCCGCGAGCCCCAGCATCATCACCGCGAGCAGCGAGAGCCCCACGCCCAGGCCCAGCGCCTCCCCGGGCTCCACGCGGCCCGCCGGCACGGGGCGCGCGCGCGTGCGGCGCATGAGCCGGTCAATGTCGGCGTCCCACCACATGTTGAGCGCGCCAGAGGCCCCGGCGCCCACGGCGATGCACAGGATGGCCACCGCCCCGATCAGGGGGTGCACCCCCCCGGGCGCGGCCACCAGCCCCGCCAGCGCCGTGAACACCACCAGCGACATGACGCGCGGCTTCAGGAGCGCCCAGTAGTCGCCCAAGGACGCCTCCGGCCCCTGGGCCTCGGCCGCCGGATGCAGCGTGGCGTCGGTCATGCCCCTCTCGTCAGCTCGCCGGGAACTGGGCCTTGGCCTGCGTGAGCCAGGCCTGGTACTCCTCGGGGCTCACCACGCGGACCGTGATGGGCATGAAGGCGTGGTCCTTGCCGCAGAGCTCCGAGCACTGGCCGAAGTACACGCCCTCCGTCTCGGCGGCGAACCACAGATGCGCGAGGCGGCCCGGCACCGCGTCCTGCTTCACGCCGAAGGCGGGGATCGTCCAGGAGTGGATCACGTCCGCGCCCGTCACGGTCATCACCACGGTGGCGCCCACGGGGACCACCACGGCCGTGTCGGTGGCGAGCTTGAACTCCTCGTCGGTGAACCCCGCCGCCGCGAGCTGGGCCGAGATCTCGGGGTTCAGGTTGCCCTCGCCGTAGCCGATCATGTAGCTGTCGAAGAGGATGTTCTCGTCGGTGTACTCGTAGGTCCAGAACCACTGGTTGCCCGTCACCTTGATGTAGACGTCGCCCTCGGGGATCTCCTGCTGCTCGAAGAGCACGGGCAGCGAGAAGGCCCCGATGAAGACCAGGATGACGATGGGGATGACCGTCCAGGCCACCTCCAGCGGCGAGTTGTGGGTGAAGGTGCCCGGGGTCGGGTTGCGGCGCGCGTTGTAGCGGACCATCACCCAGATCATCAGGCCCATGACCAGCAGCACGATGGCCGAGATGATCCACAGGAGCATCCCGTCCAGCCAGTGGACGTCCTCGGCGATCTGGGTGGCGGCGGGCTGGAAGCCGATGCCGTTGTGGCGGGGCGCGCCGATCACGGGCAGGTCGAAGCCGCCGGCGGGCGGCACCGCCTCGGCGGCGGCCTCGTTGCCCTGGGGGTCGGCGGCGGGGCTGGGGTCGTCGGAGGTGTTGCCGGAGGCGTCGGGGGCGGCCGAGGCCGCCCCGTCGGTGGCGTCGGTGGGCTCGACCGGGCCGCCCTCGGCGGTGGAGGCGTCGGGCTGGGGCGCGGCCTCGGCGGCGGGCGCCGCCGTCTCGTCGGCCGCCGCCGCCCCCTGGTCCGCCGCCTGCTCGGCCGTCGCGGCCGGGGGCTGGTCCGAGGCCTGGCCGGTAGCCTGGTCGGGGGCCGCCTCCTGCGCCCACGCCGCCCCCGCGAGGAGGAGCCCCCCCAGGAGGGCGAGGGTCCTGAACGTCGGGCTTGGCGTCATGGGCCGAATCCTCCGGGCGGTGGCGCAGGCGTGACGGCGGCGCCGGCGGCGCCCCCTGTCGGTCCCGACGCTCTTCCCATATCCTCCCCCGCATCACAAGCCGCCGGGCTGCGCCACGCCGTCGCGCCCGCGCCCTCCCCAGCGTCCCGGACCGGAGCCCCCGATGCCCGCCCCCTTCCGCCCCTTCGACGAGAGCCTCGACCGGGAGGCCGCCTTGCGCGCGCTGCGCGAGGCGACCTTCGGCGCCGACGACGGCGAGCTGTTCCTGGAGCGCCGCCGCTCGGAGGCGCTCACCTTCGACGACGGCCGCCTGCGGCAGGCCTCCTACGACGCCTCCGAGGGCTTCGGGCTGCGCGCCGTGCGCGGCGAGACGGCCGCCTACGCGCACTCGACCACGCTCGACGACCGCGCGGTCGCGCGTGCCGTGGCCACGTGCCGCCTCGCCGTGGGCGCCGGGGGCGGCGTGCTGGCCGACCCGCCGCCCGGCACCAACCGCCGCCTCTACGCCGACCTCGACCCCATCGAGGAGGCGGCCTTCGGGGTGAAGGTGGAGCTGCTCAAGGAGATGGACGCCTTCGCGCGCGCCCTCGACCCCCGGGTCGTGCAGGTCTCCGCCACCCTCTCGGCCTCTCGCCAGGAGGTCGCCATCCTGCGCCCCGAGGGGGGCCTCGTGGCCGACCTGCGCCCCATGGCGCGGCTCAACGTGTCCGTCATCGTGGAGGAGCGCGGCCGGCGCGAGACCGGGGGCCACGGCCAGGGGGGCCGCCACGGGCTCCTCCCGCTCATGGAGCGCGCGGCCTGGGAGGCCACGACGCGCGAGGCGCTGCGCGTCGCGCTCGTCAACCTCGCGGCCGAGCCCGCGCCGGCGGGCGTCATGGACGTGGTGCTCGGCCCCGGCTGGCCGGGCGTGCTGCTCCACGAGGCCGTGGGCCACGGGCTCGAGGGCGACTTCAACCGCAAGGGCACCTCCGCCTTCGCCGGCCTCATGGGCGCGCGCATCGCCGCGCCGGGCGTCACGGTGGTGGACGACGGCACGATCCCCGACCGGCGCGGCTCGATCACCGTGGACGACGAGGGCACGCCCAGCGCGCGCAACGTCCTCATCGAGGACGGCATCCTCGTGGGCTACCTCCAGGACCGCCAGAACGCGCGGCTGATGGGCGTGAGGCCCACCGGCAACGGCCGGCGCGAGAGCTTCGCCCACGTCCCCATGCCGCGCATGACCAACACCTTCATGCTCGCGGGCGACGCCGACCCCGCGTCGCTCGTGCGAGAGGTCAGGGACGGCCTCTACGCCGTGGGCTTCGGCGGAGGGCAGGTGGACATCACGAGCGGCAAGTTCGTCTTCAACTGCACCGAGGCCTACCGCGTCCGCGACGGCGTGGTCGGTGCGCCCGTCAAGGGCGCGACGCTCATCGGCGACGGCGTGACCGCGCTCAAGGGCATCCGGGGGATCGGGCGCGACCTCGCGCTCGACCCCGGCATCGGCAACTGCGGCAAGGGCGGGCAATGGGTGCCGGTGGGGGTCGGGCAGCCCTCGCTGCTCATCGGCGGGCTGACGGTGGGGGGCGTGGCCGCCTGACCCCCTTGCCGGGCGCCCCCGGCGCCCGACATCCCGCCCATGCGCCCCCAGTTCCAGAGCCTCCTCGTCCTCCTCCTCGCCCTGGGCGCCGTCTGGGGCTTCCTCGCGCTCGCCTCCGAGGTCGCCGAGGGCGACACCTCCGCCTGGGACGAGCGGCTCCTCCTGTCCCTGCGAGAGCCCGGCGACCCCGCCGACCCCATCGGCGGCGGGGTCGTCGAGGAGGCCCTGCGCGACGTCACCGCGCTGGGCGGCGCCACCTGGCTCATCTTCCTGGCCGCCGCCGCCACGGGCGCGCTGGCGCTGGCCGGGCAGGGGCGGTCGTCGCTGCTCCTGCTCGGGGCCGTGGCCGGCGGCCAGGTCCTGTCGCACCTCGCCAAGGGGGTCTTCGACCGCCCCAGGCCGGCGCTCGTCAGCCACGAGGCCTACGTGCAGACCGCCTCCTTCCCCTCCGGCCACAGCATGATGGCGGCCGTCACCTACCTCACGCTCGCCGTGATGCTGTCGCGGGCCACGCGGCGCCGCGCGCTCAAGGCCTACTTCTTCGCCCTCGCCGTGACCCTCACTCTCGCCGTGGGCGTCAGCCGGGTGTACCTGGGCGTCCACTGGCCCACGGACGTGCTGGCCGGCTGGATGATCGGGGCGGCCTGGGCCATGATCTGCGCGCTGACGGCCGACCTGCTCGCCCGGCGCGGCGCCGTGGAGCCCGAGCGCGACGAGGGCCCCGGGGCCGCCGCCCCGCCGGGCGCCTCGCGCGGCGCCTGAGCCGTCATCGGACCGTCATGCTGCCGTCCTTGGGGCGTTACACGCCCTCCCCACCTCCCGCGCGCCCCGGGGACGCGCCCCGAGGCCAACCGAGGGGAGACCACATGACCACCACGACGACCCGCATGGCCGCCGTCATGGCCCTGCTCCTGTCCAGCGCCGCCGCCTCCGCCCAGGAGGCAGTCCCCGCGGCGGCCCCCGCCGCCGGAGGCAACGTCATCTTCTTCCACCCCGACGGCACCGGCGTGAACCACTGGACTGCCGCGCGCATGGCCATCGTCGGCCCCGACGGCGAGCTCAACTGGGACCGCCTGCCCGGCATCGGCGTCTACACCGGCCACATGGCCGACCGCCTCACGGGCACCTCCAACGGCGGCGCCACCGTCCACGCCTACGGCGTCAAGGTCGCCGCCAACAGCTTCGGCCAGAACGGCGGGGAGCCGCTCGCGTCCCCGTCCCTGGCCCGCGAGGCGCTCGACGCGGGCAAGGCGGTCGCGCTGGTCCAGTCCGGCGCCATCATCGAGCCCGGCACGGCCGCCTTCGTGGCCTCCGTGCCCGAGCGCGACGACTACGACCAGATCGCGCAACAGGTGATCGAGTCGGGCGCCCAGGTGATCCTCGCGGGCGGCGAGAGGTACATGCTGCCCGCGGGCACCCAAGGCCGCCACGGCGAGGGCGCGCGCGAGGACGGCGTCAACCTCGTGGAGCGCGCCAAGGCGCTCGGCTACACCGTCGTCTACACCCGCGAGGAGCTCCTGGCTCTCGACCCGGCCGCCACGCCCAAGGTGCTCGGCCTGTTCGCCGCCGACCACACCTTCAACGACCAGGACTGGGAGCTCAACAACCTCGAAGGCAAGCCCACCTACGTCGAGACCGCGCCCACCATCGGCGAGATGGCCGACTGGGCGCTGCGCGCCGTCGAGAGCGACCCCGAGGGCTTCTTCGTGGTGATCGAGGAGGAGGGCACCGACAACCTCGCCAACAGCATGAACGCCGCGGGCACCCTCGAGGCCCTGGCCCGCGCCGACGAGGCCGTGGGGGTGATCCGCGGCTTCGTGGACGGCCGCGACGACACGCTCATGCTGGTGACGGCCGATTCGGACGCCGGGGGCCTCCAGGTCCTGTCGGGCGCCGAGGCGCCCGCCGACGGCTTCGTGGCCGCCACCACGGACGGCGGCGGCATCCTGCTCGGGCAGGAGGGCCGGCGCGGCCGCGTCTTCCTGGCCGCCCCCGACGCCGACGGCGTGAGGCTGCCCTTCGGCATCGCCTTCGTGGGCTACAACGACGTGGCGGGCGGCATCCTCGTGCGGGCGGCCGGCGCGGGCTCGGAGACCCTGCCCCCGCTGCTCGACAACACCGACATCCACCGCCTGATGCGCGAGAGGATGTTCGGCTCCCGGCCCCAGGCCGCCGCGGGCCAGTGACGCCTGCCGCGCGGTCCCGCCGGAGGGCGCCTCGCGCGCCCTCCGGCCCCTCGCCCCGACCCTCCCGCCGTAAACCTCTCGTTAACCTCGAATCGCTATGAGTGGGCGTGCGGCAGGCGAGGTCGGGATGGCCGGGGACGACTTCTCTCACCCCCCACTCCCACCCACCACGGAAGGCGACCGGCTCGACTGGCTTCGCCTGCTGCGCTCCCGGAGGGTGGGCATCGCCACCTTCCGCCACCTCCTGCACGAACACGGGACGGCCAGGGCGGCGCTGAAGGCGCTGCCCGGGGTCGCCCGCGCCGCCGGCGTCGAAGGCTACGCCCCCTGCCCCGAGGGCGTCGCCCAGGCCGAATACCGCGCGGGGACCGCGCTCGGCGCCCGCCTCGTGGCGCGGGGCGAGGCGCTCTACCCCCCTCTCCTCGCGCTCGTGCCCGATGCCCCCCCGCTCCTGTGGGCCTTGGGCGACGCGGCCCTCCTGCGCACGCCCATGGTGGCGCTGGTGGGCGCGCGCAACGCCTCCTCGCTGGGCCTGCGCATGGCGCGGCTCCTGGCCGACGGGCTGCGCGGCGCGGGCCTCACCGTGGTCTCGGGCCTGGCGCGCGGCATAGACGCCGCCGCCCACGACGCCGCCCTGCCCGCCACCGTCGCCGTCATGCCCGGCGGGCTCGACGTCATCTACCCCGAGGAGAACCGGGCGCTCGCCGCCCGCCTCGCCGAGCGCGGCCTGCGCGTCTCCGAGCATCCCATCGGCCTCGACCCCCAGGCCCGCCACTTCCCCGCCCGCAACCGCATCGTGTCGGGCCTGTCGCTCGGCGTGGTGGTGGTGGAGGCGGCCGAGCGGTCGGGCAGCCTCATCACCGCGCGCGCGGCCGCCGACCAGGGGCGCGAGGTGCTGGCCGTCCCTGGCCACCCGATCGACCCCCGGGCGGCGGGCTGCAACCTGCTCCTGCGCGACGGCGCCACGCTGGTGCGGGGCGCGGAGGATGCCCTGGAGGCGCTGGCGCCCTCTCGGACGCGGCGGCAGGCGCCGATAGCTGCGCCCCATTGAGCGTCGGCAGCCTCAGATGTGGCTGAGGGCCAACCAGAGAGCCCCCCGC
>ERZ1066119.951-NODE-951-length-17377-cov-8.209098_pt1 | contig 17377 bp, 18 predicted proteins | sample MGYA00382766_ERZ1066119 | MGnify/ENA primary metagenome ERZ1066119 (study PRJEB33369, sample SAMEA5778349) | biofilm metagenome | biome: Industrial cooling water; feature: Water cooling tower basin; material: Biofilm | place: United Arab Emirates | collected...
CCATCCGGCTTTGCCGAACAGGGAGGTTGAACCTCGTCCCCTTGCACCCCCGCAACCAAGCCTTAAAGGCGCGAAATGGACTCCATCCTCATCCAGGGCGGGAAGCGCCTCGACGGCACCATCCCCATCTCCGGCGCCAAGAACAGCGCGCTGACCCTTCTTCCCTGCGCGCTCCTGACCGAGGACAAGCTCACCCTTATCAATCTGCCGCGGCTTGCCGACGTGGACAGCTTCGGCCACCTGATGAACGAGCTCGGGGTCTCGACCAAGGTCGACAAGAGGCCCGACGAGATCGGCAGGCGCATGACCCTTCGCGCCAAGAAGCTCGACAGCACCACCGCGCCCTACGACATGGTGCGGCGGATGCGCGCCTCGATCCTGGTGCTGGGGCCGCTGCTGGCCCGCGCCGGCGATGCCACCGTCTCGCTGCCGGGCGGCTGCGCGATCGGCGACCGGCCGATCGACCTTCACCTCAAGGCACTGGAAGCCATGGGGGCCGAGATCGAGCTTGCCGCCGGCTATGTCCGCGCCCGGGCGCCGCGGGGCGGCCGCATTCCTGGCGGCGACTTTACCTTCCCGGTGGTGTCGGTCGGCGCAACGGAGAATGCGGTCATGGCTGCGGTGCTCGCCCGCGGCCGGACCAACCTCTACAATGCGGCCCGCGAGCCGGAGATCGTTGATCTCTGCCGCCTGCTCCAGAAGATGGGCGCGCAGATCCAGGGCGCCGGCTCCCCCCACATCTCGATCGAGGGCGTCGAAGGACTGAACGGCTGCACCTATGCCGTCATGCCCGACCGGATCGAGGCCGGAAGCTATGCCTGCGCGGCGGGGATCACGGGCGGCAGCCTCGACCTGATCGGCGCCAGGGCCGAGGACATGCTGGCGACCACCAATGCGCTCGCCCAGTGCGGGCTGATGGTCGAGCTGCACGAGCGCGGAGTCCGGATCACGGCCGACAAGCCCTTGAAGCCCCTCGCTTTGTCGACCGCGCCCTTTCCCGGCTTCGCCACCGACATGCAGGCGCAGTTCATGGCCATGCTGTGCCGGGCCGAGGGCGAAAGCTTCCTTGAGGAGACCATCTTCGAGAACCGCTACATGCACGTTCCCGAGCTTCGCCGCATGGGCGCCGAGATCGACGTCCGCGGCCGCTCCGCGATCGTCCATGGCGTGCAGCGGATGACCGGAGCCAAGGTGATGGCGACGGACCTTCGCGCCTCGATGAGCCTGATCCTCGCCGGCCTCGCGGCCGAGGGTGAGACCGAGGTGCTGCGCGTCTACCACCTCGACCGCGGCTATGAGCGGCTGGAAGAGAAGCTTTCCGCCGTCGGCGCGACGATCGAGCGGAAGGGCGGGGGATAAGCTTCGCATCCTCCCTGTTCCGCGCAGCGGCATGGGGAGGTGGCAGCGCGAAGCGCTGACGGAGGGGCCTGGTGCAACCTCGTGGCCCCTCCACCACTCCGCTGGCGCGGAGCGGTCCCCCTCCCCATTCCTGCCTTGCAGGAACAGGGAGGAGGAAGTCCTCAGTCCGCCACCGTCACCTGACGCTGGCCGCCAAGCTTCACCACCTGGCCCCACTTCATGACAAAGCCCATCCGCTGAAGCCGGCTGACGTCCGCCAGCGGATCGCCTTCCACCGCGACAATGTCGGCGTCCTTGCCGGCCTCGATGGTGCCGATGGTGGACGAACGGTCGAGGAGGTCGGCGGCGTTCACCGTGGCGGCCTTGATCGCTTCCATCGGGCTCATGCCGTTGCGGGTCATGAGCACGAACTCCTCGGCATTGACGCCATGCGGCGAAACGCCGCTGTCGGTGCCAAAGGCGATCTTCACCCCGCGGCGGACCGCCTGGGCGAAGCTCTTTTCGGCGTTGCCTGCCGCTTCGCGCGCCTTGGCGACCTGGGCTGGACGAAGCGCGCCACGCTCGGCGCTCTTCAGCGCATACATGGGCGCAAGCAGGGTCGGAACATAGTAAGCGCCGGTCTGGCGATAGAGGCGAAAGCTTTCCTCATTGGTGAAGGTACCGTGCTCGATCGACTGCACGCCGTTGCGAAGCGCGGCGTTGACGCCCTCGACGCCGTGCGCATGCGCGGTGACCTTGCGGCCAAAGGCGGCGGCGGTGTCGACCACTGCCTTGATCTCTTCGTCCGTCATCTGCTTGCCAAGACCGCCCGCGACGTCGCTCAGCACGCCGCCCGTCGAGGCGATCTTGATGACGTCGGCGCCCATGCCGATCTGGTAGCGCACCGCCCGCCGGCAGCTTTCGATGCCGTCGCAGCGCCCGCTGGCGACTTCGGGCTCGAGGGCGTCCTCCGTGCGGTTGCGGTTGAGGCCTGGCTGGCCGCTGCCATGTCCCATGGTGATCCCAACCGTGCGGCCGGCATAGAGGATGGTCGGACCAACCAGTTCGCCCCGGCCGATGGCATCGCGCAGCGCCCGCAGCTGGCGCGGGTTGCCGTTGAGGTCACGGATGGTGGTGAAGCCTGCCATCAGCAGCTTGCGCCCGTTGCCGAAAGCGGTGAAGGCCTCATCCTCGAGGTCGCGGCTGGCCGCCTCCATTCGCGCGCGGAGCGGGTCGTCCAGGCCGCCGATGTGGACGTGGGCGTCAACAAAGCCCGGCATCACCGTGCTGGTGCGAAGATCGACCACTCGTGCGCCCGGAACTTCGGCGAAACCGTCGCGCACCTCGAGGATGCGGCGGCCCTGGACGAGGATGCTGGCGTTGCGCCTGGGCGCGCGGCCGGGAACGTCGATCAGGGTTCCGGCGTGGATCACGGTGATGGGCTGGGCGGCGGCAGCTTGCGGAGCGGCCTGGGCAAGCGCGGCGGCGGCGATGATGGTGAGCATGGCGGGTTCCCCTGAGTACGTCATCTGCGAGCGTAGCGAAGCGAGGACGATTGTCACGCCCGCTCCTGCCAATAGGCGAAGGCGGCGCGCTGCAGCTTCGTCACCAGCCGCCGCGCGTCGGGACCGGTCCAGTCGCCGGTAAAGCGATGCTTCTCCCAGCTTGAGGTCCACCAACCCTGGCCGGGGAGGCCGTCCGACTGGCGTACGACAAGGACGGCGAGTTCAGGCTCTCCGGCCGCCTCCGCCGCTTCGTCCACTGCGGCCAGCGTCTTGCAGAGCGCCCGCATCTTGGGCCGGGAGAAATCAAAGCCGAGCCGCTCGAGCAGCTCGGCATAGGTGAGCGGATGACTCGCCCCGGCAGCGGCGAGGAGGTGCGCCCGCACCTCTTCCGGGTCGGACAGGCTCAAGCGCGCGGTTGCTCGGGCACCGGCGTCAGTTCGAACACGTCCAGCCGGGCGCCCGACCGCGGGAACGGGATGACGAGGCGCCAGCGCATCGGCCCGATCCGCTCCATCACTCCGGCCATGTCGCGGGACGGATCCTCGCCATAAGCCTTGGGCTGCTCCTCGCTGCCGAGCGCCATGCTGCCAAGAAAGATCAGGCGGGAGGCGAGATCATCTTCCCACAAGCGGCCCGCCGGGCGCTCGGAGCCGGTCTGCTTGACGATGGTCAGGAGCTCGCCGTCGACCTCTACATAGCAGAAGAAGGGCCGGAAGCGCTCGAAGGCGGGGCTCCGCCGGTCGGTTCGCCCGAGCCGGACCAGCCGGCAATTGTAGCTTCCCGGCGTCGGCGCCGGCCGGGCCAATGCCACGTCCGGGCGGAGGAGGTCGCCTTCCCCCCGCACCGCGGCGGAGAAGCGCCCAGCACGCGCCTCGCGCAAGCCTTCAGTCCACGCGGCCGGCAGCCGCCGGAGCCGGTCGACATCGGCGTTGCTTGCGACGCCGAGCCAGACGTCGGCCTTGGTCGGCGGAAGGGTCACCGCGACCGGCGTGGGCGCGGGCCGCTCCGGCGGCTTGAACAAGGCGCAGGCCGGTAGGCTCAGCGCCAGCATGGAAAGAAGGATCGGCCGGACAATCTGCATCACGCTTGTTCCGCTAGCATAGCGCCTGCCCCCTCCACCATCAGGCAAAGGGCCATAGAGGTTAACAAAGTGTTGCGACGCGGTCGCTCCGAGCCCATGGCGCGGCGGATGGACGCTTCCCGACAGCCGGCACCCGACCAAACCCGCGCCGGCCTTGCATTCGGGATCGGCGCCTACGGCCTGTGGGGCCTGCTTCCGATCTACTTCAAGTTCCTTGCCGCGGTGCCTGCCGTCGCCATCGTCGCCCACCGGGTGGTTTGGTCGCTGCTGTTCCTTGCCGGCCTGCTCGCCGCGCGGAAGGCGTGGGGCGAGGTCACGGCGGCGCTTCGCCATCGCGGAACCGCCCTCCTGCTCCTTGCCACCGCCGTGCTGATCGCGATCAACTGGCTGGTCTATGTCTACGCGGTCAACAGCGGTCACATCCTTGCTGGAAGCCTTGGCTATTATCTGAACCCCCTCGCCAATATCCTGCTCGGCCGCTTCGTCCTTGGCGAACCCTTGTCGCGGCCGCAGTGGCTGGCGGTCGCCATCGCCGCTGCCGGCGTGTCGATCCTGGCGGTGGGCGCCCTCTCCCACCTGTGGATCAGCCTGACCCTGTGCGTCAGCTTCGCGCTTTACGGTCTGCTACGAAAGGTGGCCAAGGTCGATGCGACTGCGGGACTGGCGATCGAGACGGCCCTGCTGTTCCTGCCCGCCCTGCTGTGGCTCGGCTGGGCGAGCGGGGGCAGCGCGGCGGTGATGGGTAGCAGCGATGCCGAGCTGTGGCTGCTGATCGGCACGGGCGTCGCTTCCACCATCCCCCTCCTCTTCTTCACTGCCGCAGCGCGGCGGCTTCGCTATTCGACTCTAGGCATCCTCCAGTTCATCGCTCCGACGCTGCAGTTCCTGGTGGCGGTGTTCCTTTACGGCGAGCCGTTCGGGACGGCGCATGCGGCGGCGTTCGCGTGCATCTGGGCGGCAGCGGGATTGTATCTATGGGCGGCGCTTCGTTCCTCGGGAAAGGCTGGAGCTCAGTTCTCCTGAAGAAGCGGCTGGGCCCCGGCTTTTGCCGGGGAACGATGCTTACCGCGTCTTCACATACCTCCCCGGCGCGTCCTCGATCGCCTTGAGCTTGCCCTCGCCCGGCACCCGGGCACCGGTGGCCGGCACCTCGTTCGGCGCCAGCGCCTTCAGCCAGGCGAGCCAGTCGGGCCACCAGCTGCCCTTGTGCTCGGTCGCGCCGGCGAGGAAGTCGTCCAGGTCCTTCGGCTCGCCGTCGTTGACCCAATAATGGTATTTGCCCGCGCTCGGCGGGTTGACGACGCCTGCGATATGGCCGGAGCCGGCGAGAACGAAGCGCTTGGGGCCGGGGACGTGGTCCATGATCTTCCACACGCTCTGCGGCGGCGCGATATGATCCTCGCGGCCGGCCTGGACGTAGAGCGGGGTGTGGATCTGGCTGAGGTCGATCGGGGTGCCGTCGACGCTGATCCCGCCGCATTCGACCAGCTTGTTCCCCTTGTAGAGCGTGTCGAGATAGTCGCGGTGCCAGCCGGCCGGCAGGTTGGTGACGTCGCCGTTCCAGTGGAGGAGGTCGAACGGCGGCGGCTCCTTCCCCAGCAGATAGTTATTGACGACATAGTTCCACACGAGGTCGCGGCCGCGCAGCAGGTTGAAGGTTGCCGCCATGACCCGCCCGTCCACGACGCCCGTCTCCGCCGACAGCTGCTGGAGCAGCGCCATCGTCTCGTCGCCGAGGAACAGCCGGAGGTCGCCGGCTTCGGAGAAGTCGACCTGGGCGGTGAAGAAGGTGGCCGAGGCGACCTTGTCCGCTTCACCCCTCGCCGCCTGCAGCGCAAGGGTCGCGGCGAGGGTGGTGCCGGCGACGCAATAGCCGATGGTGTGGACGCTCTCGACGCCGAGCATGTCGCGGATGGTGTCGATCGCATCGACCTGGCCGCGGAGGACGTAGTCGTCGAGCGTGACGTCCTTGAGCGACTCGTCGGCCGACTTCCAGCTGACCATGAACAGGGAGATGCCGTTCTCCACGCACCAGCGGACGAAGCTCTTCTCCGGCGTCAGGTCGAGGATGTAGAAGCGGTTGATCCACGGCGGGAAGATGACCAGCGGCACCTCCCGCACGGTGTCGGTGACGGGCGCATAGTGGATGAGCTGGTAGAGCGGCGTCTCCTTGATCACCTTGCCGGGCGTGGTGGCGAGGTTGCGGCCGACCTCATAGGCGCCCTTGGGCACTTGCGAGAGCTGCCCGGCCTTCATGTCATCGAGCATGTGGCGGAGGCCGGTGAGGAGGTTCTCGCCGCGGCTGTCCACCGTCGCCTTGAGCACCTCGGGATTGGTGAGGGCGAAGTTGGACGGGCTCATCGCATCAACGAAGCCGCGGGTCAGGAACTTGAGGCGGGCATGGCCTTCCGCGTCCAGATGCTCGGCCTCGTCGACCTGGCGGAGGAGCTGGTCGGAAATGGCGAGGTAGGACTGGCGAATGGTGGCGAACAAGGGATTGTCGCGCCATTCGGGGGCGGCGAAGCGCTTGTCCTTGCGGTCGGCGGCTTCGGCAGCCTGGCCGAGCAGCTGGCCCCAGCTATCAAGGCTCTTCGCCCAGGCTTCGGCGCCGGCGGTCATCAGGCTCATGGCGTCGGGGACCTGCGGCGTCTTGAAACCCGGGGCAGGCTGACCCGCCTTCCAGCTTTCGGCCCAGGCCTCCATCAGCATCTGCTGGGCGCGGCCCGTGACGAGGGTCCAATGCTGCCAGTCCTCGAGGCTGGGAAAGGCGGTGCTGGTGCCGTCGCTGGCGGTCATGGTTCAGATTCCTGTCGGGGGCCACGTCGTCCGATCGTCACCCGAAGGTCGCACTGCATCGGAGCGGCGGCAACCACCTTTTCGCCTACGCCATAAACCCGCGAAGTTGTCGAAGTTGACACGGCACGTGGTTCTTTTGCGCTTCTCCCCTTCCTCACTGGCGAGTCAAGCCGATCGCCCAATCGTGCGACCACATCAGGCGGAATCCTATTGTGCAAGGGTGCTCTGGCTTCGCTCCGGAGGAGCGGGCGTGTAGGGCAAGGCCATGTCGCCCGCCCTCCCTGCCCCGAGCCTCGGCACCGCGCTGGAGCTGATCGACTTGTTCGGGATTGCGGTGTTCGCCGTGTCGGGGGCGCTGCTGGCGGCGGAGCGGAAGCAGACTTTAGTGACGTTTCTGTTCTTTGCGGTGGTGACGGGCGTCGGCGGCGGGACCTTGCGAGATCTCCTGATCGGAGCGCCCGTCTTCTGGGTGCGCGAGAATGGCGTGCTGCTGATCTGCTTCGCAGCGGCAGTGGCGGTGTGGCTGCTTCGAGGGCGCTGGTTCGCGGGCCAGGCCTTGCTGTGGTTCGACGCGGCGGGGCTCGGCGCCTATGCGACCTATGGAGCGGCCAAGCGCTGGCTTTCGGGATCGCGCCGGTACCTGCCTTCGCCATGGGCGTGCTGACCGCCTGCGCCGGCGGGATCATCCGCGACGTGCTGGCGGGCGAGCCGTCGATCCTGATGCGGCCGGAATTGTATGTCACCGCCGCGGCGCTGAGCGCCGGGCTGCTGGTGGGCTTTGCGCTGCTGGGCATTGGCGGGTGGGGCGCGGCGCTGGTGGCGGCGGTGGCGGGGTTCGCGTTGAGGGGGCTGGCGATTGCCAGGGGATGGAGCTTGCCGGCGTACCGGGGATAGACGCTGCTCGGACCCCCTCGGCGGCTGCGCCACCTGTTCCCACTTCGTGGGGGCACCGAGGTTGATGCTGCGGGCTGGACGCTTCAAGAGGGGTCCATGCACAGCGACTTCTACCGGATCGAGCGCCTTCCGCCCTACGTTTTCGCCGAAGTGAACGGCATGCGCGCGAAGATGCGGGCGGAAGGGCGGGACGTGATCGACCTCGGGATGGGCAATCCCGACAGCCCGCCGCCGGCGCATGTGGTCGCCAAGCTGGCCGAGGTGGCGGCCAAGCCCGATGCGCATGGCTATTCGGCCTCGAAGGGCATTCCGGGCCTCAGAAAGGCGCAGGCGGCTTATTACCAGCGCCGGTTCGGAGTGGAGCTCGATCCCGAGAGCGAGGTGATCGTGACGCTGGGGTCGAAGGAGGGGCTCGCCAACCTTGCCCAGGCGATCACCGCGCCGGGTGACGTGGTGCTGGCGCCCAACCCTTCCTATCCGATCCACAGCTTCGGCTTCATCATTGCCGGCGCGGCGATCCGGTCGATCCCGGCGGCGCCGGGGCCGGACTTCTTCGAGCGGCTGCGGCTGGCGATGCGTTACACGGTGCCGCGGCCCAAGGTGCTGGTGATCGGCTATCCGTCCAACCCGACGGCCTATGTCGCGGACAAGGCCTTCTACGAGCAGCTGGTCGCCTTCGCGCGGGAGCATCAGCTGTGGATCATCTCCGACCTTGCCTATGCCGAGATCTACTTCGGCGAGGAACCGACCCCGTCGATCCTGGCCGTCGAGGGGGCCAAGGAGGTGGCGGTCGAGTTCACCAGCATGAGCAAGACCTATTCCATGGCCGGCTGGCGGATCGGCTTTGCGGTCGGCAACGCGACCCTGATCGGGGCGCTGGCGCGGGTGAAGTCCTATCTCGATTATGGCGCCTTCACGCCGATCCAGGCGGCCGCGGTGGCGGCTCTGAACGGACCGCAGGACTGCATCGCCGAGACCCGGGCGCTCTACCGCAAGCGGCGCGACGTGCTGGTGGAAAGCTTCGGCCGGGCCGGATGGGAGATACCGGTGCCGCAGGCGTCCATGTTCGCCTGGGCGCCCATCCCCGAGCCCATGCGGCACCTCGGTTCGATGGAGTTCGCCAAGCGCCTGCTGAGCGAGGCCGGGGTCGCGGTGGCCCCGGGCGTGGGCTTCGGCGAGGAAGGCGAGGGCCATGTGCGGATCGCGCTGGTCGAGAACGAGCAACGGCTGCGGCAGGCGGCGCGGGGCGTGAAGAAGCTGCTCAAGAGCGCCTAGGCGCTGCCGGGCAGACCGATGCAGCGCAACCCCGGTTCGGACGTTCAGTCCGCCGAGGAGTACCCATCATGCGTTTGTTCTGGCCGGTGATGGCAGCCTCGCTGGCACTCGGTGCCTGCGGCGGCGCGCGCAACGAGGGTGTGCCCACGCTTCCCGTTGGCGGCTTCCAGGCGCGCGGCGAGGACCCGAGATGGTCCCTGGGCGTGGGCCCGTCGGAGATCGTCTATATCGACGAGACCAACCGGGTGCAGGTTTCGCAGCGCCATGGCGGGCGGGCGGTGCCGCGTGAAGGCAGGCTGGCGACGCCGCGGATCGTGGTCGAGACGGTGGCGCGGCCCTGCACCCTTCCTTCGGGACCGACCTACGCCCAGACCGTGCAGGTAATCGTCGACGGGCTCGCCTTTCGCGGCTGCGGCGGTGAGCTGTCGACGGACCTGCTGAACGGCAGCAGTTGGACCGTGCTGTCAGTTAACGGTCGCTCCACTACTGCCGGCACCTTCACCGCGCGCTTCGAGGCCGGGCGGCTGGCGCTTCAACTCGGCTGCTATCAGGCCACTGCTCCGTTCACCAATGCGGGCGAGATCCTGACGGTGGGTGCGGTCAGCCGCCTTGCGGACCCGTGTCCGGAGAACGACTTCGGCAGCGACGCCGAACGGGCATTGTCGGGACCCCTGGCGATGGAGCGGATCGGGAGCGACCAGCTGATCCTGCGCAACCCGTCGGGTTCGATCGCCTTGCTCCGGAGTGGCCGCTGAGCGGCAGGCCTTGCCTCCCCCGCGGGGCGGGGCGATGAGGCGCTGATGCCCAAGATGCGCAAGAAGGCGGACCTGCCGACCAAGCTGTGCGCCTCCTGCGGCCTGCCCTTTGCCTGGCGCAAGAAGTGGGAGCGCGACTGGGAACAGGTGCGCTACTGTTCGGACCGGTGCCGCGCGGCGGGACCGGTCAAGGAGAAGAAGGCTTGATGCTTCCGCCCACGCCCGAGGACGCGTCGATCGTCGCCAGGATCATCGGCCAGGCGGTGGCTCCGGTGTTCCTGCTGGCGGGGATCGGCGCCTTTCTCAACACGCTGACCGGGCGGCTGGCGCGGATCGTCGATCGGGGGCGGGCGATCGAGCCCCTGCTGCTCGAAGCCCAGGGCGCGCAGCATGACCGGCTGGTGCGCGAGATCAACATCGTCGACCGGCGGATGGGACTGGTCAGCTGGGCCATCACCCTGACGGTCACAAGCGCCGTGCTGGTCTGCGCGGTGGTCGGCCTGCTGTTCGCCGCCGCGCTGATCGACCTTCATGCGGGGACGGCCATCGCCCTCATGTTCATCCTGGCAATGGCGACGCTGGCTGCGGGCTTCTTCGTTTTCCTGATCGAGACCCGCATCGCGGCGCGGGCGATCCGGGTCAGGAAATCGCTGCTGACGCACGAGGTGGACGAAGCTTCGGGCGACGACTAGCCTCCATCCTATGGCCACTGCCGCTCCGCCCGCCTCGCCCCGCGCGCGCAAGGTCGCCAAGTCTATCCGGCCCGACATGTTCGAGCGGCTGCTCGCGGGCGGCGCCGCCCTCATGTTCCTGGCGGTCACGGCGGCACTGGTCCGCGGCTATCCGCACTGGACTCAGACCAAGCCCTTGGTTTGGGCGCACCTCCTCACCATCCTTGTCGCTCTGGCCCTCACCCTGCCACTGCTGCTGCAGAAGCGAGGCACCGGGTGGCACCGGCAGCTCGGCTGGACCTGGTCGGCGGCGATGTTCGTGACTGCGGCGATCAGCTTCGGCATCCACGAGAGCGGGCCAGGGCAGTGGAGCCCGATCCACTTCTTGTCGGCGGTGACGGTGGTCGGCGTGCCGCTGGCGGTCTGGTCGGCGCGGCGCCACCTTATCGGCCTGCACCGCTTCGCCATGCGCTTCACCGTCACCGGCGCGCTGCTGATCGCCGGCTTCTTCACCTTTCCGTTCGGGCGGATGCTCGGGCGCTGGCTGCTCGGCTAGAGACCCGGCGGAAGCGGCACGTTGGCTCCGGCCGTCTGCCACTCGCGCCAGCCGGTGGGGGTCTTAAGGGCAAGGCGCATGGCATGGTCGGCGGGCTGGAGGATCAGCCAGGCGTCGGGGGCACGGGCGACGAGCAGGCCGCCTCGCCTGGTCAGGGGACCGGCCCGCATCATCGCCGAGCGATAGGCCTCGCCATGAGGGCCGAGCTTGGCGGTAAGGTCGACGCTGATCGGGCTGCTGTCGAGAAGGCCGCTGTCGCCGGGAGTGCGCCCGACCATCAGTTCGAGCGCGGACCAGTCGCCGGGATTCTCGGTCATGTCGGCGAGCTGCGGGACTGCGGCATTGTTGGCCACCTGGTCGGAACCGCAGGCGGAAAGGGCGAAAGCGAGGGCAGGAAGAAGCAAGCGCATAGGTGGTGCAACGCTCGATGCCCGTTATGCGGCCCCCTTCGTCTTGCGAATACAGCCTTGTTGCCGCGCCCGGCGTGGCTCTCTAGGAGCTTGCGCCGGGGGCAGCGAACAGGGAGTCCACATCAGTGATCACCGCCAGTAACGTTCTCGATCGCGTCCTCGTCCTTGAAATGGTCCGGGTCACCGAAGCCGCGGCGATCGCCGCTTCCACCCTGATCGGCCGAGGCGACGAGAAGGCGGCAGATGCGGCGGCGGTGGAAGCGATGCGGGCCGCGCTGAACGAGCTGCCGATGGACGGAACGGTGGTGATCGGCGAGGGCGAGCGCGACGAGGCGCCGATGCTCTACATCGGCGAGAAGGTCGGCTCCGAGCAGGGCTCGGGTCCCAAGATCGACATCGCCCTCGATCCGCTGGAAGGCACCACCATCACCGCCAAGGCCGGGCCCAACGCGCTCGCCGTGCTGGCGATCGCCGAGCAGGGCTGCCTGCTGAATGCGCCCGACGTCTATATGGAGAAATTGGCGATCGGGCCGGGCTATGCGCCGGGCACGGTCGGGCTCGACCGCTCGCCATCGGAGAATGTCCGCGCGCTGGCCAAGGCGAAGGGCGTGGAGCCGAACGAGATCATCGCCTGCGTGCTCGACCGGCCGCGCCATGCCGAGATCATCGCCGAGCTTCGCGGGCTCGGCTGCGGGATCATGCTGATCCCTGACGGCGATGTCGCAGGCGTGATCGCCACCACCAATCCCGAGACCACCGTCGACATCTACATGGGATCGGGCGGAGCGCCGGAAGGCGTGCTGGCGGCGGCGGCGCTGCGCTGCGTCGGCGGGCAGATCGAGGGCAAGCTCCTGTTCCGCAACGACGACGAGCGCAGCCGGGCACGGCGCTGGGGGATCGAGGATCTCGACCGCATCTACCGGCTGGAGGACATGGCCAAGGGCGACTGCATCTTCGCCGCCACGGGGGTCACCGACGGTTCGCTGCTGAAGGGCGTCAAGCGCCGCAAGGGCTGCCTCACCACCGAAAGCATCGTCATGCGGGCAAGCTCCGGCACCGTCCGGCGGATCGCGGGCGAGCACCGCAAGTCCGGCGCTTGAAACGCCTGCGCCCGGCTGTACTATAACGCTATGACAGCGGAGGAAGGTGCGGCTTCGGCAGCGGCGATCACCTCGCGAGAGGAGGCCTGGGCGCCGTCCGCGGACCTGACGGGCGACGGCGCTCTCCAGCCGGTGGAGCCTTCCTATGTCCAGGTCATCCGCCTCCGGACCCTGATCGGCTGGCTGCCGCTGGTGGTCGGCGCGGTGGTGCTCGACCGGATGATCCTTGCGGACGGCAGGGCGGGCGGGCTGCTGCTCGTGCTGGTGCCCTTGATGGCAGCGAGCAGCGTGCTGCTGGCACCGCGGCGGATCTGGGCCCGTCTCGGCTATGCGCTGGAGCCGGCCATGCTGCGGGTGGTGCGAGGCTGGCTGTGGCATGTCGATACCTTGGTGCCGCTGGTCCGGGTCCAGCATCTCGACATCGCGCGGGGGCTGCTCGACAAGATGTTCGGAACGGCGAGCCTGATCGTCCACACCGCCGGCACGCACAACAGCACCGTCAGGCTGCCGGGCCTGTCGCCCGAGCGGGCGGCGCAGCTGGCGGCCATCATCCGGACCCACATCCAGGCGGACCTCGACTGAAGTGACCGCGGACGAGGCCCCATCCGAACGGCTGCACCCGCTTTCGGTGCTGAGCGAGTTCGGCAAGGCGCTGCGGCAGATGATCGGCGGGTTCCTGGCCGGCGGCTTCTTTGCCTTCCAAGGCCGGCCACTGATGGGCGTCGCCATCGTCGGCGGGATCGTGCTCGTGACCCTGGTCGGGATGCTGCTGCACTGGTGGCGCTTCTCCTTCCGGGTCGGGGAAGATGCGCTGCGGATCGACAGCGGGATCGTCAGCCGCAACCACCGGGTGATCCCCTTCGACCGGGTGGCCGACGTGTCGCTGACCCAGGGGCCGCTCCAGCGCCTCGCCGGGGTCGCCAAGGTGACGCTGGAGACCGGCGGCGGCTCGGCCATGGGCGGCGAAGAGGGGGTGCTCGGCGCAGTCGCGCTGGCACGGGCCGAAGCGCTCCGCGATCATGTTCGGGCCCGACGCTCGGTGCGGGCATCGAGTGCCGGCTCGGCCGAGGTCTCTGCCCCGGCAGGGACGGCGGAGGCCACGGCGCCTTTGTTCTCGATGGACGGGAGGCGGGTGCTGACCAGCGGGCTGTTCAACTTCAGCCTGGCCCTGTTCGCCGGCCTGTTCGGCATCAGCCAGACGCTGGGCGATGCCGCCAACATCGATCCGTTCGAGCGCGAGTTCTGGGCGCCCCTGCTGGTCGACAGCGGGCTTGGCAAGTGGCTGCTCGAGCACCGTCTGGGCCTGGCACTCGGCGGCCTTGCCGTGCTGATCGTAGCGGGCATCGTCACCGGCCTTGTCCGAACCGCCCTTCGCGACTGGGGCTTCACGCTGGAGCGGACGGGAGCGGGCCTTCGGCGACGCCGCGGGCTCCTCACCAAGACCGACGTGACCCTTCCCGTGCGGCGGGTGCAGGCCGGGGTGATCGGTACCGGTCCGCTGCGCGAGCGCTTCGGCTGGTACGGGCTTTCGGTGAAGAGCCTGGCGGGCGACATCGGCCAGACCGGCCAGGGCGGCGACCATGTCCTCGCGCCCTTCGCGCGGTGGGAGGAACTGGCGCCGGTCACGGGCGAGCTTGCCTGGCCGCTGCCGGACGAGGCGACCGGCTGGCGTCCGGTGTCGAAGGCGCACCTGTGGAGCTTCCTCCTGCTGCTTGGCCCGTTCCTGCTCCTCATGGCCGGAGCCGCGGCAACGGCGCTGCTGCTGGCGCCCGACCTTTCGGCCGAAGAGATGACGAAGACCGGCCTTACCACTGCCGAGCGCGACGGCGGCGGAATGGCGCTGACGGCGCTGATTGCGGGCGGACTGTTCGCCCTGCTCGCCTTTCTGCGCTGGCTCGAGTGGAAGCGGACCTTCTTCGCGCTCGAGCCGGAGCGGCTGCTGATCCGCAGCGGCTGGTGGAAGCGCAAGGTCTTTCTTCTTCCGCTCCGCAACGTGCAGACGGCCGACCTGCACGAGACCAGCCTGTCGCGGCTGTTCGGGATCGCCCATGTCGACGTCGGCGTCGCCGGGGGGAGCTGGAGCGGGCACCGCGTCCCCTCGCTGCCGCGAAAAGAGGCGAGTCTTCTCCGGCGAAGGCTGCTACAGCGCCAGCCATGAGCGTGGCGCTTGGGGTGGAGCGGTCGCTGTCGGGCCAGGCATGGCGCTGGCGGCGGCCCCAGGGAGAAGAAAAGGCAGGGCTGGCCCTGGTCGACGAGCTGCTCCTCGGCCGAGGAGTCGCGCATGACGAGCTCGAGCGTTATCGCTCGCCCACCATTCGCGACCTGCTGCCCGACCCTTCCGCCTTTCGCGACATGGACCTTGCCGCCGAGCGGATCGCGGCCGCGGTCATGGCGGGCGAAGGCATCGCCATCTTCGGCGATTATGACGTCGATGGAGCGACCAGCAGTGCCTTGCTGGTCCTGCTCCTCCGCCAGCTCGGGGTGGAGGCGCTGGTCCACATTCCCGACCGGATGGCCGAGGGCTATGGGCCCAACCTCGCCGCGCTTCTGGCGCTGAAGGCGCGCGGCGCCTCGCTGGTGGTGACGGTGGATTGCGGCGCCCAGGCATTCGAGCCGCTGGCTGGCGCGCGCGAGGCGGGGCTGGACGTGGTGGTGGTTGACCATCACCAGTGCGCCGCGGCGCTTCCCCTGTGCCATGCTCTCGTCAATCCCAACCGGCTGGACGAAAGCGAGACCGGCCTGGCGCACGGCCATGTGGCGGCAGTCGGCATGGCCTTCCTGCTGGGCGTCGCGCTGGTGCGGACCTTGCGCACGCGCGGCTTCTTCGCGGCGCGAGCGGAGCCGCGGCTGATCGAGCTGCTGGACCTGGTGGCGCTCGGCACCGTTGCCGACGTCGCCAAGCTGCACGGGCTCAATCGGGCCTTCGTGGCGCAGGGGCTGAAGGTGATGGCCGGCGGGCGCAACATCGGCCTCAAGGCCTTGGCGGAGGCGGCGCGGCTGACGGCGGCGCCCTCCTGCCGCGACCTCGGCTTTGCGCTAGGGCCGCGGATCAACGCCGGCGGGCGGGTCGGCAAGGCAGACCTTGGCGTGCGGCTGCTCACCACGACCTGCCCGGACGAAGCGCGGGCGCTGGCGGGCGAGCTCGACCGGCTGAACGAGGAGAGGCGGGCGATCGAGGCCCATGTCCTCGAAGACGCCATGCTGGCGGCCGAGAAGCTCGGCCCGGATCCGCTGCTGACCGTGGCCGGTGCCGGCTGGCACCCGGGCGTGATCGGGATCGTCGCCGGGCGGGTAAAGGAACGATTCGGGCGGCCCGCCCTGGTCATCGCGCTTGGCGAAGACGGAATCGGCAAGGGCTCCGGCCGGTCGATCACGGGGGTCGACCTTGGCGCGGCGGTGCTGGCGGCGAAGGACGAGGGCCTGCTGGTCGGCGGCGGCGGCCATGCGATGGCGGCGGGCGTGACCGTGGCTCCGGGCGGAGTGCCGGCACTCGCCGCCTACCTGTCCGAGCGGCTGGCGCGGGACGTAGAGGTGGCCACCGCCAACCGGGCGCTGCTGCTCGACAGCATGTGCGCCCCGCGCGGGGTGGCGGCGGGGCTGTGTGACGCGCTGGACTCGGCCGGACCCTATGGCGTCGGCTGGCCGCAGCCGCGGATCGCGGCGGGCGAAGCGCGGCTGATCAAGGTCGGCACCGTCGGCAACGGCCATGTCCGCGGGCTCGCCTGCGGGGCGGACGGGGCGAGCTTCAAGTGGATTGCCTTTCGCTCGGCGGAGACGGCGCTGGGCCAGGCGCTGCTCGCCATGCCCTCCGACACCAGGCTGTGGCTGGCCGGAACGGTGCACCGCGACACCTGGAACGGCGGTGACCGAGCCGAACTGCACCTCGAGGACGCCGCGCTCGCTTGACGCCTTCGCGCCGCTCGCCTAGGCAGCCTCCGCCTTCGCGCCAAGGCCCCTTCGTCTAGTGGTTAGGACGCGGCCCTTTCACGGCTGAAACACGGGTTCGAGTCCCGTAGGGGTCACCATCCAAGCCTAAGGCTCGGAAGGCGCTGGTTTTACGGCCTCTTTACCCATCATGTGTACAGAACATGGGTACAGAAACCGTGAAGAAATCCAGCATGGCAACCCCTTTCCCCGATCGTCGCACCGGGCAGCTCTACTTTCGCCGCGCCATTCCCGAGCCGCTTCGGCCCGCGTTCGGCGGCATGCGCGAGCGGAAGATCACTCTCGGCACCAAGGATCCCGTGGCGGCCAAGGAGCCGTTCGCCCGGCTGAACGCCGAGTTCGAGCGCGACCTTGCCGAAGCTCGCCGCAAACTGGCAGAGGGTACGTTACTCCCCACGCCCGGGGCAGTTGTCCGACGCTGGTGCGAAAGCCCTTCGGCTATCGGCGGCCTGTCCGGTCAGCAGCGGCTACTGCTCACCCTCATGGAATTGGATGCGGGCGTCGGCGGACGCTTCTCAGCCAGCCCTAAGCAAATCTACCCGCCGGCGATCACCGGACCGGCGGTGAACACGAATTGGGCCGCGGTGCTCGGTGACTCCTCGCGTTTCGACAGCATCGTCACAGACGTCTACGGAGGCGAGGCCGAGCAGGTTGGGACCAACTGGATCCGATCTCGCTGGCACGAGCCCGAGAAGGTCTGGCACCCTCATCTCCTCAAAGCCGCCGAGCGGGTCCGGCGCTCCGTTCCGGACGCTGGGCGCTTCTCTGACGAAGAGATCGCTAGGGCCCTGCTTGCCGTTCTCGATGAGCAGCGCCCGGCGGACGAAGACTTCAACCGGGCTCGGCTGGCCAAACGGCGCCATCGCCCCAACCGGTCACGACTTCGCCCCAACATGCGGCTCGAGCAGCTTTTCCATGAGTGGGAGGATGGGAACAAGCCTCGCCCGCAAACGGCGCTGGAGTACAAGGCCTCGGTCGATGACTTCATTGACTTCGCTGGTGACGTTCCAGTCTCCGCCATCGATGCCGACATGCTCTACGATTATCGGGA